>Ga0169931_10012484_pt1 | contig 11767 bp, 5 predicted proteins | sample Kivu_15m_20L_FD_129675 | JGI IMG/M metagenome (GOLD analysis project Ga0169931, IMG submission 129675) | Freshwater microbial communities from Lake Kivu, Western Province, Rwanda to study Microbial Dark Matter (Phase II) - Kivu_15m_20L... | ecosystem: Environmental > Aquatic > Freshwater > Lake ... | reverse complement strand
CGCCCTCCACGTACTCGACCGCTTCCACATCATGCGGAACATGAACATGGCCCTCGATGAGGTCCGGCGGGCTGAGGTCGCCCAGCTGCAGCGGGACGGCTACGAGCCGATCCTGACCAAGACCCGGTGGTGCCTGCTCAAGCGGCCGGAGAACCTCACGGACCATCAGGAAGTCAGGCTCAAGGAGATCCTGCAATACAACCTCAAGAGCGTCAGGGCTCATCTGCTCCGCGAGGACTTCCAGCGGTTCTGGGAGTACACGAGCCCCGAGTGGGCCATGAAGTTCCTCGATGTCTGGTGCACCCGCACCGTGCGCAGCCGGATCGGACCGATGAAGAAGATCGCCAGGAGCCTGCGGCGTCATCGGCATCTGATCCTCAACTGGTTCCGGGCGCGGGGCACCATCTCGTCGGGCGTTGTCGAGGGATTCAACGGCAAAGCGAAACTGACTACCAGAAAAGCGTTCGGCTTCCGGACGCCGAAGGGCATCGAAATCGCACTCTTTCATGTGCTCGGGCGGCTACCGGAACCCAAGTTCACCCACAGATTCTGCTGAGGAGGCTGTTTTTCTCGGGCGGGCACACCATCTCGGCGCCGACCATGAGCCCGAGATACGTCACGAGCACGAGCCAGCCTTCCCACGTGCTCGGCAGGCCCCAGCCCCAGCCGTAGCGATTTGAATTGGGCTCCTGCAAATTCCAGAACTGCGACTCCTGCGGATGTCACGGTCGGCCGGGTCTCGCGTCGGTGGGTTGCACGCCGAGTGCCAATTTTGTCGCTCTGCTGCCATGCTCCCGCTTCGCAGACCTCCGTGGCCGGCCAGACGCGATCTGCCGAAACTGGCCTCTGCTGCCCGAATGTGGCCCTCGCCGGCTGTTTTCGGCGCTTTACGCTTGTTGCTTTATGCCCGCCCCCACTTCGCCCCCACCCTCGCTACCGCACACTTTCGCACCATTTCGCACAAGACTCCGCATGTTTCGCCGCGTTTTATGCCGCCAAGACACTGAGTATCCGCGGATTTCCTTCGGCCGAGCACGCGGAACAGCCACGGAATTACGCTCTTACGCCCGCTCACTTTCCGCCGACACGCACCCGACCACCGCATGCACGTTATTGACGAACAATTACCGCCCGGGGGGAATTAACAGCAATTACCGCCTGCTCTTTATGTTATGGGCTTCTCGGGCCGCACGGCATAGTAAGTCTGCGGTGGCTTAATGTAACGATTTTGAGGGTGTCTGGCGTGTTAAATAGAGCCTGCGCAAAACATGTTTATTATCAGGCCGGGTGTGTGCGGCTTGTTGTAGAGTCAGTGCGCTGCCAATATCTGTCTATTTTCCGCCGCCTATATCCTGCGACTCGATACCGGCACGTGAATCCCGAATGCGCTCCCAAACAGCCCCAGACGTGCGATCTGCGGGCAATGTGGGCCGGAGGGTGAGAGCCAGTCGGGAGGCGTTCGGCCGGGAGATCGCAAATACGGGGCTCTGGGTGGCATGTCCGGGGAAGTAGGGCGTGTTCGTTGGCAGGTCGTTGGCAGGTCGTTTGAACTTGCTGGCGTGGTGGTGGTCTTCTTTGGCGCTAATTTCTGTCAAAGACCGGCGTGTGTGCGTGCTGCCGGTAATAGGGGTGATACTTGCGCGGGTCTTTGACGGAAATTGGCACGCTAATTGGCTGGATTTGCGGGCGGCGGGTCTATTTTGTGTCAATAAACGAGTGTAAAGTCCGGCTTGGTGTGTGCTGCTGGGGCTTGCATTAATACTCAGGCCGGTCTTTTGCATTAATTAGCGGCCGGCAATAAGTCGCGCGGGGTAGTGAGTCTAAGTCGTGCAAATAACGCGACCGGGATGCTGCACGAGGAACCGGGAGCGTGCGGGCGTGATGTCTTGTGCTGGGCTCTGGGTTCTGGGCTCTAGTTTCCGGGTGTTGCGTTCTGGCTGCGCTCGGGAAACGTCACTGGGTCCGCGGGGGTGTTTTCGCTGGGCCGTTCGCTTCCGGCAACCCCCGGTTCCAGTCCGACACTGTCGACGGGTGCAGGGCACCGTGTCGTGCGGCCGCGGATGGTGTTCGCAGTCTGCTATCCTGCGGCGGTCGTGCCCCGCACCGCTCGCTTTTCATGCCGATCACACGACGAACGAAGAAGAAGGAGGCAGCGCCATGCCGGCGTGTGCATTGCGTCCGGTGACCTCGGTCCCGAGGTCTTCGCTCATGACGGTCACGACGCTCGCGTCCGCAGCATGGGTGCTGTGTGCGGTGACGGGCTGGGCGGTCGACCCGCCGTGGTACGAGAATCGCGCCGATCTGCTCTGGTTTCAGGATGACGCAGGTGCGTTGCAGCCGGTCAGGACTCCGGGCGATTGGGCTCGGCGGGTCGCGCATCTGCGGGCAAACATGGAGCTCGTCATGGGCAGGCTGCCTGAGCCGTCGCGGCAGCCGCTCGACGTGCAGGTGGGGGCGGCCGAGCGGTTGCGGCATTACACGCGTCAGCACGTCACGTTCTCGGTCGAGGGCGCCGATCGGCTTCCGGGATGGCTGCTGATCCCGCATGTGGCCACCGCGGAGTCGCCGCGACCGGCGATGCTGTGTCTGCCCGGAAGTTCCGCGCCGGGGAAGGATCGTCCCGCGGGCCTGACCGATCAGGCCGGAATGGCCTACGCGCACGAACTCGCCGAGCGCGGCTATGTCTGCCTGGTGCTGGATTACCCGTTGCTCCACACCGCCGAATACACGACCGACCCTTACAGCCTTGGATATGTCAGCGCGACGATGAAGGGGATCGTGAACCATCGTCGCGGCATCGATCTGTTGCAGTCCTTGCCATACGTCGATTCCGCGGCGGTCGGGGTGATCGGCCATTCGCTCGGCGGGCACAACGCCCTGTTTCTGGCGGTGTTCGATGAGCGGGTGCGGGCGATCGTCTCGAGCTGCGGATTCAACGTCTTTGCCAAGCACGCGGGAGGAGATGTGCGGGCCTGGAGCAGCCGCTACTACATGCCCCGCATCAGCACCGTCTATCACGATGCGCCGGAGAAAATTCCCTTCGACTTCACCGAGGTGCTGGCAGCACTGGCTCCGCGGCCGGTGTTCGTGAACGCGCCGCTGCACGACGCTCCTGACTTCGAAGTGTCCGGAGTGCGCGATTGCCTGGTCGCCGCCGAACCGGTGTACCGCATCCTGTTTCAGGCGGGGGACCAGCTGGTTGCCCGGCATCCGGACGCCGGGCACGCCTTTCCAGTCGCCGAACGGGTCGCGGCATATGCGTTCCTCGATCAGCAGCTCGACCGATCCGGCGCCGCCGTCGCGGGCGACATCGAGGACGGGCTGATCGGTCACTGGCCATCGGTCGTGGAGCCGGTGACGATATCGGCGACGGAGGCGCCGCGGCTTGGCAGCGACGACTTCACCATCGCGATGTGGGCCCGGGCCGAGGACGTCGGTGATCGGCTGTCGGGCGATCTGGTGAGCCGGTACGATCCGCGGAGCCGGCGGGGATTTCTGCTGACCCTGAAGACGAATGCCGGCGCGACCTCGAACCTCGCGAACTGGCGGCACCTGCAATTCGGCATCGATGCCGACGTGTCGTCAGGCTGGAAGGACTGCGGCCGCCCCGGCGACGCGCTCTTCGCGTTCGCGCTGGCCAACCACGAGGGGCACTTGTATGCGGGCACCTGTGAGCCCGGAAAAGAGCAGTCCGGCCGGGTCTACCGTCATGCCGGCGGACAGCGGTGGATCGACTGCGGCGCACCGGACGGCTCCAACAGCGTGACCGCTCTGGCGGTGTACCACGGACACCTCTACGCCGCGACGGGCCGCTACCGCGTCGCCGGGTCGAGCCTGCCGGAGTCGGAAAACCAGACGCCCGGCGGACGCATCTTCCGCTACGCAGGTGGCTCGCGGTGGATCGCCTGCGGCCAGTTGCCCGACACGGAAGCGGTCGGCGGGCTGACGGTCTTCCGCGGGCGGCTGTACGCCACGTCGCTGTATCAGCCACCCGGTTTCTTTCGCTACGAATCGGGAGAAACCTGGACGCGGCTGCCGGCCCCGATCGGTCCCGCCCGCGACACGGGTGAACCAGGGCCGCGGCGCGTCCAGTCGCTGACGGTGTTCGAAGGGTTCCTCTATGCCACCAGTTACGACGGCGGCAGGGTCTACCGTTTCGACGGGGAGGCCTGGACCGATTGCGGGCAGGTTGGGGACAACACGCAGACCTACGCATTCGCACCGTTCCAGGGAAAACTGCACGTCGCCACATGGCCCAGTGGGCGTGTCTTCCGCTTCGAGGGCCTGCACGATTGGGCCGATACGGGACGGCTGGGAGAGGAACTCGAAGTGATGGGCATGCTGGTGCACAACGGCCGGTTCGTGGCCGGAACACTGCCGCTCGCCGAGGTCTACCAGTATCGTCGCGACGGGGACTGGCAGCGGCTGGATCAACTGGATCGGACGCCCGATGTCAAATACCGCCGCGCCTGGACGATGGCCGAGCACGACGGCCAGGTCTTCTGCAGCACGCTCCCGTCCGGAAGAATTCACGCGTTTTCCGCAGGACAGCAGACGCAGTGGGGCCATACGCTGTCGCCCGACTGGCATCACGTGGCCGCCGTTCGTGCCGGGTCGCGGCTGACCCTGTATGTCGACGGTCAACGCGTGTCACAGACGCCGGCTTTTCCCGGCGCTGATTTCGTGCTCGACGCCGACGCCCCGCTGCAGCTGGGCACGGGTGTGAACGGGCATTTCCAGGGTGCGTTGGCCGACGTGCGACTGTATCGACGCGGTCTGTCGCAGGCCGACATCACGGAGTTGGCTCTCCCTGGCAAACGTCCACCGCCCGACAAGAAGCCCGTCGATCGTTGAAGAGGCGATCGAACGGCACTGCTGTGCGTTGTTTCCGAGGCGGTTCGCGGGCAGCCGGTTGCCGAGTGTCGGAAGCTGAATTTGTTGCAGTGGAATCGAGGAGAGGTCATGTCCGACGAAAGCCAGTTGAGACGACGAGCGTTCATCGGCACGACGGCGATCGCCGGCACGACGCTGGCGACGCTGCCGGCCGTGGCCGCGTTTGCCGATGCCGACCAGCCGCGTGCGGAGAGAACCGCTCCGGCGGTCCACGCGCGGAAGGCGACGCGACCGGTCGTGGTCGCCTCCTCCAACGGGTTCCGTCACAAAAACGGCGGGGCCGAAACCTGCGTGGAGCGCGTGTTTCGCCTGCTGACCGAGGGACGTGATGTCCTCGAGTCGCTGGTCGCGGGCGTCACGATCGTCGAACTGGATCCGGAAGACACGAGCGTCGGCTACGGGGGCTTGCCGGATGCCGACGGGACCGTGACGTTGGACAGCTGCTGCATGCACGGACCGAAGCGCAGGGCAGGCGGCGTGGCGGCGCTCCAGGGGGTGCGGACGCCGGCGGCGGTCGCGCTCGCGGTGGCCAACTCGACCGATCACCACCTGCTGGTGGGTCCGGGTGCACAGCAGTTCGCCCGCTCCATGGGCTTCAAGATCGAAGACGACTTGAACACCGAGCGCTCGCGGGCACTGTGGCTGGAATGGAAGCAGCGGATCGATCCGGAGCACTATCTCGATCCGAATCGGCGTGCCGATGCCAGTCTGAAGGTGATTGAGGAAATGATCGGCGAGGGAAAAATCGACCCGCTCCATGTCTGGGGCACGATCAACTGCAACGCGGTGAATGCGGCCGGCGACGTCTGCGGCGTGACGACGACGAGCGGACTCGCCTGGAAAATTCCCGGCCGGGTTGGTGATTCGCCGATCCTGGGTGCCGGGCTCTATGTCGACAACGAGGTCGGCGCTGCGGGATCGACCGGGCGGGGCGAGGCCAATCTTTACAACCTCTCGTCATTCGCGATCGTGGAGATGCTTCGTCAGGGCAAGCATCCCAAGGATGCCGGCATGGAGGCGCTCCGCCGGATTGCGGCCAACACGATCGAGAAGCGGCTGCTGACCGATCACGGAAATCCCAGGTTCAACGTCAGTTTCTACATCGTCACCAAGGCGGGGGACTACGCTGGAGTGTCGATGTATGGTGGAGCGACGAGCACCTTCGCCGTCTGCGACGAGAACGGTCCACGGCAGGAGCTGCTGGAGCCCTACCTCGAGGCGCCATAGCAGGCCGCGTATCCAGCCGGCCGCCGCAGGATGCGGCCGAACGGATCCCGAGACCATGCCGCTCGGCGGCTGGAAAGAGCAGGGACGTCTGGTTGCACGATGATCGAACGCTCGAAGAAGGAGTGGGGCACGACCGGCGTGGCCCGCGTGGCTCGACACCGGAGGACAGCATCGTGTGGTGGATGATGGCAGGCGGTGGGCGCACCGTTGCGGACTGCGGTCGCAATGGGCCTCTCGGTGCGGTGCTTCGCTTGGTGCTGCTCTCGACGGTTGTCTGCTCGGGGGCGCCGTGCTGGGTCGCGCGGTCGACCGCAGCCGCGGGTGACTGGCCGATGTGGCGGTACGACGCCGGCCGCACCGCGCATGCACCGCATGAGCTGCCCGACCGGCTCACACATGCCTGGACCCGGATCGGCACCCGCCGCGTCCCGGCGTGGGACGATCCGCTCAACCTGGACCTCATACCCTACGACCGCCTCTTCGAGCCGGTCGTGCTCGAAGGACGGATGTTCGTCGGTCACTCCGATCGTGACAAACTCGTCGCCCTCGATGCCGCCACCGGCGTGGAGCTCTGGAGCGTCCATGTCGGCGGCCCCGTGCGCCTGCCTCCCGCCGCGGGGCACGGTGCCGTCTTCTTCACCAGCGACGACGGCTCCCTCACGTGCGTCGAAGCCGCGAGCGGCCGGATCCGCTGGCGGTTCGACGGTACGCCCGGCCCGCGCCGGGTGATTGGCAACCGCCGCATCGTCTCCGCCTGGCCGGCGCGCGGCGGCCCGGTGCTCCGCGACGGCCGCGTCTACTTCGCCGCCAGCATCTGGCCTTTCATGGGGGTTTTCATCTACGCGCTCGACGCGGAGACCGGCCGGGTGGAGTGGGTCAACGACGCCAGCGGCTCCGCCTACATCAAGCAGCCTCACAGTGCGCCGGCCTTCGCCGGCGTCGCCCCGCAGGGACCTCTCGTCGCCACGGCCGACAGCCTCATCGTGCCCGGCGGTCGATCGGTGCCGGCGGTGTTCGATCGGGCGACGGGCGAACTCCGATACTTCGAACTCAACGCCGGCGGCAAGGGCACGGGCGGATCCTTCGTGGCGGCCACCGACGAATCATTCTTCGTCCACACGCGCGGCAAGGGGGTGCTCGAGTTCACGCTCGTCGACGGCACCAAGACGGCGTTCCGCCCCAATGAACCCGTGCTCGGCCGCACCTTCGGCGGTGAAGCCACGGGATTCGTGTACTCGGCCGAAACGCGGGACGACCACACACCCGTAGTCCGCTGCTACGGTGCCGACCGCGCACTTGCTTGGGAGGTCGAGGCCGACGGCCGTGGCGATCTCATCCGGACCGGCGGGAAATTGTTCGCCGCCGGCCCTTCCGGGCTCTCTGCCGTGCGCCTCCCCGTACAGCCGGGCGCAGGGGCGCAGGTCGTGTGGCGGGGCCGGCTTCCTGTCATCGACGAGCACACTGCGGCGACCGACACCGCCGCTTCAGCCGACGACATCGAGCGGTTGCTCGCCGCCTCCGAACGGTTGTTCGCGGTCACGCGGTCGGGGCGGATTCACGCCTTCGCGGCTGATGACATCGCTGCCGCTGGGCCGGCTCCGGTGCATCGTGAGCAGACGACGCCACTCACGCCCGACGAGGCCGAGCGGCGGCGGGCCGAGGCACTCCTGGCCGCCGGCGACACCGCGGGCTACGCCCTCTGGTTCGGGGCTGCCGACGAACGGCTGCTGGAGGCCGTGGCCGCCGCCTCGGCGTTCGTGGAACTCGCCGTCGTCGATCCCGACACCGCGCGGGTCGAGCGTCTCCGCCGCCGCTTCGACGCCGCCGGGCTCGGTGGTCGGGTCACGGTGCACGAGGCGACGCCGACGAGTTTCGGGGCGGTGCCCTACGTCGCCCAGAGGATCTTCGTGGGCGCCGAACTGTCCGCCGGTCTTGCCGCCGACCGCCGAGCGCTCGCGTCGGTGTATGAATCGCTGCGGCCCTACGGCGGCACGCTGCAGCTGCTCGTGCCGGCTGGGCAGCCCGCCGGGAGCGACACTGCGGCCCGGGCCATCCTGAGCCTGCTGCGCGTCGCCGCGCTCGAGGCGGCCGAGATCGAGGCCCCCGCGGATACGCCTCCGCTCGCCGCGCTCGTCGTGCGGCGAGCCGGCCCGCTGCCGGGCTCGGCACCGTGGACGCACGAGCATGGCGACATGGCCAACACACGCAAGTCGAACGACACGCGCGTGCGTCTCCCACTGGGAATTCTCTGGTTCGGCGGCAGCAGCAACACCGATGTGCTGCCCCGCCACGGTCACGGTCCCGCGCAGCAGATCGTGGGGGGGCGGTTGTTCATCGAGGGCATCGACCGGCTGAGCGCCCGCGACGTGTACACCGGACGCGTGCTCTGGATGAGGAAATTCGCCGACCTCGGCACCCGTGGCGTCTATTTCGACTCCACCTACCGCGACACGCCGCTCGATCCGTCCTACAACCAGGTGCACATTCCCGGAGCGAACGCCCGCGGCACGAACTTCGTGGCCACCCCCGAGGCGGTCTATGTCGTCGAGGGGAAGGTCTGTCGAATCCTCGACGTGGCGGACGGCACACTCGTCGGCACGATCGAACTGCCGCAGGACGACCCGGCCGCCCCGCGCGAGTGGAGCTTCATCGGGGTGCACGGCGACCTGCTCGTGGGCGGGCTCGGTTTCGCACGCTACCGCGATCGGCTCGGACTCGATTTTTCCCTCGAGGATGGCGAACTCAAGGGGAACAAGTCGGGCTTCGGCTCCCGGAGCCTTGATCGGGCCGGCAGCCTGGCACTGGTCGGCTTCGACCGCGTGAGCGGTGCCGTCCGTTGGCGGGTCGACGCGCGTCATGCGTTTTGGAACAACGGCATCGTCGCGGGTGGCGGCCGTCTGTATTGCCTCGACCGCAACCCGGCGGTGGTCGACGACAAGCTTCGCCGCCGGGGCATCGAGCCGCCGCCGGCCCGCCTGCTCGCGATCGATGTCGCCACCGGGCGTCCGCTCTGGGAGGTCGAGTCGGACGTCTTCGGCACCTGGCTCGGGTACTCCGCGGAGCACGACCTGCTCCTCCAGGCTGGAGCCCGCGCGAGCGACCGGCTCACCATCGAGAGCGATACGGGGATGGCCGTGCACCGGGGGGCCACCGGCGCGGTCCAATGGAGCCGACCCGATCTCGTCTATTCCGGCCCCTGCGTCATCCACCACGACCTCATCATCACCAACGCCAATTCCTCGAGGGCATCGGCCGGTGCCTTCTCGCTCCTCTCCGGCGCACCCCACACGATCACCAACCCGCTCACGGGCATCGACGAGCCCTGGCGGATCACCCGGTCCTACGGCTGCAACACGATCCTCGCGGCGGAGCACCTCCTCACGTTCCGCTCCGGTGCCGCCGGCTTCTACGATCTCACGACCCATGGGGGCACCGGCAACTTCGGCGGCTTCCGCTCCGGCTGCACGGCCAATCTCATCGCCGCCGACGGCGTGCTCAACGCTCCGGACTACACCCGCACGTGCAGTTGCAGTTATCAGAATCAGACGTCGTTGGCGCTGGTCCACATGTCGGATCTCGAGGTCTGGACGGTCAACCATCTGGCGGCCACCGCCACCGCCGGCGCGCCATTGCGTTCGCTGGGTCTCAACTTCAACGCGGCCGGGCACCGCCGTGACGAGGCCGGCACGCTCTGGGTCGAGTGGCCGACCGTGACGGGCGAGCAGGGGCCGGTGCTGGTCCGGCAGCACGGCGTGACGCGGCCATTTCGTCGGCACTCGGCGGCTCTTGCCAAGGCGCCGGCGGCGGAGCGTGCGTGGGTGTTCGCGTCGGGCCTCGAGGGAGACCTCGATCTCGAGATCGCGACTCGGCTCGGGTCGGCTGCCGGTCATGCGCACGATACGGCGGACCATACGGCGGACCAACGGCCGGCCCAGGCGGTGGCCGGGGCCAGCGGCGAAATCGCTGACGCACTGTTCGCCGTGACGCTCTATTGTGCACTGCCGCCTGGCGCCGAGGGGGCCGACATCCGCCGTTTCGACGTGATGATCGACGACGAGGTCGTGCTCTCCGACCTGGAAGTCGTCGGCGGGGCACCGGTGGTGCAGGAGCTGCCGTCCGTCCGTCTCGGGGCGCGGTTTCGGCTGCGGCTGGTATCGCGCACCGGCATGCCGGTGCTCTGCGGGCTGGAGCTGCACCGTCTCCCGGAGGTGGAGAAGCCATGACGAGGTCGGCCGCCCGCTCCGCAAAGCTCGGGCCCGGGTGGTGGGGAGGGAGGGGTGCCGCAGGCTGCGGCGGTGCTCTCGATTTTCGCACAGCGGCACGGTACACCCATCGCGCGTCCCTGGAGCGAGCCGATGCACGTCGGATATGTGAGCGATGAGCGCTACATCGCATTGAGCGGTGTCGACATCGAGTTCCTCGATGCTTCCGGCCGATCGTGGGAGGCGCGTTCGCGGGCCAGTGGCGCGGTGCATGCCGACCTGCCGCCGGGCGACTACGACGTCGTGCTCCAGAAGAGCGGGTATGGCGCGAAGCGCAGCCGGATCAGGGTGCCGGGTGTCGAGCCCTGTCACTTCCGGCTCTTGTCCGACGGGCTGCTGGGGTATGCCTGGCCCAAGTGGGTGCGTTCGGGTGAGGAGGCCGAGTTTCGGGTGCACGCCGTCGAGCCGTATCACCTGGAACTGTGGCGCTATGGCTGGGAGCCGGAGTTCGTCCGTGGGCTCGGCTGGCACGACGAGCACGGACCCCGGGCGGTGATGCAGGTCACGCCCGACGGCGACTACACCCGCACCGGCGTGCGCTGGAACTCGATCGGCTACGTCAGCGCCACGCATCGGCAGACGGTGCGCGGCCCGGACCGCAGCGGCCTCCACTACTTCCGCGCCTCAACCGCCTCGGGTCGGCGCTTCTCCTTTCCCTGGATCGTGGCGCCGGCCAGCCCGGCGGCGCCCTTGGCCGTGCTGGCCAACTCGATCACCTGGAACACCTACAACCCCTTCGGCGGCCGCAGCAACTACATCAATGCCGACGCCCTGCCGGCCGCACCGATCGTCAACAGCCGGATGGAACTGCCACGCTATCGCAGTGCCGAATTCGGCACCTGGGGCTATCCGGCCTACGCTCCGCTCTCGTTCGACCGCCCGGAGCCGTTCAACGACATCGCGTTCGAGGAGCGCATCACCGATCCGATCGAGGGCCGCCAGGCCTGCCACCTGGCGCCGGCCGAGTGGCGGCTGTTCGGCTGGCTGGAACGCGAGGGCTTCGCCCATGAAGGATAGTCCGGTCAATGGCACTTCCGCAACCATGTCCATAGGCATTTCCGAGCCGATGGGCGGCTGGCGAGGCTGGTGCCGCGTTTTCCGACGCCTCATCAGCTGCTGCCGGAACGGCTTTCCTCCCCCCTGGGGTGGCGAGTTTCTCGCCTCGGCGCAGACCGTCTCCCAGTCCGCCACGCCCGGGCTTCGATGCCGCGCGTCCGGCACCGATCAGAGGCTGTGGATGTCGATCACCGGCACATCGTCGGGCGACGATTGAATCGCGTCGCGATCGTCATGCGCCTGGACGAGCTCGGCCCAGTCGGTCGGCGGTCCACGGGCCGGCGAGACGGGCGGTGGTTCGAGCGGTTCCCCGAGATGTGCCAGGATCT
>Ga0169931_10012483_pt1 | contig 11767 bp, 5 predicted proteins | sample Kivu_15m_20L_FD_129675 | JGI IMG/M metagenome (GOLD analysis project Ga0169931, IMG submission 129675) | Freshwater microbial communities from Lake Kivu, Western Province, Rwanda to study Microbial Dark Matter (Phase II) - Kivu_15m_20L... | ecosystem: Environmental > Aquatic > Freshwater > Lake ... | reverse complement strand
GGTGCTTCACATAATTGCTCCGTGTGAAGTAGATGGTGCTGCCATCGTTGCTGATGCTGGCCGAGCCTTCGTGGTAATTCCCATTGATGGTTCCGGGCAGGGGCAGGGCGGGCTGCCATTGTCCCGCATTGCCCGAGGCGGTGTGCATCAGGTCCAGGTAGACCTCACCGCTCCAGGGGTCCTGGTGCCCGTTTTTTTCAGGCACGGCGGCCACCAGCAGCCCATTGCCCATGGGAACGGGTGCGAACACCGACCGTACCCCGGGGATGGCGATGGGGACCACCTTGTAGCGGCTGCTGTCGGCGTAGAAGGACTGGACATCTTGTGCGGAACGCAACAGGTCCAGTGCACGGCGGTCCTCCGGGGTGCGTTGCAGTACCAGCGCAAGGACATCGGCCGCCTCCTGTGTGCGACCCAGACCCATGAGGGCACTTCCGTAACGGATACCGGTATCGCCGGTGAGCGGCAGGGCCGCATGCAGCAGTGCGTAGTGATGCACCGCCTGGTCAAGTTTGTTGTGGCTGAGGTAGGCATCGGCGATGCGTGCCCGTGCTGCGCGGTCATCCTTGCTTCGGAGCACGCGCTCATAGATGCCTTCCGCTTTCGGATATTGCATCAGGCCGAAGGCCTTGTCGGCCCGATGCAAGCGGATGGTGTTGCAGGAGGCGGACAGCAGGGCGATGGCCAACAGGCTGAAAAGGGAGCGTGCAGCCATGCGTCAGAAGTAACGTGGTGAGCGGATGCGGATGGGTTCACTGCCGAGGTCGATGCCGAGCATGACCTCATGGCTTCCTCCGTTGTAGCTCCGGAGCTTCGAGGTGTTCATGTCATAGGCATAACCCGCGCGCACCATACCGGTGACCTGGTACTCGAGCATGGCCACGAGGGCATCACCGGTCCTGTATCCGGCGCCCAGCCAGATGCGGTCCCGGTAGAGCACGTTGCAGTTGATATCCACCTGTGGAGTGGCCTCTGCCTGGTACTTGATCAGCACCGAAGGCTTAACGTCGAACAGCTCGTTGAGCTCGATGACATGCCCGGCGTTGATGTACATGTGCCGTTCGAAGTACTGGCGAAGGCCACTGCGTGAGGCGTCGGCTACGCGGTCGTCCATTGCATACAGGGTGGGGATGGAAAGTCCGAGGTAGCTGGACCGTCCATACCAGTATACCCCTGCGCCGAACCGACCCACGGGTGTGTTACGTATCGTGCCTGCGTAGAGCGGGTCGTTCTCGTCCCAATAGATGAGGTCGCCGAGCTGGGCGGTGTAGAGCGAGAGCCCTGCGCGGAGCCCGAACGCCAGGCGGGCCTCATCGCTCACGCGGATGCTGTAGGAGAAATGGGTGGCCACATCCGTTTCGCGTGTGACGCCGATGCGGTCGTGCACCACGCTCAATCCTCCGCCGAGTGCATTTCCCAATAGTGGCGCGTCTATGGCGAACATGCTGGTGGTCGGCGCTCCCGGCATGCCGGTCCATTGTTCGCGATGCAGCAGTGACGCGCTGGCGAACGGATGACTGCCGGCATAGGCGGGGTTGAGGAAGAGCCCGTTGAACATGTACTGGCTCACCATCACCTCCTGCTGTGCATGGAGGCCAAGGCAGGCGAAGGTCGCCGCCGTTGCGAGTATGTTGCGGATGCTGTTCATGACCAGGGGTCGTCTCTGCCGCCTGTGGCGGCCGTTTTCATTAGCGGCGCAGGTCCACATAATTCTGCAGGGTGACATCGATGGACGGGACGGTGACGATCACGAAGTAGGTGCCATTGGGCAATACCTCCCCGGTCATGTTCTCGCCGGACCAATCGTTGCGGTAGTTGAAGCGTTCGTACACCACATTGCCCCACCGGTTGAAGATCACGATGCTGTTCTGTGGATAGGCTTCGAGGCCGCGCACCACATAGAAGTCGTTCGCTCCATCACCGTTCGGGGTGAAGCCGGTGGGTTGCATCAGTTCATCCGGTTGGGTGAGTACGAACGACAGGGTGACGCTGCACCCACCCGCATCGGTCACGGTAGCGCTGTACGAACCTGCGGAAAGTCCTGTGATACGTGCACTCGACGAACCGTTGCTCCAGTCGTAAGAATAGGGTGCGACACCGCCTGTCGTAGTGAGGAATATCTCTCCGTTGCTGCCGCCGAAGCTGCTCACCTGGAAGCCACCCGTGTAAAAGCTCACCTCGCTTTCCACGGAGAGCACGGGCGGATCCGCCAGTGTGGTGGACCCGTTCCAGCTGCATCCATTGGCATCCGTTACGGTGACCGTGTAGGAGCCTGCGCCGAGACCTGTGATCTGTGCCGCGTCGGATCCATTGCTCCAGACATAGCTGTACGGGGCCTGGCCATCGCTTACGCTCGCTGCGATGCTACCGGTGGGGGATCCCTGGCATTGGGGGGGCGTGCTGGAGAGCACACCGGTCAGGGCATCGGTTCCGACGACCACGGCCGTTGTGGTGGTGTTGCACCCATTGGCATCGGCCACCACAGCCGTGTAGGTGCCCGCTGGCAGAGCGGCAAGGTCTTCGCTGGTGGCGCCGGTGGACCATGTGATGGTGTAGGGGGATGTGCCTCCGCCCACACTGAGGTCCACCGTACCGACAGCATTGCCGCAGCTGGCCGCTGTTGCGGTCGCAGTCGCTGTGAGCGGCTCCGGGGCGGTGAGGGTGAAGCAGGGTGTGCTGCTGCAGCCATTGGCTTCGGTGATGGTAGCGCAGTAGGTGCCCGCTCCCAGTGAGGCAAGCGAGGTGCCCGTGGCAGAGAAGCCGTCAGGCCCCTCCCAGGAAACGGCCACCGGAGCCGTACCGCCCGAAACGGACAGTTCAATGCTGCCATCGCTCGCGCCAGCGCAACTGACGGAGGCTCCGCCGTTGTAGGTGGCGACCTGTACATCGGTATCGATGGGGTCGGGTGCAGTTAGCTCCTGCGACAGCTCCGTGCTGCAACCGTTCACATCGGTGATGATGACCGTGTAGCTTCCGGGTTGGAGCCCGCTGATGCTGTCAGCCTGGCTGTTGAAGCCGTTGGGTCCGGTCCAGCTGTATGAATAGCCGGGGATACCACCGTTCACCTGCAGTCCGATCGCCCCGTCATTGCTGGAGCTGCAGGAGGTGTTGTTGTTGCCGAACACGCTTACCGAAGCCGATGCGCTGAGTGGATCCTGCGGCTCGGTAAGGTTAATGACCGCAGAGCCGGTACACCCATTGGCGTCGGTGACCACCAGTGCATAGGTGCCCGCAGTGAGCCCCTGTATGGCACCGCCCTGGAACGTTGTTCCTGCCGGTCCCGTCCACGCGAAGTCATAGGGGGCGCTACCTCCGCTGGCAGTGGCCGAAAGTGCGCCATCGCTGCCGCCCGTGCATGCAATGTTGGTGCCACCAGGCTGGGTTGCTGCTGTCACCGTGGTAGCCAGTTCCTCCAGTGGTTCAACGAGGGTGATGGTGCTGTCCTTGGTGCAACCGTTCGCATCCGTCAGCGTGAACGCATAGTTGCCTGCCCCCAGCCCCTGCAGATCGAACTGGTCGCTCACGAATCCGTCCGGCCCGCTCCAGTTGATGGTAACAGGAGCAGTGCCCCCTTCCACGCTGATGCTGATGGTACCGGTGGTACCTCCATTGCATGGAATATTCACGCCACCTGCACCGCTCAGGGTAGCTGAGGGTACCATGGCACCACTGATCGCGATGGTGGCCGAGGTGGATGCGGTACAGTTGGCCGCGTCGCTGACCAACACGGTGTAAGTGCCTGCGGCAAGGCCGATGAGGTCCTGTGTCGTGGCAGCGAACCCGCCCGGACCGCTCCAGGCGAACGTGGGGGTGCCCGCGCCGCCGGTGATGGTGAGTGTGATGCCACCCTCGGACCCACCCACGCAGACGACATCACTGGCGGTGGCGGTGAGTGCGATCGGATCTGGAGCGGTGAGCGTACTCTCCAAGGTAGCGGTGCAGCCATTGGCATCCGTCACCAACAGGCTGTAGGTACCGGCTGCAAGGTCAGCGACATCCTCTGTCGTATAGGTTGTTCCGTCGTCCGCTGTCCATGTTGTTGTGTAGGGGGCCGTACCTCCCGCGATCGTCACGTCGATGGAGCCATCATTGCCAAGGCAGCTTATCTGGAAGCCGTTGCCTGCATCGCTTGTGACGGCTGCAGGTACGAGCGGTTCCGGTTCCGAAAGTGTGATCTGCGCGGTTGCGCTGCAATCGTTCGCATCCGTGATCGTCACCGAATACGTTCCTGACGTCAGGTCGGACCACGTTGGTGTGTCCGCGCTGGTCCCGTTCGGCCCGCTCCATGCGAAGGTGAGGTCCGGTGTGCCACCCGTCACCGTGGCACTGATGCTGCCTTCAGACGACCCATTGCAGGGCAGGTTGGTTCCGTTGCCGAAGGTGGAGGCATCCAGCGTGATGTCGATGGGGGGCGGTTCACTGATGGTGACCGCTGCCGTGGTGCTGCATCCATTCAGGTCGGTAACGAGTGCCGTGTACACGCCAGCGGCAAGACCGCTGATGCCGGATGCGTTGCTGGTGAAGTCTGCAGGCCCTGTCCATGCGATGGTATACGGAGCGGTGCCACCCGTTACATGGAGGCTCGCCGCTGCATCGTCATCTCCGGCGCAGGCAAGAGCTGTTCCGTCGCCCGTCACGGATGCTTCCAGTGCGGTCGGAGGAAGAAGCGTGATGCTGGAGGTGGCTTCACAGCCTGCCGCATCGGTGATGGTGAGGGTGTAGTTGCCCGCCTCCAGTCCGGTCGGGTCCTCCCCGCCGAAGGTGCTGCCATCGGGCGCGGTCCACAGGAACGTGTAAGGCGCAGCACCGCCGACAACGATCGCATCGATGCTGCCATCGCTAGCCCCCGGACAGCTGACGTTGCTTCCGCCGGGAAACTGGGATGGAAGCAGCCCGACCTCGATCGCTTCAGGGCCGCTCAATTCGAACACGGCGAGGCCGGTACATCCGTTCTGGTCCGTTACGATGAACTCATACGTACCTGCCGATAGTCCGGTGAGCTCGGTGGTGTTGCCGATGACACCGTTGGGTGTGAACCACGTGTAGGTGTAGGGAGGTACACCGCCACTGACCGCCACCGTGATACTGCCATCGCTCGCTCCGCCGCAACTAACGTTGCCCCCGCCGGGGAATTGGGATACCTGTCCATCGATGGTGTAGAGGTCCGGGCCATCGACATTGAAGGAACGCTGCAGGGTGCAGCCGTTGGCGTCCGTGATGTTCACCGTGTAGACGCCGGCAAAGAGGTCCTGCAGGTCCTCTGCAGTGCTGCTGAAAAGACCGAGGCCACTGCTCCAGGCCTGGGTATACGGACCAGTGCCGCCGGAAATGGTGAGGTCGATAGACCCGGTGGAGGCACCGAGGCAGATGGTGTTGATGACGATGGCGGTGGCCTCCAAAGGCACGGGCGCCGAAAGCGTGTATACGGCCTGTGCCTGGCAGCCGTTGAGGTCAGTGACCTGCACCGTGTAGGATCCCGCACCGAGCCCGTCCACGTCCTCCGTGGTCGCCGCCAATGCGCCGCTTCCTGTCCACGCAAAGAGGAACCCGCCCACGCCACCGGCGACCGTGAGGTCGATGCTGCCGTCCGTGGCATCAGCGCAGCTCACGGAGGTGCCCCCGTTGTAGCTGGAGAGAGCGGCCTGCAGTTCCAATGGCGCTGGGGCCGACAGGGTGATGCTGGTTCCTGCTGAACATCCGAGCGCGTCCGTAACGGTGACCGAATACGTTCCCGCAGCCAGCCCGTTAAGTTCGGTCGCGTTGCTCGTGAAACCGTCCGGACCGGTCCATAGGGTGGTGAACGGGGCGCTGCCGCCGCTCACGGACAGCGCCAACGACCCATCCGAGGCATCGGGACAGGAGATCTCCGTTCCGCCAGGGAAGGTCGCTGCAGTGGCCACCACGGTGAACGTTCCGGGTTGGCCCACCACGAATGGGAATTCAGCCCGGCAGCCGGTGGCGTCCGTCACGGCCAGCACATAGGTGCCTGCTGCAAGACCGGTGAGGTCCTCCTGCGATGAAGTGAAGCCATCGGGCCCCGACCAGGCGAGGGAGTAGGGCGCAAAACCGCCCTGTACGCTTGCATCGATGGTGCCGTCGTTGATGCCGAGGCATGAAGCCGGTGTGATGGTGGCCTGGGCTTCCAGGGCGGGCGGCGGTACAAGGTCGATGACCGCATTCGCGGTGCATCCGTTCCCGTCGGTCACGGCGATGGAATACGTGCCCGCGGGCACATTGAAGATGTCCTCGGTGAACAACGGTGATCCACCGGGGGTGGTCCATAGCACTGAATAGGGCTGTGTGCCACCGGTGATGGTGGCATCGATGCCACCGTCCTCGCTGTCTGCGCAGCTGGTGTTGAAGCCGTTGCCATAGACGAGCGGTGCCAGTTGGATGTCCAGCGGAGCGGCAGGCCCGGTGATGGTGACGGGCAGGAACTTCGGTTCGCTGCAGCCGTTGAGGTCGGTGATCTCGGCCAGGTAGCTGCCAACGGGCAGGCCGCTGATGCTGGTGCCCGTTTGTACGGGAACGGTGTTCCAGACCACGCTGTATGCGCCGCTACCGCCTATCACACCGATGACCACATTGCCATCCGCGCCGCCATTGCAGCTGACCATGCCAACGGATTCAATGAAACCGTCGAGCGGGCTGGCCGGTTGTGCGATGGTGGCGGTGGTGGCGGTGGTGCAGCCATTGCCATCGGACACGTTGAACACGTAGGTGCCAGCGTTCTGTCCGCTGATGGAGGTGGTGGTGGAGTTGGGCGTGCTGTTCCACAGGTACTGGTAGGGGGGCGTTCCACCGGAGGCCTCGCCTGTTGCGGCTCCCGTGGTGCCACCAAAGCACAGCGCATCGGTAATGCTGGTGATGCTTGCCACCAGCGGTGACGGCTCCGTAATGGTGGCTTCCGCTGTGGTGCCGACCCCGTTGGCATCGGTGACCGTGACGGAATAAGTTCCCGCACCCAAGCCAGTGATATCTTCCGTGACCGCCCCGTTGCTCCACGCGAATGAATAGGGTGCGAGGCCTCCGGAAACGGTCGCGTTCACTGCACCGTTGCTCGCTCCATTACAGCTGACGTTGAGCGTGGCAAGTTCCACCAAAGGTCCATCACCTGCAAGCCGGTGAACACCGGTTGCGCTGGTCAGGTGCCCGGTGAGCTTTACGCGTACCGGCGTTTCCTCACGGGCCGTTCCGTTGATGGCGATGAACAGGAACGGCAGGATGGTACCCAGAGTGCGCGCGAGGAACAGATCCATGTTCAGGTCGGTATGGTTGTGCGACAAGATACGACAGCGGACCATGTGCATGGTCTTGACATCTCGTCGCGGAGCCCTCCTTTCAACGCGCCTCCGTCCAGGAGGTTACACTCCTTAGACGCTCACGACCTGCCTCCGATGGCGGGTCTGCAGATGCGGTGGGCGTCCCCCGGTCAGCGGGAGCGGTGGAGCAGCACCGCGTGCAACACGATGCCTGTGGCGACGCTCACGTTCAGGGAGGCGATGGAGCCGGACATGGGAATGCGCACCAGTTCATCGGCCATGCGAATGACCGGATCGGAGATGCCCTCGTCCTCGCTGCCCATCACCAGCATCATAGGTCCTGTGAGGTCCGCTTCGTGCAAGGCGGTGGCGGCTTTTTCCGTGCATGCGATGATCCTCAGCCCTTGGTCCTTGGCCAGCCTCACCGCTTCAGTGAGCTTGTTCACGCGGCACACGGGTTTGCGCAGCAGCGCACCGGCCGAGCTCTTCACGGCATCGGGCCCGAGCCGTGCGGTACCGGTCTTGGGCACCACCATTGCATCCACCCCGAAGCACTCGGCGCTGCGTGCGATGGCGCCGATGTTACGTACGTCCGTGACGCCATCCAGGGCAAGGATGAAGGGTGTGCCGCCCTCCTCGTAGACCCGCGTGATCACCTCGTTGAGGTCCTGTTCCTCCACCTGGCTGATGAATGCGATGACACCTTGGTGCTCGGCCCGGGTGAGCCGGTCGAGCTTCTCCACGGGGACCGGCTGCCACGGCACATCGCGGTCGCGTGCCAGTTGCCTGATCTGCTTCACGCCATCACCGCCCGCCTCCCGCCGCAGGAGGATCTTCTCCACATTGCGTCCGTCGCGGAGCGCCTCGATCACCGGCCAGATGCCGCATACCAGGTCCTTGTCAGCCATGGGTCACCATCAGGCAATGGGCCTGCGGCACAAAGGTCACGAGAATCCGGCTACGCTGCGGGGTTCAGTTGGAATAGACCCGTCCGTTGCGCCAGCTCTCCACATTGCGGTACCATGCACCTTTCAGCAGGGGGTCGCGCTCCAGGATCAGTTCGTTGTCGCTGAAGGGGCTGTCGCGCTTCACGAACGTGAAGACCAGGCTCATCAGGTTGTTCTCCTCGCCGTACGTCCAGGTCTCGCTCTCCTCGCTCTTGCGGATGGAGGTGGGCTTCCCGAAGATGATATGCACCATGCCACGGTCCGTGCGCCATCCCTCCACCTCGCCGGAGAAGTGGCGGTTCGCTGTTTCCACGCGTTCGAAGTAGATCCTGATGGCTTCCCGTGCCCGTTCCCTGTCGCCGGAGGCATCGATCCAGAACCGCTCCACGGCCTCACGCGCGTTGGTAGCATTGACCATGCGGTCGTATTCCTGCACCGAGGTGATGTAGCGCATGGGTCTCAACATGTCCGCTGCGGTGGTGATGGTGGGATAGCTCTCACCCATCACCATGACCGTGTAGCCCGTTCCGGTGCTGTCATCCTGGTGGAAGTGGTACATGCCGGGCGCGGTCGGGGTGAACCGGAAGTAGCCGGCACTGTCCACCGCGACCGAGAAGGACGAATCCGAGCCTGCTGCGCCGTTCGTGCGTGTGCTGCTGCTGAACACCGGTGCCGGGAGGGACCGGTCCGCAATTCGGTGGCCGGCCGCCAGCGTTCGTCCAGCGAGGCGTTCACAGCGCACCTTCAGCGCGCGTCCTGGTTTTACATGGTCACTGAACAGGGGCTGGCCGGAGCGTTCATCGATCGGCAGGAAATACTGCGCACCGCGATCCGCACCACGCAGCGAGCGCAGGTATACCACGCCTTGCGATCCGCGGTTCAGGTCGTTCACCTCCACCTTCATCACACAGGTCGCCGGGAGGGTGCTTCGCAGGGTCATCGAACCGATGAGCCGCTGCTCCATGCCAGGGTCGGTGGTCTCATCCGTTACACCGATGCTGGCGCTGTCCAGCACAACGCGTGAAGACCAATCGGCATGGACCTCATACCGCACCGTGGCAGCGGCGCGGAAGGGTGCCCCATCCCCGCTGCTCTTATACAGGAGGTCGCTCGTGGGCAGGCTGAAATACAGCGTGCTGTGAGCAGTGTCATGATGATAGGTGCGGGCCTGCAGGCGGATGCCACCATTGGCGGGGCCGTACATGCCGGACAGCCCGTCACGCGGCGCCAGCGGCTGCGTGGAGGAACACCCGGACAGGATCCATGCGGCCGCTACCACCAGGACGGGCGCGGTGAGCGCACGCGGAGGGCCCCCTACGAACGCAGGAGCAGAGGCGCTCGGCCTGCCGGACATGGCCAATGGACCCGTCCGAGGGGCATGCATGCCCCTCCACCATCTGGCGATCTTGTCCATGCCACGAAGTTAACGCACCGGTGCACCGCGTCAGTTGTCGAGGATCACCACCGGGGTTCCGGCGGGTACGGCGTCAAAGAGCCGGATCACATCGCCGTTGAGCATGCGCACGCAGCCCTTGGAGCAGGCCGTGCCGATGGCCCGTTCATTGGCGGTGCCGTGGATGTAGATGTGGCGCGCCTTGCTGTCCACACGGCCACCCCTGTTCACATGCTGCTCCAGTCCTTCGAGCCACAGGATGCGCGAGGTGATCAGGTCCCTGTCCTCACCCGTGTCTTCAGGGTCCGCCTGTTCGCCGGTGTAGATGCGGTCACGCAAGATCCCGAGTTCCGGGACCCCTTCGCCGTATTTCACGGCCACACGGTGCAGGCCGGTGGGCGTGCGATAGGAGTTCACCGCGTTGCCGATGCCGCGGAGTGCGGTGGAGACCCTGTAGACGGCAAGGCTCTTGCCGCGTTTCACGTGGAAGAGGGACTGGCGCTGGATGGATACGTACAGCAGGTCGTCCTCGAAGGGCACCTCCGGATAGCGGGCGGCGAGGTATTCCAGCAGGAAGTCCACGATGGCCTGTCCGGAGTTCACCGGGGTGTTCTGTGCGGCGCAGGGAGCGGCGGTACCGAGGAGCAGGAGCAGGGCTGCGGTCCTTGTCAGGAACATGCTCAGAACAGGCTGGTGAACCCGAAATGTACCTTGCCGTTGCGCAGTTCGATGGATTCGTTGAACTGGCGGCCGAGCGCGTAGGTGAGGTTGAACAGGCCCGCCTTGGTCTCGAACGTGGCCCCCACACCGAAGCCCAACGGGTTGTCGTTCACGTCCTCAGTGAGGGACACATCCTCCCACCAGGCCTGGTCCACGAAGGCGAAGAAGTTCGCGTTCTCTTCGTACACGAAGCGGTATTCGAATGTGCCGATGGCATAGGCATTGCAGATGATGGAGGCTTCGTCCACCCCGCGCAGTGTGCGGAGCCCGCCCATGCGGAAGAGCTCATTGCGGTACAGGACCTCATTGAGCATGGCACCGCCCTGGCCCATCAACCGCAGGGTGCTGCGTCGCTTGATGGGGATGTGCAGGATGCCGCGTGCGCTGAGCTCATACTGTTGGGAGCGTACATCAGGTGGGGGCAGGGCCTCGCCACGGACCGCGGTGGTGGAGGTCTTGTTGCCGAAGGCTCCTTCCACTTGCAGGGCATGCCCGCGGCGGGGATTGTACCGGTAGTCGAAGCGCTCGCGCTCAACGGCCGCACCGTAGGTCGTCAACTTCACGTCCGCCAGGCCAGGGAGGAAGGAGAGGTCCGCGCCCAACCGTGTACTGCTGCGGTCGTTGACGAACACGCTCACCTTGTCGCCCTGGCCTGCGAGGAAGGTGACGGCGGCGCGTGCGTTCACTTCCAGGAAGGTGGTGTCGCGTTTGAACAGCTTGAGCGAAAGATCCGTTCCGAACGGAGTTCCGAAGAGTGCGGGCAGTTCCAGGCGCACCTTCAGGTCCTGCGTGGCATCCTGCAGCGAGCGCCAGTTGAGTTCAATGGCTTCGCCCCTTCGCAGTGCGTTCCGCAGGCGCAGGTCAAGGTCGCCGGTGATGCCCACCCGCCCCGTGGCGGCATTGGGCTGAACACCGATGATGCCGTTCACCGAACTGGCCTTGCGGGCATCGAGGAAGAGGAAGAGCTTGGTGCGTTCAGGGGTGAACTGCACGTATGGGCGCTGGCGTTGCTGCACGAAGGGTAGCTCCCGGATGCGGCGCTCCACATTGCGGATCAGCGATTCGTTGTACAGGTCGCCCGGCCGGATGCCCAGGTGCGCCTGGAGGTAGCGCATGTTGGTGCGTGCTGTTCCGCGCACCAGCACGCTGTCGATCACCACGGTGCGCCCCTTGTCCAGCACCACGGTGGCGTTGATGCCCTCGCTGGTCCGCTCCACCTGTTGCAGCCTTACGGAGGCGAACGGATGTCCATTGTCCTCGCTGTACCGCAGCAGGTCCTCGAAGAGCCGGGCCACCTGTTCCGGGGCGACCGGGCTGTCGCTGTAGAGGCGTTCACGGAAGCGCGCGCCGCTGGCGATCTCTGCCGGAACGCCCGCACCGGAGAGCTGTGCCCATCGGTAGTGTTCTCCCAGATGCAGGTCGCACGTGCTGGTATTGGCGCTGCT
>Ga0169931_10012481_pt1 | contig 11770 bp, 3 predicted proteins | sample Kivu_15m_20L_FD_129675 | JGI IMG/M metagenome (GOLD analysis project Ga0169931, IMG submission 129675) | Freshwater microbial communities from Lake Kivu, Western Province, Rwanda to study Microbial Dark Matter (Phase II) - Kivu_15m_20L... | ecosystem: Environmental > Aquatic > Freshwater > Lake ... | reverse complement strand
TGCTGAAATATTGAGAAGATTTTGTAGATTAACCTACTGATTTTTATTTTCTATACATCAAATATAAATATATTCACAATAAAATAATAAAAAAATATATTAAGACTTATTAATATAACTAAATATATCAAAAAATCATGTATGTATAACTTAATGAATATTCTAAACTTTTATATATCATATCTTTTATTATTTATCAATTTATAAATTATATAATGGTATATACATTATTTACTATATTATCTGTCATATGATATTTATTATTATTTTATAGTTATAGTATTAATTTATTAATAAACAATGTCTAAAAAAATCACTTTTGCCTTATAAAAACGATAATAAATCACAAAAGCCAATACAAACACATCAACTTCAAAAATGCTTTGGTCTTTTGGGAAATCTAAACGCTTCTCAACCTAAAAAACATAATGCCCATATGTAAGTTATAGTCATCACTCAATGCTCTCAAAAAAACATTTCATCTTCCCAAAAAGTAAAAGAAAAGTCTTCTCTTAAGCTTCATAAAATCCATCTTCTTGGCTATATAATCCTAAAATACTATAAAACAATAAAATTTATTCCTCTTTTGGGAATGCAAGATAAGTAATATATTTTATTATTTAGAAATGCATATCTAATGCATATATAGCTGTATAAAACATAAAAGTATTAGAAATTATATATAGAATCCTGGTCCAGGAACATATTTGAAATAATAATAGCATAATAAAAATCAAGGATATTCATTAAGACCTAAAACTGCTTATTAAAGATTATGTATATATCATTAATATTTAGATTTCATTGATAATAAATAGCAAAAAGATGTACCTGCATCGAAGTATGATGTATCTTCTGATCGAAATGGTAAATCTATGAATTCTAAATTTAAAACTGTTTGTTTAGGACCATATGGTCCTAAATATAAAAATTAAAGATTTAAAACTTCATATTGTATGTTTATTCTGATGTAGAGCATTATCCTGGTCCAAACGCATATAAAGTAAAAAGGAGTGCTATTTTATAATTTTCATTAGGTGGCAAGATGGGCATTTAATAACGAAAATCTTTTATAGATAAGATAATGAAGAGATCATAAGGTCCTGGACCAGGTAATTATAAAGAGCCCACATAATTTGGTCATTATTCAGATATACGTATATAATCAAAACATTCACTTAAATGATATATTTCTTATTTATCTCATCAACAAATATATTATCCATCATCATATTCTATTTACATGATACTTCATAATTAATTTATATTATAAGTTTTTATCATAAATATTATACTTTGCCTCCATAATGCACTTATAATAATCTGAGCTCTACGATGAATATTAAGATGACCTTATTGATTATTAATAATGCCGACAATAAAAAATCTTTTAATAGATAATGAACAAAAATCAACCTGTCAATAATGATCTCAATGATATACTATAGAATAGACAAAAGAAAGAGAAAGAAAAGAAGAAAGTTCTGACATAATAATAAAAAAAGATGAAATAGATGAGACTATAAGACACTAGAAAATATTTTGCTATAATCAAATATAATTTTTTATTAAAATATTCATAATCAATAGACTAAATCACATCTTTCAAAGAATAAAAAGATTAAATATTTGCTAGATTTATCTCAGAACTCAATCAAAATCTATCAAATCAATTCATTAAAATCAAATCAATCAATTCATCATCAATAGATATCAATAATTTATTATCTCTTATCAAAGAATCTATAAATTATATATAAAAAAATAGTCAAAAGGAATATTCATAAAAAAGATTATTATTTTGGTCAATCTGTTAATTCTATAATTTACCATGCAGAAAAATATACTTTTACAATATAGAAAACTTGGTTCAAGACAATAATTATAAACTGAATTTCGATGATAATAATAAAAAATGGAAAAAGAATAATAAATATGCATAACATCGAAAGATATAAAAATAATTAAATAATAAATTATTATAAAATTAACTAAAAAATGCTGATAATAAAAATCAAAGCCAATATTTATTTTTATAAGATTATTAATTCGACTAAAAATCATATAATAACATTAAAAAAACATAAAACAAATAAAAAGATATCCAATTATCAACATATTAAAATGCCTATTAAGCATCAAATTCTAATTTCAATTCAAGTTCATTTACTTCTAATGGCAATATAAAAAACAAAGGAAAATCATATGATACTCAATAAATATACAGTCAAATAAATTAATAAAGCTAAAACCAATTTTTTAAGATAAGCCAAAATGTAGATTAGACTCAGTAAAGTCGAGCATTAAGACGATACAATAACTCCATAAAAAAGAAAACTTTCTAAACATCATACTTTCAATTATTTTCAATTATTGATAATCAATGGAAGACAATAAACTCATAACTTTTATAAATCTAAGATCTAAACTATTTCAAACGAAATATACTTCATAATAGATATATCATAGGCTTCTATTCTTTAAGATTACTACATGCTAAAGATATCGAATCATAAAGATTATTAAACTTTAACTTATTCAAAAATATATGTACATAAGATGTAAGCATGTATTTTTGTGACAATTACAAAAAATTAAACATGAGAAAATCTAGATTAGGTCTGCGTACCATCATGAATCAACTATTCAAAAAAGGATATTACTATAAAAATAGATATTTGCTTAATAATTTCGATGAATACGTCATGAAAATGAATGACAAAATAGTGCTTTAATATGAACTGACATATTTTCCTAAGAGTATATAATAGATGAAAAAGAACACATATTTTATAACGTAGTCATTAGTACCTAAATATTGTATACTTGACCCTAAGTCGATTCCTTTATAAATAAAATATTAATAATAAAAAGTGTATTTAAGATATGATATAATTGAGGTAAGCACTCGAAACATGTGGGTTGAAAGATATAGAAAAGTGAAAAAAGGATAGATACCTATTAAAAAGACATAGAACAAAAATAAAAGATATATATAATTATATCTATACTAACAGACGCAACCATTCAGTATATAATTAGATCAACATGGATAATTTATAGTAGACTAATAATACAAATCGATTGATATACCACCATAGTATGTACCTTAATAACAATTTTATATCATGTAAAATACAAAGATAGGATTTATTTTGATAAAAGAGAAGATAAAGCATGCTAAGATTATAAGAGGATTTCAAATAGTCAATTTTAAAGTAGTACCAAAAGTCTTAGGCTATATAATTTATAAAGATGATGTATAAAGAGTATGTGAGTTGTGGTAATAAAAAAAAGCAAGTATAGATATCAATAAAAAGAAAAAGAAGTATTAATAATTGATGGGCATATGGACACAACTTTTTCAACAAATATAAATTAGATAAAAATTAAAGGCAATCTATAATCAACCATGATCAAATAACTAATATCATAATCGATCAAAAGATATAGTATATTATATTATTTTTTGTAATTTATTAATTTAATTTTTATTTATATATATTATAATTTGGTTGAATAATTTTAACATTTTATATTATAAATCATCGATTATAGATGAATTAATAAACCAAACCAAAAGATGATCAATTCACTCCATATAATTTCCCTCTATTCACCTAACGCAAAACTCCAGCCACAGTCTAAATCGATCGAGAATTCTCACCATGGAATAGCGATGATTACAAAAGAATATTCGATCATAGATACTACCAAGACATAAAGTATTACTATATCTATAATAGCTCAAAAAATCATATAAAAAACATACGAAAATCAAACATCAACAATATTTGCACATCAATTGATACTAAAAAGCCTTAAAAACTAAAAATAAGCAATGATTTTATGAACTTAGTAAAGATGCAAAAGAAAGGCGCCTATAATCATAATGAAACTAAAGATATACCACTAAAAATGAACTTGATTAATGTTAATTTAGATTATGATGTTATATACTGTCCGTAAAAGAAATATGGTATGCCTTTAGATAGTATATAATTATAACGAAAAATAAATAAAGATGATAATTATAAACATCAACCAACTAAAGTAAGACTGTCTAAACAAATACGTTAAAAAAATATAGTGAAAATAGATAAAAAATAATAATAATAAGATATTAATCATATAATTAAATTCAATTAAACAAAGACTAGATTCAATGAGACAAAGGGAAGATTCAATGAGACAAAAACTAGGTTTAATTAGACTAATATAAATGAGAGTATATAGAATAATTAGCGTACGACATATTATGGTTTTATGCCTAAGAGATTACCTCGAATAAATCGACAGCATAGATTATCAAACACTATATAGCATAATTAAAAAAGATAAGAGCTTCTTCCTTGCTTATCATTATAAAACCAAAGAAGTATATAGATCTAAAGAAGCATATAGAAGAAGTAAAGAAGCATATAGATGGACTAAAGAAGATTAGTCAATTAGATATAATTGAACTAAATTAGAAGAAAATAGATGAGATAATAGAGCATACTATACGGAAAGGGTTCTATTATATAGCGAAGTGACAAGATTCAGCTTAGAAAAATGAGATATCGTTCATATTTAACAAAAGAGCATTTCAAGCCGAATAGTGAAGAATAAAAGATCTTATTTCTATGCTAAGCAGATTAAAAATGAATAAATACTCATAATGTTTTATATTTTCCATAATAATTATTATCTATAAAATCTATAGTATCGACCATATATTACAGAATTTATTATAGCGCTTTATCTTTATAATATCATATCAAATAATATATATTTTTATCATATAATATATATTATTAAACGCATATTAGTATTTATATATAATTCTATTATAATGGAAGAAAGACATCATCCCTATATCTATATTTTCTACTACTAAAGTAAAACACTATAATAACTTACAATCAACATAAACTAAACTACTTTCACCCTAACTAGTTATAAATAACATAAACATCAACTATCAACTTAAAAATAAATAGTAATACTCATTTATAATTAAAAATATCAAATATAATAATAAATAAAGTATAAAATCATATAAAATAAAGATGATCTCTCACAAAGACAGTGGATTATTAATAAATCATACACTAGCTTTACTATCAATATCAAAATACAAAGGATAGAACAAATAAAGAGCTTAGATAAACTATAAATATCATAATCATTATAAAATCAATCAAAAATGTATTACAACAAACTAAAAGATAAAGTAATTACTAAACTTATACTATAAAAATATATAATATAATAAAAAAAATAGATAAAACCTAACTATATCCGTAAGCCAAAAGGAATCAAACATCTCACCACCATCCTTACTGGAAAATCATACTCGAGAAACAGCAATCGATCATCAATAGAATTCATGAATAAAAAAGTATATACATAAAACACATAAGATAATAAGCTACTAAGACCTTATTAAAATAAAAAACTATCATATTTTTTTGATAAAAACAGTATGGGTAATAGCATAGACAACAGTTTAAAACTAATAAAAGACAAGATAATATAACCTTATTAACTAGTCCGTAAGACATAGAAATCTAAGTATAATTGTATTACCAATGACAATAAATAATATAGCATGAATATTCGCATAAATACATATAAAAGATAATAGAGAACTATTAGAAAATGCAGATATTTAAAGGAATATATAAATAAGTTAGAGAGATAGACGATCAGGTGTCTTAATAAACAAAAATAGGCATTAAATATAATACATGATATTATATAAAAAGATTTTAGCGTATCGATTGTAAAGATAGATAAATAATAGAGAAATAATAAATAAAATGTAATTAATAAAGATTATATACATATATGATTAATAAACGATAATGATATATAAAATGATTGATTTTATAATATTACTATGTCTTTTAAATATATTTATTAAATAAGCTTATCTTATCTTTCTATCTTTAATATAAGATATAACTCTTATCTATCTTTATAATAAGATATAACTTAATATAATAGATATTATAATAAGATATAACTAAATATAATAATCTTATATGCATAAAGACAATTGGCCAATCTTAATCTCTCTCCAACGCTAACTAAAAAAATAATTCCTTCTAGTCTAAAAATAACAACAAGATAAGATAAAACTAAAACGATAAATCTAATAACTTATCCGCTCATACCATAATCAATCTCTATAATTGATCCCTAATACATAACTATTAAAATAAGATGGATTTGATAACTGCTATAACTTTATTAAAGATGTTATATTAGCTATCAGTACTAACATATAACTAGGTATCATATCTTATATATAGGCAAACATATCATATATCTTATATAAGAAAGATCAAGCATCATCAATTTAGTCGTCAATAATTTTTATGAAAATGTCGAAACGAATGACTATTACAAGAAAGACATAACTCGGTTGATGCACAGGATGATGGGAGAACTCTAAGAAGCGAGTGTCAATGGAAATAATATAAAAGCGGAGAGGATTCTATAAGCATGGAAGATATATATGGGTAAGAATTAACATTAGACATATTTTTAACAGATAGCATATCCTATCTTAAAATAACTACTTAAAATAGATAATAATATATAAAATCAACAATATAAGCATAATCAATAGAATCAATAATATAAGTAAAATACTATACAATAAGCATATACTAACAATACTATATAAAATTAGACGAACAGATCATAATAAAGTAAGATCTATTAATCAAAAAAGAACAATATTTAATAGCTTTGGAAGAACCAAAATCAATAACTTCTAATTTAACAATTCCTCTCTAAAATATAATCATAATCATAGTTATGTCCACCAAGCCTGAAAATCCCTCTAAGAAACATAGTATCATCAAACCAATCACAAATCAACAAAGATAAATTACATCGAGTATGGTAATTAATATCACCCTTTTACATAAAACCATTCATAAACGTAAGCTCAATCAATAACTTACCCCTGTATCTCAGATAAAGAATATTAAATTTTGTAAATTAACTCATTATCAAAATGAAATTCAAGTCTGAATTACAATTACTAACAAAAGGACATAATAAATAATAACCTTAAAAGATTATTAAAATATGTAGTAATTTAGTAGAAGTATATTAAGATAGATATAAGATATTTATTGATAATAAATATAATTAAAATATATACAATAGTTAGAATAATAATATATCCAATAATATCCAAATCAAGATCTATGGTGTTTTTATTTCCCTCAAACAATTACAAGACTTATTCATTCTTTTCAATTCCCACCGTGACATATTCTCTAAAATAAACGATAAAGTAATAAGCCGTACCACAAAAATCTTCTAAATAAGCCCGAATCTTCAAATCCTCCGTCGCGAAAAATCATCTTATCTTTTCGTCTCCCTCACCTAACTAAGATATTAATAATCTATAAGCTCAGACTACTACAAAAACTATTCAAACATTTACCGCAATTAAAAATAGAAGCAAATGCTCAAACAAGTCCTAGTATAACTATAAACAATAGATGACCATAAGACCTAATACATAACAACTCTACATGACATTTTTAAAGCAATTATAAATAAAAATAGATAAAGCAAAGGAGATACCTTCATATCACCTCAACTATAACTTAAAATTAAATATCTTATACACGTAATCAAACAAACTAAATCACTAGACTAGTTTGATATATTATCTCAAATGAACAATGATCTCATCACTAGAAACTCTATCAATATAAAACTATACTAAGATACTAAGCTATCACTCCTTAAGGTATATTGCAATCTACGTAACTTAAAAACAAACCTTAAAAATCATAAAGATACATAAAGATACAACATAGCAAAGCTGAACATGAGCAAAAGACTATAATAATATAGGATCAATCTATGCATATCATCAAGAAGAAGCAGAAACAATACACAAATCTAATAATAAATTGTAGATAAATATAGATATCGACTATCATCAGCTGATTAAATACTAATAAATAACATATAAAACTGTATACATAGATAGAACACTTTTAGAGGAATCAAATCACATGCATCTACCCCCATCAAATCCATATAAATATTAGCCAATCTACCATAAGTCAAACATATGTACATCTCACCCACCTTCATAGAAACATAAAAACAAAATTATAACTATTATAATTAAAATAAAATTGGATAAGTCTTTCAAAATCTAGTCAAAGAAATCATAGATAAAATGATATTATCAGAAAATGATAAAAATATAGTATAGTCCATCTTTTATCAATATCTATCAGACTCTTTACTAGGGCCTAAAAATATTCCATTTTTAGGGCCTAAAGATAGGCTATTAGTCGATATTATATAATAATCTATGACAATACAGCATAGATAAGTTTAAAGCCCTAGGAAAAAGAGCAATAGAAAAAGAAGAGGAAGCCAAAGTTTCATCTAAAAGACTATATTCAATATAAATTAAGGCTAAAATGCACGTTTATAATAAATATAAAAGAATCTACTCAAGAGTAATCTTGTCTAAATTGGCAGCCAACGTATCATAATATTTATATAGACCTTAAAAACCTAAATAGTACTTATCATCCACTCTAAAAGATCCGTCGACTTAAATAAGTTATATAATTGTATCGTTTAGTTTTTAAAAAAAGCTCATAAAAAAATAGATTTCAATAATAGCTATAAGACCTTTTAACAAATTCTATATATTATGCTAAAATACCTAATTTGATTGCAAATATAACGTATTTATGTATAGATCATAGATTTTTATAGATGTTTCTTGCATAAGAGAAAATGATGTCGAGCTAAGGCAAAATCATTAAATTATATTAAAAAGTCATTAATAAAATTTTACATCTTGGTGACACAATCAGTTTTAAAATCGATAGGAGCAATAGTAAAAATCATAAAGAATATTGAAAAACTATCAATATAAACAATTTATTATATATTTTTTATATATCTACAATTTAATTATTACTAAACATTCATAGATTCATAGATTAATTTAAATCATTATTCATTTAAGTTTATAATTAATTTATAATTCAAATTATTGAAAGCAAACTAAGACAAAAGATGAATCTTTTAAAACTTATTATCATATCAATCTTCATAGTATTAATAAATTCTAAATCATATACCTATAAAACTTGTTCATAAGACTCCTACCTTAACACAGCAAACCTACAATGTCTATCATGCCCTACCAATTAAAATAAAATACCAAACAACCATCAGGCCATACCCATATCATGTCAATGCAAAAATGGATATCAAGCTAATAACAAAGCATGTAATCTAATCACATCTACTATTTGCGGATCAACCAATAACAATTTCTATGATCTATATGATCTTAATGGTAATGTTCAATCAGTTACCTCATGTACTCCATGCAACACAGCTGCCTATACTGACATGTACATATAATATTATATAGTAATGCAACAGGATGCATACCCTGCGGTATAAACATGTAATATGACACAACTAGAAAATAATGTAGATGTATATCATCGAATATAACACTAGTTAGAAGTAATCTAGGCTGCTTTTCATCTTCATCTTATTAACCAAAAACATATGTAAATAGTGACTACTAAACCTAACTTAGATACGTACATATCATCTTATTATAGCTATTTCCAGCATGCAAATAACATAACGATATACTTTCATGCTCACATCTGATCAATTTATGTACATTATCATTAGGTGATCTATCAAAAGCAGAATGTGCTTTCTTTCAAAGCAATAATAAAACTAATCTATTATATGCTGATTCAAATAGCTTTCAATTAACATTCACAAAAGGACAGGCAGTCAAATTTAAGATTATAACGTATCTAGCAACAGGGAATTATATATAATAAAAAACATTGCATCTAGGTGATATAATGAGATGTGGAATACCTCATAATACATAACTACCATTTACTATCGGTAGTAACATCAGAACTACATGCTCTTTTGACTTTTAATTTTTACTTAAACAAAGATCAAGCAAACAATTCAAACCTAAAATATATCAATTGATGGTATAAGGCGACGGAGGCAAGTACTATGATGTCCCTGTCTATATGCCTGGATCAACTCAACCTATTAGAAGATTTTTCCTATAAGATTATTACAGTATTGGAATAAAAAATGGCATAAACATCATGACTAAATTTACATTAAGCTTTAATCTCACTGATGGTAAATTAATTCAACCAAAATTTACGCCAAAATATACATCAATAGCCATTTAAAGCAGCATAGGCGCATCAAATTCCATACCTTTAACTCTAGAATATGAAGTATTATTCGATAATGACTTAACTGGCTTTTGGAATGGTGCATTAGCATCTTTTATAGCCATATCTATAATTGCATTAATCCATGCCATCATAAAGACATATATTGGGTACCTTAATAAATTTTCAGCTGTTAAATTCTTCTTCAACTTCGCAGGTCTATATTCACTATGGCTCTTCTACTATCTTCTCATCATCACAGGCTATTGGTTCCTATTCACCAAGACCTCAACATCATCGTTCATATTCTTACCAACAAATAACACTAGTCTATATACTGCTTTCTATATAATAGTCGCTATAATGGTAGTACTAAGGATACTCTGGGTCATCGTAGATAAATTAGATAAATTAAGTACATAAGTATTTATGATCAATTGGTAAAAAAATCAATTCGTCAATAGCTGGAGATAAATATTTATCGTCAATTCATTAGCATAATTCTATACCCATAGAACCATATCGACATTCTGGTTGTTTGCCATCCTACTTTTCTTTACAAATGGCGTCGGATGGTAGGCTTTAGCCGCATAGACAACTTCACAAGAACTTACATATTTAAGGACTTTAATACAAAGAAACAGAATATTATTATACTTTTTGGGATGCGCAATGCTTCTAGCTATCGGCATGATCTTCAAAATCTTAAGAAGACTAAGTGTTCTTTTTTGGCCTTATCCCTTTTAAGACTTTGCAGATTACTGTTCAGTAACTAACATATCATTTTTATTTATAAAGAAAAGAACACCTCATGCATATTATCTTCATGCATCTTTACCTGATCGTACTGAAGCAACTTACAAATAGATAAACTAATCTATAAGAAAAGGATTACAAAAGAATAGATCAATTTCATCAGAATTACCCTCTGTCGATAGTCTTCATATCTATAATTTATACCTTTCGAAAGACATATAAGACAAACATAGTCAAATGCTTAAAAAAATATAAGATTAATAACACTCTAAGCGAACTAAATATATGAATAAAGATAATAGTAAAAAGAAAGTGGTTGATCTACGTCAATAATTCATATAAAATAAATTAAAACCTCATTTATAAGGTATCAATAGTCGATAAAACATCAATAGACGAAAATCATTAATATAAAATTTATGTGGTCTCCCTCCTATAAATTTAAGAGAAGGCCATCGAAACAAAAGTTAAGTATTTTATGATGATAGCCTTGAGTTAGTCAATTAAGTTTTTCCAAACGGCAATTAGTTTTAATAGATTCACACTATAATAGTTATATTTTTAGGATGGCTGACAATAGTAAATAGTATTCCTATTGCTGCTTTTCTTGCATATTTTACAGATCATTACATAATCCGATGGTGGATTGAGTATTCGTGTAGAATAAACTTAGAAGAAATGACAAAAGTGAAGAGAGGCTTCATGTTATGATAACTAGATATCATTATTATCATATAAAATAAATCAGTAGTTTGTTTTGAATTATTATAAGATCTATTATCTATTATATG
>Ga0169931_10012480_pt1 | contig 11771 bp, 5 predicted proteins | sample Kivu_15m_20L_FD_129675 | JGI IMG/M metagenome (GOLD analysis project Ga0169931, IMG submission 129675) | Freshwater microbial communities from Lake Kivu, Western Province, Rwanda to study Microbial Dark Matter (Phase II) - Kivu_15m_20L... | ecosystem: Environmental > Aquatic > Freshwater > Lake ... | reverse complement strand
TGATGTTGTTGCCGGCGTAGAGAGAAATCGAACCGTTGCCGCCGGAAGCGGACACAGCGGCGTTGATCGCAAGATTATCAGCGGTCGCTGTTCCTTCGGCTGCCAGGATAATGTCACCGCCACTCACGTTAGACACGGCGCTGGTGATGGTGAGCGGACTGCCGGCGCGGAGCACGAGGTTGCTGGCGGCTGTATTGGAAGTAATTTGCGCCCCGACGAGTCCGCCAACGGTGTCTACAAGCAGGGCGCCTGTGTTGACAATCTGCAGGTTTCCGGTTCGTGTCTGGGCAGCAAGCAGCAGTCCTGCACCTGTGGTTTCAATTGCATCGGCGGCTCCGATGCCAGTGTCAGCAGCGAGCCTGACTGATCCCGCGAGAATGTTGTCTGCCGCGGCATTGTCATCGGTCAGAGCACCACCCAGGGCGCGGAGGTCCACGAGGCCACTGCCGGCGTTAATTGTTCTGAGGGCCAGGTCTCCGCCAGCGGCGAGTTCCGTCAACTGAATGTTACCGCTGGTGCTTGCCGTGAGGCTTGTGATTTGTGTTTCGAGGGCATCCCCGCTGCCAATCCCGGTCGTGCTGCTGAGGGTCAGGTTACCGGCGGTGATATTGAGCGTCTCTGGAGTTGTTCCGTCATTGCCGTCAGTCAGGGCGCCGTTCTGAACGGTGAGGAACACATCGCGGGTCGCGTTGTTGATCGCATTCAGGGCAAGGCTGCCACCTGCAGAGAGCTCTGTGATGCGGATTCGACCGGATGTGGAGTTCGTTGCTGAGAGAGAATCGGCCTGGATTTCGATGGCATCTGAGTCACCGATGCCGCTGGCGGCCTGCAGGGTGACGGTGGGAGCGATGACATTTTCGGTGTCGGCGTTGCCATCGATGATGCTGCCACCTGAAATAATGGTCACGCTGTTTTCGGCTGAGATACTGCCGCTCAGTGTGACATTGCCACCGGCCTGCAGGTTGACCGAGGCCGCATCGTTTCCAGCCGAATCCTCAATGTCCCCGTGCAGCAGAATTTGCCCATCGGCAGTAAACTGCAGGGAGTAGCCACTGGCGTCGAGTGTGTCGTTGGGGATGACGTCACTATTTGCGGCGATATCGAGCTGGCCATCGATGTCAATGGTGAAGTTGGAACTGCCGGTGACAGTCGGCAGTGTCACAGAGTCGATGATGGAGACATCCAGTCCGGCGTTCAGATTATCCAGAATTCTGATATCTGCAATCGTTGTAAACGCTGTTTTGGTGATGCTTAATACTTTGTCGTCGCTGAGGAGAGTGGCACCGCCGCCCTGACTGCCGTCCCACTTATTATCTGGGGCGGCACCATCGAGCTCAAAAAGCAGGGCAGCACCGTTGTCACTGACGGTGAGGTTTGAATTGGTCTCGAAATTGTTCAGCGTGAGCACACCGGCGTTCAGCAGAAACGACGCATTGAACACGCGGCGTTCCTCCAGCTGCACCAGCATTGGCCGGCGTACGCGGGGCCGTTTGACAGCCCGCCCCTCTGCCGCAGCTGTCGTGTCCTGAAAATACCGCCGAACAAGTTTCATCAGAGCCGAAATTGCCATTGCTGCACCCGCAGTATTTGAAACCGGATTCTTCACATCCTGAAAATACGCAATACAAGTCGAGAATGCATGAAAAACCGACTGGGTAATCGAAAAAACATCGGCAAAATACGCCGTCTGAGTTATGCAGCGACGGCAAATGGGTTGAAACACCAGGCAAAATAGCGTGAATGTTCCGAATCTGTCGATTGCAACAAGCACGGAATCTGCACGGAGAACGCCTCCTGTGACTCCGGCAAATTCCGCCCCTTCCTGCGAATCCCTGCAACCTGACTCCCCGGAGTCGTCGAAACACTGATCAGGACCGTCAGTACCTGAAGGACCGACCCATTCGGACTGCGGCCGTCTCGTCTCTGTTTGCTGTCTTCAGGCCCTCGCTTTTGTTCGCTCAGGTTTGTCCGGGGAGATTCCAGATGGCCATTCGCCGATTTGTCCTGCCACTACTTGCCAGCCTTCCCTGGATCCCCTGCTGCCTGCCAAACGCAGAAGCTGGCGACGAGTCTCTCGCAGGCACGCGTAAGGTCTCCGAGACTCCGATGTTTGCGGAGGACGTGGATGTCCGACCAACTCCATGGTCGAGCAACGGGTTCAGAAACGGGGCAGCCCTGAAGGCATCACAATTGGCGTCCAACGCTGATACAGCCGAATCGCCACGTCGATCGCAGGTCGCGCCAGCCTTAATCGGGCAGCCTTCAAAGGTCACTCAGATCGCCGCTGTAGTTCCAGGAAAAGCAGAAGCCAAAGCTACGGTACATCCGGCTATTCTGGAAGAGTTGTCATCGATTCCGTCTGCGAGGAAGGGTGTCGGAGCGATCGCCCGTCTTGACGATCAGCCTTCCCAGCCTGCCCAGACTGCTCAGCCCCAGTACCTCACGGAGCTTCAGACGCTGACGGACGGTTCACGCCCATGGGTGCGGCTGAACGACACGTTCGCCGCGGCCGCGCCTCAGCAAATCGCTGATGCCCAGCCGGCATGGTTTCGAGAATTGCAGTCAATTGAGCAGCGAGCCGGGTTGGGTTCTGCGGCGCCCGTGCTTGCAGCCGGTGTCATACAGGTGTCCGCCAGTGCTCTGCCAGCCAATTCTCAGCCACCGGTTTCCGCTGAATTGTCATCGCTGTTCCCGAAACTGTCTGATCTGACATTAAGCCCGGCAGTTGCGAAGTCTGACGAGGCCGAGAAGACCGCTATCAGGAATCGCAGTCAGGCTCGAAGCAGCATCAATGTGGATGCGTGGTTCAGCACGCGAGTTGATGGGAATTCTTACACTGGTCCGGTACATCGCACATCGGCCCGCGACACCTATGCGTTTCACCATCAGCCACTGTACTTTGAGCAGGCGAATCTGGAGCGTTGCGGGAAATCGTGGGGCTGCCTGACGACAGCCGTGTCAGCCACGCATTTTGCCGCGTCCACGATCATGCTGCCGTGGCAGATGGCTGTGTCCCCTCCGTGCTCCACCGTGCGAACACTTCGTGACTGCAAGGCAGGCTGCGAATATCCCATGTCTGCGCTGCTTCCTGAGTATTCGTGGACGGGTGCCGCCGCGGAAGCTGCTGTGATCACCGGACTGATCTTCATCATTCCCTGATGGCAGACCAGCCGAATGTTGTGCGAAGCAGCCTCCAGCCCCGTGAGGCGCAGGATATGGGTCGTCCGGGAAGTCGGGCGATACCGGCCGAATACACTGACACCGGGCCCCAGCTGCTTTCCTGATTCGGACTGAGTCTCACCAGAAACATCGTGTTCTGCGGTTTCCATGACTGTGTGGGGTCAGCAGCAATGAGATGATGTACAAGCAGTTCGCGATCGACCGATTTCACGGGTTCTGAACTGACGGATTCCAGCTGCCCCGGCACTGACGTTCCCGGTGCGCCGATAAAGCGAACGCTGCAATCACCCGAATCCGCGATTCGGGTGATCTCTGTCTGCTCGACACAGGCATCAACTCTCAGCATTTCAGAGTCGCCAATCCAGCACAATAGAGTCTGGGCATCCAGCCATGCACCGACGGCACTCTGCTGCAGCGCGTGGCTGCTCCACGAGATAAACGCGTCGGGTCCTCCAGCGATACGCGGCATATTTCGAGGTGGCAGCACAACGCCGTCGGCCGGGCTGCGAACCAACAGCTGCGTCTGCTGTTGCTGCAGCGACCGCAGGTGATCCGAGGCCGACGCAACAGCCTGCTCCGCCACCGGTATTGCTTCGGCAGCCGTCACCCCGGAAAGTGCCCGCAGTCGCACGCTGCGCAACTCTGTCTCACGTTCCCGCAGTAATCCAGCGGCCTTCGCCAGATCCAGTTCCAGGTCGTCATTTGCAAGCTCTGCGATCACATCGCCCCGACGAACCACCGTACCCATCTCGGCGACTTTCAGCAGCCTCCCATTGACGGCAGCATACACCGGACTGGCAAGGCCCGGTGTCAGCACACACGGCGCGTAGACTGGCAGAGAGATCGGCACCAGCAGCAGCAGCAGAGCGACGCTGCCGGTCAAAAGCAGTCCCGCCGCAGCTCGCCTGCGACCATCACTTTCCGTGATTCCCAGGCGGATGCGTCTGAGGACGCTGATCATTCCCGACAGTAATCCGCCAGCTGCCGGCACGAAAGCTGCGAACTGGAGGCCCAGAGGTTCGAGTGTGCGATGCATGAACGTCAGCAAGGTGATCACGAGGCCAGTTCGGTAACAGAACGATGCGATTCCAAAGCATGTCAGACCTGCAAAGGCCGGTCGCGAACCGTAATCCTGCCAGGCCAGTTTTCCGCCAAGGATCACCCGCCGCAGCACTGCTCCCGCCGCACTGCGACTGAGTGACCACAAGTTTGGCACCCCAACCAGATCTGACAGTACAAAATAGCCGTCATACCGCACCAGCGGATTGCCGTTGATCAGCAGAGTGTTCAGCGAACTGACCAGCATCGCATTCAGAAACAGTGAGTGCAGCAGACCGGGTGCGCTGCAGGCCCAGAGCAGCCCGCAGACGGCAGCGATGCAAAGCTCTGTATAGATTCCTGCACCGGCCACCATGAGTCTCGGCAGTCGCTGCGACTGCCGCCATGAATCAGAAACGTCGCAGTACAGCACCGGAATAAAGAGGATAAAAAACACTCCCAGTTCATGGCACTCGCCACCGAAGTGATGGCACGTAAACGCATGCCCCAGTTCATGCAGCAGTCTCACAATGACGAATGCGAGTGTGATCCCCATGAGATTCTGCCAGGTGAGCAGGCTTCCGAGATTGGGCAGTTCCAGCAGCAGCTGGTCCCAGCGGAGCAGTACAGTGATGAGCGCGACCAGCATCAGCATGACAGCCACGCACACTGCTGGACGAGTAAAGGCCCATGAGCCCCACGGGTAGCAGGCCTTCAGCAGCCAGGTGGGATCGAATCCCCGCCAGCGGATGGTGAGTATTCGACTGCAGCCATGCAGTATTTTTTGAAGGGGGATGCTGCGAGTCGCCGATCGCGTCGGTACGCTGCCCGGAATCAGTGGCCGCACAATTCCGGCGGTGACAGCTGCCATGGCCAGGGCCTGCAAACCGGCTGGAGTTACGTCTTCGTCCGGGTAGGCATCCCGTAATCGCGCAGCTTCTTCATTCAGCGTGCCGCGCAAACCTCCGCTCTGCAGAAATTCAAGCCCCGCCGCCGAAGTTCGAAAAAATGTCAGCCGCAGTGGATCCCGCAGAATCCAGTCGCCGGCCGAATCCTCACCGCCCCGCTGGCGGCTCAGTTCCATGTCGGGACGCAGCTCCCAGCAGAACCGGCCGGTCGCCCATGGATTCGCTGCTGCCGCAGCACGTTCCGGAATCGGCATCAGTTCCGCTCCCCAATGCGCATCTCGACAATTTCTCCGGCTCGCAGGTCGCTGTTTGCCGAATCCACTTCAGCCCTGACACGCACATTCTGATTCACAGCGTCAATCAGGGGACTGACGAATACCAGTTTCCCGCGACCTCCAGCCATTCGATCGCCGTCGCGCAGCACAAACCTGACGGGGGTGCCAGCCTTCAGCTGAGCCGATTGAGCAGGTCCCACAAATCCCTCGACGGTCAGGCGATCGCGACGCATGAGCACCAGCACAGACTCACCCGACTCCACCCACTCCCCCGCAAAGCGTTTCTGATCGATAACAACTCCGTTGAACGGGGCCTTCAGCAGTCGGCGCTGCAGTTTTGCCTCGGCGATCTGGAGTGCAGTTTTCAGATTTGCCAGCGACAGACGCTCCGTTTCCTGTGCTCCGCGAGCCTGATCCAGCTGGAGCATCAGTCGCTGCAGCGAAGCTTTCTGCTGATCGCTGGCCGCCTGCTTTGACTGACTTCGCAGACCCGCCAATTTTCGTTCCTGCTGAGCACTTTCAAGCCGTATCTGAGCCTGCTCGACTGAGTTGACGGTCTCAAACCACTCCATCTCTGAAATACTCGTCGGCGAAAGACTGCGACTGACCCGGCGACGCTCCAGCACGTCCCTGGCAAGTTCTGCGGCTTTCTCTGCAAGTCGTACTGCCGAATCATCCTCAGCCTGAGCCTGCGCTGCAGCCGCGTCCTGCGCGGCCTGTTCAGCAACCTTTTTTGCCTCCTCCACCGCCGCAGCCGCTATTTCAACCAGCCTCGAACTCTCCAGCTTCTGCTCCGCCACACGCAACTCCTGGCGTGCCAGTTCAACAGCCAGACTGGCCTCGGCGTCGTCGAGTTTACCGAGCACCTGCCCTGCACGCACTTCTGCTCCAGGCTCTGCCAGAATCTCCAGCAGACTACCCCGTTCGAGAGCCGGGATTTCGACAGTCTCCCGGGCTGAAACATGACAGTTCGGCACGGTCACCAACTCCGACGACGGCGCACCCGTCGGTCTGACCGAGGCAGACTCCTGCCCGGCAACGGCGCCAGCGGCCCTGCTGATCAGCGCGGCAGTCACCAGAAGTCGCACAAAAGACTCATATCGAGTTTGAATCACGATCGTCTGCTCCCTGAATTCAGCCATGCACGTGCTACCGACAGGCGACCTGACCTACAGCAGCGTCTGCCGCAGCAGCACATCGATGAGCCTGCGAAAATACACATAACCCGCAGGGGCCTGTCCACAATGAATCACCGCTCGCACACCGGCCCCCGGCCGCAGGCCATCCGGCAGGTCACCCGAAACCTTTGCTGTGACCGCCGTCACCAGACTTCCTCTGGCATCCAGTTCCGAGGCCCCCGCTACCGATCCAAGCTCAACCATCCAGGAACGCTCCGGGCTGGTCTCCAGAAAATATTTAATCTGCGGCCGTTTTCCACTGCCGGCAGCCGGCAGATCTTCGCTGCTTGCTCCCGCACTGATGCCCGCCGCAGTCAGCACGTGACGAATATCGAGTTCGCTGACGTTCAGCTGCAGTTCCCAGTCGCCCTGCAGGTCACCCACATCACACACATGCTGCCCACGCTGTACCGGACGTCCCTGAAAGCTTTCCCGCAGGTCATCGCTGAGTATTCTGCCCGCGAGTGGCGACCTGATCTGCAGCGATTCCAGTCGCCGCCGCAGGATCCCCAGCTGCGCATTCAGCGACTCTGCCCGAACCTCCAGTTCTGCCAATTCGCCGCCCTGCATCGCGGACTGCTGCCCCTCGCGACTGGAACGAAGTGCACCAAGGGCCGCCTGCCGCGCCTGCACGCCGGATAGTTCTCCCAGCAGAGACTGCTCCTGAAGACGCAAATCATCATTTCGAAGTCGCAGCAGCAATTCGCCCGATCCAACCTCTCTGCCATCATCCGCCAGAACGTCGTCAACAGTTCCTGATTCCTGAACATACACACTCTGACGCACAGCCGGCTGCAGCTCACCGGAAGCAGAGATCGTAAGATCAACGGGAACAATCCCGAGCAGCCCCGCTGCGACGCTCCCGACTGCCAGCCACAGCCAGCGGCGCCTTCGCGGGGCTGACAAGTTCAGACTGAGCTTATCACGGCTTTCCAACGCCTGAATGGCGTGGCGAACCAGTCGCTCCCGCTGGTCGCTCTCTGCGACGCCACCGCCTGCGCCGTGGTATTCCAGATGCAGTCCGTATCGACAGTCCTGCCACGTTCCACTCCGGCTCAGCGGAATCATCAGCACCGTCGGTCGGCCCGGCTGTGGTCGCTGCTGCTCGTCCGATCTTCCTGCAGCCGCCTGACGAACCTCACCACAAATTCTTCGAACTTCGTCAGCTCTCTCGTTGACCTCTGCTCCACCTGTTACAGCAGTGATTCGCCAATCACTTCCCGCCCGCTCGCAGGCTGCCGCGCGGAAACATCCCAGCAGAGCAGCGGATTCCGTAGTCAGCACCTGGAGCAGTTCAGGAACGTCTGCAGCGGCGTACAGACGACAAATCAGCACGTCCGTGAGATTCAGTCGCTCACTCAGTCGCTGCAGCCGCGCTACCAGTTCCCGTCGTCGCAGATCGGCAAAAATTTCCACTGCACTCTCTGACCACTCCGCCAGGCCGCCTCCGGCTGCGAAGCCCAGTTCCACCACGAGTGTGATTCCCGGTGCCAGATCCGCCAAGGCAGCACTGCAGCGAACACCGTTTGCTGCAACTCGCTCACGCAATTCACCCGGATCTCCAGTCGCCGTCTCCCGCAGAAATTCGAGGTGCTCGCTGGCAGTCGCGGCGGCAGAATTGCCAACGGTCAGCACGTCGCTGAGTCCCGAATCGGAACGTTCGCAGACACGGATCCAGACCGCGCCCACCGCGACACGCAGCCTGTCGAGAAAAATCTCCGACAACGCGTGCTCACGTCCGGACTCCACCCCGACGGAAATGGATTCGTCCAGCACTTCCTGAACCCGTCGAGGGGTCAGTCGAACGAGGCCTGCTGCCGCTGCATCACGCATCGCCATCATTCCCGGCATCCTCCCTGGGACTGTTTTGCGTGAACCCATCCGTGTGTGCCATGCAATCAGGGTTCCTTGAAGATTTCGTCCGCACCCTCTGACCCAGGGCAGAGGCGAATTGCGAACAACGGCAGAATCTGCAAATTAACCCGGCAGGACTCGTCAAAGTCTGCCTGTTTCCGAACATGTGTGACAGGCGGAAAACTCGATTTTCAAACCGGTAATGAAGCGAATGGGGGGTTCTGGGGACAAGGGGATTTTCGAGTGGCTTGGGGTAAATGCGAGTTTCGTTCGGGATTTACGAGAGCTGATGTTTCTGCGGGGCTTCTTCGAGAGAGATTCCATGCAGCAGTCTCTGCTCAGTTCCGATTAGTCCAGAGGATCAGGATTTGAGCCTATGCATGATTGGTCTACCTGCAGCGGCTTTACGGCCGTTTCCGGCGATTTGGAGTTCAGGGGTCGCGAAATATGAAATCAGCCCAGACACAATCTTCACCACTTCGTCGCTGGATTTGTAACCTCGCAAATAAGCTGCAGTGGAGCCGCCGCCGACGACGTTTCGCGGTCGGGCTGATGCTGTCTTCGCTGGCTGCGACTGGCTGTGCAACCGCACCGCTGGCGGTGATGCACGAAAAAACAATAGGCAATTCGACGACAGAAGTCGATCGGATTGCACGAGCAATTGATGAGAATGTACCCGAAGTGTTTACTGACGTCGCCCCGGCTCAGCAGCCGCTGACGTCCCAGCAGCTTCAGTCCGTCGACAGTTATCAGGATCTGAAGCTGGAAGAGATTCTCTCTCGAGGGCTGGGTTCGGCATCAGTGCTCCGCGACGTTGGTGGTGCGGTGCTGCGAGCACCCGATTCGATGTCCACCTCAGTCAGTCGCCAGTTGGCGCAGACAGACCCGCGTTACGGCACCGAGGCGGCCCTGAGCGCTTTCGATGCACAGCTTGCAGCCACGGCCAATTTCAACAAGAACGACCGCATCTACAACAACAGCTTCTTTGCAGGCGGTGCAACCGCGTTTCTGCAGGACTATCACGACTATCAGATGGAGCTGTCCAAGCGATCCGCTGCCGGTTCGCTGATGGCTCTTCGCGGCGTGAGCAACTACGACAACAACAACGCTCCAGCAAACAACTTTGCCAGCTCATGGAACTCATGGATTGAAGGGGAACTTCGCCAGCCTTTGCTGCAGGGCGGAGGTCTTGAATTCAACCGCATTGCAGGTCCCAACGCCGCACCAGGCTCCTACAACGGCATCATGATCGCTAAAGTCAACAGCGACATGACGGACGCTGATTTTCAGGTAGCGCTGCGTGACTATGTCAGCAATGTCGAAAACGCCTACTGGGATTTGTATCTCGCTTGGCGCGACTATGACGCGAAACGACAGGCCCTGGCCGAAATCGAACGTTTGTACGAGGAGAAGTATGGCAAGCTGCTGAAGGATCCCAACGCGAAGGACGCGGTCAACGTGGTCGATGCCGCATATGTTCGCCAGCAGATGCTGCAACTGAAAAACGAAGTTCGCGAGGCCCTGCACGGCCGCCTCCTGAACGGCACTGAAGTTCGCAACGGTTCTTCGGGCGGCACTATGCAGAACACCAGCGGTGTGCTGGCGGCAGAACGTCGCCTGCGACTGCTGATCGGACTTCCCGCCACGGATGGCAAAGTCATTCGCCCCGGCGACGAACCCACGACCGCCGAATTCGCTTTCAATTGGGAACTCGTCACCGCCGAAGCTCTCGCACAGCGACCCGAACTGCAGAAGTCCAACCTCGCCGTCAAGAAGCGCGAACTCGAACTCCTCGCAGCCAAAAACTTCCTCAATCCCAAACTCGATGCTGTCGGACGCTATCGCTTCCGCGGCTTCGGTGACTCACTCATCGCAGGAGGTAATCAGGGTGGAGGATCTCCAGCTTCATCGGTTGGCAACCTTGCCGAAGGGGATCAGCAGGAATGGGCTGTTGGCGTCGAAATGACCATTCCCATCGGCTACAGAAAAGCACACGCAGCCGTTTCCCACGCCGAACTGAATCTGATGCGCGAACGCTCCGTTCAGCGCGAACAACAGCGGGAAGTGCTGAGTAACCTCACAGGTGCCTGGGGCGATAAAGACCGTGCCTACGAGTCTATGAAAACGGCACTCGAACAATACCTTGCTGCCCGCGAATACGTGGATGGTATCGTCAGCCGTGAAGAGACCCCCGATGATCGCAAAATTGATGGCTGGAGACGGCTGGCCCAGGCTGAATCACTGCTGTTCCGAGCTCGCGCGGAATACGCTGTTGCTCTCAAGAATATTCACTATGAAAAAGGATCGATTCTTGAGTATAAGAATATGCGTGTGCAGACACCGGAGGTGACGCAGCCCACGCCGTCAACTCCACCCGCCCCGCCACAAGCCCCCGCTGGAACTCCACAGGCAGGCAGGCTGGCTCCGTCGTCCGCGGGCACCGCCAGCCTCGACTCTCCCACGCAGAAAGTTGTCCCCGCAATTGGCGTGAGTGACTCTGGCAAATCACGGCCGACAGCAAGGCCCGCGACTTCTGCTGGTCCTGAGTCTGCCGCAAAGCCTGAGTCTGCCGCAAAGCCAGCGGCCTCTGCAAAAGCGGGAGCCGAGGTTCAGCCTGCCCCTGCAGAGGAAACGAAGAAAACCCTGCCGCAACCCAAAGATGCCGTGAAATCCCCGTCCGCTGCCTCCGCAAACTCGGCAACGCTGCGGCTGCCGTCACTGCCCAGCATTACCCCGCTTCGCTCGACCCCAAGGGAACGGTTGCATTCCCGCGTGAATCCCGAAACGCTTTCTGAAACAGGGGCAACGCCTGCCGGTAAGTCAAAGGGAGCCACCGCATCACTGGATGACACACCGGCACCTGCTTCGGCAAAGTCCTCGAAACCAAACGTCGCCGGCCGCGCGAGTCTCTGATTCTGCCTGTCAGTCGAGCAGTTCGATCAGTCGAACAGTTCGAGTTGATGGCGATCACGTCGATCGTCCGCGATGCCGGGCCGGTTTGCCGTTTGATGGAGCGTCCGTAAGTACGGCAATCTGAGCGGCAGCGGAGACGGTCCAGACACCCTGACTGTCAGATTGAGTGACACTCGCCTGTACTTCGCTGCCGCCGAGTCGCCTTGTAACGCCTGTAACCAATCTTCAGGTTCTGTCGATTCTGACGGACGATCCAGTCCCACGCACACACCGCCGGCACCAAAGCTGCGGGGACAGTCCCCGCAACCGGGTCGTCTTGCAACGCCTGTGACCAACCTTCGGGTTTTGTCGATTCTGACGGAGAACCCGGTCCCACCCGCACCGCCGGCACCAAAGCTGCGGGGACAGTCCCCGCAACCGGGTCG
>Ga0169931_10012479_pt1 | contig 11771 bp, 10 predicted proteins | sample Kivu_15m_20L_FD_129675 | JGI IMG/M metagenome (GOLD analysis project Ga0169931, IMG submission 129675) | Freshwater microbial communities from Lake Kivu, Western Province, Rwanda to study Microbial Dark Matter (Phase II) - Kivu_15m_20L... | ecosystem: Environmental > Aquatic > Freshwater > Lake... | reverse complement strand
TGCGGAGCGTGGACATGCGCGCAGGCTACGGGATCACCGCCCCGCAAACGCCTTGCGCAGCCGCTCCTGCGCCTCGGCGCCGGCGATGATCTGCGCGCTGAGCTCGGCCGCGCGGTCGAGCACCGCGTCGTCCATCGAGCCGTCGAGCTCGTTGAGCCAGCGCTTCGTGGTCGCGAGCGCGTTCGGGCCGCCGCCCGCGAGCCGGCGCGCGAGGTCCGCGACGGTCGCGTCAAGCTGGTCGGCCACGCACAGGTGCGTCGCGAGCCCGGCCTCGTGGCCCTGCTGCCCCGAGAGCGTGCCGCCCGCGAGCAACATGACACGCGCGCGGCCCGCTCCGATCTTGCGCACGAGCCACGGCGCCACGACGGCCGGGCAGATGCCGAGGTCGACCTCGGGGTAGCCCACCTTGGCCTCCGGATGCGTGACCGCGAAGTCCGTCACCACCATGAGGCCGCATCCACCGCCCACCGCGGCACCCTGCACGCGCGCGATCGTCGGGACCGGCAGGCGGCGGAGCGCGCGGCTCGCACGCGACAGGTCGCGAAGCATGTCGCCCATCGCGACGGGGTCGTCCATCACGCCCCGCAGGTCCATGCCCGCGCAGAAGGCCTTGCCGGCGCCCGCGATCACCAGCACGCGCACGTCGCCCGCCGGCGCGCAGCGCGCCGCGATCGCGTCGATGGCCGCGCCGAACGCGGCGATGAGCTCGCGGTTCAGCGCGTTGGCCTTGTCCCCGCGATTGAGCGTGACGGTCGCGATGCCGTCGACGACCGAGGTGAGGACGAGGTCCGTGCGAGACGTGGAATCGGGTGCCATGCTGCTTTCCCCTTACGCACCGCTCGGGTGCCAGATCGTCTTGGTCTCCACGAACGACGCGAGCCGTCGTGGATTCGTCCACCGCTCGTCGTCCCCGAAGTCCTCGTCGGGAGCGAGCACCACGACGCGCTTCAGGTTCTCGGCGGCGCCGGCGCGCAGCGCGGTCGCCACCTCGCCCCCGGCCTGCGCGTGCACCGAGTCCACGTCGCGGTGGCCCGCGATCCAGCCCGCAAGCTCCGCCGCCTGGCCCGTGAGCACGTTGAGCGCCCCAGCCGGGACGTCCGCGGTCGGCGCAGTCTCGGCCACCAGCAGCGCGCCCAGGGGGTGACGCGCGTCGGCCACCGCCACCACCGCGTTCCCCGCGCAGAGAGGCGGCAGCACCAGTGACAGGAACCCGAGCAGCGGCGCCTCGCCCGCGTCCGCCTGCAGCGCCACGCACACGCCGCTCGGCTCGGGCATGCTGAAGTTGTGGTACGGGCCTGCCACCGGGTTGCGGCTGCCGAGCACCATCTGGAACTTGTCGCACCACCCCGCCCAGCACACCGTGCGGTCGATGGCGCGCGCGACCTCCGCCTCTGCCTTCTTGCGCGACGCGCCGGTCGTCGTCCGGATGCCGTCGGCCAGGTCCGCGCGCCGGCCCTCGAGCATCTCGGCCAGGCGGTAGACGATCTGCCCGCGCAGGTAGGCCGTGGCGCCGCTCCACGCGGGGAACGCACCGCGCGCGGCCTCGACCGCGTCGCGCAGGTCCTTGCGGCTCGCGTGCGAGAGGTGCGCGACCAGTTCGCCGCCGTGCCCGTGCAGCGCCAGCGTCCGCCCGCTCTCGGAGCGCGGGAACGCGCCCTTCACGAAGAGCTTCCACGTCTTCAGGACCGGGATGCGCTCGATGTCAGCCATTGGGTGAATTCCTCTCGTTCGCGGCGCGAAGGCGGTCGTTCCGCGCTCACTCCGCCAGGTACGCCGCCAGCCCCTGCATTCCGCCCTCGCGGCCGAAGCCGCTCTCCTTGAAGCCGCCGAACGGGCTGGTCGCGTCGAACTGGTTGTACGTGTTGCACCACACGACGCCCGCCTGCAGCCGGCGCGCGACGTCGAACACCTTGCTGCCCTTCTCGGTCCACACGCCCGCGGCCAGCCCGTAGGGCGTGTTGTTCGCGCGCATGATGGCCTCCTCGGGAGTGCGGAAGCTCATCACCGCCAGCACCGGCCCGAAGATCTCCTCGCGCGCCACCACGTGCGACGGCTGCACGCCCGTCATGAAGGTCGGCCGGCACCAGTAGCCCTTCGCCGGGAGCGCCTGCGTCCCGGGCTGGCACACCGTGCAACCCTCGTCCGCACCCGCGGCGATGTAGCGCTCGATGGTCTGCAGCTGCCCCTTGCTGTTGATCGCGCCGACGTCCGTGTTCTTGTCCAGGGGGTCGCCCACGCGCAGGCTGCGCATGCGCATCTCGAGCTTGCGCGTCACCTCGGGAAGCACGGATTCCTCGACGAACAGGCGGCTTCCGGCGCAGCAGACGTGGCCTTGGTTGAACCAGATGCCCTGCACGATGCCCTCGATCGCCTGGTCGATGGCCGCGTCGGCGAACACGATGTTGGGGCTCTTGCCGCCGAGCTCGAGCGTGAGCCGGGTGCCGCGCGCCGCGCACGCCTTGGCGATGCGCTTGCCGACCTCGGTGCTCCCCGTGAATGCGACCTTGTCGACGCCCTCGTGCTCGACCAGCGCGCGCCCTGTGTCGCCGGCGCCCGTGACGATGTTGACGACGCCGGGCGGGAGGTCGCACTCCTGGAGAATCTCGGCGAGGCGCATGGCCGTCAGCGACGTGGTCTCGGCCGGCTTCAGGACGACCGTGTTGCCGCACGCGAGCGCCGGCGCCAGCTTCCATGCGGCCATCAGGAGCGGGAAGTTCCACGGGATCACCTGCCCGCACACGCCCACCGGCCGCGGGTCGCCGGAGCCCGGCACCGCGTAGCGCAGCTTGTCGCACCAGCCCGCGTGGTGGAAGAAGTGCTGCGCGGCGAGCGGCACGTCGATGTCGCGGCTCTCCTTGATCGGCTTGCCGCCGTCCATCGTCTCGAGCACGGCGAGCTCACGCGCGCGCTCCTGGATGCGACGCGCGATGCGGTAGAGGTACTTCGCGCGCTCCTGCGCCGGCAGCCTCGACCATGGCTTCAGCGCCTTGCGCGCTGCCGTGACCGCGGCGTCCACGTCGGCTGCGTCGGCCTCGGCGATGCGCGAGAGCACGGCCTCGGTGGACGGATTGACCGTGTCGAACCACTTCCGCGAGCGCGGGTCGACGAACTTTCCCCCGACGAACAGCTGCGTGCGCTCGGGCACCTTGACGGGCACGGTCTCGGGCGCGGGGCTGTATTCCCACGGCGTGGCTGGCGTGGCGGCGGCGTGCGTCGAGCCGGCAGGAGCGTCGAACATGCCCCGATCGTACTTGCGGGTCCGGAAACGCAGGCATGGACGGCCGATTCGCGTGAATCGCCCGTGTCCGCTTCGGCGAACCCGGACGCAGAGGATCCATCCATGCTCATCGCCACGCTCGCGTTCCTTGCCTCCACGTTCCAGCCCATCGGCGACGCACCCGCGGCCGTGCCTGCGCGCCCCGAGGGCGCCCCGAAGGCCGGCGAGTCCGTTCGCCTGGTCGGCGACGCGGCCGTGAAGCCCGAAGTCACGGCGGAAGGAGCGACGCTCCGCGAAATGGGGATGGTGGTCGAGGCGCCGCTGCCGGCGGGCTACCCCGCGCCGACGCCGCCGGGGATGATCGAGCTCAAGACGTACCCCGTGGTGCGCCGCGCCGAGTACTCGGCGAAGGGCTCGACCAACTTCGGGATGAACGTCGGCTTCTGGCCGCTCTTCAACCACATCAAGGACCGCGACATCGCGATGACGAGCCCGGTCGAGATGGACTACCGCCCCGAGGGCGAGCGCACGCCGCTCGACCCGATGGAGGACGCCGGCGGCAGCTGGACGATGAGCTTCCTGTACCGCACGACCGACCTCGGCCCGACGGGCGAGGACGGCCGCATCAAGGTCGTCGACCTGCCCGAGCTCACGGTGGTCTCGATCGGCATGCGCGGCGGCTACGGCATGGGCACGGTCAACGCCGGGCTCGAGAAGCTCCGCGAGTGGTTCGCCTCGCAGGACCAGTGGGAGCCGGCGGGCCATCCGCGTGGCCTCAACTACAACGGCCCGCAGGTGCCGATGCGGAACAAGTGGAGCGAGGTGCAGGTCCCGGTGAAGCGCAAGGCGACGAAGGCCGCGGCGCAGCCGGCACCCGCCGCAGGCGCGACCGCTTCAGGGCCCGCGGCGCCCGCCCACGCCGAGGCCCCCAAGCAGGGGGCCGTCGGATCGCGCTGATCGCGCGATCACCACGGCACCAAGCACGACCATCGCGATCGAGACCAGGATCGGCGTCGTGAGCGGCCCGATGCGGAACACCCCGGGGTCCGGCTCGCGGAACGACTCGCTCACGTTGCGCAGGACGCCGTAGCCCACGAGGAACGTGCCGGTCAGCGTTCCCGCGCGCCGTGGAGCCCACCACGCGAGCACGAGCACCGCCATCAGCAGGGGCCCGTCGGTGAACGCCTGGATGAAGTTGTTTGGGTAGCGCGCCGGGACCATGGCGGCAACCTCCGCGAGCGCCTGTGTGTCGCCTGCGTACACCAGGCGGTTGAGCTCGGTGGCGCGCTCGTAGGCCTCGGGCGTCTGCGCGGCGACGATCGCGTCCTCGGGGTACTTCACGCTCCACCACGGCGCGTTCGCCTGCATCGCGGCCGGCAGCACCTTGCCCGGGAGCTCGCCGTTCACCCAGTTCGCGAGCCTGCCGAACATGAGACCCGGCGGGGTGATGAACGCCGCCGTGTCGATCATGGCGAGTGCCGAGAGACCGTTCCGCCGCGCGAACCACGTGCACGCGATGACCACGCCGGCGATGCCGCCGTGGCTTGCCATCCCGCCGCGGTGGATCTCGAGGACGCCCCAGAAGGGAAGCTCGGTGGAGAACTTCCAGAGGAGCTCGCGGTCGTAGAGCAGCACGTGCCCGAGCCGCCCGCCCACCACCGCCCCGAGGATGCACGCCGTGATGAAGTCGCCCGTGAGCGAGGGGCGAAGCACGGTGAGCCCGCGCGCCACCAGCCAACGCAGCAGCATCCACGCCACCAGGAAGCCGGCCGCATACGAGAGGCCGTACCAGCGCACGCCCGAGGTCGCCGTGAACTGGATCGCGAACGGGTCAAGCGCGTGAACGATGCTCTCGGCCAGGACCTGCACGCGACGGAGCATACGGAGCCGTACCATCGCGCCGTGGACCACGCGCCCGACGCCCATGGATCGCACGGCTCGCACGTCGCGGGATCACGGGGGTTCGAGCCCCCGGAATTCGCGCGCGCCGCGCACCCGGGCGACCTGACGCCGTTCATCCGGGCGCTGGCCGAGGGCCGCACGCTGGCCGAGCGCGAGTCGGAGGATGCGTTCCGCTCGATGATGAGCGGCGCCTCCCACCATGCCGAGATGGGCGCGTTCCTCGCGCTCCTCGCGACGCGCGTGCCGACGGTCGACGAGCTCGTCGGCGCGGCGCGCGTCATGCGCGAGCACGTCGACCGGGTCGAAACCGGCGTGGACCCGGCGTCACTCCTCGACACGGCGGGCACCGGGGGCACGGCGAAGCTCTTCAACGTCTCGACGGGCGCCGCCATCGTCGCGGCGGCGGCGGGTGCGAAGGTGGCCAAGCACGGCAACCGCAGCCGCACCGGGCGCGGGAGCGCGGAAGTCCTCGCGAAGCTCGGCGTGAACATCGATGCCGGCCGCGACGCCCAGCGCCGCTGCATGGACCAGGCCGGCATCTGCTTCTGCTTCGCGGTCCACCACCACCCTGCCGCGCGCCACGCGATGCCGGTACGGAAGGCGCTCGGCATTCCCACGATCTTCAACCTGCTCGGACCGCTCACCAACCCGGCGGGCGCGCGCCGTCAGCTCATGGGCGTGTACGCGCCGCGGTTCGTGCGCCCCGTGGCCGAGGCGCTCGCGCGGCTCGGGTCGGTCGATGCGATGGTGATCCACGGCCACGACGGGCTCGACGAGGTGTCGATCACCGCGCCCACCGCCGTGGCGCGGGTGCGGAACGGCGCGGTCGAGCACGGGACCGTCGACGCCCGATCGCTGGGCCTCGCGGATGCACCGCATGCGGCGCTCGCCGCGCAGGACCTGGCCGACGCCGCTCAGACGTTGCATGCATTGCTCTCGGGTTCGGACCGGGGGCCCCGGCTCGACATGCTGCTCGCCAACGCGGCGGCGGCGCTCGTGGCGGCCGGCGTGGCGGGTGACCTTTCCGCCGGCGTGCAACGGGCGCGCGCGGCGATCGACGACGGCGTCGCCGCGCGGACGCTGGAGCGGTTGCGCACCGCATCGAACGGCTGACGGGCGATTCGCCACGAACTTCCGCCTGATTCCCGGGCCCACGGCGGTGGCCACGCCACCATGCGCCGATGCGGGATCGTGCGCGCGAACCGGGCGATGCCACGCCCACCAAGGCACCCGGCGCATGGATCGCCGCGGTGGCGATGTTCGCCGGTGCGCACGCGGCATGGTGGATCCTGGCCGGGCATGGTGCGTGGAGTGCACGTGATGCGGCGCCCGTGGCCGCGGCGTGCGCGTCCTGCGCGGCGATCGCGGTGGTGCACGCGGCGATTCGCATGCGGTCGCCTCGCGCGGTGATCCTGCCCCTGTGCGTTCCCGCGTCGATCGCGGCAGCCGGCGTGGCGGCGGGTGCGCTCCTTGTGGTCGCAGGCGCCCTGCCCACGATCGACCCGAGGGCGGAGCCCTGCCCGGTGACGCTCGAGGGCACGGTGGCCACGCACCCACGCCCCGTGGACGAGGGGTGCGACCAGCTCGCTCGGTTCATCGTGCGCGAGGCAGGTCAGTCGTTCACGCTTGCGGCGGACACGGCCTGGCGCGGCGACGAATGCGACCCGTGCACGCTCGAGGTCTCGGTGCGCGTGGCGGGGCTCGACGCCATCCCCGGCCGTGGCGCACGCATTCGCATCCGTGGGTGGATGAAGGTGTTCGAGTCGAAGCCGTTCCCGGGTTCGGGCCCGTCACGGAGCCGCGCGACGCTGGAGGTGGAATCGTCACGGCTGATCACGCGGATCGATGCGGAGCCGGGCTCCGGAGTCGTGCGATCGCTCCGGTCCATGGCCAACGGGGTGCTCGTGGGGTCGATGCCCACGGGAACGCCGGCGCCGACGGTGGCGCTCGCGGTCGCGATGACCACCGGCGTGCGGTTGCACGGGCTGGACGACCCGGCCACGGACTTCCGGATCGCGGGCATGAGCCACGTGCTTGCGATCAGCGGGTTCAACGTGGCCGTGCTGGTGTCCGCCGCGTCGATCGCCGCACGCGGCTTGCACGCGGGATTCCGGGGACGTGCGTTCGTCGCCATCGCGGTGGCCGCGCTCTTCCTCGGGCTCACGGAACCCGAAACCAGCGTCCTGCGGGCCGGATGGGGTGCGGTGATCGCGGCGATCGCATCCATCCGGGGGGGACACGCCCGCGGCCTCGGCACGCTCGGTGCGGTGGCATGCGTGACCATGGCCATCGACATCGAGAGCGCGCGCGGCGCGGGCTTCCAACTCAGCTACGGGACCGTCGCGGCGCTCCTGACGCTGACTCCGCGCGCCGAGGCACGATGGAGGCCGCGGATCGACGCACTGGCCAACCGCCTCGGCAGCGGCGAGGTGCTCCGCCGCGCGGCCCATGCGATCACCGGGGCCATCGTCGCATCCACCGTCGCGTGGTCCGTGAGCACGCCCGTCGCGTTGCTGCACATGGGCTCGGCAAGCGGGTGGGCGGTGGCGCTCAGCATCGTGACGATGCCGGTGGCCGCCATGGTCACCATCGCGGGATGCTGCGCCATGGCCGTGGGCTGCATCGCCGGCGTCGAGGCCGCGGGGCCGTTCGGCTGGGCCGCGTCGACCTCCGCCACGCTGCTGCAATGGACCGCGGAACGGGCCACCGACCTGCCCGGCGCGGCGTGGTGGCATGGGGCCGCCCCGGGATGGTGGTGCTGCGCGACGCTCGCGTGCGCGGTGGCGTCGTGGCATGCGGGCGATGCGAACCGCCGACGCATGGCCCGGTGGTGCCTGGTGACGCTCGCGTGCGCGTCATGGTGCGGGTGGACCGTGCCGCATCGCATGGCGCCGGACGGAGGCGCCGTCGAGGTCATCCGGCTCACGCTTGGGCAATCGACATGCACGGTCGTGCGCTCGGCCGACGCGATCGTCATCATCGACCCCGGGAACGCCATGGATCCATCCGCGGGCACGCGACGCATCGTGCCCGCGCTCGCCGAGCTCGGCGTCCGCAGGCTTGACGCGGTGATGGTGTCCAAGACGCGGCTTGCGTGCATCTCGGCCGTTCCCGAGGTGATCGACGCATTCGCGCCTCGGGTGATCATGATGCGCACGGCCGACGGAGACACCGGAGCGGACGCCCATGGGACGGGGACCGACGAACCCGGCCCACCGGACGTTCCGCGGCGCGGTGCGTGGGGGGCGGTGCTGGCGCACGCGCGGAAATCGGGGGTTCCCGTCACTCAGGCCTCGCCGGGGGGCATGGGTTCGACGCTCGGTGCCCATGATCGCGCCGCGCACGCCCTTGCGTGGGCGGCACACGAACCGGACGAGGTTGAACGCGCGTTGCTCGGACGCTCATCCGCGATCCGCACGCTTCACGCCGCCGACGGAACCACGACCGTGTTCACGTGGACCGATCATGGCTGGCGGCCGGCCGTCACCACCACCGCACGGCGCAGCTCGACGCAGTCGCCCGCGATGCTCCCGTCATCCGCGAGCATGACGAGCTCGAAGGGCCCATCCGCGAGTTCCGCGCGGAGTTCGAACGACGCATCGCCCTTCGCCATGCGGTGACGCACGACCTCGGACCCGCCCGACCGAACGACGAACGTGAGCGATCCCGCGAGGGCCGCGCGGTCGGCGCGGCGCACCGTCGCGAGCAGGCGTGCGGGTGCACCGGGCGAGGCGCACGCGACGCGGACCGGCCCCTCCATGACGATCGGGGGCGCATCGAACGCCCAGGTCCCCCGTTCGGGCCGGGGTGCCGCGACCGCATAGCGCACATCGGCCTCGCCCTCTGGGACGGTGGATTCGCCGAGAAACGACGACAGCGGGCGCACAGCCCCGGGCACCAGCTCCGCTGCGACGATCCACTCGCGCTCGAGCCGGACCTTTCCCCCGTCCTGCGAACGCTGACCCACGAGCACCGCGCCGGAAGGGCCGTCCCATTCGAGCGACGCCCCGTCGACCACCGAACCGTCGTCGAGCCACGTGCGCACGCCCGCGCGCGGCTTCGGCGGCGCGACGAACGCCACCGCGCGCACGGCATCCCATGGGACGGTCGCTGTCGAGCGCGTGCCGCCCGACTCGGTCTCTACCGTGACACCGGTGCCGTCCACGGACTGGACGATCCCCGACGCGCGGTCGCCGTTTCGCAGGTGCACCACGTCCTCGAGGTCGGTGGCCGGCGGGTCGTCGCCCTGCAGCACGATGCAGCGCGTGGTCGACGGGTCGATCGCGCGCTGCTCGAGCCAGTTCGGCTGCCACGCCGCACGATCCCCCGAGAGCAGCAGTTCGCCGACCAGACGCTGCCCGTCATCGAGCACCATCGTCCCGCGCTTCCCGGGCTCGAGCCTCCGCGATTCGTCGCGAGCCCATCCCACCGAGCGATCGCGCCCAGGCGGCACGTCGACCGGGCGCACCACGCCGAGCACGCCGTCGGGCGCGATGCTGACGAGCGCCGGGGCTTCGGCCACGCGGGGGTTCCCGCGATTGCGGATCTCGGGCGGCGTGATCTCGAGCGGCGGCGGGGTGCGGCCGAAGAGGTCCTGCGGGAGCGCGCCGTGGGCACACACGGCGGCGAGAGCGATGGCGACGATACCCGTCATTGCTGGAAGATCGGCAGGTACCGCTTCGGCATCTGCATGATGATGAGCGCCATGGACGTGCCGAGCGGCTGCCCCCACTGCGGGTCGGCCCAGCTCCCGTCGAAGCGCTGGTGGTCGACCAGCTCGCGTCGGATGCGCGGCCACCACTCGCGCCACCACTGCCCGCCCGCGAGGTACATCGCTTGCGCCGCGTAGTAGTGGCCGTAGAAGTAGTACGACTGCGACGAGGGCCCGCCCCCGTCCGGCGCCGCCACGCGCACGAGGTACCCGAGCCCCCGCGGGATCGAGTCGTCCTCGTACACGCCGGCGTAGAAGAGCGTGGCGACGCCGGCGGCCGTCCGGGGCCACCCGCTGGCGCCGGTGGTGCGCATGTAGCGGAAGCCGCCGTCGGGGTTCTGGCACTCGCGCACGTAGCGCACCGCGTTGTCGATGACTTCCTTCGGGATGCGGATGCCTGCGTTGCGCGCGCTGCGCAGCGCCATCACCTGGCAGATGGTCACGCTGACGTCCGCGTCGTCTGGCACCGGGTTGTAGCGCCAGCCGCCCTCGCCGTTCTGGCTGTTCTCGATGAGGCGCACGGCGCGCACTAGCGCGTCGCGCACGCGCGCGTCGTCGGGAGACATCCCGTAGATCTCGCCGAGGAACAGCGTCGCGAACCCATGGCCATACATGGGACCGTTCACGCCCTCGCCCGCGACCAGCCCGCTCTCGGTGACATGCTTGAGGACGTACTCGAGGGCCCGCTCGACCACCGCGCCGTAGCGCCCGCGGCCCGGGACGTTGCCGTCGGCCATGAGCGCGAGCGCGCACAACGAGACGATGCCCGCGTTGTCGCTCATGCGCCCGCGCCCGAAGCTGCCATCGGCGTTCTGCGACTTCGCGAGCCACGCCAGGCCGCGCTCCACTGAGTCGCGCCAGGCGGCGTCGGTCTCGTCGGTGATGGGGGCGTTCTGGGCGCTGGTGCCCGCGTCCTTCGGCCGCGGCGGCGCGGGTGCCACAGGCGGGGCCGGGGCGGCGGCGTCCTGCGGAATCCACGGCGACGCCGCGAGCGCAAGCATGAGCGCCATGGAAGCGATCACTTCCTGCCCTCCTCGGCGAGCCGTCGGTAGTACTCCTGCGTGAGGCGCCGGTACGCCGCGCTCATCGGGTCACGCACGCCCTGCCGGACCGCGTCGCGCACGCGCGGGGGGAGTTGCCCCCACTCGACGCGCGACTCGTCGAACTGCGCGGCCATGTCGGTTGGGTCCACCGCGCCGGGTGGCTGCGAGGCATCGGCCTCACGGGCGGCGCCGTCACGGCGACCACGCTGCTCTCCCTCCGCTCCGTCGCGACGTCGACGGCTGGCGTCGCCGTCGTCGGGACGGGGAGCATCCTCACCCTGCTGCCGGCCATCGCCTTGCTGCTGGCCTTGCTGCTGGCGCTGGCCTTGGCGTTGCTGCTGCGAAGAAGACTGACCTTGCTGCTGTTGTTGCTGTTGCTGTTGCTGTTGCATCCGCTGCGCCGTCGCGATCAACTCGTCGAGCTTGCGCACCACGCTCTCCTGGATGCGTCGCGTGGGGAGGCCCGCCTTGCGCTCATCGAGCATCTTCGCGCTGCGGCGCATGTCGGCGATCGCGCTCTCGAGGATGTCCTTCGGCGGGGCACCCGCGAGCGCCGCATCGAGGTCCGCGGGCGGGGCATCGCCCGGCTCGGCACCTTCGATCCCCAGGGCGTCATCAAGGGAAGGAGGTGCGGGGGGTGCGGATGGAGCGGCCGGCGGTCCGGGCGGCGAAGCTGGCGGCGTGGCTGGTGCCGCAGGGGTGGACTGCACCATGACCATGACGACGAGCGCGACGAGGTTCATTGCTCCCCTCCGTCGGCGGGTGCCGCTGGTTCCACGCTCGGCGCCGGCGGGCGCATGGACTTCACCCATCGCTCGCCGAGTTCCGTGATCTTGCGCTGCCGCTCGGCCACGCGACCAAGGTACGCGTCGCGCTCGGCCGCACCCAGCGACTCGGC
>Ga0169931_10012477_pt1 | contig 11772 bp, 6 predicted proteins | sample Kivu_15m_20L_FD_129675 | JGI IMG/M metagenome (GOLD analysis project Ga0169931, IMG submission 129675) | Freshwater microbial communities from Lake Kivu, Western Province, Rwanda to study Microbial Dark Matter (Phase II) - Kivu_15m_20L... | ecosystem: Environmental > Aquatic > Freshwater > Lake ... | reverse complement strand
TTCTCTAACTTACCATTATAAAGTTTAATAATGCCATTTAGCTCCGCTGACATCTTACCTGCTAACTCAAGATCAGCAGATGCTAGTTTTTCTTCTACTCTCTTGGCAAGCGATCGCAGTTTCAGGCTATCTTCTGGGGGTATTTCTTCAATGTGTTTTGCATTAGCATATTTAGTGACTAAAGCTCTTTCTTCTTGAGCTGCTTGATTAGTCAACAAACTTGTGCCACAGGGTGAGAAAACAAATAAACGATTTTCCATAATAGACTCCTTATGATAACTTTGATAAATTCTGCAATCGTGTACTGTGCAATCAATCTTTTCTTGGGTTGATAGCTATAATTATGGCTACCCCTAGCCTACTTGTCTAATTCTTCACGCGACCGTCAAAATTAAATCCTCCTTGACAACCGTTTGCAGATTAATCAGGTACAAATTTTCATCACAAAACCATATACCAAGAGACTTTCAATCCTGTTCCTTTCTGTATTAAGTAGGTTTTAATCCATAAAAGTATTTCCATGAGGATAGGTGACAGGTGACTCTTGACAGTTTCAGATATAGCTGTGTCCAGGATGATTAGGACATTATTGATCCTTGAAACCTAATAATAGCGAGGATTTCACTCTTGCCATCTGCTATAAAAAGCGATCGCCGTCGTCAAAAAATTTCTCAACTGCTAGAAGGTTACAGACTAGCGATAATATATAACCTGTGCATGGGTGACTTCAGTTTGTAACTTTTCTTCTCAATGCTTGAAAAACTTATTCAAAGCATCTAGATGTAAGTATACACCATCACGCTCATCAGGAGGAGTAAGTAAGTGTGAAAAACAGAGGTATGTAACAAAATGTAAATTTGATAGAAGTCTCTTCCCTTGCCATAATGACAATTTTCAACGCCTACCTACTTATACCCAATCCCAAAAATCACTGCACACCATCACTAATGAGTGTTTGCACTACCCAGTTTCGCACTGACGTGTAGATATAATAATCTACATCATCACCGATAAAATTATTACGATAAATAGTTTTTAGCCCAATCAACTCATTTTTAGTAATTTCTGCCATCACAGTTAAAATTTCATCAGCTGCGCAATGTTGTGATTGATTTTTTTCAGGAATGTAGTTATCACTTATTTCACGCATTAATTCTTTTGATAATCCTTTAGCAGTATGAATTAATTCATTTCTTTTCTTAGCCCAATAGTCTAGTTTTTTTAACCTATCGCATAGACTTTGCCAATATTGTTGCTCATCTTTATTGTTGCGAATCTTCACTAAAGCTTCAATTAAATTACGTTTACTGTAACGACTCACTAACTGAAAATTTTGTCTGCGTGACCTTTCCCGGTCTGTAAATTTAGGGTTGTTACTCCGTTCTAAAATGACAAATATATCCCAAGTTTTTTGATCAATTTTTCGCACATCTATTTCCCATTTTTCATTTAAATAATTATCTTTACCTACTATTTTACGAATTAATCCATGTAGCACTTCTTCATAAAATGAAGAAATATAGGCAAGAAAAATAGCAATTTGGTCAAGTTGCCAATAAATTCTGTTCAAGGAGTATAAATGCAATAGTCTATTTGGAAAATTTTTATACTCTGTTGCCCCATCATGAAATTTATTGAAAATAGCAGCATGAGGATATTTAGCTATTGCTTGTATTCCTCGTTGCGCAAATTTTGGGGCTGTTTGAAAATCTAGGTTGAAACAAGCACGGGCAAATTTCAAAGCTGTTAAAATTAATTCGCTAGTGTCGCTACTTTGTTCCAGTTTATTAATAACTTGATTATCTGCTGTACTCTCTTGGTCTACAATACCTTGATTAATTAAATAACTGAGATATTCTTGCCAGTCAGTGAGAATTTGAATTGCACCATCAAAATCCCAGCGTTCTAACAATAATCTAATGGTTTGGTACTTATGAGTACGCATATAACGCCAATAAGATTCTAATTCACAGCTAGATGGTTGACCTGCGAAAACACTAGGAATGGAAAGTAGAGGATTAATAAATAATAGGCGCTTAAACGCGGATACAAAAATACCTTGAAGTTGAAGTGCGGTTTTCATTTGATTAGTGCCACCTTTGACGCTAATCAACATTAATTCTTTTTCTTCTAATTCAGACTCAGATTGTAAATTTATTGTTTGTTGCACTCGCACTCGATTAAAAAATGCTTGTGGATTATTGATGATTTCTCCTGGTGTTTGCTCCAATTCTTTTGTAGATAACTTATATTTGCCATTATCAATTTTAATGACTAGCGCATAAACTAAAGAGTTAATTGTTAAAATACTTCTGATATCATGGAAATCAACCTGAGTCTGTGAAATATTGTCAATGTGAATAAAACCCTTAACACCTTCTATGGTTTCTACAAATATTCCTTGACCTTGATTTTCAAAGCTAATCACTTTAGCGAGAACTGTTTCACCAACTTTAAGTAATTTTTTCTGTCTTTGATTTTTTTCTTCTGCTGTTCTGAGTCTGGTAAAAAAATCAAAGTAAAATTTAAACAATAAATCCGAATCTATTAACGGTATATCTTCGGGTATGTATTCGGGAATCAGTGTAAAGTTAGGTAGTTTAGTAGCAAACCATTTTTCAATTATTGGATATAGATGTACCGTATCTTTATTGCGGACTTTTGGATCTTTTTGCTCAATTTTTTGGTTACTGACAATTATATATGCTTGGTTAATCCCCATTGTTATAGCTTTTTCAATAACACCCCAAATTCGAGGCGGAAAAATCCGCTCAGTCCAGTATTCAGGATTATCTTGATAAGACGCTAATAATCTTTCCGTAAGTTCGCGACTGCTCGGTACATTCGCAGTAAAACCTAATTCAGAGTATAATCCGCTAGATTGGAAATATAAATAAGGTTTTTCCCACATATTTATTTCTTCAGGAGTTAATCCTGATTTATCTTGATTAGGTTCAGAAAGTGGGTCAATTGGTAAATAACGTTCTTGACCATTAACGTTGATTTTAATTGCCAAATCAGATGTACCAATATTAGCGATAAGGATACTCATATTTTTCTCAAAGATGTGAAGTTGATACGGAAATGGTAAGGAGTTACAGGAGGAACAGAAGTTCAGCTAGAGCCAAGTACAAGGTTTGTATTTCTGTCTCCTGTGTTATATCTCCTACCTTGTGTGAAGTCGTTTAATGAGTGTATCTTAGCAGACGCACATGGATGCGTCTAGCTCTTTGGCGCGAACAACAGAAAGCTAGGGGAGGGGGAAAATTTGAGCAAATTCTTGTTTGGATGTACCATCACGCAATGTTTGTACAAATTTATGTCTTGGGTTGTTGTTTACAGTAACACCAAACACTGTTACTACTTGATAATTATCTAAATCCGCTATCCAGACAGGAGAGGGTTTTTCAGCTTTCCCACAAACGTTAACGTCTTGTTTGAATTCCTTTTGGTGCAGTACAGTCAGTGCGTAGGGTTTTTCATAGTTAGCATCTCCAGTACAGACAATGATACGGCAGTTACTATCCACTGCTTGACTCCATTTATCTTCTCCTACCTGACCAACTGTACGTAGTTCTTGATAATTAACATTATGACCTGTTAGTTCTCTAAGTGCATCATAAAATTCCTGTAATCGTTGTCTAAATAGTTTCTGAAATTCTCGTATTGTCTCTGGTAATTCCCAAAACTTATCCTCACTTTCTGGGATAAGTGTTGAACCACGCCAAGAAGGAGGTTTAGGATTAGCCCGGTTTTGACGAGAATAACATGGTCTTCTTGCTCCTTGTCCTACTCCTCCTAGGTGAAACATCATCCACGTTAAATTGGTGAATAATTTCTTAATGGCATTCTGTTTGTCTAAAGGTGCTTCTGATGAATAACTGAGTATTAATTTTCCCGATTGTTCCCCACAAGTATAATTATTACCTTGTTTTTGAGATGGAATAATTTCGCTATTGGTGATTTGAAATTTTACCCAGCCTCTAGTTTGTGGTGTAATTGCACCGAATAAAATAGCTTCTAATGTTTTTACATCGGTAGTAGATAATACACCTGATGCCAAGGCACGAAACCAATAACGTAACATGGATTTAAAAGCTATACTTCTAACTTCATTTACCGGAGAAGTATAAGGTTTTAAATTGTTTTCAGTATCTTTTTTTAAACCTCCTCTGTCATTTTTCTCATAAGGGTTATTGAGTTTTTTGAATTTTTGTATACCATGTATAAGTTGTCCTTTTAGAGTGAATGGAATTTGCCAAAAATACTGATTGATCTCTTGATTTTGGTCAGTAACTAATGTTCCGTATCCTGTATTAACTTGAGAGCCAATGCCATTTTGTAATCCCGAAATTAACCATTCTTTAATCTTGGTAAATTCGTTTGGTTTGCAATAACTGGTAGGACGAATACCAATCAAAAATTCAGCTTTTTGAAGAGATAAAAACGCTTGAGGATTTGGTTTATAATTCAGTTGATTATTATCACCCCATTCCCAAATATTGTTGGTGATGTCAACAGATAAGCCTCCGGCTTTATTTTTAGGAGTAGGGTAAGCATCTAAAAAAATGACTTTACCTGTATGGTCTCTTTCTATTGCATTTAGTCCGCCAAAATATTTCATCACTTCTGTTTCAGCTTCTTGGAGGCTTCTACCTTGTTTAATAAATTCCTCTATGGCTTGACTTCTGGCGACTCCGCGTAGGGTGCTAGAAGGAATAAAAGGCATACCTAAAGCATCAAAAGCAGGTAACAAGGTACTTTCAGGTCCTCTATGTCCACCAACTCGTATTCGCCAAGGACAAGTTACAGGAAAGCAATTATTTTCACCAGCAATGAGTTCTGTACGTTTGTTGAGTTGACCGAGGCGATCGCTATAATTCGCGTTTTCCTCTATCATCTGCAATATTCTTAATTTAGAAATATTGGCAGTATCTTTATTTGGATATTCTGCTGCACGCATCCACCGCAGGTATTCGACAAAACCAGCCTCAGGTTGAGGAAGAGTATTATCAGGACGTTCTAACCAGGGAGAAGGAATTTCTTCATCAATGTTTTTTTGCTGATTTTGCTGACGCTGAGGAGCTTGATTTTTATTGGGCTGATTATTTCCCGGTTTTGGACCTCTATCAAATACCATTATCTACCGCCTTTATTAAACATTATGATAAACTGCTGCTGCCCAAAAACTAAATTCTTGAGCTAAAGATAAACCCAAACCAGTTAAACCAAGATATTTTTCAGGACTGAGATTTGTTAGGCTTGTTAAACCTGCGTCTCTGGCTAAATTTGGTTCACCAGATAAGCTTTCTAAACATTCAAAAAATTTCTGAACTACATGCCTTTTATCATCTTGGCTGAGGGCTTTTTCCTCTGCTTTTAATCGCATTAACCCCCATGTCGCTAAATATGTATATAGTTCTATCGCCTGATTTTTCTGTTCTTGTAATCGTTCTGTATTATTATTAGCATTACTACTTAATTCTGTTAATGCTTGATAAACAGGTTTAGCAAAAGCACGTGGTTCAAATATGGTCATTTTCACTAACTCCACATAATTACAGTCAACTTGAGATTAAATCAGTCATTAAAGGTTCCATCCACAAAAGCAAGGCGCGTAAAAACTTATTTGCGAGAAGACCACCTGTGTCCGGTTGAGGTTTTAAACCCTTGATTATTAATTAGTCCGTGCAGGTGGATTTTGTTTTTATAACCGCGATTTCCAGTTGTCAGGACTATCGATCCACATTTGTACAAACCCCCTACCTAAACCCTCCTGTCCTCCGATTTGTAAAACTGGATTTGCATTAATTAAATTTTGAAAATTTTGCCTTGATGTTTCCGCAGTTCCATTAGCCTGAAATGTCGTTCCCCAAGGAAAATACATTAACGTATCTGGAGGAATAGCTTCTTCATAACGGAAACCACGATCTACTATTTTATGCTGGTCTAATTTTATTTTGACTTGTCGCCACAAACTCATTTGTATAACTGTAGTGCAATATTGATCTGGTAAAACCAGTACCCGCTTAATACTATTAACTTCAGACTGTTTGGGGACAAATTTGTGCCAATCTTTTTCTTCCCATTTTTGTAAATTATCTTTAATGATTGCATCTTTGAGATAGATAGGATTATTAACTCCCACATTAGTTTTATATTCCAATCCTTTCAAATCTGAGAGAGTAATGTTACTATGAGGATTAAACCTTACCCATCTTTCTATTAACATAGGGCAACTAATCCAAATTACGCCATGACTTAAAGAAGGAACTGGAAGCCACAGAATAGAAGCATCACCAATCCAAATATCTCCTTGTTCCAGTTGATTGAATTCGGCAATTTCTTCCTGATCTTTAATCTTTACTTTTCTCCTATCTGGTTGTTGTTCGTATTCAGCAACAAAATCTGTATCCTTTAAATCCTCCAGTCGTGGTCCAAATAGTCGCACTTTTTTCACGCGATTGTTTTCAGTTGCTCTTAATCTACCTCTAATTGTGCTAGAAGGTACATAAGGTAAATTAGTATGAGATTCTCGCGCAATTCCTAGCAAATTTCCCTCTTGGGTTACACCACCTGTATGTAAAGGGGAAATCGAGTACAAAGAGACTAAATTAAAGTTATTTTGTTCACTCATGATTATTCACCGATTCCAAAGTAAAGTACCGTAATTTAAGCTACATAAAGTCTGCAACCATTTTTCTTTTACTTCCGCTTGGGGTAGGGGTAATAGTTGCTGCAAAGATTTTTTGTCAGTTTCACTCAACTTTTCATAATTATCTTTAAATCTGTACACTGCGCCCGGTGCGACATAAGCCCGTTGAGGTGACATTGGTGTTTTCACATAACGTGATTTACCACCCCACAGTAATGGTCTATCACTCACACAACCTGCTAAAATTTCTTGCCAGTAATACGGATATACACCATAAATCATTTTTTCAGGTTGGGTTTGTGCCAGTCCAGGGGTGAGTAAATAGGCTTTGTTGCTTGTATTTGTAGGCTTTCTGAAAGATTCTAGTTCTTGTAAAACAGACTCTTGGAAATCATCAAAGTTGTGCTTTTTATTGTTGTGCTTTTTATTGTTGTCCTTCTTATTGTTCTTATCGGCATTATTAAATAAATCCTTTAGAGGATAAACTAAAGCCTGGTGTCCTTCTCCTCCTAACCGCACTATTGATGATGGTAATTTTGTATTGACAGCCGCAATCAATTTCCAATGTTTGTGTAATCTAACAGCTACTTCTGTAAAGTAACCATTTTCTGATTTAACTTGGCGTTGATTTGCTGTCATTTGAATGTGGGATAATACTTGTTTCTGCCAAGGGTCTGAGTGAAAGTCTTTTCCGTTGTGTTTATAAGTTAAATTCGCACCTTTGAGATATTTAATCAAAGCTTGAGCTTTTATCCAAGGGTTTGGATGTCCACTAATATATTCTTCTGTTGGCGAATTTTGTGATTTGGGATTATTTGCTGTAGCTGAAAGTACAGGTGTCACCATTGGCGAAATACCACCATCTGGAAAATGTTCAGGGTCAAATCCCAGATGTTGCCATTTTGGGTCTTGGCGGTTTAAGGGTTCTAAATAGGTGAGACGCTCCCATTCTTTTGCCGTTTTATCTTTGCTGACAGTTTCTTCTTCATATATTTGTTTAGTGCTGACACTGAGTAAGTCTTTAGGTGTGGGTAGGAAAATTTCTGGTGTTCTCCCTGGCTCATGATGCAGTAAAAATGCACCAAAAAATTCTAGTTTTTGGGCTTTATCTACTAGGGAACGCAAGGCTTGAAAAACCGTCGTTGGTACGGGAGGAAAGATACTTTTAGCCCAAGCACCTTCTCCGGGTGAAAAGGGTTTGGTTTCTCGAAATAAGAGGATATCGATGGGTTCAATTACATACCATTCCATATTTTTTGTATTTTGATAATTTCAGTTTTTTGTAGAGGTTTAGCATTGCTAAACGTCTTCTATTTTTATTCGACTTCAAAGAAGCTAAAGGCTACAGCTTGAAAACTTCACCTTGGAACAATCTTACAACACTTTTTCGTGATATGCAAATTTTTCCCCGAATAATTGAGAATATATATCAATCCGTGCAAAAATCCCTAAACTTTCTTTCCTCCTACATCCTGCCAAGAAACTTCCTGTTGTCGCCGTGACACCAAAAAAGCACTAAAACGTAACAAATTCGCCAAATCTTCCGATTTTGTACCTAAAACTTCCCCCTCCCCTGACTCTCTAGCTGTTTCCTTCGCCCCCCAAGCCCATTGTTCCCAAGCGTCTAACCACCCAAGTAAAGCAGTTTCCACTTCCTCAGCAAGTTGTTGATCCCGACTTGCAAGTATTGCTTGTGCGGCTTTACGAAACATAAAACTATCTTCAGTCACCTCTGCATGACGTGGCAACTCTTCACTTAAACGATACAACACCGGACTAAAATCAACCTCTTGATATGCTTGCAAAAAATTCCACCATAATGGCAATAAATGACCTTTCATTAAAGCTTCTAAGGTATTGCCAGAACCGTAAATTACCCGAAAACACAAACCATCTTTATTGGGATAAATAATTTCATCTTTTAGAGAGTCCTGCCTTTTTTCTTTGACACTCGACAATTTTTTCGCCCGTTCTTTTTCTGCATCCCAAATACTTTCTAACACCGTTGGTAAAGGTACACTTTTATGGGCAATAACAACACCTAAACTCATAGTCGCATCTTTACCCATTGTAAATAAAGGTCGTCTCGGAATTTCTAAAGGTTGTGTTTCTTCATTTTTCCAAAACCAATATCCCCCTTGACTAATAAACTCATTTTCTGGGTCATCTTCACCACGCCAAGCCGCACGCAACGACCGTAAAAACCCCGGTAAATCTGCTAAAGGTAAGGCAGCCATGACATCATCACCACCACTATAAATGACTTTACCACAATGTCTTTGTTCGGTAAGATAGGGTACTAATCGGTTAGAAAAATCTAATAAAGCCCGATTTAAACCAACGTGAGTAGCTGGTCCCATGCGTTTTTTAGTATTTAGTAAATTATCCCATTTTTCCCGTTCTATATTTTGAGTATCTACCAAATTAGCAACAATATAATCACTATAATTTTTCAAACTGCTGCCATCTACATAGCTTCCCATACCATCGCCATCACCTAATACTAACACCCACCAGTCAGCCGGACTACCATCACCAAAATGCTTTCTTTGGACGGTATCAACAACTGTTGACAAAGCAGATATTTCTGTGGCTTTGAGATTCATGTCATCTGCTAACCATTTACTAGAAAACATCACCGCATTTAAACCTTTTTTATAATTGGGTAATGCTTTTTTTAAAGCTGCATCAGCACAACGGACTTGAAATGGACGATTAGTACGAGAACAAAAATCATCATGTTTTGATTGTAATTCTGAATTTTGCTCTATTTTTTGTCGCAAGTCAGACCAAAAAGATTGTATAATTCTTGGATGAGAAGTAGCAAAATTAGCCGCAGCAATGGAACAGAGATTGGGAAAACGAATTAAGCCTTCATAATCATCATCTGAATTTAATTCAATTCCTAAATTTTCTGCTACTCCTCCATGTCTCCAAGCTAAACGCTTTGTTAATTCAATAGCATTGAGTTTTTCAGAACCATTGAATACACCAGGATAAACAAAAGCCATAACTTTCCAAAATAACCCCAATGACTCAAGCGGTAAACCCAGTCCATTGTGAAAGTTTTGATAGAGAAATCGGGGATGTAAGGCTGTATATTGACCAGATAGAGTAGAACGTTCACCAGATGCAATAGGTATTTGCCAAGAACGAGTATTTTTAATAGCTTGAATGGCCTTAGCTAATCTGCGTTGAAAACTACCCCACCAAATACCAACATTCAGGGAATCATAAGCATTTAATTCTGCTGGTGTAGGTATGCTTTTTTGATTGTTGAGATTTTCAGTGTCATTATTTTTTTGATTTATGCGAATATCTGCTATTTGATTTTGTAATTCTATCCATTCTTTTTGAATATTAGAATTGATTTGGATTTGTAAATCTTGTTCAGGATTTCCTAAAGGTACAGCTACAAAGTAAGTTTCCCATGTATGATTAATTTGGGCATCCCATAAACCATTCCATTCCCAACATCCCGCTTGACGCAGTTTTGTTAATTCTGTTTCGAGTTCTTCTCTGGGTGTTTTTTTCGCTTTTTCTACGGACTCTTCCTTGTTTTTATCCTTAACTTTTGCTTCGGAATTTTCTCCTAATAAATCTTTGGCGATTTCTTTCACAACTTCTTTAAACTTGTCATTATCTGCTATTTTATCTCGAAACCTACTTTTTACATCTTCTCGCACTTTTCGCGCCATTTCTTGCCAATGTTTTTTTAATGTTGCTTCTAAATGTTTACCGAGTTTAATTGCTTCATCTTTACTTCCTACCAAAACAGTAATGACGTTAGGAAAACCCGCAGTACATAAACTTTGGGGTGGGTTATTCTGATTCCAAAACTTGCTGATGGGATCTGTTTCTTCATATTTATGAAAATCAGCTTTAAAATCAGGATAACGTTTTAACAACAAAGCATCAATAATTTCTTGACTCCAAAGAGAAGGAGTAATAACCGCATCTGGTCCATAAAGTTTAGCAATTTCCCAACAAATAATTGCACTCAGGTAATGTAAGAGATATGAACCACCCCAAAAGTCAAGAAACTTACGTGATGCTTTAATAAATTCCTGCACAGGGGAAAAGGTAAAGATTAATAAATAAGGATGGGTCTCTGCTTCACCTTGTTGCCAAGTTTGGGGATACATTGCCCCAACTAAAGCTGCAACTGTACTCTTGTAACTATGGTGAGAACAGTCTGGTAAAATAGAATGGGCAGGAGTTAAAAGTGCTACATTATATGATGCTAATAATTGAGGATAAAACCGCCAACACCACCAATATAGTTTAGCTATTTTATCATCTTGGTCTATATCTGTTTGCGGAGAAATACGTTGCCACACAGTTTGAATTTCTGCTGCTATGGCTTCTAATGACAAGTTTTGAGGATAATCAATTATTTGTTTTTGTCCACTGAGAGGATGTCTTAATTCTATTGTATCCCCATTATTTTCAACTGCCTTTAAATTCACCCGGTCAGAAGAACTGCTAATAGCTGCGGCTATATATCCTTGAGTTTCCCACCATTGAGATAATGCGTCAATATCTGCTTGAAAAACCTCCAGATGTTGACAGATAAATTCTGTATTGGGAGAATTTTCGGTAATAGTAGATAACAAAGCGTAAAGTTTGCGTTGATGAAAGTTCATATTTAACCTGGTATTTTTTGCTTGTAGTAGGTAATAGGGCAATACTTTTTGGTTAAGCGCAAAAATATAATTATCTGAGCCGAGTTGACGTAATTGAGCCTGACATAGATAGGCTTTTGTTAGATTGCGCTGTTGCTTAACCTAACCTACGAAAACTCTTAACCGAACAGTATTGGGTAATAGAGGGCTTTATCTGCCGATTTTGATGATTTTTGCACTCTGGTTAGTCTTGAATGTGGTTTTTGACAATCTGTATAACTAATTACAAGTCTCATCATAACATCAAAGTACCTAAGCTGTGTTAATTTGACGCGAACAACAAAATTAAAAGTTGTAACGATTAGTTATAGATTTGTTGTAATTGGTAATTTTAGGTAATGAAAATTTGGGAATCTTCAAGGTATTTTTCGTGATTCGCGTTAAGTATTATTAAGAATTAGTAATTTAGCCTAATATATATTTATTGATTTT
>Ga0169931_10012476_pt1 | contig 11774 bp, 11 predicted proteins | sample Kivu_15m_20L_FD_129675 | JGI IMG/M metagenome (GOLD analysis project Ga0169931, IMG submission 129675) | Freshwater microbial communities from Lake Kivu, Western Province, Rwanda to study Microbial Dark Matter (Phase II) - Kivu_15m_20L... | ecosystem: Environmental > Aquatic > Freshwater > Lake... | reverse complement strand
GCCGAGGCCCCCGAACTCAGGGGCCCGGCTCCTGCAGGAAGCGCGGCGGGGAAAGATGGCTCGGCAGAGCCTGGCCGCGGCCGTAGGCCAACCAGCGGAAATCCCCGAGGGCCGTGGGATCAACCAGCCGCAGCAGGGCCTCTCGGCGAGAGAGTTGCACGGCCAGATTCGTCTGGTGTTGAAGCCGGTGGAGTCGCTCTGCCAGGCCCAAGGCCAGCAGGGCCTGGCCCTGGCGGCACTGGCCCAGGGGCTGCCAGCCACTTGCCCTTGCGGCAGCATCGACGCTCTCGATGCAGAGATGGGCCGTGAGATCCCAGCAACCTGGATCCTGCAGCGGGTCGCCACTGGCCTGCTGGCCGCGGTAAGCCATCAGGGTGCCGGCGGAGCGCTGGGGTGCGTAATAGCGCCAGGCCTCCAGCGCGTAGTCGATCACGAGCAGCTGACCCTCGCTAACGGCTCTGGCGCAGTCCGCCAACCAGGGGGCAAGACCGGGATGGAGCTCGGTGCACCAGCCAGGCGGGCGCTGGGGGGAAGGGGGCAGGAGTCCGAGGGTTTCCAGCTGGCCAGTCGCCTCCGGCGCCAGGGGAGCGCCGGGCTCCAGCCGAAGCGAGGGCTGGGCGCCGAATCCCTCCTTTTTTACCACCAGCTGCTGGCGCCAGAACGCCCCGTCCCATTCGATCCGCTCCACCGCAAGCGCATCGAGCACCTCATGGGCCAGCACCACACCGCGAACGGGGGCCTCACTCAAGGCGGCGAAGCTCGTCCAGCGACAGGACATTGAACATGGCTGCAACAGGGCTCGCTGGCGCTCGGCCATGCCTGCATTGGGCTCCACCAGCACCAGTTCGGTGCGGACTGCCAGTTCGGGCCAGCCGCCGGCGAACTCTTCAGCCAGCTGCAGGGCCAGGCTGCCCTCCCCCGGCCCGGTTTCCACCAGGGCCAGGGGGCCGGGGGCGCTCTTCGCCAGTGGCGATAGCCACTCCGCCAGCTGGGGGGCCAGCAGCGCAGCGAAATCCGGGCCCAGGGACGGGGCAGTGGCGAAATCACCGGCCGGGCCGATCCGCAGCCGGCCAGTGCCATAGGCGCCGTGGGCCGGGTCGTGCAGAACCCAGTCCATGAAGGTGCGGTAGGGCACGGCGCCACCGGCAGCCTCCAGGCGCTCGAGAAGCCAGCCGGGCACAGTCACGTTCAGACGGCCGTTCAGGGAGAATGCATCCTCTCTGAGGCCAGGGGATGGATCGCGTGCTCAAAGCGATGTCAAGGGTCCTTAATGCGGGCCTGAAAGCATTTTGTGTGGTGCTTACCTGCTCGCTGATCACGGGCATCGCTCCAGCCCTTGCCTATGACAACCCCGACCTGCTGCCCGACCACCCCACTCCGGTGATCGACCTGGCCAAGGCCCTCACCGACGCTCAGCGCGCCAGCCTGGAGGCCAACCTCAACCGTTTTGAGACAGACACTGGCTGGAAGCTGCGGGTACTCACCCAGTACGACCGCACCCCGGGCCAGGCGGTGAAGAGCTTCTGGGACCTGGATGAGCGCAGCCTGCTGCTGGTGGCCGATGAGCGCGGCGGCAACCTGCTGAACTTCAACGTTGGCGATGCCCTGTTCGCCCTGATGCCTCGAACCTACTGGGTGGAGCTGCAGACCCGTTTCGGCAACCAGTACTACGTGCGTGACCATGGCCAGGATGCGGCGATCGTCGATGCACTCACCGCCGTGGAAACCTGCCTGGAGCAGGGTGGGTGTCAGGTGGTGCCAGGCCTGCCCCAGGAACAATGGCTGCTCACCCTCTCAACCTCCGTGCTGGGCGGACTGGTGGTTGGATTTGCGGCCTATCCCCGCAAGGAGGGGCGCAAGGTGGAGTGGGCCTGGGTACTGCTGCTCTCTCCCCTGTGGCTGATCCTGTTCGGTGCCCTGGGACTGGGACCGATCGTCAGCCGCACCAGCGATGTGTTGCCAGTGGTGCGCAACAGCCTTGCCTTTCTGGGAGCAGCCTTGGCGGCCTATCTCATAGCAGGCGCCACGGTAGGCAAACCCCGCCCTCTGGATTCAGATTGAGCTCCCGCCAGTACGGGAGCCCAGACCCTTGAGGTTCTCCAGCCTGCATCGCAGGGAATCTTCGGGCGCGCAGACAGGCCTGGTGTTCGTTTCGTTGGCAATTTCCTGATCGACGCTCAGCTGACCGCGGAGCCTGGCCAGGTTGTCCTCGTAGAAGCGTCTGAGGTCGTGGAATCTCTTCACCGGCTGACCGTAGTAGCTGCGGCCGGCCAAGGTGGGGAAGCTCGCCCATTCCGGGGCCAGTTTCGCCGCCAGCAGGGGAGTGAAAAGCCCCTGATCGGCCAGAGCGAGGGCTCCGCGACGCTGAATCAGAAAGAGGGCTCCCTGATCCTGAACCTGGGGACCGAATTGTGCCACTCCCAGGGAACGGATGACCAGATCCCAGGTGAAGGGCATGAACTGGTAGGCACCGGCGGCTGCACTGGCATAGCGGGCCGTGCGCACCACCCGGTCGGGGTGACGCTCGAGCGAGGGCATCAACCCACCTCCGAACATGATCCGATAGCCGATATCGTCGCCATCAGCCCAGGTGCCTTCGGCATAGCGGATCGTGTTGAGCAGGGCACGGCGCTCGGGAGTGATTGCGTAGATGCGGGCCGCCGGCGGTGGCAGGGGAATGGTTGCAGGAGCAGCCAGGGCGAAGGTTTCTGCATTGACCGCCCCAGCATTCAGAAGCGGGAGGGCGGCGATGCTGGTGCTGGCAAGGAGGGAGAAGAATCGGGAGTTGATGCTGGGCGAGGTCATACCGGAGCGAATCAAACGGCAAGACCGCCTGCGGGCGGCCGAATCTGAAAAAAGGAAGAAAATATTTGCTGAGCGAATTTGACTACAAATTTTCCGTGAACACGATGGTGTCAGTGACGGTCAAACAAGTGTCCATTGGTATGAACAATCACTCTGCCTGGTTGAGATCAACGTGCCTCACACGATTTGCAGCAAAAGATTCAATCGCTTTGGCGCCGTCCACGCAGCCATCAATCGGCAGGGGTGGATCGGTGGGGGGCTTGAGGGGTTGGTCCAATTCCCAATCGCCCACAAGGGCCTGGGCCTTGCCGAGCAAACGATGCCAGCCGTGCCGCACCAGGGCCGCCTCCAGCACGGGCGCCTCGGCAAATCCCTCACGATGCACCAGATGGATTCCGACCCCCATGGAAAGGGCCTCACAGAAAGAGCTGTAGCCCGGCTTGGTGACCAGGCGCCCGCAGAGGGGGAGTACCTCCAAAGGCCTCATCCCTGCCGGCAGCAGCCTGACGTTGGCAGCATCGGCCAGCTTGGGATCGGCGCAGATGAAGGTGTGCTCGGGCCAAAGCTTGAACAGCTCGGAGCCCAGGCTGAGACCCAGGCCACCGAAGCTGACCAGGACGCAGCGGTCCCGTTCACCTGGCAGATTGAGCTGACTGGCCACCGCCCTGGCATCCAGGCGTGGCGTTCCGGCAGTCAATCCCAGCCTCACCTCCGGCAGCCCCCAGTCCATCGACATGGCCAGGGGACAGTGGAGCAGCAGATCTCCCTGGCGGTAGGCGTAATGGCACTGCCGGGCCCAGGGAATGAATTCAGCACCCATCGCCCCGTAGATGGCATCCCAGCCGAAATTGGCAAGCCACACCAGGGGAGAATCGACTCGTCTGGCCAGCTCGGCGGCAGCTGGCGGCACATCGGCCAGTACCAGAACCGAGCAGTTCTGCTCAGCGAGCCAGGCCTGCTCCTGAGCCAAAAGGGCAGGAAGGCTTGACTCCAGCGCAACCAGGGCCTGGAGTGTGGCAGCTGGATTCACCCCGAGGGCATCCGCCTGCAGCACCCCCACATCCCAGCGGCAGGGGCGGTGGTCAAAGGGCACCGGCCCCAGGGCCTGGCGCAGGAAGGCCTCAGGCAAGGTGGTGGAAAGGGCCAGGCGCCATCCGGGGTTGCGCTGATGGAGAGCGGTGAGCACGGCGGCAGTGCGGGAACCATGGCCGAAACCATGGGCGCTGACGCAGGTGTAGATCAGCATGATGCCAGTTGGGTAGTGGGCCTGGGGGCAGCCCAGAGGCGCTCTTCATAGAGCAGCTCGGCTCCAAGGCCATACCAGCGATGGCTGGCACTGACAAGTTCCTGACCCGCCAGCTCCACCCAGCTGAAATGACGCAGGGCCTGGCCCGCCCCGTCTGTCCCATGTCGGGGCACGCAGGCGGTGTTGAGGTAGGCGGTGCCAGCCCGATCACGGCAGAAACTCTGGCGCTCACCCTGACCGCGACGAAGGGTGTGGTGCATGTGGCCAAACACGACAAGGGGGAGGGGCCGGTGGCGCCGGATCTGCTGGATCGCAAGGGCAAAGTCCAGATCCCCCCAGTCGCAGGCGGGGGGCTTCCAGTCGCGGCCGCAGGGCGAACCGCAGTCGCTGCCGAGCCCGGAGGGACCACTGTGACCCAGCAGTACCAGGGGCCAGTGGCTGGGAGCGGCAACGGCGGCGGCGGTGATCCGATCAGCCGACTCCTGCAGGCTCACCGGTCCGAAGGCGGCCTGCGCGGCACGGGAGAGGTGGAAGCCCCCACCGGCTGTACCGGGCCGAGCTCCCACCACTGCCAGCTCTGGCTGGTTGAGGCAGCGAAGTGCCCATCCGCAGTGCAATTCCCCCAGGAGATCGATCTGACGCTGAAGCGTGCGACCCGAGGCGTCTTTGCCGGCATCGTGATTACCCAGAACACAGGCCACTGGCAGGGGCAACTGGCGCAGCAGAGCTGGAATGCGCTGCTGACCATCACTGAGGTCACCTACGACAAGCAGGGCATCGGGTTTGAGCAGCTCCAGCAGGAGATGGTCACTGTGATCCCAGGCCCCGTGCAGATCACCGGCTATGGCGATGCGGAGCTTTCTTACCCCGCCGATACTCGCCATCTCCGCTGCCTAGGCTCATATCATCCTGCATCAACTGGGGGGATCCTGTTGGTTTTTGCTTCCCAAACCCGATCGAATGCGGAGCTGTTGCAGGCGATCACCAAGCTGAAGCGCCAACGCAAAGCTGTGATCCTGGCCCACTACTACCAGGATAACGCAATTCAGGACATCGCCGACTTCATAGGCGACTCCCTCGAGCTGGCCCGCAAGGCGGCTGCCACCACCGCAGAGGTGATCGTCTTCTGCGGAGTGCATTTCATGGCCGAGACAGCCAAGATCCTCAACCCGGCCAAGAGGGTACTGCTGCCGGACCTGGAGGCGGGCTGCTCATTGGCCGACGCCTGCCCGGCCGAAGCATTTGCCGCCTTTCGCGCCGAGCACCCGGATCACTTCGTGGTGAGCTACATCAACTGCTCGGCGGCGGTTAAGGCCCAGAGCGACCTGATCTGCACCAGCAGCAACGCCGTGGATCTGGTGAACCAGTTGCCGGAAGACCGTCCGATCCTGTTTGCCCCCGATGAAAACCTGGGCCGCTGGGTTCAGGGCCAGAGCGGACGGGCGCTGACGCTCTGGCCTGGCAGCTGCCAGGTGCATGTGTCCTTCAGCGAGCAGGCCCTGCTGATGCTCAAGCAGGAGCATCCCAGTGCCGAGGTGCTGGCCCACCCCGAATGCCGGCAGCACCTGCTTGATCTGGCCGATTTCATCGGCTCAACCAGCGCCTTGCTGCGCCGCGCCGAAGCCAGCGGTGCGCCCAGCTTCATCGTGCTCACAGAACCAGGCATCCTGCACCAGATGCGGCTGAAGCTGCCCGGCAAGGTTTTCTATGAGGTGCCGGGAGCCGACGGCTGCAGCTGCAACGCCTGCCCCTACATGCGGCTGAACACGCTTGAGAAACTCCTGCGTTGCCTTGAGCAGATGGAACCCGAGATCACCATGGATGAGAACCTGCGGCTAAGGGCCCTCGCACCGATTGAGCGGATGCTGGCAATGAGCCGTTGAGCGGTTTTCAAGACGGGGAGATCAAAACGTGAACTGCCAGATTTGGTTTATCTGTTCAAACGGGTCTTTTTTCAATCGCTGCGACATCGGCCTAGATTGAAGGTTGGATGACAGGCTCAGGGATGGGCAGCGGTCTGCGAATACTGATTCGGAGGCTGGTCAACTCCTGGGGCAGGCAGCGCACCATTGCACTGCTGCCATGGCTGGTGCTGGGAATAGGGCTTGCGGGCACCGCGGAGGTGAGTGAGCAGACAAGGCGATTTGGAGAGCAGGAGCACCTGCGGATAGAAAAGATGCTGCTCGGCAACGTGGGCGACGCCCTGCGGAGCAAACTGGAGACCAACATCGCCACGCTGGCGGCGGTGCTGGGGTTGTTCAATGCTGCCGGTGCGGTTAATCGCCAGAATTTTGCAACATTCCACCAAACTATTGCCCTCAATAGTGGACAACTCAAGGGGGTACAGGGTTTAGGCTTCGCCCGCTGGATTCCTGCCCATCAGCTGGCCGATTATGAGCAGCGAATTCAAACCGAGGGATTTGTAAACTTCAGGGTACGTCCACCAGGGACAAGGACTGACTACAGCTCGATCGAATTTCTTGAGCCGTTCGGCTGGCGTAACCAACGAGCTTTCGGCTTTGATATGTACAGCGAACCAGTTCGGCGCCAGGCCATGCGGGAAGCCTGGCGGACAGGCGCTGCGAGAAAAAGTGGCAAGGTTAAATTACTCCAGGAAACTCAGGAAGACCTGCAGAAAGGTGTCCTGATTTATCTGCCGATTTACGCCGACAGGGGCCTGCTGCCAGGAGCCAGCAATCGCAAACTGTTGGGCTGGGCCTACTCGCCCCTGCGTATGAATGATTTAGTGAACAGCTCAATCGCCGGTATCGACAATGAAGACATGGCGGGCACTGGCGTGCTGGTTTTTGACGGAGATCGCCCCTTTGCCAGCAACCTCCTGTATGACAACCTGAAGCTGATCCGTCGCCACCGGCTCAGACATGCGTCCTATGAGCCGATCGAGATCGGGGGTCGCACCTGGCTGGTTGGAGTTCAACTTTCTCCGCGCCTGGTGGGGCCAAATGGCATCACCAGTTCCTACTGGATCAATTTGCTCCTCGGCACGAGCATCAGCGTGGTGGCAGCCCTTGTCTGCCGGATCCTGGTGACCAACCATCTGGCCACCAGAGAGGCTCTGGAGCTCAGCGAGGCCGCAAGCCAGGAGCGGGCCCTTGCCAGCACGGTGTTTGAGGAGAGCAGCCAGGGGATAGTTGTCACAGATACGCAGGGCCGAATCCTGATGGCAAACAACAGCTTTACCCAGCTTACGGGATTTCGACTCTCAGAAATTAAGGGCCAACGCACTAATATGCTCAAGTCTGGAAGACATGATGCAGCCTTCTACGAGCAGATGCGCAACGATCTCAACCAGAAAAGCTATTGGGAAGGAGACCTGTGGAACAAGCTGCGAAATGGGGAGATTCGTCGTCACCACCTCAGCATTACAACCGTCCGAGATGAGAAGTTGAGACCACGTTATTTCGTTGGGATGTATCAGGACGTCACCGAGCGCCATCAGGCCGAGCAGTCCATGCGCTTCATGGCCATGCATGACACCCTCACGGGTCTTGCCAATCGCTCGATGTTGATGGAGCAATTGGATCGACACCTGGCCCTTGCCAGACGCCACGGCCATGCCCTGGGACTGCTGTATCTGGACCTGGATGGCTTCAAGCTGGTCAATGACCAATTCGGCCATAAGGTGGGCGATCAGGTGCTCGAAATCGTGGCGGAACGCTTCAGCAAGGTGATCCGCGAAGGCGACCTGCTCTGTCGTCAGGGAGGAGATGAGTTTGTTGTGCTGGTTCCGGAGGCCGGGAGTAACTCAGAACTCGAGGCCATGGCAAGAAAACTGGTCGAATCAAGTCGCCGCCCGTTTGCGGAGCTGGAGGGTGAAATCAGCATTTCCGCAAGTGTGGGCATAGCCCGTTATCCGGATGATGGAGAAACCCGCGAGCAGCTGTTGACGGCTGCTGACAACGCCATGTACGCGGCCAAACGGTCCCTGGATGACTCGGTGCAGGTTTCAGGCCTGCTCAAGACGCCTGACAATCACAGCCATCAGCACAAGGGAGCCGACCAGAGCGATCAACAGGGCGATTGTCATGGGTGATGGCGGGACAGACCCGTCAATTATCACTTCTGGGGCTGGGCAAACCAGGGTGTTTGTCTATGGGAGCCTCAAGCGTCAACATGCCAACCACCCCTGGCTGGAGGGTGGATTCTGGTTGGGCGAAGACCATCTTGTTGGCGTGCAGCTCTTTGACCTGGGACCCTTCCCGATGGCTGTTCCCAGCCCCACTCAGGCGCTCCCGCTCCAGGGCGAGTTGTACGGCGTGACCTGGGCGATGCTGGAGCGACTGGACCGATTGGAGGGGTCTCCCCGGCTGTTCCAACGGCACTGGCTGCAGCTGGGTCAAGGGAACTCTGCTTGGGTCTATCTGGGCCGTGAGCACCAGGTACGCAACTCAAGATTGATCCCCAGTGGCATCTGGCAGGGCCCGCGCCAGCCGCGCTGGCGGCGACCGGAGAGGATTCCTGGGGGTATGGGGCTTGATCGCTCCGAGTGACTGACCATCACTCCGCCGTTGCCAGAGCCCGCACAACGTCCCCCCGGGTGATCACGCCCAGGGGCTTCTGGGCGGCGTCCACCACGAACAGGCGTTGGGTGCTGCGCTCATGCAGCAGCTTCGCGGCTGCCGGCAGGGGCAGGTCGGCACTGCAGGTGTGCACCTTGGCATTCATCACCTCACCCACCGTGCTGCCCAGCACCTGGTGCACCTCCTTGTCCCAGCTGAGCGGATTTCGCAGGTAGATCACCGCATCGAGAAGCATGACGTAGGGGCCGGCATCGAAGCCACTCTCCCGGACCATGAGGTCTTGTTCCGTGAGCTCGCCAACCAGAGCCCCGCTTTGATCCAGCACGGGCAGGCCGCTGATGTGGTGATCTGACATCAACTTCACAGCCTCCTGGAGGGGGCTATCGGCGGCAACGCTCAGCACCGGGGCAGACATCACGGCGGAAACCAGCTGTTGCACCACGGGCGAAGAGACAAGACTGGGTCCATTCTGGGGTCGCGCTCGACGGGCATGGCAATCCAAGGCTTCGGTGCATCGCGAACGCGCCAACTGGCCGATGGCCTCACCCTGGGTCGGGCCGTGCTTGGGCTGCCATTGATTCTTGCCTTGGTTGGTGGGCAATTGGCCCTGGCCTGGCTGCTGCTGCTGCTGGGGGGGCTGAGCGACTGGGCCGATGGGCTGCTGGCCAGGCGGGCTGGCGGCGGCTCGGTATGGGGCGCTCGGCTAGACCCACTCACAGACAAAATTCTGATCGCGGCACCCCTGCTGTGGTTGGGTGCCCAGGGGATGGTGCCTCTCTGGGCGATCTGGCTGCTTCTGGCCAGGGAACTGCTCATCTCAGGCTGGCGTGCCGCCGAAACCGGCGGCGGCCCGGCATCCCTCGGCGGTAAGGCCAAAACGATCCTGCAGTTCGCCAGCCTGCTGCTGCTGCTCTGGCCCTGGGTAGGGGCAAGCTGGGCCCAGCTGGCTGGTTGGTGGCTCTTCTGGCCATCGCTGGGACTGGCCCTGGCGTCAGCATGGGGGTATCTGCGATCTGGCTGCTGATGGCGACCTTCCTGGTGACCGGTGCCAACCGCGGCATCGGCCTGGAGTACTGCAGACAGCTGCAGGCGCGCGGCGATCAGGTGATCGCCGTCTGCCGCCAGCCCTCAGAGGAGCTCATGGCCATCAACGTGCGCGTCGAAGCCGGAATCGATCTCACCGCTGAAGAGGCCATCAGGGATCTGGCTGGGCGGCTTGAAGGGCAGCCATTGGCCGGCGCCATCCTCAATGCGGGGATTCTCGAGCGCTCCTCGCTGGAGGATCTCAATCCAGACAGCCTGCGGCGTCAGTTTGATGTGAACGCCCTGGCCCCCCTGCGCCTGGCTCGAGCCTTGCTGCCGAACCTGCCAAGTGGCTCAAAGCTGGCGTTGATGACCAGCCGCATGGGGTCGATTGGCGACAACAGTTCCGGCGGTTCCTACGGCTATCGAATGTCGAAGGTGGCGCTGAACATGGCAGGAAAATCCCTGGCGATAGACCTGCGCCCCCGGGGCATAGCCGTGGCAATCCTCCATCCCGGCCTTGTGAGCACGCGGATGATCAACTTCAACCCCCAGGGCATCAGCACCGAGCAGGCGGTGCAGGGACTACTTGCCCGCATCGAGGCCCTCGACCTGGATACCAGCGGTACGTTCTGGCACGCCAACGGCGAGGTGCTGCCCTGGTAGCGCGATCCAGGATCAACACCTGAACAAGGCGGCTTGGGGAAATCCGCTCTTTACCGCCTGCCGCTCTGGGTGAACCCACCAGCTCTAGGCGGGCAGTGCCATTGTGAAGCCGGTCGTCGGAACTCCAATGGTCGACACTGCCCAACTGCGCGCCCTGTTCACCAAGCCCTACGGCGCGCCGGGGCCCAGTGAGGCCCGATGGCGTGAGCTCTACGCCGAAGACGTGCACTTCAGTGATCCCACCCAGGAGCGCCACGGGATCGACGCCTACATCGCCGCCCAGGAAAGCCTGCTGAAGCGCTGCGATGACACCTACCTGAGTGCTGGCGCGATCGCAGTGGAGGGTGATGCCGCCTTCGTGGAATGGGAGATGGGCCTGAAGATCAGGGGTATCGAGTTCGTGTATCCGGGTACAACGCGGCTGCTTTTCAACGGTGAGGGGAAAATCTGCGACCACCGTGACTACTTCGATTTCGTGGGTCCCACCTTCGGACCTGTGCCGCTGCTGGGAAGCCTGGTGCGCTGGGTCTACAAGCGTTTCGTGGGCTGATCGATCAAACTTGAAGGTCGGGTGTGCCGATCGCGTGAGGCATGGGCTGCCATACCTGCCCCCCCTGCGCTGGAAGAGGCGGGAATCATTAAGAAATGGCTGATTTTCGGGTCTCTGTGTCAACAGCTGCAGTTGGGAACCGAGATACAGCATTAGCCAAGATTCAGCAATTCCCAGATTCGACCTCTCCAGACCGATGATCGAAACACCAGGCAGCCAGGATAAATTGAAGAGGAAGAAGGGCAAGGGGAAAAAGAAAGCTGAACACGAGGCCACCTTGAAGCTTGGCAAGTTGCTTGGCAAAAAGAGGAAAAAAGCAGACAAGTCCCCCTCCCTGCGGTTGGCGCCCAAAATCATCATTGGTAATGGATCAAGCGCCGAAGCCGACCGTTACCACCCCTCGCCGATACTCGACGATTTCGCAGCCAACTCGGAGGGTCGTCTCCCCAACCTCGACCGCAAGCTCTACGAGAAGGAGCTGGCTGCTCTTCAGGTTGAGCTGGTCAAGATGCAGTACTGGATCAAGCATGTGGGCTATCGCCTGATCGTTCTGTTTGAAGGCAGGGATGCCGCAGGTAAGGGAGGAACAATCAAACGGATCACCGAGCCACTAAATCCCCGCGGCTGTCAGGTGGTGGCTCTGGGAACTCCATCGGATCGCCAGAAGAGCCAGTGGTATTTCCAGCGCTATGTGGAACAGTTCCCAGCCGAAGGTGAAATGGTGCTCTTCGATCGCAGCTGGTACAACAGGGCAGGCGTGGAGAAAGTGATGGGCTTCTGCACGCCGCAGCAGGTGGATGAATTCATGCTCTCCTGCCCCGAATTCGAGCGAATGCTGGTGCGCTCCGGAATCGTATTGATCAAATACTGGTTCTCCGTGAGCGATGAGGAGCAGGAGGCGCGGTTCCAGTCCCGCATCGACGATCCCACCCGCCGCTGGAAG
>Ga0169931_10012475_pt1 | contig 11775 bp, 12 predicted proteins | sample Kivu_15m_20L_FD_129675 | JGI IMG/M metagenome (GOLD analysis project Ga0169931, IMG submission 129675) | Freshwater microbial communities from Lake Kivu, Western Province, Rwanda to study Microbial Dark Matter (Phase II) - Kivu_15m_20L... | ecosystem: Environmental > Aquatic > Freshwater > Lake... | reverse complement strand
TTTTGATTTTGAAAATCCAATTACACATTATGAAAATTATTTCAAAATAACCCTTGATAAATACTATTATAAAATACTTTCAAATAAATGCGCTTGTTGTCTTAAAAAATCTACCATGATTACTGGTGATTGTAAGTATTGTAGTAGTAGTTATTGTAATATACATAGATTACCCGAAAGTCATTGTTGTATTGGTATTGAAAAATGTAGGTCTGATAGTTTTCAAGATAATTATGCTAAAACTATAGCTGGAAAATGTATAAAATCACAAATTGAAGTATTATAAATTTTTTGTAAATACTAATATTTCTCTAAATATTACTTTTTTATTATTTGTAAATTTTTCTCTATCTAAACATGTAAAAGTATTATTTTTTATATTACTATAAACAATATCACGATTTTTTAATATTATATTACATATGGCAAAATAGTTTGTTAAACACTCATCTATATTTTTATATTTTTCTTCACCAGCATTATAAGATAAATAATCACCATAACTTTTACTTATATAATCGTAATAAATATTAGCATTTATGCCATAATCTTGATATATTATATTGTTGTTTATTTTTCTTAATGTAAAATTGTATATCTTTATAATTTCCTCTCTATATATATTATTTGCAAATATTATATCATTGTTCTCATTGCTAAAAGTTATACTTTTTTTAATAATATCACAATAATAGAAACTATCATCGTTTATTTTGTATCGCCATACTTTACCCGTTTTTACAACCTCCTCCTTGGTATTTACAAAATATTTTATAGTTCCTCTATCACCATAATATAACTTGTTTTTTTCTATACTATCTATATCCATGTATCTCTTAGCATAATTTATAGCATAGGAATAAGCACTATCTAACGTTCTTGCATAATATTTTGGATCTGTATTTTTATTTATATTTTTTTGATAAATTGGTATCATTATACAATATGGAAATGATTGTCTTATCATATTAAATCTTGTATTATCTATTATTTTTTTTTTCATTTATATCTATAAATTATTTTGAAAAATAATTTATTAGCTGTAATTATATATGAACGTATATTATCAAAAATATATAAAATATAAAACAAAGTATTTAGAAATAAAGTATGGTGGAAGTGGAAAAGGGGAAAAAAAAAAAAATAAATCACAAGCTGCACCACCTAAAGTATCATCACCATCTCCTACTGTATCATCACCACCACCTAAAGTACCAGAATCACCTCCTAAAGTATCAGCATCACCACCTCCTAAAGTATCCGCATCATCAGCGCCATCAACTCCAGCACTGTCAAGTGGATTACCAGCATCTGTAGCTTCTCAGACACCACGCCAAACCCCGGGATCTATTTCATCTATGGCTCCAGAACCATCTACACCTAAATTTAAAGTTAATCCAGGTTCAATTCAAGCATTAATTGAAATAAAGGATGATTTACTTTGTAGATTAGAAAGATGTTTAGATGATCCAAATTTTAAAATAAGGGCTAGAGAACAACCAAAAGTACAACATCAATTTTATATAAATATTAAAAAAAAAGGTAAAGATTACGCTCATTTTTCATTTCATTATCCAGATGAGTCAAAGGATGCTATGGATGAATTTGAATCTGATACTTTGCATTTAAAACTTGATTTTAATCAAGATATAGTATTTAATTTAGTAAAAATTGACGGTAATTATAGATTACAAAGTAGTTTGGATGATTTTGAAATTGAAAGTTATATTACACCAAAAGAATATAGCGTTGTAAAAAAAATTATAGCATGTTTTGAACTAATATTTAATAGACAAGAATATAGAAAAATCTTTGATGAACCTACAGTCAGAAGATTAGATTTTTGATTATCCTTAAAAATTGAAGAAAGATATTTATATATATTAATATATATAAATCTTGTGATCTATTAAAATATATAAATCTTGTGATCTGTTAAAATATACAATAGTTTATATGAATGAAATAAGCATGCATAATTTAATAAATCCAACTACATTGGATCCGGAAATATTATTTTGGTTAGATAGAGAAATAAATTGGAAAATAACAACATTACAATATTATTGCGGTCCAAAATTTAATGGTTATAGAGTAATGATAGATAATAATTTATGTTTTATGACATATAATGAAAAATATTTTGTAGCAATTGACAAATTATATAATATAGTAGGAATTTATGATTCATCAAGGAATGAAGTAAGAATAAGAAATATAAATCATTTACAGATTGAAAAAGAAGTTTGTGAACTAAATATAAAAGATTTGAAAATAAAAATTGATTACTTATTAAATAATTTAACAATTAGTAATAAGTTTTTATTACTAGTTTTATTGTATAAAAAGGATAAATACGAATTCAGATTACAAAAACTTATAGGAGATGTATGTATTTTACTTAGTTATTGGATTAAAAGGTATGCTTAGAATGATTTTCTAAACGTTTTATTTGTAAATATTTATTTTTGTATTTTAAATATTTTAAATTTTTTTTTGCTTCTTGTACTTTTTTTAATAGTTTTGCTAAGGAACCCCATTTACTATCATGTGTTACATATTTATTTATAAAAGTATCCATCGGATCTTTAAAAGTTTCATCATTTAATTGTTCCTTATATATTTCATAAAATGATTGTCCTAATTCAGATTTAATTAACCAAGAATCATGAACCTTTGAACCATCTTTTAGAATTACATCATTACCTTTTGTACTTATATTGCTAGATAAAGGTTGTGATATAGGAGCAGCACTTGATTCTTGAGGCATAACAGAACTTGCTTCTGCAAGTAAAGATTTAAATATTTCGTTGTTTACCACAAAAGCTTTATAGTTTAGTTTTAGAGATACGAAACAATCAAAAGCATTCTTTTGTGGTTCACATTTAAATTCTGTTCTAAAATGTTTGTTTATATCTCCTATTGTAAATCTTTTAAAATACTTATAAACGGAAAAATCTCGTTCAGGAATAGGTATGAGTACTTTATCAGCATCTGTAAAATTAAAATCTTCTTTTGATAAACTACTTGGAGTAGAACCACGTGAGGAAGACATATCTGATAAAGGTTTAACTGATAATTCTGGTCTTACTTGAGAACCCTGTAAAGAAGTCATATCTGATAATTTTGTTGATACAGGTCTTACCTGAGATTCCATAAATAAGAACTGATAAGGCACACTTTCATTATATTTTTGAAATTTTTCAAAAATATTTTTTTTTGATTCCTCCAATCTGCTAGCTTGCAAATTATTTTTTTTAGCATAAAACCATAAATATCCTGGATGAGATCTTTCTTCTTCAATAATATTACTTTTTTCACAAAATTTACTTAGTGCTCCTGAATCACTAGTAAATATTGAATCATTAAAAATACCTTGAGGTGTTAATGTTACATAATGCGTACTTCCTTTATACACAACAACACTGCATAAACTATATCTTCCCGTAAAAAAATCAATTTCTAACTCAGTTCTAAATTGTGACCTCCCAATACTAAAGGATCTTGCGCCACTTTCTAATAGAGCTGGATTATTTATAATTAGAAAATCAAATGTTGATGCTAAAGGAGCTATATCACAAGCAGAACTTTGTAAAATTTTATATAATGTATCATAACTTGACATATCATAGGGTAATCTAATAGATGCTGCATTATCTAAAAAACTTCCGGGTATAGATGGAAAGTCCACCCGTGTTAAAGAAGTATTCTTAAAATTAGAAAATATTACAGATAAAAAATTTAATGGATTTAACCAATTATTTTGTATGTATTTAACAAAATTTTGCTTTATCTCAGATTCTATAATATTTTCAGAATCATTCATAGATTCAAACATGTATTTTCTTAATGGCTGAGGATTTAAACTCTTGGTACTATCATCATTAAAAATTAGTGCATATAAATAACTTTTTAATAAATTATTGAAATCAGGGTCCCCCCATAAAAAAGGTATTCCTTCAGTAGTTATTTTTCTATATAACTCACTAAATGTGCTAGCATATTCTATTAATTGATCGAAAGTCCAACCTATCATTTCTCTTTTAATAAGAATTTCTAGAGGTGCTTGACTACTCTCCAAAATACCAACCCATCTTTCCAGAGGGAGTGCTCTTAATTCTACAAACCTATCCATAGTTTTTTCAGTAACAAAAAACACCTCTGTGCCAGATTGTTTCACACTACTATTTGTTAAATATGTATGTTCAACAGGATAATGTCTAACATAATTCATCGATACTATTTTTACTTGATATTTACCTTGTGGTGCTTGTTGCCCTTCATGTTCAAACTTATCACTTTTATAATTATGTTTCTCTGCATATTTATCATATGTTGGAATTTCTTGATTCCGTAGTATAATTATTTTTTTTAATATATCAGCATAAATTTTTTTATTATTTTTTTGTACTTCTATAATCTCGTTATTATTAATTTGAAATATATATTCTACTAAAGGGGGGCAATCTACTATAGCTTGTAATATTGAGGCAAGCCAACAAGAACCAGAAACCTGACGAATGCCTATATTTGAATTTCTAATTGACATATATATAAATTAAATTATAAAAAATTTAATAAAATATTTATTAAATGTTTAAAATAAAAAAATTAGTTTATGTTTAAGAACTATTTAGAAATATTATGTTTATTTTTACTTTTTGTCTTTATAACTCTTTATAAGATAAAATATGAATTTATATTACAAAAACTTACTAGATTAAAAGCAATTACTTAAATTATTTTTCAAAACGTTTTAATTGTAAATATTTATTTTTGTATTTTAAATATTTTTTATAATTAGAATATCCACCACTCGTATAAATATTCATTACTGTATCAACATTATTACCTATACTATCATTATTTCTAATTAAAAAATTTGTAAAAGTATCTTTATTTACATCTGTTGTCATAAAATTAGTATATAAACTTTCTATATTTGGTATTAATTTTATAATTTTTTGTTTTTGTGATTGATTTAAATTATCAGGTGAACTACTTGATTGAGATGATGGGGTTTCAACTGGTCTAGCTTCAGCACCACTATTATCTGGAGCAGCAGTAAGTAAAGATTTAAATTTTTCGTTATTTCCCACAAAACTCTTATAGTTTAGTTTTTGAGATGATAAACACTCAAAAGCATTCTTTTGTGGAGCACATTTAGAAAATTCTGTTCCAAAATAATTGTTTATATCTCCTATTGTAAATCTATTAAAATACTTATAAACGGAAAATTCTCGTTCAGGAATAGGTATGAGTACTTTATCATCCTCTGTAAAATTAAAATCTTTTTTTCCTGGGGGAGGTTTAGAAAGATTTCTAGTACCCGTAGAAATAGGGTCAGGCATTTCTACAGGCCAAGATTTGGGTTTGGTTGGTTCAGCAGAAGGTCTGGGTTCTGCAGAAGGTTTGGGTTCAGCAGAAGGTCTGGGTTGTTCTGTTAATGGAGTTTGAGCTAGGTCTGCTGCAGTTGCTGCTTTTAGTGGATTAAAAAATTGCGAAAAATCAGGGTTTTTTTGTTTTACTTCTTTCCAATAACTATGATCGGGATGTAAAACTAAATTTTGTTGTTGTACTTCGTTTAATGGAATTGCTAATAAAACTGTCAAATTATCTTTATTCCAGGCTGGATGTACATCTATTGCCAATTCTACAGTATCTTTTGGTTTTAATTTTTTTTCTTCTAAATAAAATTCATAAGGCACCATTCTTTCATAATCTCCAAAAGAACCTTGTATTCCACGTTTTATTCCTTCTATACGAGTATCTGGAACCATTTCATAATCAAGTTCATAAAACCACAAATATCCTGGATGTTTTTTTATTCCAGCAAGAGTCACATCTTGAATACCACTAGTTTTACAAAATTCTTTTAGTTCATTAGGACCTTCTCTAATAGTAGAATCATCAAAACATCCTCGTGGTGATAATGATACATAATGAGCGCCTCCCTTATGTACGATAACGCTACATAGTCTGTAATCTCTACCTTTTAATGTAATTATTTCATCAGTTATAAAATCATGGAATCCTTCACCTTGTGCCCCCCCCTTAGTATCTATAAGTGGATTATTTATAATAAGAAAATTAAATTCATGTGCATTTTTAGCCATTAAACAATCTGGATCATTTACCATAGCATTTAAATTTTTAAAACTTTTTATACCATAGGGTAATCTTATAGCAGCTCTATCTAAAAAAGATCCAGGTGTAAATGGAAAACCTTCCCACCCAATAGTCGTAGATTCAAAATTACTAAATATTATACTAAAAAATCTTAATGGATTTGAAGCTGATTGTAATACCTCGTCTATAAAATTTTCCTTTACATTAGCATCTATAATATTTACAGAATTAGTCATAGATTCAAACATATATTTTCTTAATGGCTTTGGATTTAAATTTTTATTTGGATCCATATTAAAAATTAGTGCATATAAATAACTTTTTAATAAATTATTGAAATCAGGATCCCCCCATAAAAGAGGTACTCCGTCATCATTTATCTCTTTAAATAACGGCTTAAATATTTTAGCATAATATAATAATTCTTCAAAAGTCCAACCTATCATTTCTCTTTTAATAAGAATTTCTAGAGGTGCCTGACTTCTCTCCAAAATACCAAGCCATCTTTCTAGAGGGAGTTCTCTTAATTGTAAAAACATTTCTATATTTGTTTCAGTAACATACCATTCTTTCTTTGCTTCAGCAACTGTTAAATTTGTTTCCTCACTAGGATAATGCCTAACATACCTTTTAGATACAGGTTTTTGTGTAGGGGCTGAAGCTCCTGCATGTTCATATATATCATTTTTATAATTACGAAATTTATGTATATATCGCCCATATATTTCAATTTCTTCATTCCGTAGTGTAATTATTTTTTCTAAAAAATAAGTAAAAACTCCTTTCTTAGATCGATATATAGCTCCTATATGTTCGTTTTCTAATCTAAAAAGATATTCTATTAGTGCAGGACAATCTACTAAAGCCTGTAAAGCTGATGCAAACCAGCACGAATTATCATACCAATTAATTCCTGTATTTAAAGTTCTTAGAGACATAATGTATATATATATATATATATATATATTATAAAAATTGAATAAATTAATTTATATATATTTATAGTAAAATGGATATTATTTCATCATCCGAAGTACAATATTGGCAGAGAAGGAACTGTGAGTTTATATGTGAAACTCTTAAAAAACTATGTGGGAAAAATTTTAGCAAACATCCTATAATAATTAGAAAACAAGAATGTTATGGTGGAGAAACTGGAAAATATTATGTTTGTTTAGATGATTGTCATGATATTACAAATGTATATGATGCCAATCAAGAAATTTACAATATACCATCTGTAAAAGTTCTTCTTGATGAAAGAGAACAATGTTTTAGAACATTTCAAGAAGCCAAGATTACAGTAACCGCAATAGAAAAAGAAATTTTTCATTTAGGAAATGTTCGTCATTTAGACATAGTTATAGAAAAATTATTGATTGAAAAAGTAGAACAAATACCAAAATTAAGAGAAACTATAAAATCAAATGAAGAACGAATCAAGAAAATCAAGAAAGAGCTTACAAAGGTTTTTGCAGAATTTTTAAGTAAGCACGAATAAAAGTATTTATAATTATTTCTTAACTAGTTCTACAGGTGAATAAGCATGAAGTATTAGAATGAGATGATTTTTAGTAGGTAAGCCAGCATTTTTACCAGAAGTATAAAATAATTTATTATTTTGTTTAATTTTTTGTAATATAGATTTTATTAAATTACTTCTGTATGAATAGAAATCTTCTTTATCATTCGCCAAAATATATTGTAATTTATATGGTTTTTTTATTTTTTTATAAACCTTTAGGAAATCTTTATATTTATCATTTATATTATATTCATCTACTAGTTTTTCATAAGAAGCAATTACATCTAAAGAAAGAAAATCTTTATATTTATTTTCTAATTCCTTCTTTTTAACATATTTATCTAACCAGCGTTTGAATACGACCATAGCTTTTAGCATATCAGGTGTTTGATTTGGATGATATTTAGCTCTATTATACATAGTATTTACAACATCAAATTGATATTTAATAGATCTTGAAGAAATTATTTTAATTGTGTTAAGAGCAATTTTTTCATCCTTAAATCCAGTTCCTTTAGTTGACAATTCTGGATGATCGTCAGCATATAATTTTGAGTTATTTTTCATTTAATAATATAAATAAAAAAATATATAATAAATAAAAATTATATGCGTTTAAAAAAAATAGTTGGTGGATAGCTCGTTTAAAATAAAAATATAATATAATTATATATATGTTAAATTTAATCGGTCTTTTACAAGTTGAGGATGTTGTAAGATTAGTTGTAGTCACCTTAGGCTGCTTCTTAATTTACTCATCTTACAAAAAATGCGATAAGGATAATAAGAAACTTAAAGTGATTGTAAGATTACTTGCTGTTGTTGCTCTTGCAACTATCCTTAAAGCTTTCTATAAAGGAAACTTTGCTATCAGTGGTTTAGACTATTTTAGCAATGCTGCAGTTGTAGTTATTTTACATATTCTTGTTATTGCTGCTACTACTCAATTAAAAGCTAACTGTGCTAAATTACCAAAGAAACACCACAAATCAAGTCATTCAAGCTGCACTACTTCTTCTGGTTGGTCTTGCTCTTCATCTTCTTCATGCTCTACTACTAAACCATGCACTTGTTCTTCAAGTAGCACTTTTGACTGCAAAGCATGTGATGAAAAATCTAGCAAATCATGCAAGAAATGTGGTTCATCATCTTCATCATCCTCTTCATCTTCCTCATCTTCTAGTTCATGCTCTTGGTAAATAATAATAAATAATAAATAATAATAAATAATAATAATAAATAATAAATAATAAAATAATATATATAATATTATTTTATTAACTTCCCTAATATTTTTTTTTTATAATAATAAATATATAATGGGTTTAACGAAATTTTTTAATAAAAATTCAAATTTAATCAATTTACTAATCATATCACCAGCTTTATTTTTGGTTGATTTTAGTTATCAAAAATTTGCTATCCTTGCGTTAGTTTTAGGATTTTTAATTTTAATTCAAAATTTATTTTTAATTCTATACAAATTAACATCAGATCCTGAAAAGAAGAGACACTGGGTTAAAATATTAACGAATGTATTAAATATAATATTACTAGTGCCGTTATGTTTATATCAATATGTAAATCCAAGTTTTAATATGTATAATAAATTTGTAGCAGTATTTTTAGCAGTATACAGTTCAGTAAAATTAATATTCAGAAGTAAATATGAAAAGAATACTACTAATGTTGTAAATAATATAAAAAATTACAATAAAAATGATAAAAAACATCTTCCAAAAGATTACTCTAAATCATTTGATTTTACCAGTAGTTCTTCAGGTAAAACACCTACTACACAAACATGTGAAACCTCTACTAATTATTCTTATTCAACTGATATATCAACTAAAGAAGCTACATTAATATGCAGAAAATTTAATTTGAAAAGTGATTAAATAATAAAATTATTTTATATATATAGTTTTATTTATTTTTTTCTAAAGTTATATAAGAAGTTAATTATGAAAGAACTAAAAATAGCTATAGATGAATTCAAAAATCTAAATATATTAGATTCATCTTTATCTTTTAACCAATTTACAAAATACATCAATTCAACAAAAGTTTTGCAAGTAGTTGAAAAAATTTTACAGTTATTAAATAAAAAAAAAAATATATCTACAAGTCCAAGAATTTTTATTAGTGGATGGTATATATTGAAATATCATCGTGAAATATTTACAAATAAAAATAATTTAGAAAAGTTAATTATAGAAAAAATAATAGCAATATCTAAGATAATAGTATCAAACAATATAAACACAGAAGAAGAAATAGATAATTTTGTCAAAATAGTGTGTGAATATGAAAAACAATTTATATTATGGAAAAATTTAGATAAAACAGTCTGTATAAATGAATTTGTAAATAGATATACTAGTATAAATAAATCAATAAATTTAATAAGGAGCTCATCATCATTTGAAGCCAAACAAAATATAATACAAGAATTAGAAAATCAAAAAAAAGATGTTATAGAAATGGCTATAAAATTTGATAAAAAAATAAATAAAGAATTTTTTGATAAAAGTTATGAAATTTATAGTAAGGTAGAAAAAATAACAGAAGAAGCTTATTGGAAACTTATGTATGAAGAATTACAAAATAATAATTATAATTTAGTAATATCAAATTTAGAATTTATTATAAATACTTTATGTTCTTTAACTTTTGATAATAATACAGAAAAAGTTTTTGATATAGAAAAGATAAAAGAAAGACTTAAAAATGATAATCAAGAATATTTTTTTATATTAGCTAATTCATTTTACTATCAATGGAGGAAATTATCATCACCATTTAGAGATATAGATTATAATAGATATATTTTACAGTTAGATATATCTAATCAAAAAAATTATTTTGAAAGTATAATAAATTTTATAAAAAATAATTTACAAATAATTGATAATATATATTTAGATTTATTATTTCTAAAAATTAACTAATAAAAATGTATCTAAACTATTATATTTATCTATTATATAATATGGATATAATATATAATTCTTGCAGCTATTTTAGAATTTTATCTATAAAAGGATTAGACTTTTTAAAAAAATGTATAACTGGAAATCATAATACACCGGTTGAAAGACAAATACAACTTCCTGTTAAAAAAAGTATTTATAATCATATATTAAATATATTTCTATATCCAACAAATATAATTGATAATATTTATCTTGGTAATGGTTATAATGCTTCAAATTATTCAGTTATAAGAGATTATAATATTAAATATATTGTAAATGTAACCAAAGAAATACCTAACTATTATGAATATAATATAGTTTCTACAAATAATACAGCCTGTATACCTAATAATATAGATATAAAATATTTTACTATTCCTATACTTGATAACGACGAAGGACATATAAGCGTTCATATTAGCAATGTTCTTGATTTTATTGAAGAAGCACAATCTAAAAATGATGGAAATATTTTAATTCATTGTTATATGGGTAGTAGTAGATCTGCTAGTGTTGTTCTAGCCTATCTAATTTATAAATATAATTTTACTCTTAATAATGCACTCAAATATATTAAAAAGAAAAGAGATATTGTAAATATTAATATTAATTTTATTAATGATATTAAAGAATTTTTTAATTTAGATGATGAATAAATTATAATTATTTACAATTTATTACAATTTGTATCCGTGTAATTTAATATCTTCTTCATTTTTAGAATAGTTTTTAATTAAAACATCTTTAATTTTTTCACTATAATTTCCTGAAAACTGAAAAATATCATTAACAGGATCTAATTCTTCCATTTTTTTTATACAACCATTAATACCAAATTTTTTTTTTATATGTGATAAAAAGGCTTTTGATTCTTGTAAATTATCAAAAAATAATCCTTTTATAAGAGTATCTGCTTTTCTAGTTCCTCTTTGTTGGACGAATATGTTAATATCTGAACTAAAATTACTGTCAATTTTATTAGAATTGCTAAAATCTGTCATATATTATATATTTTAACAAATATTTATATCTGTTTTATTTTTTATATTTATATCTGTTTTATTTTTTATATTTATATCTGTTTTATTTTTTATATTTATATCTGTTTTATTTTTTATATTTATATCTGTTTTATTTTTTATA
>Ga0169931_10012474_pt1 | contig 11775 bp, 12 predicted proteins | sample Kivu_15m_20L_FD_129675 | JGI IMG/M metagenome (GOLD analysis project Ga0169931, IMG submission 129675) | Freshwater microbial communities from Lake Kivu, Western Province, Rwanda to study Microbial Dark Matter (Phase II) - Kivu_15m_20L... | ecosystem: Environmental > Aquatic > Freshwater > Lake... | reverse complement strand
ATTTTCTGGTTGTTAAAGAAAATTTATCATTTCACTGGCAATTGGGGAGTGGCGATTATATTAATTACCGTTTTAATTAAGCTTTTATTTTATAAACTATCTGCCAGCAGTTATCGTTCTATGGGAAATATGCGCAAGCTGCAGCCAAGGCTAGAAGCTTTAAAAGAGCGATATGGCGATGATAAGCAAAAATTTAGCCAAAGCGTAATGGAGTTGTACAGAAAAGAAAAGATTAATCCCTTGGGTGGTTGCTTACCAATCTTGGTTCAGATCCCAGTATTTATTGCATTGTATTATGTATTATTAGGTAGTGTTGAATTAAGAGAGGCGCCGTTTATTGGATGGATCACGGATCTTTCTGACAAAGATCCTTATTATGTATTACCAATCTTAATGGGCGCTAGCATGTTAATTCAGCAAAAATTAAATCCAGCGCCTGCTGATCCTGTACAAGCCAAAGTCATGATGTTAATGCCTGTCATCTTTACGGTCCTTTTCTTGAATTTTCCTTCTGGACTGGTACTGTATTGGTTGGTAAATAATGTGCTCTCAATTGTCCAGCAGTGGTTTATTACAAGAAGAATAGAATCGACTTCAAACCAGCATGCAGCAAAATGAAGACACCATTGTAGCCCAAGCAACACCACGTGGTAGAGGCGGAGTTGGGATCGTGCGTGTTTCTGGACCCAACACCGTTGCCATTGCAGAGCAAATTTTAGGGAAAGTGCCAAAAGCAAGGCAAGCAGAATATTTATCATTTCTCGGAAAAAATGGCGATCTGCTTGATCAAGGAATTGCTTTGTTTTTTAAAGGACCAAATTCATTTACTGGGGAAGACATTTTAGAATTACAAGGTCACGGCGGTCCGGTGATTATTGATGGTTTAATAGAAGAAGTTATTAAAGCTGGTGCAAGGTTGGCAGAGCCAGGAGAATTTTCGTTACGAGCTTTTTTAAATAATAAAATAGATCTTACTCAAGCCGAAGCGATTGTTGATTTAATCAATGCATCCTCTAAAGAAGCAGCCAAAGGCGCTTTGCGAACCTTACAAGGAACATTTTCTAAAAATATAGAAGAAATTGTCCAAGACCTTATTAAATTACGCATGTATGTTGAAGCAGCGATTGATTTTCCAGAAGAGGAAATTGACTTTTTAAGTGATGGTTTGGTTGATTCCACGCTGCAAAATTTAATTCTTAAAACAGATGCATTAACGACTAAAACCCACCAAGGCACGCTACTGTCGGATGGCATTAAAGTCGTAATTATTGGCCGGCCCAATGCCGGAAAGTCTAGCCTCTTAAACGCGCTTTCAGGCTATGAAGCTGCAATTGTTGCAGATATTCCTGGAACCACTCGAGATGTATTGCGAGAACAAATATCATTAGATGGCCTTTTAATACAATTGGTAGATACTGCAGGTCTTAGGACAAAAGCAGACGTTATAGAAAAAGAAGGAATTAAAAGAGCATTAAAAGAAGCTAATTTTGCAGATCACATTATTGTGGTTGTGGATGGAACGACAACAACGGAAACCAACCCTAAAAAACTATTTCCCGAATGGATAGATCAAATTCCTAAAGAAATAGGCATCACCGTTTTGTTTAATAAAATCGATAGTTTAAATATCCCTCCGTTTATTGAAAAAGGGGAAAATCATACGGTGGTGGGTGTCTCTGCAAAAACAGGAGCAGGCCTTTTAGAGTTTTGCATGCATTTAAAGAAAATAGTAGGTTTTTCTGAAAATGTAGAAGGCAATTTTGTGGCTAGACGTCGTCATTTAGAAGCATTAGTACAAGCAAGAAAGCGTTTACAGGAAGGCATGATTCAACTACGACAATTTAAAGCAGGCGAACTTTTAGCAGAAGAATTGCGCCAAGCACAGTTGGCACTTGATCAAATAACCGGAAAATTTACCACTGATGATTTGCTTGGTAAGATATTTTCAGAATTTTGCATTGGTAAATGATGATGAATAATACAGCGCATTTTGATGTTATTGTAGTGGGTGGAGGACATGCGGGGACAGAAGCTGCGCTTGCAGCAGCGCGTATGGGTGCACGTACTTTATTATTAACCCATAATATTGGCACGGTAGGAGAAATGTCTTGTAATCCCGCAATTGGCGGTATTGGAAAAGGGCATTTAGTCAAAGAAATTGATGCCATGGGTGGCGCTATGGGTCGCGCTGCAGATAAAGGCGGTATCCAATTTCGGATTTTAAATCGAAGTAAAGGCCCTGCAGTAAGAGCTACCCGTGCTCAAGCAGATAGGGTTTTATATAAACAAGCAATACGGATAATGGTAGAAAATCAAAATAATTTAGTTTTTTTTCAACAAGCAGTCGATGATTTAATTGTAGAGGGAGATACGGTCCGAGGCGTGGTGACGCAAGGTAAAGTGCGTTTTTTTGCTAAAGCGGTCGTTTTAACAACGGGTACTTTCTTAGGGGGAAAGATCCATATCGGTGATTGCCATTATTCAGGCGGACGCGCAGGCGATCCGCCCTCAATTGCTCTAGCACAGCGTTTGCGAGAATTACCGTTTAATGTGGGTAGATTAAAAACAGGTACGCCTCCCAGAATAGATGGTAGAACCATTGATTTTTCGGTCATGGAAGAACAAAAAGGAGATATGCCAACGCCCTATTTTTCTTTTTGGAAAGATGTGGTAGAGCGCCCACATCAGCTTTCTTGTTTTATTACGCACACAAATATACGTACACACGAAATTATTGCTGCAGGGCTTAATCGTTCGCCTTTGTTTACAGGTGCCATTGAAGGTATAGGCCCACGGTATTGTCCTTCTATTGAAGATAAAATTACGCGTTTTGCTTCAAGGGATGCGCATCAGATTTTTATAGAACCTGAAGGCCTAGAAACACACGAAGTTTACCCCAATGGAATTTCAACCAGTCTTCCGTATGATGTGCAATTAGATTTAATTCATTCTATTATTGGTTTAGAAAAATCGCATGTTACGCGTGCAGGCTATGCAATCGAATATGATTTTTTTGATCCCCGTGACTTGAAATCAACGCTTGAAACAAAACCTTTAAATGCACTTTTTTTTGCTGGCCAAATTAACGGTACCACGGGTTACGAAGAAGCAGCAGCACAAGGATTATTAGCGGGCATAAATGCGGCTTGCTTAGCATTAGAACGCGAACCTTGGGCCCCTAAACGATCGGAAGCGTACTTAGGTGTATTGGTGGATGATCTTATTACCTTAGGAACAAAAGAGCCCTATAGAATGTTTACCAGTCGATCAGAGTATCGTCTTGCGTTGCGGGAAGACAATGCCGATCTTAGACTCACTCCCATTGCACGGGAGCTTGGTTTGATATCGCCTCAACAGTGGCAAATGTTTGAAGAAAAACAAGAAGCCATAGAGCGTGAAAAACAACATTTACATACGTTGTTTATTAGACCCAACACATCGATTGCCAAGCAACTTGAAAGCTTTTTACAACAACCCTTAGAAAAAGAAGTTCGCGCATTAGATTTATTGCGTCGACCCGAAATAAATTATGATCTATTCCTTAAAATAGATGAGATCGGATGGCGTACGCGAAATATAGATCTCGCAGTGGCAGAACAAATTGAAATACAACTGAAATATGCAGGTTATATTGAAGCTCAAGAAAAAGAAATCGCCAGAGCCGAAAAATACGGATCGCTGCGCTTACCTAATGCCTTTGATTATTCTCAAATTTCTGGCTTATCTAAAGAAATTCAAGAAAAACTCACGCGTACACAACCAGAAACTTTAAGCCAGGCCGCGAGGATCCCTGGAATAACGCCTGCAGCTATTTCCTTATTGCTCGTTTATTTAAAAAGTGGCAAAGCAAAATGATTGCTATAGGAAACAAATATGCTAAAGAAGACGCAACTGCTTGAAGTTCTACAAGTAGGGCTGCAAGCGATGGATTTGCCGATCCCTGCAAATACCCAAGCGCAACTTTTAGACTATATCGAGATCCTTTTTAAGTGGAATGCCGTTCATAATCTCACCGCTGTGCGCGATCCGCAAGAAATGATAAAACGACATTTGTTAGATAGCTTGATTTTGTTACCTTTTTTACCTTCAGGCAGAATAGCAGACGTTGGGACGGGGGCCGGTCTGCCAGGCATACCGCTAGCGCTTGCAAATTCGGAGTTAAAGTTAGTGTTGTTAGACAGCAACCAAAAAAAAATTACCTTTGTCCAACATGTGATACTATCCTTAAAGTTAAGGAATGTAACAGCAGTCTGTACAAGGGTAGAGAAATATCCAATCGATCAACAATTCGATTTTGTTATTTCCAGAGCATTTTCATCCTTGTCGGAATTTGTTTTACAAGCTTCTCATCTTTGTAAACAAGACGGGAGGCTTATCGCAATGAAGGGGGCTATTGATCCACTAGAGATTGCAACAATGCCGGCTGAATATACAGTAGAAAAAATACAGCCAGTTGAGGTGCCAGGCCTGTTGGTGCCGCGCTCGTTGGTTTTTATAGTGATTAATAACGGAGGTAGCCGTGGTAAATAAAGTGATAGCTTTTACTAACCAAAAGGGGGGGGTTGGCAAGACAACAAGTTGTGTTAATCTGGCCGCCTCGCTTGTGGCTGCTCAGTATAAAGTATTGCTCATAGATTTAGATCCTCAAGGCAATGCTACCATGGGAAGTGGAATTGATAAAACGCGCTTAGAGAACTCCGTTAACAATGTTTTACAAGAAGAAGTTGATATTAATGAAGCAATTATCCCTAAAACTCCTAGCGGATATGCATTGTTAGGATCGAATTCTGATTTAACTGCAGCCGAAGTTGCTTTATTACGTAGACCGCAACAAGAAAAAAATCTTAAAAAAGCGTTAAATGTGGTTCGTAACCAATATGATTTCGTTGTCATTGACTGCCCACCTTCTTTAAATATGTTAACGTTGAACGCTCTAGTGGCTGCAAATTCCGTTATTATTCCCATGCAGTGCGAATATTATGCATTAGAAGGTCTTTCTGCTTTGATAGGTACTATCGAACAAATTCAAAGAAGTTTAAATCCTGATTTAACAATAGAAGGCATTGTACGAACGATGTATGATCCCCGAAATCGTTTGGCAACGGAAATTTCCGCACAACTTATCGCACATTTTGGCAATAAGGTTTATCAAACGGTTATCCCCCGAAATGTTCGTTTAGCAGAAGCGCCTAGCCATGGGATGCCTATCTTGTTATATGACAAAGGTTCGCGAGGAGCAGAATCTTATATGGCATTGGCGCGAGAAATTCTAAAACAATATAACAAGTTACCGCTATTAGAAGCCGTGGAATAAGGAGAGAGAAAGTGAAAAAACGTTTGGGTAGAGGTTTAGAAGCTTTATTAAGTGGTGTACAAAGGAATGAGGAATTTACGACCACAGTGGCAACTAGCAGTAGTGCTTCAAGTTCTCCTTCTTTTAATGAAGTAGCAGAAACAGAATATAACCTCTTAGAGTTGGAACTAAGACAATTAGCACCTAGCCGTTATCAACCCCGACGTGAAATTCAAGAAGCAGATTTAGAATCTTTGGTAGCTTCCATTAAATCTCAAGGAATTATTCAACCAATTGTTGTTAGGAAAAAATCTAAAGATAAATACGAAATTCTCGCAGGAGAACGGCGGTGGCGAGCTGCTGGATTGGCAGGATTAAAAACAGTTCCTGTTGTTGTAAAAGATGTGCCTGACGAAAATGCAATGGCAATTGCATTAATTGAAAATATTCAACGTGAAAACTTGAGTGCATTAGAAGAAGCGCAGGCTCTAGAACGCTTGGCTAAAGAATTCGATTTAACGCATAATCAAGTCGCAGAAGCGGTTGGCAAATCAAGAACTTCCGTTACAAATTTATTACGTTTATTAACGCTCACCGAAGAAGTAAAGCTGCTGTTAGAAAAAAATAGCTTAGAAGTAGGGCACGCTAAAGTATTGTTGAGCCTTAAAGGAAATGAACAAAAAGAAACAGCCCAATTAATCATTAATAAAGGTTTATCTGTTCGGGAAGCAGAACGTCTTATTTCACGAATGTTAGAAACAGGTTCTAATGTTAAAGACAATGTTTACCGTAAGACAAAGAAGGATCCTGACATCCAGCGATTACAAAACTCCCTGTCAGAAAAGTTGGGAGCTTTTGTAGACATTGTTCATGGCATACATGGAAAGGGACGAATTGTCATTCAATATCATTCTTTAGAAGAATTAGAAGGGATCTTAGAACATCTCGGCTAACAGACTATCTCTAGCAAGGCAGAAACTTTAACCGGAATGCGTTTCGTTAACTATACTATTTGGGTAGAAATCGTTTTGTATCAGATTTTATTAACATTCGGTATAGGGGTGTTATTAAGCGCTATTTTTACTTTTAAGATAGGGTTGACATTTATGTTGGGAGGGGGGCTTAACATTATCCCGGGATGGTTATTTGGTAGATTCTTTTTTAAGACAATAGGCAAGAGAGACGCAAAAAAAATCATCAATACCTTTTATTATGGTGAAGCGCTTAAATTTATAACCACAGCTGTGTTATTCATGGGTATATTTCAATGGAAAAGCATTACTCCAATACCTTTGTTTGTAGGATTTATGGTAGCCCAACTCGCTTATTGGCTTGTACTTGTTAAACTAAGAAATTGACTTATAACCTGTTGATAAGGCTATAATATTTAATTTCTTATCGTGATTTTAAGGCCATCGGTATATTTTATAAACTATTGAGTTAATCGCATATTGATAAGGGAGAGTAGAAATTATTAATTTAAAAGGTCTTAAAGATGAATAATCATTTAACGCAACCTCCCTTGGATGCGACAAGCTATATTCGTCACCATTTGGAACATTGGGAATGGAAGACCAGTTTAGGCACTTTTAACTTGGACACTCTGCTGGTTTCGTGGGTTATAGGAATAACTTTTCTTTTTATATTTCGTTGGACTGCCAAGCGTGCAACTATTGGTACTCCAGCACTTTTGCAAAACTTTGTAGAACTTCTTTATGAATTTGTTCAAAAACAAGTTAAGGATACCTTTCATGGGCGTAGCGCATTAATTGCACCATTATCTCTTACCATATTTGTATGGATTTTTTTAATGAATTTTATGGATCTCTTGCCTGTCGATTTACCAAAATCGCTAGAATTTGTAGGGATCTCTCATTTCAAACTCGTACCGACAACCGACCCAAATTTAACTTTAGGAATGTCCCTTTCGGTTTTTTTACTTATAATCTTCTATAGTATTAAAATTAAGGGATTAGTTGGGTTTTTAAAAGAATTGACCTGTAAGCCATTCGGTATTTTCTTGTTTCCATTAAATTTAGCTTTAAAATTAATAGAAGAATTGGCTAGGCCTTTATCGCTAGGCTTACGACTTTTTGGGAATCTGTATGCCGGGGAATTAATTTTTATCTTAATTGCTTTGCTAGGATATTGGCAATGGTTTTTGGCACTTCCATGGGCCATCTTTCATATTCTAGTTATTACCATACAGGCATTTATTTTCATGATGTTAACCATTATTTATTTGAGCTTAGCATGTGAAGATCATTAAGCGAAAGTTTTTGTATAACCAGACGGAGGCAAAATGGAAATATCAGTTCAAGGGCTCACTTTAGTAGCCAATCTTCAAATGGTAACCACATTGGGCGTGGTTATTTTAATTGGTATCGGCGCGATTGGAACCGCAATAGGGTTTGCGTTGCTGGGAGGAAAATTTTTAGAAGCTTCAGCAAGACAGCCGGAAATGATGCCGCAATTACAAGTTAAAATGTTTGTTATTGCGGGCCTTTTAGATGCAGTGACTATGATTGGAGTGGGAGTCGCTTTATTTTTTACTTTTGCGAATCCGTTTATCACCCAGCTCTTAGAACTATTAAAATCTGTTAAGTAAAAGGTGGACTCATAAGTGGATATTAATGCAACACTCATAGGACAGATGATTACATTTGCCTTGTTTGTTTGGTTTACCATGAAATTTGTATGGCCTGTTTTAGAAAAAGTATTAAAAGAGCGCCAAGATAAAATTGCAGAAGGCTTGGCAGCAGCAGAGCGTGGTCACAAAGAATTAGAAATTGCTCAAAAATATGCAATACAACACATTCATGAAGCCAGGGCTAAAGCCAGTGAAACTATAGAGCAAGCGAAGAAACAGGCGGCTTTTATTGTGGAACAGGCTAAAATTGAGGCAGCGAAAGAGCGAGAGCAAATTGTTTCTTTGGGGCATGAAGAAGTTGAAAAAGAACGACGAGTTGCCAAAGAACAATTACAAAGTGAGATTGTAAACCTTGCGGTTACTAGCGCAGAAAAATTATTAGGGAGGGTTATTACTGAAACTGATCAAAAGGCTTTATTAAATGCATCAACACAGTTTCGTAATTCTGAAGGGTAGTTGAAAGCAAATGTTAGAACGAACTACATTAGCCCGTCCTTATGCCAAAGCGCTTTTAGAAATTGCTTTTGCAGCTAAAAGTTATGAAAAATGGAATGAAGCCTTAAAGAATCTATGCCTAATTGTAGAGGATGCTCAAGTTAAGTCCTTATTAAAAGACCGGACAATTTCTTTACAAAAAGTGGCAGACTTTTTTTTAGAGCTTTGTCAAAGCTTTTCAGATGAGAAATTACGAAACTTTATCAATATTTTGGTTTTTCATCGTAGGGTGGATGTGTTACCAGAAATTACGAGTCTTTATCAGCAAATGTATGCAGAAAAAGAGCATGTTGTAGAAGTGGAGTTTGCTTCTCCAATTGTAATTAATGAAATCGAACAAGAAAATTTTAAAAAAATGTTCGGAAAATATTTATCTAAAACGGTAAAAATGCGCTGTAAAATTGATAAAGAATTATTAGGGGGATTTTTTGCTCGAGCAGGAAATTATGTTATTGATGGCTCTATTCGTGGGTATCTCACAACTCTCAAAGAATCAATAGGTGATTAATTATGGTTTTAAATCCATCGGAAATTAGCGAATTAATTAAAGAGAAAATAGAGAAGTTTGAAGCAACACCAACACTTCGAAATGAAGGAAAAATTGTAAGTCTTTCGGATGGTATTGTACGAATTTATGGGCTAGAAGAAGCCAAATACGGCGAACGCTTAGAATTTGAAGGAAAACATTTTGGCATCGCCTTAAATTTAGAAAGGGATTCGGTAGGCGCAGTGGTTCTAGGTTCCACGGATAATCTAGCCGAAGGTCAAAAAGTTTGGTGTACTGGCGAAATTTTAAATGTGCCTGTTGGAGAAGCTTTATTGGGCAGAGTGGTTGATGCATTGGGACGTCCTATTGATGGGCGTGGTGCTATTGATACGCCTTATCGTTCTCCTATTGAAAAGGTAGCTCCGGGTGTTATTTGGCGTAAATCAGTGAAACAACCTTTACAAACAGGATTAAAGCCTATTGATTCAATGGTGCCTATTGGCCGTGGGCAGCGTGAGCTTATTATTGGTGATAGACAAACCGGTAAAACAGCTATCGCAATTGATACCATCATTAATCAAAAAGATACTGGAGTAAAATGTATTTATGTAGCAATTGGTCAAAAGGCTTCTTCTGTAGCATCAGTCGTTCGAAGATTAGAAGAACACGGTGCAATGAAGCATACCATTGTTGTTGCAGCCACAGCAGCTGAATCAGCAGCCCTGCAATTTATTGCGCCGTATTCTGGTTGTTCAATGGGCGAGTATTTTAGAGATAAAGGCGAAGACGCATTAATCATTTATGATGATTTAACCAAACAAGCGTGGGCTTATCGGCAAGTTTCTTTATTATTGCGAAGACCGCCTGGTCGAGAGGCGTACCCTGGAGATGTTTTTTATTTGCATTCTCGTTTATTAGAAAGAGCAGCTCGGGTAAATGAAGCTTACATTGAAAAGTTAACAGATGGGAAGGTCAAAGGACGAACCGGATCTTTGACTGCTTTGCCCATTATTGAAACACAAGCAGGAGATGTATCGGCTTTTGTGCCAACGAATGTTATTTCAATTACCGACGGACAAATTTATCTGGAAACCGATTTATTTAATGCGGGGATACGCCCTGCAATTAATGCAGGCCTTTCGGTTTCTCGGGTTGGCGGTGCTGCACAAACCAAGATTATTAAGAAATTAGGGGGTGGTGTGCGCCTAGCGCTTGCACAATACCGTGAATTAGCTGCCTTTGCACAATTTGCATCTGATCTGGATGAAGCGACCCGTAAACAACTAGAAAGAGGCCAGCGTGTAGTAGAATTGCTAAAGCAAAAACAGTTTGCCCCACTCACTGTAGCAGAAATGGCAGTTTCATTATTTGCCGCAGAAAAAGGGTATTTAGATGATATTGCGTTAAAGAAAATCGTAGATTTTGAAGAAGCGTTACATCAACATGTACGCACACATCATACCGCGTTATTACAAAGAATAAACCGAGAATGCGATCTAAATGATGAAATAGAAGTAGCATTAAAAAATGTCATTGAACAATTCAAACAAAATTGGGTATTGTAAATGGCCAGCGCAAAAGAGATCCATTCGAAGACCAAGAGTATTAAAAGCACTCAAAAAATTACTCGTGCTATGCAAATGGTTGCAGCCAGTAAAATGCGAAAAGCACAAGATAGAATGCAGGCCTCAAGACCCTATGCAGAAAAGATCCGGGTGGTAATCAGCCATGTGGCCAGTGGCCGATTAGAATATAAACATCCTTATCTTGTTGAAAGAAAAACTAAACGAGTAGGTTTTATTGTTGTTTCAACGGATAGAGGATTATGTGGTGGATTAAATGCAAATTTATTTAAAATGACTGTACAAGCGATGCGTAGCTGGCATGATAAAGAACTGCCTATTGATATCTGCACGATTGGCAAGAAAGCAGAAAGCTTTTTTCATCGCTTAGGGGGCAATGTTATTTCTTCTGTTTCAAATTTAGGCAGTAATCCAGGGATCCTGGATGTTATTGGTACTGTTAAAGTTATGCTTGATATGTATAACGAGGAGAAAATAGACCGTATTTATTTAGTATACAATGAATTTATTAACACAATGACGCAAAATCCCAGAGTAGAACTCATTCTGCCTATTATTGATGCGTCAGTGAAAGAAGAAGGAAAGTATTCTTGGGATTATCTATATGAGCCAGATGCTAAATCATTATTAGAAACCTTGTTGGTTCGTTATGTGGAATCTTTAGTCTATCAAGGTATTGTTGAAAACGTTGCTTGTGAGCAAGCTGCAAGAATGGTTGCTATGAAAAATGCATCCGATAATGCAAGCGAATTGATTGATGAGCTTCAATTAATCTATAACAAAGCAAGGCAGGCAGCAATTACTCAAGAGTTATCAGAAATTGTTGCAGGAGCGGCAGCAGTTTAGGGGGCAAAAAGTGGAAAGTGGAAAAATTGTACAAGTTCTGGGAGCTATAGTGGATGTGGAATTTACCCGTGATAGGATCCCAAAAGTATATGATGCGTTAACTGTCCAAGAGGCAGCACTTACTTTAGAAGTGCAGCAACAAATTGGAGACGGTGTCGTAAGAACGATCGCTATGGGATCTTCTGAGGGCTTACGGCGCGGTTTAAATGTGGTGAATACGGGCAAGCCAATCACTGTGCCAGTAGGCCAAAAAACCTTGGGTCGTATTATGGATGTATTGGGAAATCCTATTGATGAACAAGGCTCAATTAATGCGACAGAATTTTTACCTATTCACAGAGCTGCGCCCGCTTATAGTGAACAAGCCGCTAACGCTGAACTTTTAGAAACGGGTATTAAAGTTATTGATTTAATTTGTCCT
>Ga0169931_10012472_pt1 | contig 11775 bp, 10 predicted proteins | sample Kivu_15m_20L_FD_129675 | JGI IMG/M metagenome (GOLD analysis project Ga0169931, IMG submission 129675) | Freshwater microbial communities from Lake Kivu, Western Province, Rwanda to study Microbial Dark Matter (Phase II) - Kivu_15m_20L... | ecosystem: Environmental > Aquatic > Freshwater > Lake... | reverse complement strand
AGTTTTTGCCTTATTAAGGCCAGAACTGACCCTTTCTTCTTCTGGTGCATACCTTGCTATCGACCAATCTCTGTAACTGATTGGCTGTAGTTTGGCCTGAAAATGCAGTAGCCAGGAATGTATATTGCTGGTTATAGTAATGATTAGACAGCTAGTTTGATACGTTTATCGACTTACCAGTACCAGTGGGTCCACAGAAAAGTACGTGAAGATGATTCTGTATATTTAGATGCAAGAAATAGTTGAATCTGATCGAATCGTTGGTTGGTATCAGCAGATCATTATATGTGATATTTTTAGGGATCTGGAAAGGAGGGACAGTTTGAGACCAATTCTGCCACACGAATTTCTCAGCACTGTAGAACATATCGAACAAATGCACTTTATCTGGTATTTTGATGCCAAAAACTATAGGGTTGAGTTCGTAATCAGGGTCGATATTAGTTTGTTGGATGATATCAGGACTGCCATTGAAGACACCTTTGAAGAAGTCGCTGAATTTGCGACGAGTCGTCTACTAGATCGCTGCACCGATGGACCAGCAACAGCAAAATACGCACAGATTGGTGAGGATGTCCTAGATTTATTTGGGCACTTTGGCTTAGGGTTAGTAGTATGGTTTCACGTAACAGTTTAGAAGACTTAGATAACTGTTGACGAATGTCATCTAGGATTGATGGACAAGGAATTTTCCGTATTTGCGAGTCCAGGCCAAAGCAGCGTTGATCAAATATTGACTCTTTACTTTGACCATCTCTCTGTACTTATCCAAAGATTAAGGCAAGTTGAGCACATAAGTCTTGATGAGAGCGTACCATCCTAACTGTTTAGTCTAGAGGAAAACCATACCACACCTGGACACAGTAGCAGGCGATGCCACTGCCAGATCAGCCACCTCGAACATCATAGTCATCCAACTCGTCAATTTGATGATCTATCCAGAAGTGAGACAAAGTTTTTTGTTGTCGTCGAGGACAGTGTTCATGTTCTAGATCCACACTGCATCGACTGGACCATCGAATACCACCCATTTGCGCTACTGAACATCGGCTTACTATGCGCATTTACGCATCAGAATAGCCACCACACCGTCAGTCCAACTCTTGGTGTTTGGGTCCAGTTTACCATACAACTGGTCAGATGTAATCGACTTAGGATTTAATCTTAGTTGCTGCACTTTGGTGAAATCTTGATAGCCATGCAACAGACCCATACCTTTCTATAAAACCTCCATGACTTTCGACTTGCCTGAGAAAGCCGCACCCACAATCATAAGTCCATGCCGCACATTAACTGTATCATAAAGCTGGATGCACTTGGCAAGAAAACCTTCTTAGGGCTGGTAATTTTTAGAATTGCAGTAAGAAATAAGCGACTCGTACAGTTTACCATAATCGATCTTGGGAAGTTGAGTGGTCGGAAACAGATCAGAGGTGATAGATGAGAATAAGGGGACATCGTTGATGGTAAACTTGGGGATGTTGACGTCCATCAGTGCACGTAGACACACCACGTCTTCAGGATCATGCACCATTACTCTTTTTAGGTTACCTGCAGCTGTAAGGATAGCCTTAACTGCCCTCATACCGAAATCGTAGTGCTACTGACTTGATAACTGCTCTGAAGATAGACGCAAGCTCGCCACTATTTTTCTAGCTAAGTCTCTGGCCTCTTAGAATCCTACTGAATAGAGATATATTTCCGAGATCATAGCGTAATCTGGCACCATCATAGCACATGGCCTGAACAAGGCCTTAAGATTATCTGGAAGTTAAGACCTGCCGGCGTATCCTGGGTTCATGGTGATGTTGATGGCACAGGTGAGGATGAGAGTTATATCTTATCCGTCGAAATTAAATATCTTCTTACGCTATCTGATGGCAGTCTGAATGGTAAGCACTTGTTGAGCTATGACAGATAACACTTATAAATCTATTCTGTTGAACTCATCGAAACAACACCAAGAACCTGAGCTGGCTAGTCCTTTGAAGAATTTTCTCATAGCGATGTAGTTAAGACCATCTGAGCAGTTGAACACTACGCAAGGAACAGCTAGAGCTTTAGCCAAGTCTTTAACTGTTTATGTTTTGCCAGTTCCTGCTGGGCCTTAGGGAGCTCCTCCGTAGAACAAATGATAGGCACCCATAAGAGTTCTATAGCATCGATCGGTTAGTGGAGTAATCACCAATCTAGTACTGTTTCCTAAGTATTAGAAAGCGTAGAGGAGATCAGCGTTTATCATTCTCACAGGCATGGGGGTCTTCGGGTAGTTCTGTTCAACCCAATAGTAGCGAAGCTGAGCAAACCAACTGAAATCTTGGATACTTGAACAGTTAGAATCTACTAAAGATTGAACGACATCTTTATTGTGCACATCTATAGTAACCAAAGCACCCAGAGTCAATCGGTCAAGCACACTTAGATCTGTTCTTACCAGAGCAACAATATCTTTTAGATCAGCCACTAGCTAGTTTACATATCCTTTAAGGTTGGCGTTGTTGATGGCTTATTATGCTCTTACGGTCCATTGTATCATATTGACTCCAATAACGGTCTGAGCTGGCCACATTTTAACCCAGTCCACTCGATCAGTCTTGTCTTACACTGCAGTCTTAGTTATATTCTTAAGGGTGCTGATCATGACGCCCTCAATCTAAAGCAGCCATTTCTCAACATTACCTTTCTTGTCACCCTAGTTCACATCCACTCGCTTGTTGAATGCCACTTTTTCTTTCTCCATAGAAGCCATACCTGAGACTATACCTTTGCTCATGTCAAGCTGACCTATTCCTTCAAAGCATTTGTTGATGTGTCTCTGCACTGTCTAGGGCACTTTGGTCTGCGCAAGAATCTAAAGGAGTTCCTAATCCGAAAGGAAGAAGAATCGAGGGAAGCATCGTCTCTTTGTCTAAAGATATTGTGACAAACTCTTCTGGATTTAGTCGAGAAGTCGATTACTAGTCTAGAACTATCCTTTGTACTTTTCGCTCTAGATGTTATCCCACATATTTTTCTCCCTCGTAAAAATCTACAAAGTCAGTTTCCAGTGCTTATCTACTGCATCAAATTTTTTCTTTTCTTCAGCCATTTTCTCCTGGATATCTTATGAACTGAAGATGGGCTCGAGATACATCCACCCTCTTTGGGTTTTAATCCAGTTATCGAGAGTGTCCTGGATGAGGACAATTCTAAGTTAAGCCATGTTGAGTTTGTTGATGATGGGCTTGATGTAAGGACTTGATTTCATCATCAGGAGCGAGTTTAGATTGTCATCCAGGATCTGTTGGGACTCGTCGATTGCCTCAAGGATGTATGTGTTGGCTTTAGCGTATGGTTTGGTTTGCACTTATAATTTTTTCAATTATTCAATAATACTGTTTAACTTTTTCTATAAGCTCCACTGTTTTTCTGCTTTCTTGCTTATTTCTTAAATCTATTCTCTGAACTGATCCAACTTCAAATCCAAAATAACTTTGAGAGTAAGCTAGTTATTGGGCTATAGTTTATTCTCCTTGGATAACTTGCAAGCATCTGATAATTCCTTCCAATAATGGGGTTTCTTGATCAGAGCCTCGGTAGTTAGTAGCTATATCAACCACAGTTTTTCCCTGAACTTTTCAATATCTTCCTTCATCTCGTTGATTATATTGGTGGCTAGGTCGTTGCCTAGATTGTCGAACTCTTTCATCAATTACATACTTTCTTTTAAAAATTCACGATTCACTAGTTTCTATAGCTATTGGAACTTGTTCTCAAGCAAAGCCCCGTTGAAGGTTTTTTGTTTCTAAAAATCGAATTTTTTAGCCACGTTCCAGATCTTGAAATAAGGGGCAAAGGCAGCCTAGGCAGCATCTAACTGTTAATAAGTAGAAATAGGTTGTTTAAACATCTACTATCTGTGGTTAAAGGATTATATTTATTTCTTACAGGCTTGAATACGTTCTCTGAACTTGTCAGCTCTGTTGAAATATTTAGTAATCTAGGCGTATTCAGCGAACTTCTTTATTTATTAGAGCTATCGGTCGATCTCGATGAGTTTTTTGTTAAAAATTTATTTCTAGCTCTATAGTTTCTAGGAAAGTTTTGCCTCACGTTCTTCAGTGATGCGTTTGGCTTACTAGACTGCTTCTTTGATGCGTTGAGGCCATACTTTGAGTCCCCAATAACCAATAAAAGTAGGATCATCGATCTTGTAGAGGTACTTCTACAGAGTAAGGAAATAGTTGGCGATAGTATCTACCTCATTCTTTAATTTTTGCATGGCAGTCTCATTCTCAGAGATAAGTTTATGCAATTCTTTCAGCTGATCTTCTTCAAGTTTGCTGGGTTCATCAGGCGTAAGTTTCTTTCTTCTTTACTCATACTATCTTCCGATACCCTTGATGCGATCGCTGCAGTTCTCAAGAATTTTCTTGAGGATCTAGTTTATAATCTATGAGGCTCGGTTGATAAGTGTATCTTTTGCGTTTTTGGTTCTGACCTGGAACAGTCCACAGTTGACCTCGTCGATAGAAATACGCTAGATAATCTTCTTGGCGTTATAGATTTCAATCAACTTGTTCTAGATTTCTTCCTTATCTAGATACATCAACGTAGATTTCTAAGGGAAGAGTTTCTTCAGGATCGAGTTGGTAGATTTATCAATAAGATGGCTAAATGCTTTGAACTAGTCTAAAATAGATATAGGCTTCTTGACTGCTCTTCTGATCAGTTACATTACTCTTGCCATCGGCTCAGCCAAAACCGGTTCTTCTCTGGTAATCGGATATGAAGCCACGTTCTACAAGTTAAGCAGAGGGATCAGATCTCGCTCTATCTTGTTGAAACTTTGAGAAATATTCTATAGATTTTCGAAGGGAGAAAGGAGGACTTAGTCGACTGATTCAAGACCAGGCTAATAAAAGATAGTCTCTTCTATCTATTCGGTAAGAGTCTACGCTTTGAACAATTTCGATTTCTTTTTCTTCTTTTTAGTTGCAGTTTGGTTGATATTCAGCTGAAGGACTATTAAGGGTGTTGAGCGGAGTGAGTAGAACTCGTTAGGTCCTGGAGGAATATATGATCTGATGTAGGCAATGTATTTGTCTACGTTTTCGTTGATGATTTTGTCCCTGACAACAGTGTTGAAGAGCACATCGAACTTGACGATGACTCGTTTGAGGAAGTCCTTGTCATAGGCGTCTTTTTCAGTCACGAAGAATCTGTACTATTCTTTTAAGATATGTTGTATCTAGCTAATAATATGCGATCTCCAAATAATATCCCAGTTTTCCTTGCTGTTTTGGCACTCTTTATCTAATCTCTATTTAAAATCCTAAAGCAGGAAAACAGTATTAGCCTCAGGGAGAGTTCCCAACAAATTGTATTTGTTGACAATTTAAGTGCCCTTCTGAAGAATTTGTTTCTAACAACGTAGCTACTTGGGTCGCTTAGAAATATGGGAGATCTGTAGCTGATTAACACTTTCCTCGTATGATGGGAATCTTGGGAAAGTTGTGGCTTGGAGATGTTAAAATTATTCAACAGCAGGGATAGGTTCAGCTATCTGCATTGTATTGTTCTTGTCCAATAGTAAAAACTTCTTCTAGTAGCTCAAGTGGATGTGTTTGATTTCGTCCATCAGACTGTTGAACAACACATGTGTTTTGAAGTTGTTTTTGAGACTGCTGCTCATCGCCTATGGAATAGGAGCCACTACTTAGTCCTTCACAGATTATATATATTTTTGTAATTTTATAGCCTAGTCTGCAGCCTGTTGTCTAGTCTTGGTCAGGTTCAGTCTTTCTTAGAACTTTTGAGGGTCTTAATCTTTAAATTGAATCGATAGTCTGCTCACAAACTTCAACAAACCATTCTATAAGACTTTAACATAGAACTTGCCTGAACGTTGGTCGTAGTTTACAAGTTCAACATCGACCCAGATATATTCACCTTTGAAAAAAACTGGTGCCTTTCCATGAGGAGGAGGGGTGCCTTGATACTTTTCCAGCCACTCCTAGGGAGTATGATCGTTCTACCAACAATCATAGTCTTTGAGATTTTTTGAAGCCCCTTCTGTTACTTTGCTTCCAGTCTGAATCAACTCCGACAGTTCCTTGCCCTCTGCAGGTTTCATCTCTATTTATTGTTTGAGAGTTCGTTTGAGTGTCTTTCCCAGCCGTTATGGACTCCTGGCTGGTTTTTCAAGTTTTGAGGGTTCTTTCTTGGACAAATCGTTGATCCATTCCATCTGAATATTTAAAGATCTACGTTGTTTCCTGCTTTTTGTTCGATGTGTTTCTGCTTATCCAGTCTGCTTTTTGAAAGTTGATCGTCTAGATGGATCGGCTTGCCCGACTTGATCCTGCTGCCTTCCTGCTTGTGCATCGATGGTAATTTTTGTTCTTCCTTGCCCTTTTCAATCTTGCTGCGGTAGGCCTGCTTCATCTTCTAGTCGAAGAGTTTTTAGCTCTGCTCGAAGGCTTCCTCGTACATCTGGTTGTACTCCTTGGCCTTTTAGAACTTGAAGGCCGGAACGTTCACTTTGAGCACTGCCTGTCCTGAGTTCATAGAGTAGTACCTTTCTTCTTGGAGGACGGTCGCATGGTATGAATAAATAAGTTACAAAATTCCAACCACCATAATTACACTTAAATCAAAAATGTTCGTAATAAAAAAATAATAAATTCAGGTTAATTTTTTTTGAATGTTTACATATCCTACGTTGATTATGGTAATTGTTACATCAAGGGATTCAAAGCACTCAGGTAGCTTAAGTCACACCATGCTCTTTAAAGCAGGAGGCATGATCCTCATGGCAAAATTCAAAATTCAATAAAGAATACGCTTTTAAAATCTATTGACCCTCTTGCAAGTTTATGCTGAGAATCACTTCACGAGATTGACCAAAATGAGCAATTCTCAATCGATTAATATGTTAGATAGGGGGCAGCTGATTTAGCAGCTTATGTTTCTAAGGAAGATTTTTAAGCTCTCTATTTTTTACTCAGAATAGCTAGCAGATTCTCTTAATGATTATACATACATCTTATCGATAAGTTATAAAATAAATATAAATGGCATTCAGTCTGAAAAACTAGAAGCAAGCCGAGCCCAAAGAAGACAAGCAAGACTACCGGACAATCAAACTACTCACCGAATACTGTGGTTTCTAATTCTTCCTCATCAAAAAACCAATGCAATGCAATGTCCGTATTCCCTAGACCATCTTGCTTGACAAAAACGCCTTCCCTAAATAATGGATATTCAACTCATAAAAACTACCTGCCCATCCTATCCTGAAAAAGAAGAAATAAAACATCTCGCCTTTGATTATTTTGAAACAACTTTGCAGCAAACATGTCTCCTATAATACGATTGCCCCTGTAGGGAGTGTGATGGAACTAGCCTAGACAGTTATAAGAATGTTGGCGCAAATGAAAGATGCTTAGTTTAGTGCGAAAAAGAAACATATCGAGATACAGTGTGTAGATGGGGAGGTATACAGTCTCACCATGAGCGAGTTTCTTAGGATAGTAGGATAGAATAAGCTTGCTTAGAATTCTTTTAATCAGAAATGGAAGATGATCCAATAAAAAGTCACCCACAGCAAGCTAGATGAGTCTTTTACTATTGATTCTGTGAGGAAAAATCATATTATATAGAGCAAATGCAATAAATTCATAGCTTTGGGCACTGGAAATCACAACTCTATAGACAACCAACAAACCGATCCATTCAACGTAGTAATGCCTTCGAAGTAACTTTAAGTGACTGATACCAAACAAGTAGAAGCATATAAGTTTTTCGACAGTTTTTTGAACAAAAAGTTCTTCATGGCAGTCCAAGAAATCATCTAATGCATATAAAACAATTACAAGTGCATCGTCCAAAGCATAAAAACAAAATTTGTTCTCGATACTAACAGATAACCTCACTTAGTTTCTATCATGGAAATCTATGTAAAACCTACGCTTAAATTGTACAATCAGATGTAGTTTCAAGATAGTCTAGTGGCAGGCAGTATTAAGTACGACCACTACGCAATATGTCTCAAAAGATATCTATAGTAACATGGAAAAAAACAATAGCCGAGTCTAGCTCAGCCTATTAATCAACAAAAAGGCCATAGATGCAATGGAGATTTCTGCAAAACTGATGTGCTACAAATCCCCTTCTACAGTATATTTTTATATATTCAGACTAACCCAGATCTAAGCTTCCTTCTATTGGCATTTTTAACACCCGCAAAATAAACTGGACTCTCATTTAGAGCGTAAAAAAGCGAACAGGAAGAGTAATTGAAAAACTTAAATAACACCATATCTTACCTCCCAACTACCGTCATCACTAGGAAGATTCCTCATAGTACGAGGACACTGATTAGTAGAGATAAGGATACGTCAAGGTATGTTAGCGATGTTTTTCATTTTATATCAACGTCATGAAGTACTTTTAGGTCGATGGCTTCAATAATCTTGTCTAAAAGAAACATAAACATAAGACTGAGGATATATCTTCCAAGGAACAACAGTCCTAGTAGCAAGAGTAAGGCGCAAGTTAGCTCAACAAACATAAAAGATTGTTGAAAAGTATGAGGAATCTGCACTAAAGACCAAGCCGAAGGTAGAATACTATCCAATAAGGCAGGGGTGATTCTTAGTCGAGTATCAGACGAGCCACCAGTCAAAAATCAAAACTAAGACCAATACCCGATTCTTAGTCAAAATAAAAATAGTAAAAGAAAAGCGACAAATCCTAAGGATAGAAGCAGTAAGTAAAAAGAAAACTTTTTTAGGCCAAGTAGACAGCAAAAACCAATAAACTAATAGAAGCCAAACTCAAAAATGCAACATAAAGCGACCCTAAACAAATTATTCCTAAGACCACCATATCTCCAAAAAAGAAGGTAGATATAAAACCGATTACTTTGAAAACAACATCTCCTGTGAAAAAACCAAGCAGACCGAACAGTTTCCTCCAGGCATCTTAGCAACTACTGAGTAAGTTATTCGTGCTTCCACGAGGTAATTAGTAATAATTTTTGTTCAGTTGTCGCAAATATTATCAAGACAACTTGCCCCAGAAGGTAGACAGGGTCATTTTTTCCTCATAATACCTACCATCTCTCTACGACTTCATGAACAACTCACCCATAGGCACTGCTCCTGGCAACCAGATTAAAAAACGACCCTAAATGTCCCTAAAACGACTTTCCTAGCTCACCAACTACCCCTAGATCGTATCAAGAAGTGCATTTGTATTTGACACTCTAATCTGCGATTAAAAGACAACTATTCCTTTTTGCGTGATAAGTTCAAAAATGGTTCACAATAGCAATATACCTGGTCAACCCTACACTAACATCTTCATCCTTAATGATATTTTTGACTCGTATATCGAACATATAGCACTGGCCAAAGAGATCCTAGACGATGCCCAAAATACTAGATTTATACTGTTCAACTATCCAGGACAAAGTCATACCATATACTAGCAGTAATTTTTAATGAGGCCTCATCATTTCACAGCCATACTTGATAAACTTATCTATAGATTGAGTTCAGAACCCAATCAAATGAGTCATTTCGGTAAGGATGATACAATCAAATTCATAGGTATGGGTTATGGTGGGTTCCTAGCTGCCTCGTATCTATCAAGTTGTCCAATTGTACAAAAAATGGTAAATTCTATCATGCTAATCAACACAGTCGCATAGTGTACTTTCAAACTCAAAGAAGTATACAAATCATTATTAGATTTGTTTTCAGTCGAGGATAAACTTACATAATAAAAAGCATTTTTGTTTTACAATAAAGCAGTAGGATCAAGTCAGCTTTCCAACTAAGATTTGTAGACCAAGGCAGGGTTGAATTCTATCAGAGTGGATGGTCGTTGCTACTTGCTTAAAAGTGCTTTATCATATTGGTAGGATAGTGTTGGATAGAACTTCCCCAGCTATACTGGTCAGGTTCATTTGATTTATGGTCGCGATAACATTTTAATAAACAAGGGGGAGATGCAAAGATGGACACTTCGGTTATAGGCATAGAAGATGTAGATACCCACAAGGGTGTTGACTTAGATCGAAGGAGGTCATGATATCATAAATGATAACTATGAGGGAATACTCAAACAAATTATGAAGATAGTCGAAGAGAAATGATGGATATCTATTCAATTATGGTAATAATTTGTTGTTATTTGATTTATAAATGAGTTATTGGGTTTATAATTATTGTTTATGGGCAGTTGTTTAAAAAAGAAAGAAGTGACTTTGTAGCTGCAAAGCAACTAAAAAACAACAAAAAAGTCATAAAACGACAAAGATAAAATCAAACATCAAGTCAAGAGTATCGTGAAAATACCTACCCAGCATTCGTAGTCGATCAGGAAAGAAGGTTAGACCAGATTTATTACACCATAGCCACCGTTAGCTTTGAAATCGCCTGTTATTAAGGCTGCTTTTTGATGAGGGACTTCTTTGTCTTACGATATGACTATGAAGTACACTTGAATGATTGTCTAAGTCTATATTTTTGTGGTGCTAATACTCTACATTTAATCGTCCTTTAGATAAAGTCATTTAATCTGATCAATCACTAACAATCATTGCGGATAGAATTTCTCCTTAGTATGTCTCAACCTATCCTCATACTTCTCCGCCACTCTTTTAGGTGTAGACAACTTCAAATTATGTCCTTTTTGATACTAGGACATGGCTCTTTCCCTCCTTGCCTCCTTCACTACTTTCCAAGAACCCTCGTAGTTTGTATTGGCTTGCCAACCTCCATCGCGCATCGTATCTCTGAATTTCCTCAGCAATAGATTTCTCTAATCGTCTTGGTGATATTGTCCTCCGTGATGCGATCTACTTAGCCACACACTTACACTACATACTGGTCTCTTCCAGTACCATCCGACACATATTTTTGGAATCTAGTATAGGAGCAAGGTCGGTAGCTGCGGTTGTTGGGTCCAAATTTCATGTAGTTGCCCAACTAGGTGACTCCCTGGGGACGGTATGCGATGTTGGTGCCTCCGTTATCAGTCATGATGTAGGTGTCTCGACCTGTGCCGGTGGGTGGATAGTAGACTGAGTGTCTTTTTGCTCCGAGAAGGGTGCTGTGGTTGTGCTCGTGAATCATAATTTTATTTTATTATGCATGGTAAAAAAAAATAAGGAGGAACATCACATCTAAAAATAATTTGCTAGAAAAATCAATCATAGCATAGATAGTGTTTATATTTTTTTTACCAATTGTCCCTTTGATAATACTAGATCGAGATGACGTATCTGATTCTCTTGTGTGGAATGGAGTTATGAATTTATTCGACGTGCTTGCATATTTGATAAGCTTATTGACCAAACAACCATAGAAAACTGTAAAATGATAGTGACGAAAAAGTGATAAATATGATGTGTTTGCCATTTTTATAAACAGTACAGTTAATATCATGCTGATTGCTCTCGATCATTCATCTGACAATGACACGCATATACGAAGTTGATTGCATCATCGACAACGCAGTCATCAACTACTAACCACATTTCTTGATACATTGGAAAGGACTAACTCATTAGCATGATACTTGGTAGCCCATCTCAGCATTAAGGAGCATTACTTAGTATTTGCAGTTTTGGATGAGTAAACGGAAAGAGCAAAAAGAGGCCACTAACCGGACTAAAAATTTCAAAAGAGTGAAGCCGTATTTGTTTGGTAATGAGATGATGCCTCAGAAAAGAAAAGCCAAGTACGATAGACTGGGGGAGGAAATATTAGCCAAGAAGAAAGT
>Ga0169931_10012471_pt1 | contig 11777 bp, 16 predicted proteins | sample Kivu_15m_20L_FD_129675 | JGI IMG/M metagenome (GOLD analysis project Ga0169931, IMG submission 129675) | Freshwater microbial communities from Lake Kivu, Western Province, Rwanda to study Microbial Dark Matter (Phase II) - Kivu_15m_20L... | ecosystem: Environmental > Aquatic > Freshwater > Lake... | reverse complement strand
ATCTAATAGTTCACTAGTAGTTCACTCGACCGTTGTGTTTTACTTTTTTTTCGGGCCATCGTCTAATGGTGAGGACTCTAGTCTTTCAATCTAGTAATGTAGGTTCGATTCCTGCTGGCCCGACTATGTATTCAAGTTTTCACAAGAATGTTAACCTTCTTAAAACAATTAACAATCCTTTTTTATTAAATAATAATATAATCACATATAATTTTACTTTCACCTCTCTAATAGCCCCCTTCTTGTTGAATAATTTACGCCTGTCAACAATTAGTTCGAATTTAGCACCAAGTCGTAAAACGAAATTGTTAATTAAACAATCATACTTAATCTTAACTTGATTTTACTACTTAACTATTTCTACTACACAAACTAAAAAGGATTTAAATTCTTTAAGTTTTTCATTTCTACCATTACGATCTAAATCGTATACTCTTACTAAAGCTCCAATGGCTCAAAAAACTCGCTCAAAAGAGCAATTTCATTTTAAATTTTACGTTTTTAAAGTTTCAGTTCACACTAAATTAATCAACGAATATTCTCTGTATTCATTAGATCAAACCCTACTAGCATTTTTAGTTACCAAATCTACATTTCCTATCTTTGAAACAAACCTACTTTCGTTAAAAAATTACATTTTAAACTTACGGTTTTATGATAATACCCTTTTTAATTACCACACCTTTTTACTTAGTTGTCTTAATAAGGAGCACAAATAATCGATTATAAACCTGTATGATGAAATTGGTAGACATGCGAGGCTTAAAACTTCGTCCTCACGGGTCCTGGTTCAAGTCCAGGTACGGGTATTACGAAATTTAATTTAAAATTATATTTTCTTATTCTTTTTACTATGTTTCTCTATTATATCTACTCATCATGAACATCTTCCTACAGTTTTTTACCCTGCGAATCGCTTTTTTTGTTAAATACTGTATCAACTTTTTTAAACTTTGATTTTTGAGTGTTTCACTTACTTTTCACTTACTTAATTTTATGATCAATTTGTTTTCTATACTTGTTATATATGAAACAACAGGTCCGTTAATGATTATAATTAATTTTGTTTACTACTACTAATTTTTTCTTGACTTATTCAACTGTTTGAAGTTTGACGTACTTTTATATTTATATTTACAACTTTTTAATTTTTTCGGTCATTATATATTTAATTGCAAACGTAAAAGATTTCGTCTCATATTCTGCATTTTCAAACTCGACTTTTTTCAGTTTTATCTCCGGTTTTGATTTATTTTGACTTCTTTTTACACCATTATCTCTAATAATGTTAATTAATTTTTCGTGAACAAGCCCTGTTATTTCAGCTTGATTCGGGCATTTAATTTTTACGTCGTTTCAACTAAAAATTTCAAACCTTTTACTAGTCATATTTGTACTCGTTTGGATTGCTTACATTTCGTCATTTTATTATTCTTCTCAGGAAATTTATGATTATACTATTGTTACTTATTCTTTCTTTCTTTGAACGGTTTTTCTATTTTTATCAAATAACATTTTTACTGTAATTTTTTTCATTGAAATTTTATCGGCTCTTATTACACTCTTATTAATTACATCTGTCTTTTCATCTACGTATTTTTATAATAATTTAAGCTTAACTAGCCACTCTTACTTTAATCAATCCACACCCTTTGCTTTTTTACAAACTTTAATGTTTTTCTTTTGAATCTCGTTAGTATCATCACTTAATTTATTCCTCTTTTTAACTTTATTTTATCTCAAATTCTTAACGTTCGATTGATACACTTTGGAATCGGTTTTTTTCTACGTTGTTTCCGTCAGTGATTTAAAATCTTTATTTTTTATCTCATTGGCTTGATTTAACTTTCTATTTTGTATTTTTCTAAAATGTGGTTTAGTTCCATTTTATTTTTGAAAACCTATATTTTTTAAGGGTATCCCTCTTCATGCATTATTTTTTTATATAGTTTTTTTTTATTTTTCTATCTTTCTATTTTTTATCTACTTCTTTATTGTTTATCTTAATGAACTTTTCTATTTCAATATGTTTATCAACTTATCCATGTTACTTCTAGGATTAATATTCTTAGTTTTCATTTTGTGTGAGTCTTATTATATTAAATCCTTTTTAGCCATGAGTAGTATTTTAAATACCTTATTCGTTTTTTTAGCAATGAGTAATTATTGTCTGGTAGATTATATTTTCACACTTTAATTTATAACTACAATATTGTGTATATCTGGCCGTTTTAAAAAGTCGAAAGAATACTCAAAAAAAATCTAAATGAGCACGAAGCTATAAACTTTCTGTACCAATGTTTTTTACAACGGGTCTTCGAAAAAATCAACGAGTTCGATCAACTTTTACGAATTTAACATCTATTAGACGCGACAATTCTCTATTATTATCGTATTCTTTACATACTTTTAATTAAGCTTAACCTTCTTTAACCTTCTTTACAACAATTTTGTGTATATTTGATTTTTTCTTACGAATTTAATGATGTACTCGTTTTACTTTGAAGTTACATGTTAATATATAACCTATCACTATTTCTAGTTTTTTATACATTGTTTCAGTTTATTAGTTTCGATTATAAGACTTTGTATTCTTTCAGTGATTTAGGTTCAAATAACTTTTTTACGAAAGTTTTAATTCTAGCATTATTTTCGATGGCAGGCGTACCCCCTTTTTGAGGTTTTTTTTCGAAACTGTTTATTTTTACTCTTTTATGTAATTCCAACTTTTTTATTTTGTTCCCCTTCTTCTTCCTCATTTTATTTATAGGTTTATACTTTTATATTCAAAATATCAGATTTTTAAATGCAACATCTGGAGCTGATTTTCAACCTGTTATTGAACAAAACTTACGAAATACTCCTATATATTTTTATATAACTACCACTCTTTTATTTTTTTTACTTTTTGGTTTTATTTTTACTGAAGATTTACTACTTGTTATATCTTGATTAGTTTTGTAATATACTGTGTATATTTGCTGTTACAACCACGAAAATTTATATACAAAACAAAGCAAAAAAAACGAACTGTCAAAAAATGAACTTTAAGTACTTTAACCTATGGTGATTGCGGACTCTTAACTTTACAACCTTTACGGATGTCGTCTCGTCAAATTTTCCGTCTTAAAGTTTTTCTCAAAAAAGCTGTTAAAAAACCCGAGATTACTAAACGCCTGGTTTGGTTTAATATGTTTCCTCACATGCCATTAACTAAAAAACCCAAAGGAATGCGGATGGGTAAAGGTGCCGGTAAATTAAACGCTTGACAAATTCAAACATGTGGTGGTGTTTTTATCTTCGAGTTTAGAAATTTACGACTCGGTCGAGCCGTACGTTTTTTTAAAACAATTGCTACAAAAATTCCTACCCAAACTGTAATAAAATTCGCCAATACTAAGATGATTAAATTATCTGGAGCTAAGGCTGTTAATGTTCGAATAACTACTTTTTGATAGATTTTGGCTATATTTGCTTCAATATAATCAATATTTTAATTAACAAATAACCTACTTAAATCAATAATAATCTTGTTAGTTATTATAATTATCTTAGACATTATGATTTATATCCTAGAGATAAAATTCAGATGGTTACATGTAAGATATGAGTTCTACGATGATTTAAAAAAATTAATAGAGGAAGGTGTATATAAATATTTAGATTATCTAATTTCTAACCAAGATTCTTGAAAAAAACCTTAGTATTTCAAATATATATGATAGTAATACCTTTGTTCTTAAAGAAATTAAAAATATAAAGATTACTTATAAATAAAAATACTACATAAATATGATTAAAAAACTTAAAATGTTTTCATTCAAGATAAAAATAACAAAAAATGATAATAATATTGTTTATCAAATTAATATTGTTTATCAAATTCAGTCATCTAGAAAAAAAAATCTCTAAATAATCATTGTGAACTATATTACATCTTAGAAAACTTATATTATAAAACTAAGTTAACAGAAGTAGAAAACCTCAATATTACTTACGCAGATAACTCAACAAATCTCATTGAATATCCTTTTAGATCATTAACTGAGACTGGGATATCAAAATTAAGTTTTTCTAAATATTTAGAACTAATAAATGAATATCTCAAAGGAGGAACTCAAATTACTTCATTATCCTTCAATATTAAAACAAATGTCTCAGTTATACCTTCTGATTTTTTCTTACCCCTTTGAAAGATTTCTACATAAGTAATATTTTAATTAATATTTAAGCGTTTTTTTGTTGTGGTATGGTTTTATTTACTATGTTATTTTTTTATTTTTATCGTTTATTTCTATTTTATTTATGTTTCGACTTTTCTATATGAATTTATTTTATAGAATTGAACTGTTAGCAACTTTACTGAAATATGTATTGGGTTTTTTTATTTTTTTTTCATTCTTTTCACTTTCAATTCTATACTATATCATGGATTTTTTTTCCACTTTTCAAGTAATTCACCTTACTAGTGATATCAATTCATTTATATTTGATTATTATGCTTTGGATTATCTTTTTAATAGTAATGCATTAAATTTGAATTTAATTTCAGTATACTATTTCCCGTTTATTTATATTTTTATTGTTATCACAACCCTATCAATACTTTTTTGTTTAGCCTATAATACAAATGAGGTTGCTAGTTTTATGTTTTATTGTACGGTAATACTAATGTCCGGTTATTTACTTTTTTTTACCGACTCAATTATCTTATTTTTTTTTGCTTATGAGATGCTTTTAGTTCCTTCCTTCTTTATTTTATATAATTTTGCTAAAACGCGTCGATGTGTTGAAGCCGCTTATCTAATGTTTTTTTGGACTCAATTTGGGGCACTTTTTTTGATCTTCTCTTTTTTATATTTATTTTTTATTTGTGGTACCTCATCTTTCTCTGTAATTAGTGAGTTTTATTTCTCCTCCTTTGAATTAAACTTCTTATTTTTTTGTTGAATTGTTGGGTTTGGTGTTAAATTGCCTATATGACCATTTTATGGATGACTACCTAAAGCTCACGTTGAGGCTTCTACAAATTTCTCGATCTTTTTAAGTGGAGTATTAGTTAAATTTGCTTTTTTCGGTTTGTTAAAATGCTTAATTACTATTAATCTCGAACCCACTTTTTACTTTATATACCCCTTTTTAACAATTGGAATAGTTGATGCGGTTTTTAAATTATTCTATCAAATTGATTTAAAAAAACTTGTTGCTTATTCAACCGTAGTAGAAATGCACTGATTAACGATTTGTGTTATCAGTGGTCAATCCGCATTAATGTTGGCTAGTTTTTGTATGCTGATTAGTCACGCTCTCCTTTCGACGAACTCTTTTTTATTAGTTGATGCTATTGGACGACGTTTTAAAACTCGACTAATTACTGAAATTAACGGAATTAACTTTTTATGTCCAAAACTTTTCCTAGTAAGTCTATTAAACTGTCTAGTATTTTTAGGTTTCCCTGGTTCTATAATGTTCGTATCAGAAATACTATTTTTTAGTTTTTTTTTTGATTTGTTTCCATTACTCTGCCTATTTTTAATTGTTTTATTATATTTAATAGGTCCAACATTTTTTTTCCGAAGTTGAATGAATGTTTTGTTTGGTTCCTCTATTCAGTTACTCAAGACACTACCTGCTGACTTATCTTCAAAAGAGTTTATAGTATTTAATGGTTTAATTATACTGATGTTTTGACTCGGTATATCTTGACAAGCTTTTGTCTTCTAAAAGTATGTGTATTTTTGGCCACCTTTAAACAATCATGTTTACGTCCTAAAACTTATGCTCAAGTCAACTTTACTCGAACCCCTGCTTTAAAAAAAAATCCACAATTAAAAGGAATTGTCAACAAAGTCGCTACTATGTCACCTAAAAAACCCAATTCGGCTGTTCGACACGTAGCTAAGGTGACGTTAACAAACACGTTAAGAGTCACAGCCAGATTGCCTGGTATCGGATATCTATGTTCTAAATATAATCGTGTGTTAGTTCAAGGTGGTCGCGCAAACGATTTACCTGGAGTTGGTTATACTTTAGTTCGTGGTGTTTATGATTTTTCTCCCGTCATTTTTAAGAGAAAACGCCGCTCTATCTATGGTACTGGTCGTCCCGATGGATTTACAAAATTTGTAAAACGCTCTTTACGGGTAACTAAATAACTATCTAATGACTTAGGTTATATGAAACTTGAATGAATTTCAACTAAATTAATTTCTGTTATTGCTTGAGCTCGTGCAGGTTCGTTATGACCTTTAACTTTTGGTTTAGCTTGCTGCGCGGTTGAAATGATGCATTCTGCCATGAGTCGGTACGATATGGACCGTTTCGGTATTATTTTTCGTGCTTCACCACGACACTCTGATTTAATTATTGTTGCCGGAACTTTAACTAACAAAATGGCACCTACTTTACGACGCCTTTATGAACAAATGCCCGATCCTCGTTGAATCTTATCTATGGGAAGTTGCGCAAATGGTGGTGGTTATTATCATTATTCTTATGCTGTAGTTCGTGGTTGCGACCGTATTATTCCCGTTGATATTTACGTTCCCGGATGTCCCCCTACTGCTGAAGCTTTACTTTTTGGTTTAATACAATTACAAGGGAAAATAGGGTTTGTTTTATCAGAATTAAACACAACTAATGAATGATACGGCGGTGATCATATTTAAATAATATTAATCATGTCTTTTTTGATCAATATAAGTTATTAAACTTCGTACATTATGAACAAAGTTTTAAAACAAATATTATTTTTCGTAAAGAAATTAATCAAATCTCAACCCTCTCACGTAAGTCTTGATCACGACGAAAACATTTAACCAATTGACTTATTTATCAAAATGTTTTAACAGATTGATCTAAAGATTATATTTTTTTTAAAAAATACAATCGTTTTACTTTAATTTTTAAAATGTTTAAAAATACGTTTTTTTCGTATAACTCATTTTTAATTAAAAAATTAAATGTTTCATTATCAGTTGGTTCTGAAAACGTAGTGTTCTCGACTTTAGTTTCAAAAGTTATTACTTACTGCTCTAGATACTCTTCAAATTTTTATACCTTTTTACAACATTATAAAAATATAAATTGATTATATATTACTACATCGAAGAATTTAAGTAATATTCAACCATCTTTAAGTACTCTATTTAACCCTGTTTTTTATACTTCTCAATCCTTATTTACTCCATCAATACAATCAATACAAAGTCAAAACTCTTCACTTTGATTTTGAATGATATATCAAAACTTATTTACTATTACTATATCAAAATTGGTAGAGCTTTACAAATTAAGTATACTATTACACTTGACTCTTATAAAATAATTAATTTTGTTTCTAAAAAAACTTCGTATCGTTTCTAATGCCTCACGAAACTTAAAAAAATTAACTTCTATTTGATTAGATAAAACACCTTTTAAATCTTTATTGTGACGTAAACTTTCAAATGCGGGTCGAAACGATTCAGGTCGGGTAGTTGTCTGAACAAAATCTAGCTTAAAAAATAAACTTATGCACCCAAAAATTAACTATTCTATGAGAAGTAAGTTATTAGGGTTGGTTACGACTTTTAAATTAATTCCTTTGCAAAATAAACTTGTATCATTAACGTTTTTCGCTTCAGGTGGTATTTCTTATTTACCTACAACTGATCACTTCAAAATTTTTAATTTTACTTACTTTCCTACACAATCGCCCAAATTAAAGCAGTTTTTAAATAATCCTTGTTTATTTTTATTAGTCTATGTTCAACGACTATCTAAAGTCTCGTTAATTGAATTATTTCCTGGGGCTGGAATTCAATACGCCCGTAGTTCTGGAACTTTCGCCCGACTAATAAAAGTAGAACTCAGTTCACATACTGCATTATTGCAACTACCATCCGGTGTGCGAAAAACTTTCTCGTTATACTCTCTCGCATCTTTAGGTTCTGTTTCTCTAAAAAGTAAATCTCTTTTAACTAATACAAAATCTGGATATTGACGAAACTTCGGTCTTAAACCCCATGTTCGAGGAGTTGCACGAAACCCTGTAGATCACCCTCATGGGGGTCGCGCAAAATCTATTAAATACCCTAGAACCCCTTGAGGGAAGACGACGAAATATAAATAATAATTATCTTATCATTTTTGTGTATATATAAACATTAATAAACAAAACCTTATCTTATTCAAAACATATAAACTTTCTTATGTAGCTTCTAGTACATGAAGACAAATCTTTTTAATTAAAAATAACGAGTTATATCGCGCAAAAGAAAAATTTATTTATGATCGTAGTTCTACAATCCCCCCCTTATTTAACGGAATACAAGTTAAAATTTATTCCGGAAAACATTTTAACACTAAAAATATTAATCTTTGAATGGTCGGTTATAAATTTGGAGAGTTTACTTGAAATAGAAAACTAGCATTATATAAAGCTAAACAATTAAAAAAAAAAACTAAAAAATAATTGAAATTTGAACAAGTACTACAAATTTATTGATCTAAGGGTTTCCTATATAGCGGTAGAATTATACCTTTCCAAAGCAATGTGTATAGCTTTTGTAGTGAGGTAGGTGGCCTTGGTTTAATTACAAAGATAAAAATATTAAAACGCTTCGAACTAAATCTACTTTATACAAACCATTTCAACACATTTTTAGAGTACGATAAGGATACTCGAAAACTTATTAATATACTTCTTTCTCAAATTACCAGTGTTAATAATCAAATTTCGGAAATTCAAAAATCTAATCTTATTAGACTTTATTTAACAAAAACCTACCGTGGTCGTGCTCAAGCACTAGGTAAACCATCACGAGGTCAAAGAACATGATCAAATGCGTGAACTTCTTATTATTATAACAAAACTCTTCGCATGTTTATAAATACTATTCAAAAAAATATCAACAAGAATAAAAAAGATGAACAAATTAACTACAAAGTCGTTCAAAAAAAAACACGAAAATCTACAAAATCACAAACTGCAAAAAAAAGTATCACCAAAGTAAAGACATGGTTTTAATTTACTATAACTTAACTAAAATACATTTGATATTATGTCTAATAGTAGCTTTTTACAACTACAGCAACCTTTAAATTTAAATAAGCTTTACATTTACTCTAATGTTAATTACAATTATTTTACTCACTATTTTAATTCGATTGTTCGGTACTCTTTATTTATGACTTACAAATCTGGTATCCTAACTCGATCATGTTTTAATGACTGTATATTGACGGTATACCTTCTAACGAAAATATTGAATAATAATAATCAATTGTTTTTATTTCGAAAACAGAATTTGTCTAAAATAATGAACTTCAACTCTCTTAGTAAAACTCGGTTTTTTTACAAAAAAAACCTATTTAATCTTCCAACTATTTTAAAAAACTCATCCTACAACTATATTTACAATACTAACTTTAACAGCTATAAAACGAATTTTCTAACGTTCACTTTTCCTTTACTACACCCTTTTATTAAAAAAAAATCTCGAACTTTCCCCTTTTTATCAAAATCATTTACTAAAAAACTGTTAAAGACCCAACGTTTAAAAAAAAAAATATTTAGTCATCGCAAATTTTGATTTTTACACACCATTTTAAAACTTAATAGAAATATTAGTGTTTATAATATTCGTAAATCACTTAACTTTACCACCTTTTTAAAAACTTTAAAGTTAAAAAAAAAACAACTTTTAAAAAAAAAAAATTATCTTATGCCACGCCAAAACTTATTTTTAAATAGTAGCCGGTTTCTTCTAAAAGGAAGTAAGTCATTAAAAATAGTTTTACTTCGTCGAATGACTCGTTTCTATCGGCATAAATTTCGTAAAATTAACCTAAACTCTTTTAACCATACAATAAGAAATAAAAACCTTAAGTACAAATTTAAACTACTTAAATTAAAGAAACGTCAATTTCAATTTCATATCCCTACATTAATTGATACGAAATTTTTCCCTAACACTTTAAAAATGCATCGTACTATACGTCGCGGTAATTCACGATTAAAACTTCGTCGTACAAAAAAATACTATTTAGAGTATTTACAATCGATTAACTCCTCAACTAATAGCAAAATAAACTTAACACTTATTAGATATTACCGCCTATCTCGTGTCCGTTATCTAAATAGGTTTTTTAGACAAAATGTTCGTCGTTACAAAACAAATTTTTCTATACAACCTAATATCGACGGTATCAGAAATTTAATACATTCTCGAGAGTTAGACTCTAAAGATACACTCTTTAGCAATTCAACGTTAGACGATTATTATCATAATCTTTGTTTTAGTGAAACACTCACTAACTCCGAACTGTACCTAAATAAAAACGTACGTTCTACTCAAACATTTTCAACAAGACTTTTCAAAAGTGCAAATAAATTACTCACACATTCGTTAGTACCTGTCTCGTTTGTTGGTATACATCGACCAGTTTCGATTACTAGTAAATACCGAACACCTTTTATTTTATCAACTATTGGTTTTATTTTTTTGCAAAATATTAGTACACAAACCTCTTCATACATTAAATCCCGTTTTAATCGTTTTCGTTATTCATTTTTATTTAAAAAAGACTTAAAACGTTATTTATTAAAAAAACCTGGAAAACTTAAATTACTTTCATCAGCTACGTTGTTTAGTAACTATAAAACTAAATACAATCGTTTTGGTAAGCCATTTATTAATTCATATTTTTCGCAACAAATGAATCAAATTAGTGATCATAACCAACCTCTTATCGTTGATAATGTTTTAACATCACAAAATCCACTTTTTAGTTATAAAAATCCCCGAAAATATACTAGTTATTTAGGATCTTTCTTTAAAAAGGAGGTTAGAATAAAACGAATTAAATTTAAACCTGGTTACTCTCGAATTTGACGAAATGCTCGTGAAACTCTTAACATGTCTTTAAATTTTAACGTACAATACCAATATCGATTAACTCGTCATTTACATAAATTGCAACATTTGTCTAAGCAGACTCAATCTTATATTTATGATTTAACATTAAAAAATATTTTGCTCAATTCACATTTTGTTAATGATAACAGTACAGTTTTAATGTTCTTAAACAATGGTCTAATTTTTGTTAATGGTCAGCAAACCTCGAATGCAAATTTAAACTTATTTCAAAATGATTTTATTCAACTCATCGTCAATTTAAAGTATTATATCATTTTTAAATGATTGCTCAATTGAAATGCATCTAAGCGAATTCGATTACGGAAGTTATCAAAAACAAAATTCAAAAAATTTAAGATGATGGCTAATAAGCAAAGATCGCGTAATTTACCAGATTGAATTTTGACTTCAAGACTTAAGTCTTTTGACATACCAAAGTATTTAGAAGTTGATTTTTTTACACTGTCAACTTTTATTCTATATGAACCATTCCTTTTTAACGATTTAAATTCCATAAGCTATCTAGAATCTCGTTCTGAAATTACAAATATGTATAATTGGAAATATATAAATTAGTTTTATCATTACTTTAAGTAATTTCTATTTATAAACTATGAAATCAAACATTTTTAACTTTTGGCAACCTAATTTTATGCAAAATTCTATGTCCGAACGTCGCGTTAAAAGCTTCGTTTTAAATTTTGGTCCTCAACATCCTGCTGCGCATGGGGTTTTACGTCTCGTCGTTCAATTAAATGGTGAACTCGTCGAACGTGCAGATTCGCACGTCGGTTTTTTACATCGTGGAACAGAAAAACTAATTGAAAATAGAACTTATCTAAAATCCCTCCCTTATTTTGATCGTTTAGATTATGT
>Ga0169931_10012469_pt1 | contig 11778 bp, 10 predicted proteins | sample Kivu_15m_20L_FD_129675 | JGI IMG/M metagenome (GOLD analysis project Ga0169931, IMG submission 129675) | Freshwater microbial communities from Lake Kivu, Western Province, Rwanda to study Microbial Dark Matter (Phase II) - Kivu_15m_20L... | ecosystem: Environmental > Aquatic > Freshwater > Lake... | reverse complement strand
GGGGGCGCGCTTGGGAAGGTCGCGGATGTGGCCCTTCGAGGCCTCGACCTTGAACCCGGACCCGAGGTACTTGGTGATGGTCTTGGCCTTGGCGGGGCTCTCGACGATCACGAGCTTGTAGGAACCCTTGGCGGCGGGCGCATCGGCCTCGTCGGAAGGCGCGGTGGCGGGGGACTTTGTGGTGCGCTTGGCCATGGGGTGCCGGGTCGATGGGGGCCGCGCCCGGGGTGGGCGGCGGTGCCCGGTCCATCGGCGGAGGGGCGGCACTTATATGAGAGGAGGGTGCCGCGGGCCAAACAGGGTGCCAATAACGCAGGACGCCGCCTCGGCCGTCCCGACGCGCGGTGCGTCCACCCAGATCGCCCCCTGGATCGCCTTGAAGCGCCGCAGCCACGTGCGCTGCTGGCGCGCGTACCGCCGCGTGCGCACCTTGATCAGCTCCTCGGCCTCGTCCATCGAGCACTCGTGCGCGAAGTGGCGGAGCACCTCCTCGTACCCGACCGCCTCGATCGCCTGGCGGTTGAGCGGGCCCTTGGCGATGAGCGCCATGACCTCGCGCTCGAGCCCGGCCTCGACCATCGCGCGCACGCGGCGGTTGATGCGCTCGTTGATGAGGTCGACTGGCCACTCGAGCCCGACCACGGCCCAGCCCGCGGGCAGTTCGCGCGGCGCGTCGTTCCACTGGCGCTGCAGCTCGCTGATGCGACGGCCCGTGGTCATCCACACCTCGAGCGCGCGCACCGTGCGCCGGCGGTCGTTGGGGTGGATGCGCGCCGCCGCGATCGGGTCATGGTGCTCGAGGTCGCCCCGCAGCACCTCGGTCGGCAGTGCCTCGAGCCGCGCGCGTACCGCGGGGTCGGGCGGCGGGCCCTCGAACATGCCGTCGAGCAGCGATTTCACGTAGAGGTTCGTCCCGCCGACGACGATCGCGTGGCGGCCGCGTGAGTGGATCCCCTCGATCGCCTCGCGCGCGCCGTCGAGCCAGTCGGCCACGGTGAACGCGCCGCCGTGCGGGTCCGCGACGTCGATCATGTGGTGCGGCACGCCGCGGCGCTCCGCCTCCGCCGGCTTCGCGGTCCCGATGTCCATCCCCCGGTAGACCTGCATGCTGTCGGCGCCCACGCACTCGCCGCCGCCCGGCATGCGCAGCGCGAGCTCGACCGAGAGCGCCGTCTTCCCGCCCGCCGTGGGCCCGAGCACGACCACCGTGCGCGGGGCGTCCTCGGGGAATGGTCCTCCATGCGCATGCATCGCGTAGATTGAGGATATGACGAACACCACCGCCCCCGCGCGCGCCTCGCGCCGAACGGTCGACCAGGTCGACCCCCGCGGCACGCGCGTCTTCGTGCGAGCCGACTTCAACGTCCCCGTCGACGACGCCGGCGCCATCACCGACGACCGGCGCATCCGCGGCGCGCTGCCCACCATCGAGTCGCTCGTTTCGCGCGGCGCGTCGGTGGTGGTCGCCAGCCACTTCGGCCGCCCGGCCGGCACCGGGTTCGAGCCCGGCGAAAGCCTGCGGCCGGTGTTCGAGCGCCTCAGGCAGCTCCTCGCCGGGAAGGCCGAGGTCCTCTTCGCCGGCAAGGTGCCCACCGACGCCGAGACGCAGGCGGCGGTCGCCGCGCTCCGCCCGGGGCAGGTGCTGCTGCTCGAGAATCTGCGCTTCGAGAAGGGCGAGAAAAAGGGCGACGCCGCCTTCGCCGCCGCGCTCGCCGCGTACGGCGACCTCTACGTGAACGACGCGTTCGGCGCCTCGCACCGCGCCGACGCCAGCATGGTGGCGCTGCCGCGCGCGATGCACGCGAAGGGCGCGCCCGCCGTCGCGGGCCGGCTCCTCGAGAAGGAGCTCCGGTTCCTCGGCGACGCGCTCGAGCACCCCAAGCGCCCGTTCGTCGCGGTGGTGGGCGGGGCGAAGGTGAGCGACAAGCTCCAGGCGCTCGCCAACCTGCTCGACAAGGTCGACGTGATCGTCGTGGGCGGCGCGATGGCGTACACGTTCCTGCGCGCCGAGGGCGTCGGGACGGGCACCAGCCTGGTCGAGCCCGACATGGTCGAGCGCGCCCGCGCCATCATGCACGACGCGCGCGCGCGCGGCCGCACCATCATGCTCCCGGTCGACCACGCGTGCGGGCGCGCGCTCGCCGCCGGCACCGAGACGGCCGAGTGCGTCGGCGGCATCCCCGACGGCTGGATGGGCCTCGACATCGGCCCGCGCAGCCGCGTGCAGTTCGCCGACGCGCTCCGCTCGGCCGGGCAGGTGGTCTGGAACGGCCCGATGGGGGCGTTCGAGACGAAGCCGTTCGATGCCGGCACGCTCGCGATCGCCCGTGCCGTGGCCGAGGCCACCGCGCGCGGCGCCGTCACCATCGCCGGCGGCGGCGACACGGCCGCGGCGCTCGACGCCGCCGGGCTCGCCGAGGCGCTCACCCACGTCTCCACGGGCGGGGGAGCCAGCCTCGAGATGCTCGAGGGCAAGCGGTTCGAGTCCGTGGACGCCCTCGATCCCGCCTGACCGGCATCCCTATGATGGAGCCTCCACGGAGAACCCCGCCATGCGCATGACCATCCGATCCATCGTCGCCGCCCTCGCCGTCGCCGGCGCCGCCTTCGCCCAGGACCCCGAGAAGCTGAAGGTCGGCTCCATGGCGCCCGGCCCGATCGCCGAGCACCTGCAGCTGGTGCAGGGCGAGCCGATCACGCCGTTCGTGGGCGACAAGGTGCACGTGGTCGAGTTCTGGGCGACGTGGTGCGGTCCCTGCCGCCAGTCGATCCCGCACATCAACAAGCTCTACCAGGAGCTCTCGCCGCTCGGCCTCGTCGTGGTGGGCGTGAGCGACGAGAAGATGGACAAGGTGAAGCCGTTCGTCACCAAGATGGGCTCGTCGATGTCCTACACCGTGGCGATCCAGAAGAACGACGACAGCTTCATGAAGGACAAGTTCATGCAGGCCGCCGAGCAGAACGGCATCCCCTGCGCCTTCGTGGTCAACCGGGCGGGCAAGGTCGTCTTCATCGGCCACCCCATGGACGAGGAGTTCGAGCGCGCGGTGCGCGGCAGCGTCCGCAACCGCTACGACCCCGAGCTGTTCGCGCGCGTGAACGGCACCGTCACCGAGGCGCGCCGGCTCGCCAAGAACCGGGACTGGCGCCAGGCGTCCGCGACGTACCGCGAGGCCATCAAGGAGGATCCGTCCACCCTCATGGACTACGGCCTCGAGGAATGGCGCATGCTCATGGACCAGGCCGGCGACGTCGCCGCCGCGCGCGAGTGCATCAAGCTCCTCATCTCGCAGGTGAAGTCCGACCGCTTCGCGCTCAACGAGCTCACGCAATACCTCGCCACCGCCACGGACGTCAAGAAGCGCGACCTCGAGGCCGCGCAGATGGCGGCCGACGCGCTGAAGGCCGTCGCCCGCAGCGACGACCCGGTGGCGCTCTCGGCGATGGCCTCCGTGGCCGCCGCCAAGGGCGACTGGGCCGCCGCCAGCGACATGCAGTACGACGCCTGGATGGCGGCGCCGCCGACCTCCAAGCCCGCGCTCAAGAAGGCCCTCGACACCTACGAGGAGCGCCGCGACAAGGCCGCCTCCAAGTGACCGCCGCGGCACGGCGCAACCCGCTCGTCCATGACCGACGGCTCCTCGTGGAGCCGTCGATCCTTTCCGCGGACTTCGCGCGGCTCGGCGAGGAGTGCGCGTCGGCGCTCGCCGCGGGCGGCGACGCCCTGCACGTCGACGTGATGGACGGCCACTTCGTCCCGAACCTCTCGATGGGCCCCGTGGTGTGCGCCGCGGTGCACCGCGCCTTCCCGGACGCGTTCCTCGACGTGCACCTGATGGTGACCGACCCCGCGAGGTGGATCGAGCCCTTCGCCAGGGCCGGGGCGGGGCACCTGCAGTTCCACGCCGAGTCCGTCGCCGACCCCGTGCCCGTCGCCGAGGCGATCCGCGCCGCGGGCATGACCGCGGGCATCGTCCTCAACCCCGACACCCCGGCCGAGGCGTGCTTCGGCGCGCTGGCGCACGTCGACACCGTGATGCTCATGAGCGTGCACCCGGGCCACGCGGGGCAGTCGTTCATCGGGCGCGTCCTCGCGAAGGGCCCCGCGCTGCGCGCGCGCATGTCGCCGGGCCAGCGGCTCATGATCGACGGCGGCGTGTCTCCCGCCAACGCCGCCGAGTGCCGTGCGGCGGGGTGCGACGTGCTGGTCAGCGCGTCGGCCATCTTCGGCGCACCCGACCGCGCCGCGGCCATCGCCGCCATCCGCGGATGACCCGCGCCATGGAAGCGCCCACCGACCTCTGGCTCATGCGACCGGCCGACACCGCGTGGGAGGCCGACCGCCGCCTGCGCGGTTCCACCGACCTCCCGGCGACCGAGGACTCGCTGCGCGAGCTGCGTTCGACGGTCGCGGCGCTCGACGAGGGTCCCGAGGTGCTCTACCACGCACCGGACGAGGCCGCCGCCGAGAGCGCCCGCGTCGTCGCAAGCCGCTTCGCGTGCGGCTGCCGCCCGGTGCCCGAGCTGCGCGACCCGGACCTCGGGCTCCTCGAGGGGCTGCGGATGGAGGACTTCGAGCGCCGGTTCGAGAGCCGCGCCTTCGAGTGGGCCGACTCGCCGCTCACGGTGGAGCCGCCCGAGGGCGAGCCCTTCGCCGACGCGCGCGCGCGGCTCCTCGACGCGTTCGCCGCGATCCTCGCGCGGCACGAGGGCGGCCGCGTGGGCCTGGTGCTGCATCCCTTCGCGCTCGCGTGCGTCCGCGACGCGTTGGCGCGCGGCGACGGGCGCGCGCTCTGGGCGCGCGTCGACGGCCGCGCATGGTGCACCCGGCACGCGCTTCCGGCCGGGTCGGCGGCGCTCCTCGGGGACTGACCGCGCGGATACACTTCGCCCACGCAACGCACTGCAAGGAGCGACGGAGTGCCCGAACCGACGTGGACCGAGACCCAGGTGGCCGCCAAGCGCGCAGTCCCGGACGGACTGTGGACGCAGTGCCCCGAGTGCGGCGAGACCATTTTCCGCAAGAGCCTCGAGGCGAACCTGATGGTCTGCCCCAAGTGCGACCACCACATGCGCATCTCCGCGCGGCGCCGCATCGAGCAGCTGCTCGACCCCGGGACGTTCGAGCCGATGGACGCCGACATGGCCCCGATGGACCCGCTCGGGTTCGTCGACCAGAAGCCCTACATCGACCGCCTCCGCGAGACCCAGCGCAAGAGCGGCGAGGTCGACGGCATCCAGACCGGCACCGGGTTCGTGAAGGGCCGCAAGCTCGTGGTCGGCGTCATGGACTTCACGTTCATGGCCGGCTCGATGGGAAGCGTCGTCGGCGAGCGCCTGACGCGGTGCATCGAGCACGCCACCGACCACAGCCTGCCGCTGGTCATCGTGAGCTGCTCGGGCGGCGCGCGCATGCAGGAGTCCGGCTTCTCCCTGATGCAGATGGCGAAGACCAGCGCCGCGCTCGCGCGCCTCGACGACGCGGGCGGCCTGTACGTCTCCGTGCTCGCCGACCCGACCACGGGCGGCGTCACGGCCAGCTACGCCATGCTGGGCGACGTCATCTTCGCCGAGCCGAAGGCGCTCATCGGGTTCGCGGGCCCGCGCGTGATCGCGCAGACCATCCGGCAGGAACTGCCCGAGGGATTCCAGACGGCGGAGTTCCTGCTGAAGGCAGGCTTCGTCGACCGCATCGTGCACCGCTCGTCGCTGCGCACCGAGATCAGCCGCGTCATCGACTACTCGGGCAAGTGACCGGTGCGCCCCCGCGCCGTGAACGTCCCGCCGGCGATCGTCCCCTTCGCGCTCGCGTGCGCGTCGGGGCTCTTCTCGTGCCTGGCGTTCCCGCCCGTGGGCCTGTGGCCGCTGGCGTTCCTCGCGCCGTGGCCCCTCGCGCTCGCCGTCGCGGGGACGGGGCGGGGTGCCGCGCCCGGTGCATTCGCCGCGGTCCGTGCGGTGTTCGCGGCGTCCATCCTGAAGTGGGGCATCCTGCACGCGTGGCTCGTGCAGGTCACCGCCGCGGGGACACCCGCGCTGGTCGTCTACTGCTCGCTGCATGACGCGCTGGCCGCGTGGATGCTGGTCCGCGCCATGCGGGCGGTGCCGCGCGCGCCGCTGGCCGTGCTGGTCCCGATTGCCTTCGGCGCCTCCGAGGCGTTCCGTGCGATGGTGCTCTTCGACGGATACCCATGGTTCCGGTGGGGGCACCCGCTGGTCGAGTGGCCGGCCCTCGTGCAGGGGGCCGACGCGCTGGGGGAGCTGCACGCGACGCTCGTGGCGCTCGTGGTCGCGGGCGGGCTGGCCGACGCGGTGCGCGGGCGCCGCGCGACGGGGCTCGCGTTCGCGGGCGCCGCGCTCGCGGCGAGCCTGGGCTACGGCGCGTGGCGCCTGTCCGACGCGCCGACGGGCGAGGGTCCCGCGGTGCTTGCCATCCAGACCAACCTCGCGACGAGCAACAAGGTCGCATGGAGCCCCCAGGACCAGGTGCGCGACGTGCCCGCGTTCGCGCAGCTCACGCTCGAGGCGGCGCTCGCCGAGACGCGCGCGGGCCGCGGGTTCGACCTCGTTGCGTGGCCCGAGACCATGCTCCCGGGGTTCGGCCTCGAGAAGGCCACCATCGACCTGCAGGAGGCCAACGGCTGGTTCCCCGGCGACCGCTTCCGCCAGGTGGCCGCCGGCCTGCACGCGCGCCTCGGCGTGCCGCTCATCGTCGGAAGCCCCGCGTTCATCGGGCTGCGCGAGCTCGACGGGCGCTTCACTTGGGACCGGCAGTTCAACAGCGCCTACCTCGTCGATCGCGATGCGCCGCCCTTCGCGCGCTACGACAAGGTGTTCCTCGCGCCCTTCGGCGAGACGATGCCCTACATCTCGAACTGGGACTGGCTCGAGCGAACGCTGCTCGCCTTCGGTGCGCAGGGCATGACCTTTGACCTCGACGCCGGCACGGCCCCGGTGCGGTTCGACGTGCCGTGGTCGGGCGGCACCGCGCGCGTGGCGGTGCCCATCTGCTTCGAGGACGCCATGACGTGGGTATGCCGGAAGCTCTGCTTCGACGCGGGGCCCTCGGGGCGTGCGCGGCGCGCCGACCTGATGGTGTGCATCAGCAACGACGGCTGGTTCGGCTGGTTCGACGGCGGGCGCATGCAGCACCTGCAGCTCTCGCGATTCCGGTGCATCGAGAACCGCACGCCCATGGTGCGCGTCGCGAACTCCGGTGCGTGCGCGGGCATCGATTCCTCGGGCCGCGTGACCGCGCCCCCGCCGGTTCCACGCACGGCCGCGTGGCTCCGTGCGTCGCCGCCGTTGGACGCCCGCACGCCGCCCTTCGCGCTCCTGGGCGAGGTAGCATCGATCGCACTCATGACCGCCTGCGCACTCGCCGTGGCCGCATCGTTCCGCATTCGCCGGCTGCCGGCCGTGGCCATGGTCGCGGCGGCGTGCGCCGTGGGCGTCATGCAGCCCGGCTGCGGTGATGCGACCGTGGCCGAACAGCCGTGGTCGAGCCGTTCGCAGAGCATCGAGCCCACGGGCCAGGCGCGGCTGTCCGATTCGGGCCGCCCGGTGCAGGTGGCCCTCCCGGTCGAATCGAGCGGCAGCGCGCACATGGCCGCCGTGGCCCTCCTGCGCCAGGCGTGCGCGTCGCAGGTGCCCCTGTACCGGGCGAACGCGGTCGAGGCGCTGGTCGCGTCGCCCGAGGACCTGCGCGCGGTGGTGACCCCGCTCCTCTCCGACCCGAACCGAGGCGTGCGCTTCGTCGCCGCGATGAGCGTCGGCCGTGCCGGGCTGGTCGACCTTGCCGACCGGGTGCAGCCGCTCCTCCTCGACGAGAGCGCCTCGGTGCGCGCCGCGGCGATCTGCGCGCTGTCGCGGCTCGGTCGGCCGGTCGACCCGACGCCGCTCGCGGCCATGGTGCGCTCGGACGACCCCGAGGTGCGCTCGAACGCGTACCTAGTGCTCGGCGAGATGGGCAACCGCTCGGCGGTCGCCTTGATCCGCGACTCGCTGGGCAAGGGCATGCGCCAGGTGAACCCCGCGCGCGTGCGCATCACCGAGATGCAGGCCGCCGAGGCGCTCGTCCGGCTGGGCGAGGACGACGGGATCGAGCCGATCCGCGCCGCGCTCTTCGCGCCCGGCGAGCAGGCCGAGTACACGGCGCTCGCGGCGCAGCAGGTGGCGCGCCTGAAGGACGACGGCTCGCGTGCCATCCTCATGCGGCTGATCGACGGCACCGGCATCTCGGCGCGCCCCACGGAGGTGCGGATCGGCTGCGCGCTGGCGCTCGCCCAGGCGTCCCCGCAGGACTCCCAGGCGGTCATCCGCTTCGCGCGCACCCTGGCCAAGGACCGTGAACCCGTGGTCCGGGCGCAGGCGGCGCTGGCCCTGGCGTTTGCCGGCGGGGCGGCCGCGGTTCCGGAAATCGAGCCCATGCTGCTTGACCCTGACCCGACCGTGCAACTTGCCGTGGCAAAGGGCCTGATCTTCGCAACCTCCGGCCGTTGACAGTTCGTACAGGTTCCGTGTAGGTTGATAACAGCCGCGGGTCTTCCCGCGGACGTTCGTTGCGCATCTGAAGATCGATTGAACCGTGCGTTCGCAGGCCCGTCGCCCGCGCCCGCCCGGCCCTGAGGCACCCTCCCGTGCACATCCTCACCAAGATCCTCGTCGTCGTGGTCGTCCTGCTGGTGACCGCGATGGTCCCGCTCGCCGCCGTGTCGAGCACCAACCAGGGCGTCTACAAGAAGGCGGCCGAGGACGCGAAGTCGTCGCTCAAGCTCCGTGAGTCCGAGGGCGCGGTCGCCAAGGACGCGTACAACGCGAGCCTCGCGTCGCTCCAGGCGAAGACCGCCGGCCTCGAGGCCCAGCTGCGCGCCGCGCGCCAGGAGGCCGACAATGAGATCCGGACGCGCGCCGACAAGGAGCGCGAACTCGCGTCGATGCACCTCGAGGTCACGGACCTGAAGGGCAAGGTCACGTCGTTCAGCGCCAACGACGAACTGCACATCAAGCTCATCGACGCGATGCGCCAGGACATCGAGAACGCGCGCACGCAGTACCTCGCCGCCGAGAAGGCGCGCATGGAGCTGCAGGACTCGCTCGCCCGCATGCAGGGTGACCTCGACAGCGAGGTCGCCGCGCGCCGCCAGCTGCAGGAGCAGCTGCAGCGCGTCAGCGAGGACAAGGAGCGCGCGATGGCCGACGTGCAGCGCTACGCGGCCCTCCATGGATCGATGGCTCCGCGCGCCGGCGCCGCGCGCGAGGCGGGCCTGCCCGTCGTCGCCGACCGATCGCTCAGCGCCACCGTCATCGACGTGAAGCGGGAGCCCGACGCCACCCTCGCCGAGATCAACGCGGGCAGCCGCGACGGCGTCAAGGAAGGCTGGGTCATGACCCTCGCCGACGGCTCGAACTTCGTCGGGAACCTCCGCATCGTGCAGGTCGACGTCAACCGCTCGGTCGGCGTCGTCGAACTCGAGGACGTGGATGCCCGCGGCGAGGTCAAGGCCGGCCACCGCGCCATCGCCCGCAAGGGCGAGTGATCGCCCGGACCACCCTCCACACGAGGACCGCCCCATGGCCAGCACCGCACCCGCCTCCGACGTCAAGCGCGCCAAGCCGCAGCTCAACGTCTACACCAGCCTGCTCCTGATCGCGCTTCTCATGGGCATCCTCGGCGCCACGGTCGTGGCCATGATGAACATGGACGCGACCGGCCAGGGCCCGTTCGACTCCGCGTCCGTCCGCTGACGGCCGCCCCCGACCGCGAACCCCCGCCGCCGTGCCGACCCCGGCACGGCGGCTTTCGCTATCCTCCGCGCGATGGGCCTCCGGGCCCCCCGGCGCGGCGGAGTCCGCCCCGGGCGACCGGCTTCAGGAAGGAGCACCGCCTTGGCTCTCGAGTTCGACTGGCTCTCGCGCCTCTTCAGCGTCGACATGGGGATCGACCTCGGGACCTGCAACACCCTGGTGTGCGTCCGCGGCGAGGGCATCGTGCTGAACGAGCCCTCGGTGGTCGCGGTCCGCAAGGGCACCAACATCGTCCTGAACGACGGCGACGCCGTCGGCTTCGCGGCGAAGGACATGCTCGGCAAGACGCCCGGTTCCATCAGCGCCATCCGCCCCCTGAAGGACGGCGTCATCAGCGACTTCGCCGTCACCGAGGCGATGCTCGGCTACTTCATCAAGAAGGTGAACGGCAAGGGCGCACGCATGTTCGGGCCGCGCGTCGTCATCGCGATCCCCAGCGGCATCACAAGCGTCGAGAAGCAGGCCGTGCTCGAGAGCGCGCAGCGCGCGGGCGCGCGCCGCGTGTTCCTGATCGCCGAGCCGATGGCGGCCGCGATCGGCGCGGCGCTTCCCGTGGCCGAGCCCACCGCGAGCATGATCGTCGACATCGGCGGCGGCACCAGCGAGATCGCGATCATCTCGCTCGCCGCGATCGCCGAGTTCGACAGCCTGCGCGTGGCCGGCGACGACTTCGACGACGCCATCGTGAACCACATGAAGCGGGCGCACGGCCTGCTGATCGGCGAGCAGACCGCCGAGAAGATCAAGATCGAGATCGGCTCCGCGGCCTCCACGGGGCCCGAGATGAAGATGGACGTGCGCGGCCGCGACATGAAGAGCGGCCTGCCGCGCAAGGTCGAGATCACGAGCCAGGAGATCCGCGAGGCGCTCTCGGAGCCCGTGAACCTCATCGCCGAGGCGGTGGTGCGCGTCCTCGAGCGCGCGAAGCCCGAGCTCGCGGCCGACCTCGTCGACAACGGCATCACCCTCGCGGGCGGCGGCGCGCTGCTGCGCGGCATCGACAAGGTGCTGCACTCGGCCACCGGCCTCGACGTCAAGATCGCGGACGACCCGCTCACGTGCGTCGCCCGCGGAACGGCCAACTACCTCGAGAACCTGGACGTCTTCAAGGACACCCTGGAGTCCGACGCCGACGCCGTCTGAGGCTGAGCGCGCCGGGCGGCCGCCGCGCGCACGCGCGTCCCCATGCCGCCTCCCCTGAGCCATCGCCTGCTGTCCGGCGCCGTGGTCGGCGCGGTGCTGCTGTCGGCGTTGCCGCAACGCTCGTTCACTGGCTGGTCGGGCGCGGTGGCGACCGCCATGTGGGCGCCGCTCTGGCCCGTGACGGCGCTCCTGGCCGTCGTGCGCGACCGCGTGCGCGCGCCCGACGAGCCGCACCCCGGGCTTCCTGGCGCGCTGCGCCAGTCGCTCGAGGACCGCGACCGCGTGCAGGGCGAGCTCGACGCCGCGCGCCTGAGGGTGCGCCAGCTCGAGGCCGAGCTCGGCGAGATCGCCGCCTACCGCCCGGCCCGCGACTCCGGGTGGAGGCCGCTCGCCGCCACGGTCGTCGAGCGCTCCGCCGGCCGCCCGCCGGGGCTCTTCGCAATCGACGCCGGCAGCGACCAGGGCGTGCAGCCCGGCGACCCCGTGGTGGTGGGCGGCAACCGGCTGCTCGGGATCGTCGCGGCGGGCGGCGCGGGCGACCGGTCGCTGGTGGTGCCCCTGGACGACCGCCGGGCGGGTCGGATCGACGCCATCGCGCAGCCGGGCGCGCCCGCGGGGGCGCCGGTCCCGGCGGGCGTGTTCGTGCAGTTGGTGCCGGCCGGGAACGGCCGGCTCGTCGGGGAGCTCGAGTCGGACGCCGCGGTGCGCCCGGGTGACCCGGTGCTCCTCTCGGACGCCGCATGGAAGCCCTCGGCGCAGGGCATGCGCGTGGGCGTGGTCGAGCGCGTCGGGAAGCTCGACGCCAACCCGCTCCGGACCCGCATCGACGTC
>Ga0169931_10012468_pt1 | contig 11779 bp, 7 predicted proteins | sample Kivu_15m_20L_FD_129675 | JGI IMG/M metagenome (GOLD analysis project Ga0169931, IMG submission 129675) | Freshwater microbial communities from Lake Kivu, Western Province, Rwanda to study Microbial Dark Matter (Phase II) - Kivu_15m_20L... | ecosystem: Environmental > Aquatic > Freshwater > Lake ... | reverse complement strand
TCGAAAAGCCCGCTGCGAACCATCTCTATCGACCCTTATAGCCCTATCTCGTGTGCCGATGGGAAAAGAAAAAGGTAGTTGAACCGGTTCTGGGTCGAGTCCTTTGCCATTTGCCGCGCTAGCTCGAGCAGCACCGCTACCCCGCTGGCATTGTCATCGGCCCCGGGGTGTATGCACTTCTTCACTATCTCCTTGCTCTTGCCGCTGCCCATGCCCAGATGGTCGTAATGGGCGCAGAATACGATGGTGCTATCGGCCTTGCGGCCAATGAGGGCACTGAGGTTGTGGCACCGGAGCGAATCGCCTTTTGGCGGGCACAAAACAAAGGGCCAGAGAGTGGCCGAGATGCCATCTTCTTTGAGCACACTCTTGATATACGCCTATCTCAGACCATTGGGACAGGTCTGAAAATTAATTATATAAATAAATATGCGCTGATTTTCCGTCACATAATGCGGCTTAGCTCCAATGTTTATATAAAATAATTTCTAAATTGAGTCCTCCTCGAACCCCTAATACGAAGGCGGAAAATGTCAGGGGGTATAGACGTTCAACAGACCACCGGTTTGAATGGTGATCCGAAATGGCCCTGGCGTACCGAGTAGCCTGATGGTACGGCATTCGCCCACTTGTCCGTTGAGAATCACAGGATAATTGCCTGTGGTAGTAGTGGCCGGTATTATCACATCTGTCGTTGAGTTAGGCACACCTCCGCAATCCCAGTTTCCAGCCTTTGTCCAATCGGTATCGATCAGGCCTGTCCATGTCCGCACTCTATTTTTGGCCCATGCACACCTACAACCGACTATTGCGTGGTATGCTCAGCGCCCTGCTTGTGGTGCAGAGCATTCAACCCGTCCATGCTGACAAAGGCATGTGGCTTCCTTTTCTGCTACGCGAGATAGAAGGCGACATGCAGAAGGCCGGATTGCGCCTCAGTGCTGAGGACATCTACAGCATCAACAAAGCGAGTCTGAAGGATGCCGTGGTGCGTTTCGGTGGCGGTTGCACGGCCGAGATCGTCTCAAAGGAAGGTCTGCTCCTCACTAATCACCACTGCGGCTACTACTATCTGGCTAGCCACAGCACAGTCGAGAATGACCGCCTGACAAATGGGTTCTGGGCAATGACACGGGCGGAGGAACTGCCTTGCCCTGGCCTCAGCGCCACCTTCGTGGTGCGCATGGAAGATGTGACTCGGCAGGTGCTCGAAGGTATTTCTGCCCCGATGGGAAGCCCAGAACGCGAACGGGCTTTGGCTGGGCGGATCAAAAGCGTGGCTGAGAAGGCTGTGGCGGGCACCAAGTATCAAGCTGTCATCAGGCCCTACTACTATGGGGCCGAGTATTACATGACTGTTACCGAGACCTACACTGATGTGCGATTGGTCGGCAGCCCGCCCGAGGCGGTAGGCAAGTTCGGGGGTGATACCGACAACTGGATGTGGCCGCGCCACACGGGCGATTTCATGGTTTATCGCATCTACGCAGGTAAGGACAACGCACCGGCCGAATTCAGTGTCGATAACGTGCCTTTCCGCCCAAAGCACCATTTTCCCATCAACATAAAAGGGGTGAAAGAAGGAGATTTCACGATGGTGTTCGGTTTCCCGGGCCGCACGGAGCAATACCTGCCTGCCGAGGCCGTGCGCAACCTGAGCGAGCGCATCGACCCGCTGCGTGTGAGCATACGCGATGAGCGCCTGCGCATCATGGCCCGATACATGGACCGCGACCCTGCCACCCGCCTCAACTATGCCTCGGAATATGCCAGTGTGGCCAATTATTGGAAGAAATGGGACGGAGAGATGAAGGGCATACGCCTCATGGACGGAGTGAAGGCCAAACAGGCCGAGGAGGACATCTGCTATGGTTACATGGCCACTGATAAGGGGGCCGATGCCGCAGCCCGGTCCAAACAGTCGTTCACTGAGGCTTACCGCCAGCAGTTGCCTTACGACCTAGCCAATGCCGTGATGAACGAGGCACTCTTCAGCATCGCACCTTTCGACCTGCTGGCCGATTGGCAGAAAGCTCTGGATGCCAATGACATCGCAGCCATGCGTAAGGTGGCCAAAGGCAAACTCAGCACTTGGAACCTCAACATGGAGAAGCAGATGATGGTGGCCATGATGCGCTGGGCTGTCAGCGACACGTCCATACATCCGCTGTCGGGCATCAGCAGCAGGATCATGGCCGAATCGAAGGGCGACATAAAGACCTGGGCCGAGCAAATGTGGACCCGTAGCGTGCTCACAAGCGAACAAGAGCTGATGGCCGTGCTGGGCAGAATGGAGAAAGGCGACCGCACGAAGCTCGACTCCGACCCATTGGTTCAATTGTATCGGTTCATTGTTACGGAACAGGCCACGACCATTGCACCCGCCATGACCCGCAACCGCGCGGTGCTCGACCTGTTCCAGCACGACTACGTGGCCGCGCTGCGCAAAGCCCAACCCCAAGTCCGGTTCTTCCCCGATGCCAACGGCACTCTGCGCCTCACCTACGGCAAAGTGGAGCCTTACAAGGCATTTGATGGGAAAACATACCCCGTTATCACCGACCTTGATGGCATCATGGCCAAGGAGAAACCGGGCGATAAGGAGTTCAGCGTGCCGCCCCGCCTCAAAGAACTCTGGCAGAAGAAGGACTACGGACGCTATGCGCTGAACGGTACCGTGCCGGTGGCTTTCATTGCCAGCAATCACACTACGGGTGGCAACAGCGGCAGCCCTTTGCTCAATGCCGATGGGCACTTGGTGGGCATCAACTTTGACCGCAACTGGGAAGGCACAAAGAGCGATGTGCTGTACGACCGTACCCAATGCCGAAACATATCGGTTGACATGCGCTATGTGATGTTCATCATTGACAAGTATGCTGGTGCCACGCACCTTGTGGACGAAATGACCGTAGTGCAATGATGCGTCAGAAAAAGACATTTTTTCTGTTGATGTGCCTGTGGCTGATGGCCCATGTGGCCGTGGCGGGGCGCATCGACAAGGCTTTTGAGGCATTGGCCATGCACGATGTGTTTCTAGCCAAGAAACTCTTCACCAAAGAATTGAAAGGCAATCCGGCCGCTGCCAATTACGGATTGTGCATGATTCGAATAGATAGGCTCAACCATTTCCATGACCTCGACTCGGCCATTGTGAATGCCGAACGAGCTGTGAGTGCGTGGCAGCGCATGAGCCAGAAGCAGCGCGAGAAATTGGGCCGTCATGGCATGACCCATACCAGCGTGACGCAACTTCCGCAAAAAGTGTATGATCTGGCCTATGCCGAGGCGGCCGACAAATACACCCTTGAAGCGTGCAACAGTTTTCTGAGCCGTTTCCCCAAGGCTCCGCAGCGCAGCGCCATGCTCGACCTGAAGGCCGACATAGCATTCGATGTTGCCAAACGCACCGACACGCCCGTGGCGTACGAACAGTTCCTTAAGCAGTTCGGCACATCGCGACACCTGACCGATGCTCAGGATCTGCTCGATAAGAGCATCTACCTGCATCAGACCCGCTCGGGCACAGCCGAGAGCTACGAGGCCTATCTGGCAAAATATCCCGACACCCCTTTCAAAGAAGAGGTGTACGACCGCCTTTTTGACCTGCGCACGCGGTCTGGCTCGCTCGAAGACTTGGCGTTCTTCGCCCGCAGATACCCGGGCACGGCCCATGCGGTGAGGGCTTGGCACTCGTTGTTTGAGCGATACACGGCCGATTTCAGGCCCGAAGTGCTGAACGAGTTCCGGCTCGACTATCCCGACTATCCGTTCAAAGACCAACTGAAAGGCGATCTTGAGCTGCTGCGCACCGAGATGCTGCCTTACCGTGTGGCCGACAAGTGGGGCTTCATCGACCAGACCGGAGCGGTGAGGATAAAGGCCGTTTTCGATGCGGTTGACACATTCTCTGAGGGACTCGCCCCGGTGCAGACGGAAGGCCGCTGGGGATATGTGAACAAGAAGGGCGAGATGCCCGTGCCGAGCGATTTTGACGAGGCGGGCAGCTTCCGCCAAGGGCTTGCCGTTGTGTCTCGCGGGGGGATGATAGGTGCGGTGAACACCCAAGGCAAAGTGGTGGTGCCGTTTCAGTACGATGAGATATTCGAGTTCAGCGAAGGACTCGCGGTCACAGTGAAGAACGGTCTGCACGGTCTGGTGAACAGCCAAGGCCGCGAAGTGGTCCCTCCGCGTTTCGATTCGGCCGATGACCTGATTGAGGGCCGCGCCATGGTAGAGGACAACGGCATGGTTGGCTACGTTGACTATCAGGGTGTGACGGTGATCGATGCCTCGTTCCGTTCGGGCGAGCGATTCAAGGACGGTATGGCCCGTGTGCAGCGCGATGGTCGCACGGGCATGATATTCACCGATGGGGTGTTCCTGGCCCTGTGCAAGTACGACCGTATGGGCAACTTCCACGAAGGCCGTGCGGCAGTAATGCTCAAGCGCAAGTGCGGATACATTGACAAAAAGGGGGTTGAAGTGATCCCTGTTCGATTCGACTGCGATCAGGGCATTTTCCTCCCTGGCGACTTCAGCGAAGGCGTTGCCGCAGTGAAAAAGGGCCGCTATTTCGGGTTGATCAATGTGATGGGCGAAGAAGAGGCACCATTCGAGTTCGAGTCTATCGGCACCATGGTCAGCGGACTGGCCCCGGCACGTAAAAAAGGTCGATACGGATACATTGACAAGAAGGGAAAACTCGTTGTTCCCAACACATTCAGCGATGCACGCGCTTTTGCCGAGGGCATGGCGGCTGTTGAGGTGAAGGGCCGTTGGGGTTTCATAGCGCCCGATGGGAAAATGGCCGTGCAGGCGCTCTACACGGCCGCGAACGACTTCAGCAAAGGCACCTCGGTCGTTGAGGATGGTGGGCTTTGGGGCCTTATAGGTACTCGAGGCGAGGTGCTGATAACCTGCGCCATGGACGACATAGTGCGGCTTGAGAGCGGAATGGTGCGCGTGCGGAAGGCCGACCGTTTCGCCTATTACAGCACCGAGCTGCGAGACTATATCTGGACCGAAGAGGGATTCTGAGACCGCCATGCCCAAGGTGTATCTGATCAGTGGCCTCGGTGCCGACAGGCGGGCCTACCGCTTCATAGACCTGCCGGGGTACGAGCAGGTGCATCTGGATTGGATAACGCCTGAAAAAGGCGAATCGCTGGGCGACTATGCCGAACGGCTGGCCCACAATGCGCTAAAGGATGAGGAGCCGATCATCATCGGCACATCATTGGGTGGGATGATGGCGGCCGAGCTGACGGTGCGGCACAAGCATGTGCAGGCCATCATGGTTTCGAGCATCATGATGGACAGTGAACGGCCTTGGATCAAGCGGCTGGGGCGGCTGACACATTTCCACCTTTGGGCGCCCCTTTGGATCATCGCGCTATTGAAAAAACTCTCTTTTGTGTGGGGATGGTGGCAGCTGCGCAGATCGCCAAAGCCGATGGTGGAGGAGATGCTCGACATTTTTGCCAAAGCCGATGCGTGGTTCACCATCTGGGCCATCGGTGCGTGTTGTTTCTGGCAACCGCGTGCCGACCTGAACCGTGTGATCCGGATACACGGAACGGCCGACAAACTCTTCCCTTTCGAGCGCCTGAAGCGCCACTGCGACCATGTGTTGCAAGGCGGCACCCACCTGATGGTGTATGTGCGCGGCCGCGAGATGTCGCGCCTGCTGATGAACGCCCTTTATGGGCTGCGCACCGGGGTGGTACACCCGATGGAAGGAACCTTCCCTTCGAGTTGAGTGCCAAGTATAGGTTCTGAAAAGCAGGACCGAACTCGAGGGAATGCTTCGCCCCAAGTAGTCCTATTGATTACCGTACACATAGAAATTTCCACTTGATAAGACCAAGCTCAACCGGAATCTGACAATCCGTGTCGGAACATCAGACCCGATAAAGTGTTGACCGCTGGCCTACTGCATCTTTGCACCCTCCATTGCCCGCAAGGGCCGATTCCCATGAGAAAACTGTCCATTGTTCTGGCCGCAGCTGTGCTGGTGGTCGGGGTTGTGCTATTCAAGAAGTTGGGCACCCGCCCGGCTGAGGAGGCCAAGCAGACGCCGCGCCAGCAGCAGCCGGTGCAGTACGATTCGGTGGCCACGGCCGATGTGGTGCTGCGCCAGAGTTTCACGGGCATGGTGGCCGCCAGCAGACGCGCCACGGTGATCAGCGAGGTGCCTGGGCGCATACATGTGCCGCAAGGCGAGATCAGAGAGGGGAGCCGCTTCACGAAGGGGCAGGTCATCTTCAGCATTGACGACCGCGAACCACGCATGGCCCTGGTGGCGCAGCGCAGCGCATATCTTTCACTCATCACCCAACAACTGGCCGATGTGAGCATCGATTTCCCTGCTTCGGTGGGCCGCTGGGAGAAATATGTGGGCACGGCCGATGAGCGCCAACCGCTGGCCGACCTGCCCGATGCAGCCGATGCCAAGGAGCGCAGGTTCCTCACCGCCCGTGGGGTGTACGACAAGTTCTACAGCATACGCAGTGCCGAGGCGCGGCTCGATAAGTACATCGTGCTGGCCCCGTTCAGCGGCACCATGGGCAAAGGCACCATCACATCGGGCAGCAACGTGGTGGCCGGGCAGCAACTTGGCGAACTCATTGACCCCGACTCGATTGAGATAGAGACCTCGGTGCCTGCCCGTGTGGCGCAGGCCCTGCGGCCCGGTGCCCGCGCCACGCTGATCAGCGGCACCGATACCCTCCGCGCCTCATTGGCCCGCATCAGCGACCGGGTGGACCCACGCACACAGATGGTGGCGGTGTTCCTGAACCTGCCGGGTGCCGGCCTGCGCGATGGCGAGTACATGAGCGGCCACATCGATTTCGGTACTCAGCCCGCTGCGGCCGTGCTGCGCCAAGGTCAGGTGCTGGCCAATGGCACTGTGCTTACCATCGGGCCCGATTCGCTGCTGAAGGCGATACCCGTGCAGACCGTACATGCCGATGGCGACCGCCTCACTGTATCGGGATTGCCGCCTCGCACAGCCATAGTGCGCAGCCCTACCGAGAGCATGGCCCCTGGTACCAAGGTGACACCCGTACGCTGATCACCGCACAGGGCCATGCGCAGCATCATCACCTATTTCATCAAATACCCGATCACGGGTAATCTGCTCATCTTCGCCATCATGGGCTTCGGCTACTTGGGGTTGAAGAGTCTCAAGAGCACATTCTTTCCAGTATATGAGCCTGACACCATCATGGTGCAGGCCGTGTATCCCGGAGCCTCACCCGAGGAGGTGGAGGAGGGCATTGTCACACGTATAGAACAACGCCTCAAGGGATTGAGCGGAATCTACAAGGTGTCGTCAAAGGCCATGGAGAACGCGGCCACCGTTACCATCGAGATAGAGCGCGGCCGCAAGGTGGATGTGATGGTGCAGGACGTGAAGAACTCCTTGGACCGCATCAGTTCTTTCCCCGTTGGGATGGAGAAACTTGTGGTGTACAAGCTCGAGGGCATGACCACTGCCATCAGTTTCTCGCTCAATGCCGGGTTGCCCCTGCCCGCCCTCAAGCAGATGGCCTGCAAGGTGGAGGACGACCTGCTCTCGCAACCCGGCATCAGCAAGATAGAACTCGCAGGTTTCCCGGAAGAAGAAGTGGCCATACTACTCAACGAGGAGGTGATGCAGGGCTACGGGATCAGTTTTGATGAAGTGGCCAAGGCTGTGGGTGCTTGGAACCTCGATGTGACCGGAGGAACGGTGAAGACCGAGGCCGAGGATATACTGATACGTGCCCGCCACCGTGGCCACAATGCCAAGGACATGCGCGCCATTGTGGTGCGCATCCGCGTGGGCGGGGGCGTGGTGCGCCTCAGCGACATAGCGCAGGTGGAAGACCGCTGGAGCGAGCAGCCCAACCGCAGGTACCTGGACCGCAAACCCTCAGTGGTGGTCATAGTGAGCAGCCTTGACGATGAGGACCTGCTGCCCACAGCCGAGTTTGTGCGCGGCTACATCGAAAAATTCAACAAAGAGAATTCCCAGGTAAAAGCCGACCTGATCTACGATGGCAGCACCACCCTACAGCAGCGCATCGACCTGCTGGTGAGCAACGGGGTGTTCGGGTTCTTCTTGGTGTTCATAGTGCTGGCGTTGTTCCTGCGCATCAGGCTGGCGTTCTGGGTGGCATCGAGTATCCCGGTCTCGTTCATGGGCATGTTCCTGCTGGCATCCTTTTTCGGCCTCACCATCAATGTGATGTCTCTTTTCGGGATGATCCTGGTGGTGGGCATATTGGTGGACGATGGAATTGTGATAGGCGAGAACATCTACCAGCAGTTTGAGCGCGGCAAAGGCCCGTTGCAGGCTGCCTTTGATGGGTCGATAGAGGTGCTGCCTTCGGTGGTCAGCTCGGTATTGACCACCGTGGTGATGTTCTGCACCTTCTTCTTTTTGGATGGGAGATTGGGCAAGATGGTGCCCGATCTGGCCTTTGTGGTGATAGCCACGCTGATGATCTCGTTGATTGAGGCAGCCTTCATTCTGCCCGCCCACATAGCCCACAGCCGCGACCTGATGGTGCATGGTGAGAAGGGCTGGTTCGATAGGTTCAGCGATGCGGTGTCCGACAAGATGTCGTGCCTCATGAACGGTTTCCGCGACCGCGTGTATGCCCCTGCTTTCGATTTCCTATTGGCCAATCGGCTGTTGGGCCTGTCCTTTTTCATTGCGGCACTCATGGCCTCGGTGGCAGCATTGAAGGGCGGCCATGTCAAGACCACCTTTTTCCCGTTCATCGAGCGCGATGAGGTGACCGTGAACCTCGACCTGCCCGTGGGCACCAATGAGCGCATCACAAAAGATTGGCTTGATAGGATTGAGACTGTGGCCTGGCAGGTGAACGACTCGATACGCGACACCCGCACCGATACCGCCAATGTGGTGCTCAAAGTGGAGCAGGCCGTGGGGCCCGGGCCGCATCAGGGCCGTGTGAGCATGTACCTGCTCGATGGCGAGGCGCGCAACATGAAGGTGCTCGATATTACCCAGGCCATTCGCAAGCGCGTGGGCACAATACCCGATGCCGAGAACCTGAGCTACGGTGTGCGCACCCCGTTCGGCAAGCCCGTGAGCGTATCGCTGTTCGGCAACGACCTCCATCAGTTGGAAATGGCCAAGACCGAACTCAAGGCCCAGATGTCGTGCCTCAAGGACATTGCCGACATCATAACCAGCGATCAGAAAGGATATAAGGAGATAGATATTGAGCTGAACGATAGGGCCAAGCAACTGGGCCTGACCCTGGCCGATGTGATGAGGCAGGTGCGGCAGGGTTTCTTCGGGCACGAGGTGCAACGCCTGCAACGGGGCGAGGACGAGGTGAAGGTGTGGGTGCGCTATGCCGATGCGGGCCGTACTTCATTGGATGATCTGGGCAAGATGCGCGTCCGCACGGCCGATGGCGGCAGCTATCCCTTGAGCGAACTCACTACCCACAAAGTGGAGCGAGGCCTGCTATCCATCAGCCGCCTCTATGGCAAGCGCGAGGTGCGCATTGAAGGCGACATTGCCCATGCGGGCGTTTCGGCCACCGATGTCATGGCCAAGATTGAGGACGAGTTCCTGCCACCCATAATGGCCAAGTACCCCAACGTTACCTACGGTTTCGAGGGTCAGGCTGCTGAGAGCCGCAAGGTGGGCGCCTCGGCCAGCAAGGCATTGCCCGTCATGTTCCTGCTCATGTTGGCCATCATCATCATCACCTTCCGCAGTTTCTCGCAGGCATTCATGGTGGTGCTCATGATCCCATTTGGGCTGATGGGCGTTGTGCTGGGCCACTGGATGCACGCGGCCGTCATCAGCCTTTTCTCATTCTTCGGCATAATAGCCCTTATCGGGGTGATGGTCAATGACAGCATCGTGCTCATCGAGACCCTCAACATGTACCTGAAAGAAGGCAGGCGCTTTGCCGATGCCCTGCGCGAGGCCGCCATTTCGCGCTTCAGGCCCATCATGCTCACATCGGTCACCACCATTGCAGGTCTGGGGCCGCTCATTCTCGAAAAGAGTTTTCAGGCGCAGTTCCTCGTGCCCATGGCCATTGCGGTGGCCTATGGATTGGCAGCCGCCACCTTTATCACCCTCATGCTGCTGCCCCTCACCGTTTCGTTGGTCAACGATCTGAAACAGTACATCACATGGCTGTGGGAAGGCCAACGCCCAACGCCCGAGGATGTGGAACCGGCCGTAAAGGAACTCAAGCACAGCACCGATGTCTGACCGCATTCTCCTTTCCGTGATCATCATCCTGCTGCCTTATGCGGTATGGGGACAGGAGCCGCTCACGCTGCAGAAGGCCATGGCCACAGGCATGGAGCGCAACCTGAGCATACAGATTGCGGGCAACCAGAGCGATGTTGTGAAGAATCTGGCCAGACCCGGCAATGCCAACCTGCTGCCCAAGGTGGACCTCAACGGTGGGGCGCAGTACAGTTTCAACCAGTCGCAGCAGACATTCTCGAACCCGGGCATACCAACCATCGACACCAGCGGAGCTGCCACGGGCCTCAATGCAAGCCTGGGGTTCAGCTACGTGCTGTTCGATGGATTGGGCAATTTCCGCAACTACCGCAGGCTGCGCCTCAATGGCGACATGAGCGAACTGGAAGAGCGCGTGCAGGTGGAAGCGGCCATCATGAATATCGCCACCGCTTACCTCAGTGCCCTGCGCGCTCAGGCCACAGCCGCCAGCGTAAGGCGCAGCCTGGAAGTGAGTCTGCAACGGCTCGACCGCGCCCGCAAGCGCACTGAATATGGTACCGGCTCCCGCACCGAGATGCTCAATGCCGAGCTTTATGTGAATCAGGATAGCGCCACCTTGGCCGATGCCGATTACAACGCACGCAGGTTCAGGCGCGATCTGCTGGCACTGATCCAACTTGAGGAGACTGATGCAGGGGCCATATCAGACAGCATTCAACTGGCCCGTATGCCAGCCTATGGCGAACTGCAGGAAGGGGCCGAGGCCAACAGTGCGGCTCTGATCCTAGGCGCTATGAGCGTGGAACGGGCAGAGAACGATGTGCGCATCAACCGATCGTTGGCCTTCCCTGTGTTGGCCATAAGCGGAGCTTACGGCTACAGTCGCACCACGAGCGATGTGAGCATCTTCAAAGAATCGACCAACCTCGGGTTCAACGGTGGCGTCACGCTCAGCTACAACCTGTTCGATGGCCGCAAGAGGCGAACCCAATTGCAGAACGCCAAACTCGCATTGGAGACCGACAAGCTCCGTCTCGACCAGTCGCGCACCGAGGTGATGCGAAATCTGGCCAATGGGTACGACAATTGGGCCACCTCCATGCAACGCATGGGCCTGCGCACCCGCAACCTCGGGGTGGCACAGCAGAACGTGAGGAGGAGCGAAGAACTCTTCAACCTCGGCCAACTGACGGGTATCGAATACCGCGATGCTCAGCTCAGCCTGCTCCGTGCCGAATTGGACATACTCGACAGCCGTGTGCAGGCCAAACTGGCTGAACTCGATCTGCTCCGGCTAAGTGGAGGGCTTCTTCAAGAAGAGTGATCAGAACTCAGCCCGAACATCTTGGGGCTGACCGCAACTAACCCACAGGCGCGATAAGGATGTTCTGAATATGTCTGTGGATTCCACAGGCTCGATACACATGTTCGGAACACGTCTGTGGAATCCACAGATGCACTCCCGATGTTCGGACCAAGCCCAAGCACTTGCATCGGGTCAATCCGAATGTTCCCACCTCTTCTGTGGGACCCACAGAC
>Ga0169931_10012467_pt1 | contig 11779 bp, 7 predicted proteins | sample Kivu_15m_20L_FD_129675 | JGI IMG/M metagenome (GOLD analysis project Ga0169931, IMG submission 129675) | Freshwater microbial communities from Lake Kivu, Western Province, Rwanda to study Microbial Dark Matter (Phase II) - Kivu_15m_20L... | ecosystem: Environmental > Aquatic > Freshwater > Lake ... | reverse complement strand
GGTCAACATGTTCTTCATCTTCGGAATTCTGGACGCCATTTCGGCAGTCCTGACGCTTCCAGGTATGGCCGGTATCGTGCTTACGATTGGTATGGCGGTGGATGCGAACGTCCTCATTTTTGACCGCATTCGCGAGGAGCTCGCCGCCGGTAAAGATGTGCGCACGGCCGTTGCAGACGGCTTTGTAGGGTCGCGTGGCGCCATCCTCGACGCCAACGCCACCACGCTGTTGACGGCGATCATCTTGTTCATGGTGGGAACGGGTCCGATTAAAGGTTTTGCTACCACCCTTATTATTGGTATTCTCTCGTCGCTCTTTACGGCAATTTTTGTCACCCGCTTGTACATCGAGTGGCGTTTGGTAAAAACGGGAACGATGTCGTTCGCTACCAAAACCACCAAGGATTGGTTCAACAACACCAAGTTTGACTTCATTAAAACCCGGATTGCGGCCTACGTCATTTCGGGTGTGCTTGTGGCGATCAGCGTCGTGGCGCTCTTCACCAAGGGCTTGAGCTACGGGGTTGACTTTGAAGGCGGACGCATCTACCAAGTGCGCTTTGACCAGCCCGTTGAAGTTTCTCAGGTGAGCTCGGCGTTGGCCAAGGAGTTCGTCGACGCCAACGGCAAGTCGTTTGCCCCCATCGTCAAAACGCTCGGTAGTGCCGACCAAGTAACGATTACGACCAACTTCCGCGTGTCGGAATCAGGTCCTACCGTCGAAGAAGAGCTGCGCAAAGAGCTGTATGCGGGTGTCAAAGGCTTTTATACTTCAGCACCTTCTGAAGAGGTATTCAACGAGCCGGGGACCAAGGGATTGGGAGTAGTTGCCTACCGCCAGGTCGGGCCTACGGTTGCAGACGACATCGCCAATTCAGCCGTTTGGGCGATCTTGCTTTCGCTGTTGGGAATCTTTATGTACCTACTGGTTCGCTTCAGCCGCTGGCAGTACTCCTTAGGTGCCGTGGTGGCATTGATGCACGACGCGGTCATTGTACTTGGTGCCTTTGCGCTTTTCGATGGAATTCTGCCCTTCGCCATGGATGTGGATCAAGCGTTTATTGCGGCGATTCTGACGGTAATCGGTTACTCGATCAACGATACAGTGGTCGTGTACGACCGCATCCGCGAGTACCTGACGGGCCATAAAGGAAGCCACTCAGATAAGGGAGTAATCAACTACGCCTTGAATTCAACACTGAGCCGCACGTTCAATACGTCGTGGACCACGATCATTGTACTTCTGATCATCTTCATCTTTGGTGGTGAGGTGCTGCGCGGATTCATCTTTGCGATCTTGCTCGGTATTGTGGTGGGTACCTATTCGTCGCTCTTCGTGGCTTCGCCGATCCTGTACGACGCAACGCCCAAAGACGATAAGACTAAGTAAGCCATGCTGCTTTTGTTCATCAGCGCCGGAGAAGTAGTCGTTCTGCTTTTTGCGGCGCTGATGCTTTTTGGGCCTGACCGATTGCCAGGCTTTGTGCGTTCCGTCGCTAAAGGCATCCGCACGGTGAAGAACGCCCAGGCCGACCTCACCCAGCAGCTCATGTCAGATGAGCAAAGCGGAATTAAGGACCTAAAAGACGCCGCTGAAGACATCAAGTCTGAAATTGAGGGGGTGGTATCCCGAAAAAAGTAGTTTTTTTTGTCGACACCCCCCTTTTTTTGAAGGGTTGTTGATAAAAAAATAACTTTTATTTGAGTAGGCGAGTTAATCGCGGTACTTTTGTGCCGTTAAACTCTTTTACCATGCCCACGTCACGCTACCTCGGTCTTGAAGCCGCCTTGTCACACAAGCCCGCCGAATTCACCAAACCCGCTGGAAAAGCATCGGAGTACTTCGGTGCCAACGTCTTCAACAAAAAGGCGATGCGCGAGTACATGCCCAAGGAGGCGTTTGAGTCCGTCATGAAGGCTATCGAGCGGGGCGATAAAATCGACCGCGCCATTGCCGATCAGGTAGCAACAGCGATGAAGGCATGGGCCATGGCCAAGGGAGCGTCGCACTACACCCACTGGTTTCAGCCCCTCACGGGTGCCACAGCCGAAAAGCACGATGCGTTTTTTGAGCCTACGTCAGACGGCTACGCCATCGAGAAATTCAACGGCGGCATGCTGGTGCAGGCCGAGCCCGATGCGTCGAGCTTCCCTAATGGCGGAATTCGCAACACGTTTGAGGCCCGCGGCTACACGGCGTGGGATCCCACCTCACCTGCCTTTGTGCTTGCCGACACGCTCTGCATTCCTTCGGTATTTGTAGCCTATACGGGCGAGGCCCTCGACAACAAGACGCCGTTGCTCCGTTCGCTTCAAGTGATTGACCACGCGGCTACGGCGGTGTGCCAGTACTTTGACAAAAACGTCTCCAAAGTGCACGCCACGCTTGGCTGGGAGCAGGAGTACTTCCTAATCGATGAGGCCTTGTTCCATGCGCGCCCTGATTTGGTGATGACCGGTCGCACCTTGGTTGGCCACTCTCCGGCCAAGGGCCAGCAGATGGAAGACCACTACTTCGGTAGCATTCCGGAGCGCGTGATTCAATTCATGCGCGAGATCGAGTTCGAGAGCCACCTGCTCGGAATTCCAGTGAAAACGCGCCACAACGAAGTGGCTCCGGGCCAGTTTGAGTTCGCACCCATTTTTGAGGAGGCCAACGTAGCGGTGGACCACAATTCCCTGTTTATGGACATGCTCGAAAAGGTAGCGGCACGCCACCATTTTAGGGTGCTGCTTCACGAGAAGCCGTTTGCCGGTGTAAACGGTTCAGGCAAGCACAACAACTGGTCGCTGGCGACCGATACCGGAATCAACCTGTTGGCTCCAGGTTCAACGCCCAAGCGCAACTTGCTGTTCTTGTCGTTTTTTGTGAACACCATCAAGGCCATGCACGATCGTGCCGACTTGATCCGCGCCGCCATCGCCTCAGCGAGCAACGACCACCGCTTGGGTGCCAACGAAGCTCCGCCAGCCATTATCTCGGTATTCATCGGTAGCCAACTAACCGAGGTACTCGACGAGCTAGAGAAACTCGAAGGAGGTAAAATGTCGCCCGAAAAGAAGACCGAGTTGAAGTTGAACGTGGTGGGCAAGATTCCCGAAATCCTGCTCGACAACACCGACCGCAACCGCACGTCTCCGTTCGCGTTCACCGGCAACAAGTTTGAGCTGCGCGCGGTGGGATCGCTGGCGAACTGCTCGCACGCCATGACCACGCTGAACCTGATGGTGAGCGACCAGCTCATGCAGTTCAAGGCCGACGTCGATGCCCAAATCGCTCAAGGCCTGAAAAAAGATGACGCCATCTTCAACGTGCTCAAGGACTACATCAAGGCCTCCAAGAAAATTCGCTTTGAAGGCGACGGCTACAGCGATGTCTGGAAGGACGAAGCGGCCCAGCGCGGATTGAAGAATACGCCGGACACGCCCCGCGCGCTCGAATTTTTGGTGACTCAAGACGCCGAGAATTTGTTTGCGAACCACGGCGTATTGAGCAAGGTTGAGCTGCACGCTCGCTACGAAATCCTGCAAGAGGAGTACTTTAAGCACCTTCAAATTGAGAGCCGCACCCTAAGCGATTTGGTGAACAACCACATCATTCCTGCGGCCATCAAGTACCAAAGTGTTTTGAGTGAGAACCTGCTTCGCCTTAAGGCATTGCTTCCCGAGGCTACGTTTAAGAAGTCGTGCAAAGAACAGCTTTTGCTGGTCGAAGAGTTGAGCGAGCGCATCTCAACCGCGCTGCGCCACGTCGACGAAATGACCGAAGCACGCAAGAAGGCGAACAAGATCGAGTCGGCACGCGAGCGGGCGCTGGCCTACTGCGACATGGTAAAGCCCTTCCTGTCTTCGATCCGCTACGAGGTCGACAAGATGGAGCTGATTGTAGACAACGACACCTGGCCGCTGCCAAAGTACCGCGAGCTGCTTTACATTCGCTAAGGCCGTAAGTCGAGAAATTTAGCCCTTCATGCTTCAGTGTGAGGGGCTTTTCTCGTTTTATCGGGTTGCATTTGTTATTTTCGTGTCCTCAGCGCCTGAAACGCCTAGACCCTATGAATACACGACCGATGATTGCCTTGCATGCTGCCCTTGTTTTGGGGCTGCTTACCACTCCGGCATGGGCGCAAAAGGCTTCCAACGAGGACGCACCTAAGCGCCCGAAAATTGCCCGCCAAGGCGACGATTACTACCAAGGTAAAGAATACACGAAGGCTATTGACCTCTACCGCAAGGCCTACAGCAAGGTGAAGTCCCGCCCTGAAAAGGCAGAAATCAGCTACCGTTTAGGCGAGTGCTACCGCTACACCACGCAGTACAAGGCTGCTGAAGCGCAGTACCGCCGCGCCATCAAGGCCGGGTACAACCAGCCTGAAGCCTACTTGGGCGTTGCCGAAATGCTGAAGTACCAAGTGAAGTACGAAGACGCGCTTGTGGCCTACGAAGACATGGCGAAGGCCTTTCCGGCAGATCCGCGCGCGGCCCAAGGCATTGAAAGCTCCAAGGCAGCCGTTGCTTGGAAGAACGCGGTTACCCGCTTTCAGGTGGGACCCGTTACCGACCTCAATACCAAAGCGCACGAATACGGAATCGCATTCGACGGCCGCCAAGGAACCCACGAAGAATTGCTGTTTACCTCTACACGGGAAGGTGGAATAGGCAAGAAGAAAGACGGCTGGACGGGTCAGCAGTTCTCCGACATTTACAGCACCAAGCGCTTGAACGCCGACGGGTCCGCTCGCGGAGGTAAAAAAGCCCCCAAGGGTGGCGCGGGAAAGCCCGACCCCACTGCGGCACGCGCCCAAAAGTTTTCGGCGCCCGAGTTGCTTCCCGAAATTATCAACACGATGGACCACGAGGGTTCACCCTCATTTGACGGCAAGCGCCGAAACCTCTACTTTACCCGCTGCATGGACGTCAAGCGCGCCCAGCTGGGTTGCGCTATTTATGTGACCCGCCGTGCTGGGCAGACCTGGCAAGACGCCACCCCGGTGGTCCTCACGACCGATTCTTCGCGTTCGGTTGGGCACCCCTCGGTAAACGAGGAAGAAACCCTCCTGTACTTCGCCGGCGACCTCGAGGGCAGCGTGGGAGGTAAGGACCTTTGGGTCGCGAGCTACGACAAGCGCAAGCGCACCTGGGCCAACCCCGTGAATATGGGCGCCTTGGTAAATTCCAAGGGCGACGAGTTGTTCCCGTTCATTCACGACGACGGGTTCTTGTACTACGCATCAGACGGCTTTCCCGGCATGGGCGGATTTGACTTGTTCCGCGTTCCGGTAGGCGAGGACGGCCTGCCCACGGGCGAGCCTGAGAATCTGAAGGCCCCGATTAACAGCTCGGGCGACGACTTCAACCTGATATTGCGTCCGGGCGGACTTCGCGACGGGTATTTTGTGTCCAACCGCGCGGGCGGTACGGGCGGAGACGACCTCTGGACATTGTACGAGGTGCCCCTGAAGTACGCGTTGCGCGGAACCCTTAAGAGCGAAAAAGACCAAACTCCGCTCGCCAACGCCACCGTGAAAATCGCGGGCAGCGACGGCTTTACCGCGACGGTCATGACCGACAAGCTCGGCAAATTTGAACTCGTCGACGACAAGCTGAGCGCTGAGGTTACCTACGAATTCGCATTTGAAAAGAAAAAGTTCCTCAACGGCGGGGCGAAGGCCAACACCGTCGGCCTCAACCTCGACAAGTTTGTGTTCATGGAGAGCGAAAACGTGTTCCGCCATACCATGGACGTGGCCGCGACCATGGCACCTATCGAGTACCCGGTTATTCTGCCCGAACTCTACTTTGCCCTGGCCAAATGGGACCTCAACGACCAAGCTCAGGCCTCGCTCGACACGGTGTACCGCACGCTGGTGCTGAACCCGACGATTGTGATCGAGCTTCGTTCGCACACGGACTACCGCGACGCCGACGACAAGAACCAAATTCTGTCGCAGAAGCGTGCCGACACCTGCGTCAAGTATCTCATCAGCAAAGGAATTGCACCGGGTCGCCTCGTATCGGTGGGCATGGGCGAAACCCAGCCGTTTGAAGTCCCCGCGGGCTACAAAGGCAAGGGGAGCGACGTCTTCCCCGCAGGGACGAAGTTGACCGAGGCAACCATCAAGAAAATGCCGGCCGCCCAGCAAGAGCTGGCAAACGGGATAAACCGTCGCACGGACTTCCGAGTGATCCGCGACGACTTTACGCCGCCGGTTGATACGGCTGAGCTGGCCGAGCAAAAAGCCCTTGAAGCCAAGGAGGCCCCCAAGCCGGTCAAAGGCGAAGTGTACACCGTGGGTGACAAAGAGACCTTTGCGACCGTTTGCCGCAACGCGAACATTAACATTACCGACCTTCGCCGCATCAACGGCGGACTCCGCGGCGTTAAGCTCGAGCCGGGTATGCTGCTCAAGGTTACCGCCAACGGAGACTACGCGGACTTTGACGCCAAGCACCGCCAAGTGGCCCTGGGCGAGACTTGGAAGTCGATTGCCTCGGAACTCAAAATGAAAGAAAAGGAACTCAAGGAACTCAACCCCGAATGGGCCAAAGTTGAGCCGCCGGTTGGAACCTTCATTCGCGTAAAATAGGTTGATAACCTTTTGAACTTCCCTTCGGCCTGCGCCGGAGGGAAGTTTTATTTTTGTACCCATGAGTTCGAGCAACCGCTACGCCGGCCGAGGCGTTTCCTCCGGCAAAGAAGAAGTCCATCAAGCGATCGCTGCGCTCGACAAAGGCTTGTTTCCGAACGCCTTTTGCAAGATTGTTCCCGACGCCTTGAGCGGGTCACCCGAACACTGCCTGGTAATGCACGCCGACGGGGCTGGAACCAAATCGTCGCTCGCCTACCTGTACTGGAAGGAAACGGGAGACCTCAGTGTGTGGCGCGGAATCGCCCAGGACGCCGTCGTAATGAACACCGACGACCTGCTCTGCGTCGGCGCCACGGGACCTATTTTGCTGAGCTCGACCATCGGACGCAACAAGCACCTTATCCCCGGCGAAGTCATCAAAGCACTGATTGAAGGCACCGAATCGGTCTTGGCCGACCTGCGCGAAGCCGGCATGGACATTCAAAGCACCGGCGGCGAAACGGCAGACGTGGGCGACGTGGTGCGCACCGTAATCGTGGACAGCACCGTGGTGGCGCGCATGAAGCGCAGCGACGTAATCGACAACGCCCGAATTGCGCCCGGCCAGTACGTCGTCGGGTTGGCTTCGTTCGGACAGGCCAACTACGAGTCTGCCTACAACGGCGGAATGGGGTCCAACGGTCTCACCTCGGCCCGGCACGACGTCTTCAGCCACCTGCTAGCCGAGCGCTACCCCGAGAGCTTTGCCCCCGAAACCGACCTTTCGCTCGTCTACAGCGGCACCAAGAAGCTCACCGACGCGGTGGCGGGAAGTCCGCTCGACGCCGGAAAGCTGGTGCTCTCACCAACGCGCACCTACGCTCCCGTCATGATCCAAGCAATCAAGGAACTGGGAAGCGCGCTGAAGGGCGCGGTCCACTGCAGCGGAGGCGCCCAAACCAAGGTGCTGCATTTTTTGCGCGAGGGCAAAGTCATCAAAGACAACCTGTTCCCGATTCCGCCCCTTTTTGAACTCATTCGCGCGGAATCCAATACCCCGTGGCGGCAGATGTACGAAGTTTTTAACATGGGTCACCGCATGGAGCTGTACCTCGACAGCCTCGAGGCTGCCGAGCTCGCGGTACGCCTTTCCCAGAGCTTTGGGGTGGACGCCCAAATAATTGGCCGCGTTGCGCCGAGTGCCCATCCTGAAGTTGAACTCCATGCCCCCGACGGCATTCATACCTACCGCCGCGCATGAACCTCGCAGAAAAACTTCAGGCCTTCTGGGTGCGCCATCAAGACGTGCACGACCAGTTGATGACGCCCGAACTTGCCGCGGACCCCGCCCGCTTCATTCGCCTCAACCGCGAGTACAAAGAGCTAGACGAACTCGTTCAGGCACGTACCCGCTACCTCGAGGCAATCGCCAACCGAGACGAGGCCCAGCAGCTGCTCGACGTCGAACAAGATCCCGAGATGCGCGAAATGGCTCAGGAAGAGTTTGATGCGGCACGTACCCGCATTGCGGCGCTCGAAACCGAAATCAAGGAACTGCTCATTCCCAAAGACCCCGAAGACGCCAAAGATGCCGTGCTCGAAGTGCGCGCGGGCACCGGTGGTGACGAGGCTGGGCTCTTTGCGGGTGAACTCCTGCGCGCCTACTTGCGCTTTGCCGAAGAAAAAGGATGGACCACCGAAATGCTGAGCCTCACCGAGGGTTCGGTGGGCGGCATCAAAGAAGCCAGCGTTCAGATCCGCGGCGAACAGGTTTATGGAGTGCTCAAGTTTGAAAGCGGCGTGCACCGAGTGCAGCGGGTTCCGGCCACCGAAAGCCAAGGGCGGGTGCACACCTCGGCGGCGACCGTAGCCGTGCTCCCCGAGGCCGACGAGCTCGACGTGCAAATCCGCGATGTCGACATTCGCAAGGACACCTTCCGCTCAAGTGGGGCAGGGGGGCAGCACGTCAACAAGACCGAATCGGGCGTGCGCCTGACGCACTTTCCGACCGGAATCGTGGTGGAATGCCAAGACGGCCGCTCGCAGCACCAGAACTACGATCGGGCCTTGACCGTGCTTCGCGCGCGAATTTGGGACAAGGCCCGCGCGGAGCGCGACGCTGCTGTGGCCGAGCACCGCAAATCGCTGGTGAGCACGGGCGACCGAAGCGCCAAAATCCGCACCTACAATTTTCCGCAAAGCCGAGTGACCGACCACCGCATCGGCTTGACCGTGTACAACCTCCCCGACGTGATGAACGGCGACCTTGGAGCCTTGATTGAGGGCCTCCGAGTTGCGGACCACGCCGAACGACTTCAACAAGGCGCCGACGAATGACCTACGCTGAACTTACCCAACGCATCGAAGAAGCCGGGCACGGCCTGTGTGTTGGGCTTGACCCAGACCCCAGCAAAATCCCTTCAGGGGTGCGCGACCTCGCTCAATTTTGCATCGGCATCATTGAAGCCACCGCCCACGTGGCCGTGGCCTACAAGCCCAACTTTGCCTTCTTTGAAGCCCTTGGCCGTCCGGGCTGGGACGCCCTCGAAACGGTCTCGATGCACCTGCGCGATTTGCCCCAAAAGCCCCTGCTCATCGCTGACGCCAAGCGCGGGGACATCGGCAACACGGCCAGCCGCTATGCTCAAGGAATCCTTGAAGTTATGGGGTACGACGCGATTACGGTGGCTCCCTACATGGGACGCGACAGCGTAGAACCCTTCCTTCGCGAAGGCAAGTGGGTGGTTGGTCTCGGCTTGACGAGCAACCCGGGTGCCGACGACCTTCAGCAGCTCGCGCTGCACGACGGCCGCAGGGTGTACGAGGCCGTGGCCGACAGCTACCTAACGTGGGGAACGCCCCACAACCTCATGGTGGTAGCCGGAGCAACCCGGCCCGAGGCCCTCGGCGCCTTGCGCGACCGAATGCCCGACACTTTTTTCTTGGTTCCGGGCGTTGGGGCCCAAGGCGGTAGCGCCGAAGAGGTGGTTCGCCACGGCGCCTACCGCGGAAAACCGGGAATGGGACTGCTCATCAACGCTTCGCGCAGCATAATGTATGCCTCCTCAGGTGCGGACTGGCAGCGAAGCGCCGCCGATTCTGCCGAAGCCTTGGCAGCAGAAATCCGAGCCGCCTACCGTGCCTAGCGCCGACCAACGCCCCTTGCGCATCGTCGTTACGGGCGCCAACGGACTGCTGGGGCAGTCGCTGCTCTACTTGGCCCAGGGCCGCCATGAGCTGTTGGCCACCGGGCGCGGACCAGCCCGAGGCAACCACTTCGGATTTCCCTACGCGGAACTCGACACCACCCGCCCCAAAGATTTTGAGCGGGTGCTGACGGAATTTCGTCCCGACGTCGTAATCCATTCGGCAGCAATGACCCAGGTCGACGACTGCGAGAACCAGCCGGAGCTCTGCCACCTCCTGAATGTGGAAGCTACGCGGCACTGCGCCGAGGCGTGTGCGCGTCATGGCGTGCACCTCATCTTCATTAGCACCGACTTCATTTTTGACGGCCAAAACGGACCCTACGCCGAAGACGCAGCCCCAGCACCACTTAGCGTGTATGGCTGGTCTAAGCTTCACGCTGAAGAAGCCGTAAAGGCCAGCGGCGCCCGCTACACCATCGCACGCACGGTCTTGGTCATTGGGTACGTTCCGGGGCTGAGCCGCAGCAACATCATTCTTTGGGCGCGCGACGCCCTGCAACGCGGCGAGCGGATTCGGGTCGTCGACGACCAGGTGCGCAGCCCGACCTGGAGTGTGGACCTCGCGGAAGGCTGCTTGCGCATTGCCGAACTCGGAGCTGAGGGAATTTACCACCTCAGTGGCCCCGATACCTTCAGCATCCTCGAACTCGTGCGCCGAGTGGCCGCACATGCCCACCTCGATGCGAGCCTCATTGACGTCGTCAGCAGCGCCTCGTTGGGGCAGCCCGCGAAGCGTCCGCCCGTAACCGGGTTCGACATAACCAAAGCCCAAAGAGAATTAGGTTACGCACCGCATTCCTTTGACGCGGTACTGAACGAGATACCTATATTTGAAAACCTTAGCTAAGCCCAAACACCTATGAGTAGCAACACCCAATCCTGGGGTTCCCGGGTAGGATTAATTCTTGCCATGGCCGGTAACGCGGTCGGACTCGGAAACTTCCTGAGATTCCCCGTACAAGCCGTGCAAAACGGTGGAGGGGCCTTTATGATTCCCTACCTCGTCTCGTTCTTGGTGCTGGGAATTCCGCTGCTTTGGATTGAGTGGGCCTCGGGCCGTTTTGGCGGAACCAAGGGCGACCATAGCGCCCCGTTCATCATGAACTCCATGGGCAAGCGGTCCTACTGGAAGTACTTGGGCGTGTTTGGCATCTTCACGAACATTGCGGTTGCCGCCTACTACACCTACATCGAATCGTGGACCTTTTCCTACGTGTTCCACTCAGTAGCTCAAACCTTTACCGGCATGAGCCAGACCGAGGTCGCGCAGTTCTTCACGAGCTACGTCGACATCGGCCAATCCACTACGGGCTTGCCCTACGAGGCTATTTGGTTCTACATTTTGGTGCTCGGACTCAACACCTGGATCTTGAGTAAGGGCCTTGAGGGCGGAATCGAAAAGGTGGCCAAAATCGGCATGCCACTGCTCATCGTGTTTGGGGCCTTTTTGGCCGTGCGCGCCTTTCTGCTCGGCGACTCGGGTGCCCCTGCCGGCTGCGCCGAGTGCGATGCTATGCTCGGCTTCAACTTCTTGTGGAATCCACAGTTTGACTCCTTGAGCAACCCCAACGTATGGCTTGCAGCCGCGGGCCAGATATTCTTTACGCTTTCGGTCGGAATGGGTACCATCCACTGCTACGCCGCCTACGTCAAGCCCAAGGACGACATCGCCCTTAACTCTATGGCTGCGGGTTGGATGAACGGCTTCGTCGAAATCGTGCTCGGGGGCAGCATTGTCATTCCCATCGCCGTGGGCTACCTCGGTCTCGATTGGGTCAAAGAAAACGCCGGGTTCGCCATGGCCTTTCAAACCATGCCCTACCTCTTTACCAAATGGGGCGCCGTAATCGGTAGCGTGGCGGGAGTGATGTGGTTCGGACTCCTCTTTTTTGCCGGAATCACCAGTTCGCTTGCCATGGGCTCACCCTGGGTGGCCTTCATGCAGGACGAATTCAAATTCAGCCTCAAAACTTCGGCCTGGACCTTTGGTTTGGTTACCCT
>Ga0169931_10012466_pt1 | contig 11780 bp, 7 predicted proteins | sample Kivu_15m_20L_FD_129675 | JGI IMG/M metagenome (GOLD analysis project Ga0169931, IMG submission 129675) | Freshwater microbial communities from Lake Kivu, Western Province, Rwanda to study Microbial Dark Matter (Phase II) - Kivu_15m_20L... | ecosystem: Environmental > Aquatic > Freshwater > Lake ... | reverse complement strand
CGTCCCTGGGTAGGTGCCCGAGTGGCTAAAGGGGGCAGACTGTAAATCTGCTGGCTAACGCCTACGCTGGTTCGAATCCAGCCCTGCCCACCAGCGCTTGTTCGGTTTCCAGAGAAACCATCGGATGGTTCGCTCCATCCATGATGCACGCGAAACCAATGGACGCGAGATCCCGCGGCGACGCCCGTGGTAAACCCGCGCGTGCCCGCGGACTCACTGTTCCGATGGCACGAATCGCAGCGCGGTGCCGTTGATGCAGTAGCGCTTGTCCGTGGGTGTAGCGAAGCCCTCGCCCTCGAACACATGCCCGAGATGCCCGCCACAACGCGCGCACAACACCTCGACACGAGTCACTCCTAGGCTGCGATCCTCGCGCGTCACCACATGATCCGCGTCCGCCGGATCGAAAAACGACGGCCAACCGCAACCGGAATCAAACTTCTCGTCGGACGTGAACAACCGCGCGCCGCATCCGCCGCAATGGTACGCGCCCGCACCCTGCTTCTTGAATTCACGGTAAACCTCGCCGTGCGGCCGCTCGGTGCCGGCCTCGCGCAGGATGTGGAACTGCCCGGGCGTCAGCCGCGCGCGCCACTCGTCCTCGGTGAGCACCACTTTGCCCTCGCCGTCGGTCGGAAGCTCGGCATTCGTTTGCATGATCGGTCTGTCGTCGTCTCCGCCGGAACAAGCGGCCAGCGCGAGAGCGACGGCCGTCGAGAGCATCGCGGCACGCGTCATGGCGCGGCGAACTGCTCGCGCATCACCGCACCGGCGAAATCGCAGTTCATGCGCGCGATGTGGTCCACGCTGATCTCCTTCGGACACGCGGCCTCGCACTCGTACTGGTTGGTGCAGTTGCCGAATCCCTCGGCGTCCATCCGGCGCACCATCGCCAGCACGCGCTTGTCGCGCTCGGGCTGACCCTGCGGCAAATGGCCGAGATGCGAGACCTTGGCCGAAACAAACAACATCGCCGAGGCGTTCTTGCAGGCGGCGACGCAGGCCCCGCAGCCGATGCAGGCCGCGGCGTCAAACGCGGCATCCGCCGCATCCTTCGCCACCGGAATCGCGTTGGCATCCACCGCCGAACCCGTGCGCACGTCGATGTAGCCTCCCGCGGCGATGATGCGGTCGAAGGCGGAACGGTCGACCATCAGGTCGCGCACCACCGGAAACGGGTTCGCCCGGAACGGCTCGATCCAGATCGTGTCGCCGTCGGCAAACTTGCGCATGTGCAGTTGGCAGGTCGTCACCCCGCGGTCCCTGCCGTGCGGAATGCCGTTGATCGTTAGCGAACAACTGCCGCAAATTCCCTCGCGGCAGTCATGATCAAAGTGGATCGGCTCGCCACCGTCGCGGATCAGCCGCTCGTTGACGATGTCGAGCATCTCGAGAAACGAAGCTTCCGACGGAATGTCCCTGGCCTCGTAGGTGTGGATCGCCCCCTGCGCGCCGGGCCCCGGCTGACGCCAGACCTTGAGTGTGAAGTTCATGGAAGATAAAATGGGATTGCGGGATCCGGCGCGGAGCCGCGCGCCGCTGACGCAGCATAGGCCGCCCCGCTCCCGGTGCCAGTGCAAAAATGGGACCGCCAGGGCGATGGACCACCCACGGAATCCACCATCGGAAATTTTTCCGCATTTTTCTTTCCCTACGGGAAAGGGGCAGCCGGACCCTGCCGGCACCCGTCAATCCGCTTGCCAAGCCCTTGCCGCCGGGTCTAGTCGGTCGCCTCGTCACCCCGAACCCTCCCGAGACACCCCATTCCACCACACGACACCATGAACAAGATCCTCATCATCGCCGAAAAACCCAGCGTCATGACCGACCTCAGCCGCTCGCTGGCCAAGCCGCTGGGCAAGTTCGAGAAACACGGCTCGGCCCGTGACGCCTACTTCGAAAACGAGCACGCGGTGATCACCTCCGCCGTCGGCCACCTCGTCGAACTCAAGATGCCGATGGGTCCCAACGGTAAAAAACTGCCGTGGAACTTCTCGGTGCTGCCGGCCATCCCGCAGGCCTTCGAACTCGAGGCCAAGCCCGACAGCGAGGCGCGGCTCAACCAAGTGCTCAAGCTGGCCAAACGCAAGGATGTCGACCTCATCGTCAACGCCTGCGACGCCGGACGCGAAGGTGAGCTGATCTTCGAATACATCATGCAGTACGGCGGCGTGCAAAAACCGGTCAAACGCCTGTGGATGCAGTCGATGACCCAGCAGGCGATCGTCCAGGCATGGAACCATCTGCGCGACGGATCGGAGATGGCACCGCTCGCCGACGCCGCGAAATGCCGCTCGGAGTCGGACTGGCTTGTCGGCCTCAACGCCACCCGCGCCCTCACCTGCTTCAACTCGCGTCACGGCGGGTTCAACATCACCGCGGCCGGACGCGTCCAGACGCCGACCCTCGCCATCCTCGCCACCCGCGAAGAGGAAATCCGCTCGTTCGAACCGACGCCGTATTACGAAGTCCACGCGACGTTCGGCATCACCGCCGGCGATTACCTCGGGAAATGGATCGACCCGAAGTGGAAAAAAAACGACGCCGACAAACACTCGAGGCCCGAGCGCCTGCGCGACCTGCAGATCGCCGAGGCCATCCGCAACCGCTGCGAGGGCAAGTCGGGCTCTATCCACGACGAGAAAACCGCCCGCTCGCAAATCGCACCGCAACTCTACGACCTCACGACGCTGCAAAAGGAGGCACCGTTCTCCGCCAAAGGCACGCTGTCGATCCTGCAGAAACTCTACGAGCAACACAAGGTCGTCACCTACCCGCGCACCGACTCGCGCCACCTGCCCGAGGACTACCTGCAAACCGTGCGCGAGACGCTCGGCGAGATCGCCAACAGCGACCTGCCGCAGGCTCGTTTCGCCAAGGCCGCACTCGCGGGCAACGCCGAGGGCGGACCCCGCGTCGTCCCATCGCGCCGCGTCTTCAATGACAAGGAGATTCGAGATCACTTTGCCATCATTCCGACAGGAAAAATCGCCAAGCTCAGCGACACCGAGCAGAAGCTCTTAGACATGATCGTCAAGCGCTTCATCGCGGTCTTCTATCCAGCCGCCGAATTCGAGGATACGACCCGCCACACCCGCATCGACCACGGCGGCGTCACCGACACGTTCCACACCAAGGGCAGCGTGCTCGTCAAGGCGGGCTGGCTCGAGGTTTACGGCCGCAAACCCGGCGTCGCATCGGGCAAGGACGAACTCGCCGCAGCAGCGTCAGGCGAATCCGCCGCGGTCGGCCACATCGAGGTGATCCACGATCAAACCAAGCCGCCCGCGCGCTTCACCGAGTCCACCCTGCTCTCCGCCATGCAGAACGCCGGCAAGCTCGTCGACGACGAGGAACTCGCCGAAGCGATGTCGGAGCGCGGGCTCGGCACGCCCGCGACCCGCGCGGCGATCATCGAGGGACTCATCTACCAGAAATACATCGTCCGCGACGGACGCGACCTCCACGTCACGCCCTCGGGCATGCGCCTGATCGAGCTGCTGCGCCACATGGGCGTCGAAGGACTGGTCTCGCCCCGCCTCACCGGCGACTGGGAACACAAGCTGCACCGCATGGAAGAGGGAAAACTCGGACGCGACGCGTTCATGCGCGAGATCACCGCCTACACTTCGGAGATCGTCACCAAGGCGCGGGCGCTCGCCGAGCAGATCAAGAACCAACCCTACCCGGACCTCGCGGCTCCCTGCCCGGCGTGCGGCGCGGAAACCCTGCGCCAGACCGACGCCACCTACGAATGCCGCCAGCCGGGCTGCACCTTCAAGGTCAAGAAACACATCGCGGGCAGACTTCTCGCCGAGGACGAGGCGCGCGAACTGTTCACCAAGGGACAAACCGCCGGGGTGCTCACCGGTTTCAAGTCGAAGTTCAACAAGCCCTTCGACGCCGCATTGCGGATCGACGCGAAATTCAAGGTCCATTTCGTCTTTGAGAACGACGATGCGGGCGAGGCGGAGGAACTCACCGAGGACCAGGTGATCGGCGAGGTCGAAACCACCGACGGCCGCAAGGTGAAGGTCTATCAAACCGCGAAAGCCTATCACGTCCCGGCGATCGTCTCGAAGAAGGAGCCGTCCGGCATCCGCATCGGCAAGACGATCCTCCAGCTCGAAATTCCCGCCGACCAAATCCTCAAGCTCGTGGCCACCGGCCGCAGCGACCTGCTCAAGGGATTCGTCTCGAACCGCACCAAACGCAAGTTCGACGCGCATTTCACACTCGATGCGGCCGAAGGGAAAATCGGATTCAACTTTCCCCCGCGACCATCGGGCAAGAAGTCCACCAAGGCGCCGAAAGAACCCGCCGCGTGAGCGATTCGTGCCGGCTTGGCCGGAGATGAGGGCGCAAACCCGCCACTCGCCATGTGACGAAATCGGCACCGAGCGGATGTGTTCATCCGCGGGACTGCGGTTGTGATGGAGCGCGGACAGCCGCACGGCTGCGCGCCCGATGCACATCGAGATTGTCACGGACACGTTCGCGCCCGACGTCAATGGCGTGGCCATGACGCTGGGCAAGCTGACCGATGGCCTTCGCGGTCTCGGCCATCAGGTGCGCGTCATCCGCGCCGGTGATGTCGGCGGCGGTGTCGATGAAACCGCGGCGGCCTCGTTCCGCATGCCAGGCTACCCGCAGGTCCGCGTCGGTCTGCCCAAACCGTTCGAGCTTCGCGGCCGCTGGCTCGAACGCCGCCCCGACGTGATCTACATCGCCACCGAGGGCCTGCTCGGGAAATCCGCGCTCAAGACAGCGGACCTGCTGGGCATCCCGGCCGCCACCGGATTTCACACGAATTTCCACCAATACGTCGGACGCTATCTCGCCGGCGGGCTCGAACGCATGGCGATGGGATACCTGCGCGACTTCCACCGAAGGGCGCGCTGCACGTTCACGCCTTCGCACGAAACCGCGCGCATCCTCGAGACCGAAGGGGTTGGCCCGATCCACGTGATCGGCCGCGGCGTCGATGCCGACCGATTCCATCCGGCAAAACGGTGTGAGGAACTGCGAATCACCTGGGGAGCGGGCGATGCCTCGCCGGTCGCAGCACTCGTCGGCAGGGTCGCACCCGAAAAAAACCTCGAGCTGGGCATCGACGCATTTCGCCGCATGCGCGAGCAGCGGCCGGATCTGTGCTGCCTCGTCATCGGCGACGGACCACTGCGTGGACGACTCGCTCAAGAATACCCTTGGATTCATTTCACCGGCGCACTGCACGGCGAGGACCTCGCACGCCACTACGCTTCCTGCGACATCCTGCTGTTTCCCAGCGAAACGGAAACCTTCGGCAACGTCGTGCTGGAGGGAATGGCCAGCGGACTGGTCACCGTGAGCTACGATTACGCCGCCGCTGCGCGCCATGTCCGCTGCGGCCACGACGGGTTGAAAGCCGCGCCGGGCAATCGCATCGAGTTTCTCCATCGCGCACTCGACGCACTCGCCGCACCACTGGGACATCCGCTGAGGCTCAACGCGCGCCGCACCGCGGAATCACTCGGCTGGGATGGCATCGTCGCCGAGTTTGCCGGGAAGCTGGCGGCGATCGCCGATCCGCCTGGCGCGAAGACCTGGGCCGAGGCCGTGCGGAAAACCGGCAGCAAATTCTCGTGCCGCACCGTGTTCCTCTCCGACCTCCATCTGGGGACGAACGGTTGCAAGGCCGATGAAGTCGTCGCCTTCCTCAAAAGCATCCGCTGCTCGAAACTCGTGCTCAACGGCGACATCATCGACGGCTGGGCCCTGCGCCGCGGCGCGCGCTGGGAAGCATCACACACACGCGTCGTCCGCCGCATCCTCAAGATGACCGAGCGCCACGACACCGAGGTCGTCTACCTCCGTGGCAACCACGACGAGATCCTCGAGCGCTTCCTGCCGCTCGCCCTAGGGCGCATCCGCATCGTCAAGGAGCACATCCACGTCACCGCCGATGGCAAACGCTACCTTGTGGTGCACGGCGACGGCTTCGACAGCGTCTCCACCGGCCACAAGTGGATGGCCATGCTCGGTGCTGTCGGATACGACCTGCTCCTCGAGGTCAACCGGATCTACAACCGCTGGCGCCGCTGGCGGGGACGCGAGCCATTCTCGCTCAGCAAAGTGGTCAAGGCCAAGGTCAAGTCGGCCGTCAGCTTCATCGACCGCTACGAGGACCTCCTCCAACAACTCGCCCGCCATCGCGGGTGCGACGGCATCATCTGCGGCCATATCCACACGCCGGAGGACAAGCAAGTCGGCGGCGTCCACTACCTCAACAGCGGCGACTGGGTCGAAAGCCTCAGCGCGATCATCGAACACCACGACGGTCGGCTCGAACTTGTGCACCATCACCAGGGACCCGCCGTCCCGGTGGACGATCGCACGATCGCGCCCGGCCCGGTGCATCACCCCGTGCCCGATTCCGCCGCAGCCTGACGCAGCCCATGTTCACCGAAATCGAACGCAGGTTCCTCGTTGTCGGCGACGGTTGGAGGGAACAAGCCAGGGCGTCCCGCATCGTCCAAGGCTACCTGAGCTTCGACCCGGACCGCACCGTGCGCGTGCGCGTCGCGGGCGGCGAGGCATGGCTCACCGTCAAAGGCCGACGCATCGGTCTCTCGCGCCGCGAAATCGAGTTCCCGATGCCCATCGGTCATGCACGCGAGCTGCTCGCGCTCTGCGACGGCATTCCCGTGGAAAAAACCCGACACACCCTCGACCTCAACGGACTCACTTGGGAAATCGACGAGTTTCACGGAGTCAACGAAGGCCTTGTTATCGCCGAAGTCGAACTGCCCGATGAAAGCACCCACGTCGAGCCACCGCCGTGGTGCGGCATCGAAGTCTCCACCGATCGCCGCTACTCGAATTCATCCCTGGCCCGTGTCCCGTTCTCAACCTGGCCGGCATCCGAGAGCGGATGCAGCCCGGGATTCACCCTGTGACAATTGTGTCACGCAGACCTGCTTCGGCACGATTCCTCCATCAGACAGATCCGACGGTCAGCATCGGTGCTGCCACCAAACAACGATGCCACCGCTTCCATCATGAAACGCGTCTTCTCCATCCTCGCGATCCTGCTGCTGGCCGCCACGGTCAGCCTGTTGATGCTCCGGGAGCCCATCGATCCACCATCCGCAACCATCAAGGCGGACACCGCCGCAACCGATGCACCTGCGGAAACTCCGACGATGACCGATGCCACGCCGTCTCCCTCCACCGATAGCGCAGGACCTGCAGCGACCGCCGAAGACGTCTCGCATTTGCCGATCGTCGAAGCACTCCAGCATGCGGGATTTACCCGGTTCGCCGCACTGCTAAAGGCTTCCGGAGTGGCCAAGACACTCGCGGAAGGCGGACCCCACACGTGCTTTGCGCCGACCGATCCGGCATTCGATCAGCTTCCGGAACATGCCCGACAACGCATCAGCAAGGATCCGTCAGACCCGTCGGTCGTCTCTTGGCTCAAGTACCATTTCGCCCAAGGCGAGCAACTCGACTCGCAGGCGCTCGGACTCGAACGCGGACTGTTGACCCTCGACGGACGGATGCTGACGATCTGGGTGACCCCTGGAAAAATCCGCATCGACAAGCATGCGGAAATCGTCCGGCCGGACATCCGTGCCGCGAACGGCATCATTCACGGAATCGGCGCGCCGCTCGAATTCCGCGAGGATCCCGCCACGGAGTGAAGGTGGCGGATTTGTCACAATGCACCACTTGGGGTATTGCGAGGCTGCGGAAACATCCTGCGTCAGCCCCGCACGCAGTCCGCGATCCCATGCATCCAAGAACCATCCCGGAGACGGCGGCGGCGATCCGACCCCGTCGGCAACGTGCCCGATGGATCCTCCGGCGGACCTCACTGTGGACGATCGTCTCGTTGCTGACCCAGCCGCTCACCGGCCAACAAGTGGCACCGATCTCCATCCCGAAGGCCGACGAGTTTCAAGCCGAGGGTGAACCCGCGCCGGCACCGTCGGCACCTGTGCCGACCGATGCTCCGCTGGCACCACCCGACGGCATCACTCCCGCGGCCGACCCAATCCCGATCGCCAATGCGGCCGAGGCCAACAGCGTGATCAGCGGCGAAGTGTCCGACGCCCTCACGCTCAACCCGATCGCCGGTGCCTTCGTTGAGGCCGTCGGCACCGGCCGCAGCACCCAAACCGACGCCAAGGGCCGCTTCACACTCCAAGGGCTGCCCGTCGGCAATCTCACGCTCGAGGCGACCAAGCTCGGTTATTCTACCGAGTCCGCGATCGTCACCACCCTGCCCGGGCAACCCGCCTCTTCGCGCTTCGGCCTAAGGGCCAAACCCGCCGACGACACCTCGGAGGAAACCTTGCTTGAGGAGGAAACCGTCGTCGGCGAATACCAGGAGGAATCCCAAGGGGATTTCAATCTCTCACTGGAACTCGACACTCCGGCCCTCGCGTCGTCCATCGGTCGCGAGGAGTTTGCCAAAACCGCGGTGAGCGACGCGGGCGAGGCGATCGCCAAGGTATCCGGCGCGAACATCGTCGATGGCAAATACGCCGTTGTCCGCGGTCTGGCCGACCGCTACGTCAGCACCCTGTTCAACGGCGCCCAGGTCGCATCGGCCGACCCGTCGAAAAAGGCGCTGCAACTCGATCTGTTCCCCACCAGCGTCATCGAGGCGATCTCGGTCGACAAAACCTGGTCGGCCCATCTTCCCGGCGACTTCGGTGGCGGCAGCATCAACATCGTCACCCGCGCGTTTCCCGAAAATCGCTTCCTGAGCTACAAGTACAAGATCAGCAGCAACGACAGCATGCTCGATGAGTTTTACCTCCATCCCGGAAAGAAACTCAACTTCATGGGCGACAACCGGGAATCCATGCCCTACGCGCAATTGGAAACCACCGATGCCGACGGCAACGTCGTGTTTCTCGACAGTCGCAACACGGACCCCGCAACGCTGGCCGGATACTGGAAGGACCTGCATGCGTCCCAAAACCTCAAGCCGAAGCTCGGGAGCGCCGAGCCCGGCCACTCGCACAGTCTCAGCTACGGCGAGACCTTCAAGTTCGCCAACGACAGCAGACTCGGCATCATCACCGCGTTCAGCCAGTCATCGGGAGACTCGTCGAACACCACCGAAGTCAACAATCCGATCCGTGAGTATCTTCAAGACGAATACAAGCGCAGCGCGGAAACCGCGGGATTCGCCTCGGTCGCCTACGAACTCAACGAACTGCACAAGGTCCAAGCCACCTGGTTCGACAAACACATCGCGGAGGACAAGATCAACCACAACCGCAGGATCCTTGACGACACCGAGAACCTCAACTACGGGCGATACCTGCCCAACGCGTTGAGCGATCCCAACTCTGGCAATGATTATGGCGCGGATGCGATTTATTATGGCCAATCCTGGGGAATCGAAACCGTGATGCGGGACCTGCAGATCCTCCAGCTGAAGGGGAACCACAAACTGAAACAACGCGGACCCGAAATCAGTTGGTCGCTCACCGAAAGTGACTCGGCTGAAATCCGGCCGCACTCGAGCACCTTCAATTACGGACTGCTCGACTTCAGCGCATCCGCGGTCGACAACACCGGCAAAAGCCTCGCCCAGTACAAGGCGGAGTCGGACGCCCTGTTCCAGACTCCTGAAAAACTCGCCCTCAAGGCCGTGGTCGACACCCTGCCCGCTACCGCCGCAGGTTGGGCTCAAACACTGATGAACGAAGGCAAGCTCCCCGCCGGTGACCCCGCGACCTACACATGGGAAACCATCCGGATCCCATGGACGACCACCGGAACCAGCTCAGTCAACCGCACCCGCGGCAGGCAGTACAACCAACTCAACAGCCAATTGATCAATTACAACCAAGGGCTCGTCATTCTCAACGAGGATCTGGGACAGGTCGGCACCGTCGTCCACGGAACTTATTCGGGATCGGTCGAGGGCAAACAATACAGCCTCCGGCGCTATGAGAGCACCACCGAAGACGCGAGCGACCAACAGCTCGCCCTCAAGCTGCCGTTTTACTTCGACGACCGCTCAGACGACCGGTTGTTCGAACTCAGCGGCGGCACCTCGTCCGTCACTCGCGAGCGCAAGTCCAAGGTGCGCGCCTACGACCTGATCTTCCGCGCAAACGACCGGGGCTACGCTGCAGGCGCCCTGGAAGGACCGGACGGCCTCGGCGAGCAGATCCACGACGATCCGTCGATCATGGCCGACGACTTCACAGGCAACGACACCGCAGCGGCGTCCGGTCCTTATTACATCAATGCACTGGCGCTGCGCGGCGTGGAGAACATCGACACCGAACTCGCGCAACAAGCCCACTTCGTCAACGGCCGCCTGCAATTCGACAAGACCTTCTTCAACGCCGGCGTCCGCAAGGAGTCGGAAACCTACGACATCCGCATCAAGCCGTCACCGGAGGCCGGATTCACCGAGGAACAAATCGACCTGCTCGGCTGGGAAAACCGCGACGCCCAACACCAGATGCTGCCAAGCACCTCGATGGGCACCAGCGTGCTCGACGATCGGATCGATCTGCTCGTCGCCTGGTCGCGCACCGTTGCCAGGCCGACCTTCTGGGAATTCGTGCCGACCGAGACGCTCGACCAGGGAACCGGCCTCGGCCGACGCGGCAACAGCCTGCTGACCAGCACTCTGGTCGAGAACCAGGACGTCGCCGTCACCTTCAATCTGTCGGACAACTCCGTGCTGCGCTTCAGCTTCTTCGACAAGCAGCTCGAACGACCGTTGGTCACCTTCTACGAAACGACCGGGGTCCTCATCTACAAGGATTCCTACATCCGCCAGAACAACCTGACCGGCGAGATCGAAGAACAGCGGGACTACACGGGCCAGGTGCGCGGATTGGAAATCGAGGCGGAATGGAACGACCTCGGCCCGTTCTCCATCAAAGGCAACGTCACCCACATCGATGCCCAACTGGATTACTTTTACGAGGAAGCCGGCGTGGTCGACCCCGTCACTAGCCGCCTGCCCTACCAGCCCTCGCTGATTGCCAATGCCACACTTGGCTACGAATACGAACCATGGAACGCCTCGATCTACTTGGTCTGCAACTACACCGGCGATTACCCGGTCGTGTTGCAGCGCAACCAGAACGACATCGGCATCACCCGCGAGCCGCTCACCACGCTCGATCTCGTCCTGGAGAAGAAATTCCAAGCCGGCTTCTCGGATTGCACCGTGCGTGGCGGGGTCAAAAACCTCACGGGAGCCGAGGATCTCTACCTCTACGGCGACAAAACCTTCGAAAAAGAAACGCTCGGCCGCACGTTCTGGCTGGAGGCGGAGATCTCCTTCTGAATCTGACGGGATCGTCACGCAAAACCCGTGGTCGGGCCTTCATCGGTGGCGTTGGCTCGCGACTGTCGGGATTGATTTCCGGCATCTCCCCATACCCACCAACATGAAAACCAAAACCAGCTGCTTGAATATCCTCACGCCAGCGATTGGTCTGCTACTCGCCACCAGCGCGTATGCGGAACAAATCGACGTGGTGAACAGTTCCGCGCACAGCGTCTCTGACGCGACGCTCGGAGTAAAAGTCCTCGCCCAGACCAACATGACCTGGACAAAGGACAAGACCTACATCCTCAGCGACCGTCTCTTCATCAAGAACGGCCAGACGCTCACCATCGAGCCGGGCACCCGGATCTACGGATCGACCAACGACAACGGCACTTCCACCAAAGCCGATGACAAGGTCGGATCGCTCATCGCCTGCCGCGGTGGCCGACTCGTGGCCGACGGCACTGCCGCCGAGCCG
>Ga0169931_10012465_pt1 | contig 11781 bp, 8 predicted proteins | sample Kivu_15m_20L_FD_129675 | JGI IMG/M metagenome (GOLD analysis project Ga0169931, IMG submission 129675) | Freshwater microbial communities from Lake Kivu, Western Province, Rwanda to study Microbial Dark Matter (Phase II) - Kivu_15m_20L... | ecosystem: Environmental > Aquatic > Freshwater > Lake ... | reverse complement strand
TTGGTCTGCAGTCGCTGCTTCAGGCCGATTCGACTCTGCATTTGGTCAGCAACAATCTGGGGACTAACCGCAGAAACATAGCGCTGCATGCCCTGCCGAGCCGCATAGTCTCGCGATTCAAACGGTGCGGGTAAAGTTCCTCCAAAGGTATTGATGATCAATCGGCGGCGGAAATGCTCTTGAGCGTTGTCATCGATCGGATCATACAATGGGAGAAGATCCAAATCGCGATCGCTTCCTGCATACCATGTTTCACTAGTATAAGTGACTTTGTGTGCGAGGCCGTTGATGTTGAACAGCGTACTCTGGAAGTCAGGGAAAACTTGCCAGAATGGAGTCGCGGCACGCAGTCCCGCTTGGCCCGTTAGCCGAGTCAATGATTCCCCGTTGACATCTTCACCCCAATAGGCAGCCTCGCCAGAAAGGAATGGGGTCCATTTGGAATGCCATACTTGGAAGGGCATCGAGATTTCTTGGCGCGTCGCGGCCTGGAGCCCCGAAGCGGGAACTTCCCACGGTTGATTGATCCACTTAGCAGCATCTTGAGGTTGGGTTGGAAAGCTTGCAACCTTTTGATCGGCATAGCCGACGTTGGTATGAGCGTACCAAGTGAAGATGTCCCCAAGCGAGTATCCGAGAAGATGATGATCCAGACGAGGAAGCCACTGCGTCTCGGTAAAGAACTCGTTGACGCGGGCCTGCCCCCAGATGTCGAGCATCTGGCTTTCACGAAAGTAGTTGCGATAACGAATCGCAGTTGAACGATCCTTCAGTGTGTCCCAGTCGGTCTCGTAATACATTTCCAGAAAATTTCGATCGCTGACCCACCCAAGTTCTGCCCAAAGCTCGCTGGTGGGATTCAAAAACTGTCGGTGGTTCCAAATCACTCTTCCACGACTGCGCGATTCCGGAATCATGGCGACACGATCGGATCCTAGAGTGTCGAATCCGCTGTCGTTCAATCCCCAAGCGTCGACGTTTCCTTGAGCAGGACCTGCGCCGAAGAATCCTGGGACCGAGTAATTGAAGTCCGAACCAATAGCGAATCCGCGTTGGCTCAGGTAATCTGTCGACAAATTCCACTTGGTACCATCCACGGCATCGATTCCCAGGATTTGGTACAGATTCCAGTCAACGAGTGCTTGAGAGCCGAATATCTGATCTTGCCGATACTGGAAACCCGAAACATAGTAGCTCGACGTATCGACGTTGGTGTTGAGGATCGGCCAGTAGAGGACGGGCAGCCCTTCTAAATAGACGAAGTTGTGGCGAGACTGAGCCTTCATTCTCGTTTGATTGCTCTCTGGCGACAGGAATCCAAACCCGAGCATGCCACTGCCAGAGGACTGACGCTGATCGTTCATTTCGATCCGATCAGCTTGCAACCAATAGCGAGGGACCCCCAATCGGCTGCTTGTCATCGCCGCACCATTGGCAAGGAAGTTCTCTCGCGATTTCTGCTGGATCACGTCGGCTTTGAGGCGAACAATCCCCTCATACCCAGGTGCAGGAGTCAGTACTTCCGCTCCTAAAATCATCCCATATTCCGACTGCACGTTGTAGTACATGCGATCGGCGTAGATCTTGCGAGATCCTTGCTGGAAGACGATGTTTCCCTCGAGATACAATTCGATCGGAAGATCATCCACTCGACGAGATAACAGGCGATTCATATCGCTCGTCCATAGGATGCACCGATCGGCCTCGATCAACACCGTCCCCATGTCGAACAGCCCACCGCTGGTCTGGACGGCAACATCATTGAACATCAATCGAATACCGCGAGTGATCGTAACAACCGTGTCGCCTCGATCAGGTCTTGGGGTGATTTGCAATTGCGGTTCCACGCCACCGCGACCACTGAATACAAACTCCTTGGCTCCAATGCGCTGCGCGGAAACGCGAGCGTTGGGCGAGGACTGGGCGGCTATGGGCGCTGGAAGCGGAGCGGGTGCGTTATTGAGAACCAACGGTGCAGGTGCCGTCGGCAGTGACATGGTTCCCCCATCGAGAACTGTTCCTCCCACCTGAGGATTGCCGATGGTCATCTGATTGGGTGTACCCATCGGCAGGGCATTGGCATTGCCTGGTGGAGCAACAACACTTCCCGATGGTGGCATGGTGCCCAGCGATGGTGAAGTTTGCAGTTGCGATGTCAAGCGAGCATAGCTTTCTTCGTCCGCCTGTGTCCATGCAATTGCTGCCTGAACAGCCGAAGGAGAACTCGACGATCCTTCGGACGCAGGGACGCTTGACGTATGATCCCCTCCATCGATCCATGACTCCGAAGATACTTCGATTTCAAATCGAGAGAATAATCTTCCCATCCAACTGCTATCCTGCAGTCGCTGATCCTCCGCCCAACGCACCTGGCATGTTCCCTGAAGTTCGACGATGGCCTGTTGCATCGCTTCGCCATCGACCTCAAAGGTCTTGATCCATAGCGTGGCTCGATCAGCCTGTGCAAAGAATCGCCCCTGATAGATGCGGCACCCTTGCTCTAGGACATAGATCGTCGTATCCCCACGCTCATGCCGCGTTCCCTTCGATGCAAAGACCGCGATGGGATATTTCGGATCCGACAAAGGGACGCCGATCTCGGTGCCGCGAATCGTCCCCTGGCCACCACACAACAACAGGATAAACACCAGAATGCGGACAGCAAGCGACCTCGGTGCGATGTCAATACAACGCATTCCACACAACCATCGATGGGTGATCGCCCAATCGTCTGGAGGGGGATGATAGAGGTATCGCAATTCGTCGAAGGGACTCCGTTCCACTCCCGACTCTTTTCTCCGTTAGGCTCGACAGGTTCCTGAGTTCAGCTAGCGGAGTATAGAAATCAAATTTTTTGGGCTCAAGATGAAGGTTTCGCTCAGGTCACGATTATCGAGTGCCGATTCTACATCTTTACAGCACCAAGATGGCGAAAAGTTGCCATGTCTCCTAGCTCCTTAAGAGCTATCTGTCCTACCCAGACTCCGCATCTTTTCAAGCAACATCTTTCACCGATGGGCTCCATCTATGTCTAATCTTGATTCGCTAGCGATTCATTTGATTCGCGAAGGCCAATGGTCTGAAGCCATTTCCTTGTATCGCGAGGAACTCGGCGTCTCTGTCGCACAGGCGGAGGCTCGGGTGCTCGCACTGGCCGAGGAGTATGAAATCCTCTATCCGGGCCGCTGGGGAGCTTGGTTAACGCTTGCATTTGCAGGGTTATCCCTCTTGGCATTGGTAGCCGTTCTTCAATTGATTTTGAGCTCCAATTAATTTCGAGAGCTCAAGCCCCGGCCAACAGGTTTGCTCGTTTTTCAGCAATGGTTGCGATCAACAGTTTTTGTGGAGCCACAAATTTGGCCACTCCCTGCTCCATGAGGGTTGCCTCCATATGGTCCAGGCGGACGGCGTGATCGAGTTCCTGGCAAACTGTTTCCGGCGGCATCGCGTCGAGTTGTCTTGAAAATCGCTGGTCGCTAGCAGCGATGGCAGCGTTGGTTTCGGGGGGATTGGTTTGGATGTCGGAACCCGCCAAGGCGGCGACATACTTCCACGGAACGTCGGACGCGTTTTTCGTACCGGTACTGGCAAAGATGATCTCTTGTTGCAGCGTCGTGGGGTGATCGCTCCAGAATTGTCTATTTTCCGTCCAAATGCGTTTTGCATTCAGGATGCCGTAGCTGCCTTGGGCTGCGGGAGAGAGTTCCGGGCAGTGTTCGGCGGTGTATTGGTCAATGCGGGAAACGAAGATGCTGTAAACACTCTTGAAATTTCCTAACGACGAACGTTTTTGAGCCCCTCGCCATATTGCATCGCGAGCGGCAAGGTACTGCCCCCTAGTAAAGATCAGCGTGACGTTCAGGGTGACTCCCTCCGCGGCCAAAGTTTCCAAGGCTTCGAGGCCGGCGACCGTTGCGGGAACTTTGATCATTCGATTGCGTTGGCCATCGGACCACTTGCGTCCGAGTTCGACATAACGCTGAACTCGCAGGGCATGCGGGATGTTGTTCCCTGGGTCTTCCAGGAGTGGATCCAATTCAAAACTCACCCAGCCAACATTTCCTCGCGAGTTCTCCCACATGGACTCAAACTTCCGTTGAGCTTGCGAAACCAGTGCGTCGGTCAAGTCCCAGCAGATCGACTCATTATCCAAACCGGCATGCAAGGCTTTTGTGATTCGATCGTCGAAACGGCCCGTTCGGACAAGATTAGATACGATGATTGGATTGCTTGTCGCACCCACCGCGCCCCATTCGATGTTTTGATCGATCAGATTTGGATCGATCGAATCGAGATAGAGTTTGGTACCGGTTTGGATCAGAGAAGTGATCGAAGGGTTTCCCATGGTTATCTCGGGGGTTAGGTGAAGGTTTATCGGTGACATGGTAAACTTTGCCGCTCGGATGTTCTAGTCGAAGACGACTCGGGCTCGTACTTTGTTATTCTTGAGAAACCATGATCGACCTCCGCAGCGATACTGTAACTCGTCCAACCCCTGCAATGCTTGAATCGATGATGTCTGCCCCGGTGGGGGACGATGTGATCGATATCGATCCAACCGTTGTGAAATTGCAGGATCGAACGGCGGATTCGCTGGGCAAGGAAGCCGCTATCTTCATGCCCAGCGGGACGATGACCAATCAGATCGCGCTGCGAGTGCATTGTAGCCCCGGGGATGAATTCCTTTGCGAGGCGGAATGCCATATTTACAACTATGAACAAGGAGCCTTTGCTCAGTTAAGCGGTCTGGTAGCTCGAACCATCCCAGGGAAGTGCGGCGTATTCGACGTCGGGCAACTCGAAGGCATGGTTCGCCCGGACAACGAGCACATGGTTCGGACTCGGTTGTTGTGTTTGGAGAACACATCGAATCGTGGAGGAGGTTCGGTCTTCCCTCAAAGGAAAGTTGATTCGATCGGTCGATGGGCGAAGGAGCACGGGTTACTGCTGCATCTGGACGGCGCACGCCTATTCAACGCTGCCGTCGCGTCGGGATTGAGCCTTAAGGAATTGTCGGAACCCTTTGATTCGGTCAGCGTCTGCTTCAGCAAGGGATTAGGCGCTCCGGTTGGATCCTGTCTGGCTGGCAGCAGAGAGTTCGTGGCTCGTGCGCGACGGGCTCGCAAGCTTTTTGGTGGTGGGATGCGGCAAGCGGGCATCATCGCTGCAGGGGCATTGCATGCTCTCGAGCATCATGTCGAACGATTGGCGGAGGATCATACGAATGCGAAACGATTGGCGGAGGCAGTCCGAGCGGTTCCAGGATTGCGGTTGTTGGGTGATGAGGTCGAAACCAACATCGTTATTTTTCGAATCGATCCAGCGATGGGAACAGCCGCGAGCTTTGCAGGCATGCTTCGCGACCTGGGTGTACACGTATTCGCGTTCGGACCTCAGAGCATCCGAATGGTGACTCATATGGATGTCGATCGCTCCGCGATTGAAATCGCCTGCGATGCGATTAAGCGAGCTGGACAGTTAACTGCGGGGGCCTAAACCTATGCGTTGCGCCCCATGATCACCAAGCACATATCGTCTTCTTGTTCGCAGCCGACGATGTGTTGTTTCACTTGAGAGATCACTTGATCACCAGCCAGTTGTACGTTGCCCTTGGCTTGCTTGATCACATCCCGGACACGAGCAATCGAGTATTGTTCTCCTTGGGCATTGGGGGCCTCGAAGATACCGTCGGTATAGAGCGTCAGACTTTCACCCGGAAGCAATTCTGTTTCGCAGGAGTCGAACTCGATATCGGACATAATCCCCAGCGGTGGTCCACCGATCTCGGATCCAGGTTCCGTAATCTCCCCATCTTTATCGAATTTGATCGGCGGCATGTGACCGGCGATGACGATGGTCGCACGATTGGTGGACTTGTCGAGAATCATCGCGGTCATCGTGATGAATCGCTCGGCTTCCAGAGCGGTGATGCGATCGTTCAAGTGGGCCATGGCTTTTCGCGGATCAACGATCGAGCCAAACGCGAAACGGGTTTCCGCCGAGAGCTTGGCCATGAACATTGCGGCTGCAACTCCGTGACCGACAACATCTGCCAAGATCACCGCCAATCGATTGCCATCGAGTTCGAGGAAGTCGAAATAGTCTCCGCCGATTTGCTGGGCGGGATTGTAGTATTTGAAAAACGAATAGCCTTGCACTTTGGGGAGTTCCTTTGGGAGAAACGCCAACTGTACCTGCTTGGCCAATTCGAGATCTTGTTCGACCAGTTTCTGCTGAACGACCCGTTCGTGAAGCTGTGCGTTCTCGATCGCGATTCCCGCTTGGTTAGCCACTGCGATAAGAATCTCCAAATCCTTTTGCTCAAATCCACCCTTTTGTTGAAGACTGTCGATCTGGATTGCACCGATCGGCTCGCCCTCGCTGTTCAAGAGCGGTGCAATGATCATGGATCGAATACGGAAGTCGGCTACGCTTTGGCTACCATCGAACCGCTGGTCACTACTTGCATCCAACGAAATGATCGCTTCCTTGGTTTGCATGACTTCCCGCAACACGGTGCGCGAGACCCGAATGAGTTCCTCCTGATCCGGGCGGCGAGTCTTAGTCCATCGTGGCGAGAGCGCTCCGGAATCATCTTTGAGGATGATAAAGCCGCGATCGGCTTGAATGAAAATTGTGAACAAGGAGTCAAGAACTTTGGGGAGGACTCGGTCGAGTTCGACTGTCCTGCCGAGCCCCTGCATGATCTCAAGGATAGCCGAGAGTTTCAGTTCCGGTGAAGCCGTTAGCTGTACGCCATACTGACTGCCCGTCCTAGCATCGAGCTTGACCGTGACAGCCTGCATCCCTTCCTGCTCTTCACCGTCGTCGACAAACATGATCCCCATGCTCGACCCGCGAACATCCTGGCTTCCAATCTTGATTTCGGATTTCTGAGCATCTTCGTAATAGGCCAATTCGATGTCGCAGATGCGAACCATGTCGCCATCATGAAGCGGTGTCGATCCCTGGATGATCGTTCCGTTGACGATCGTTCCGTTTCGGCTGTTCATGTCCTCGATCGCGTACCCCGATGAGATCTTGACCGCCTTGGCGTGTTGGCGCGAAACGGCACCACTTTCAAGCACAATATCGCACTCGGGGTGGCGTCCAAGTACATATTGCTCACGAGTCAGTGTGATGCGTTGGCCCATCGAAGGACCGGTTACGGTTTCAAAGTAAGGCATGTGGCAGGCTTGTCGGACTTTTACTAGGAAAGACAGACTCTCACGTGTAGCTTCTTCGGGATGAACCCGGACAAGGCTCTTTCCATGATAACGAGTTCCGTCGCGGACCGGGAGTCCGCGCCCTCTACGAAGTTCCCGACGTCGATTCGACGGCAATTTGTCGCTGGCAGGGATAATGATTATCGAAAATCATCAGTTTTCTGTAAAATTGTCCTCCATGGATACAACGCCATTGGCTTCTAAATCCCAGGAACTTCGCTCCGCACGCTTCTGGTCCATCTTTATCCTTGCATTGATGGCCATCAATCTGCTGGTGGCCCTGGTCGCTATCGTCATCGCTCTGGGGGATCCATCGTTCAAGCCGGTCCCCTCTTACGGTGAAAATGCGGTCGACTGGGAAACCCAAAAGAGAATGCAAGTGAAGTCCGATTCTCTTGGTTGGACCGCAAGTGTGGAACGAAATCCTCAACGGAATGGGATCCGCGTCACGATGACGGACCAGGTTGGCAATCCGGTCACCGGATTATCCGGCAATATACAAGCCTACCACTTCACCCGCGCCGGCGAATCTGTCACGATTCCAACGATCGAATCGAACACCGAGCCGGGAGTTTACATCGCCGATTTCGATGCTTCAAAAGACGGGCGCTGGCAAGTAACGCTGAGACTGATGCGCGATCAGGATGAACCATTTTTTTGGGATCATGATGTGGAGTGGTACCGCTGATGTTTTGGGAATGGGGGACGGCCGTCATCGTCGCATCTTTGCTGGGGTCCGGTCACTGTGTCGGGATGTGCGGTCCCTTTGCTGTTCTCGCAACCCGTAACCCATCGACCATTGCCCCATCAAGCCAAGCCAACTGGACCGGACGATTGGTGACTTTGGCGAGTTATCACATCGGCCGACTTGCAACTTACCTTATGTTGGGTGCGCTCATGGGCGGGCTAGGAAGTGTCGCTGACGGTCTGGCCGTTGGTTCTGGATGGGCCCCGCTCGCCGCCCGATGGGTGGGAGGGCTCATGGTGTTGATGGGCTTCGCCATTCTCATGAAATGGTGGCGGGGACGCCGCGGGTTGGTCCAGCATTCAGGCTGGGTGGCTCGATGGAATCAATGGATCCTTCAAATCCGCAAGCGTTGGCGTGTTCGCGGCGCCGCGGGCGCAGCATTTTCCTGGGGACTGATGAGCACATGGCTTCCCTGTGGATGGCTCTATGTGTTTGCTATCGCCGCCGCAGGTGCTGGAGGTGCGGCCTGGGGAATGCTGTTGATGACTGCTTTTTGGGTAGGCACCCTGCCCCTGCTATCCATGGTCCCGATGGGAGCTTGGTGGATCACAGGACGCGTGAATGCGAATGGACCTGCAACGGACGGAAACCTACAGGTAAAGCCTACTGGCTGGACCGCCAGACTCAACGGTTGGATTACTTCGGCGCAACCTTTTGTTCAACCAGCAGCAGCCTGTATTCTGATCGCCTTCGGCGCAATGACCGCTACCAGTCGAGCCCATATCTCGCTTGAAAAGCTCAAGGCACCTTCATCGCATCCCATGCAAATCGCACCAAGCGAGCGATTGAAGGAAATAATCGACCAGCCACTTCCATGTTGCCAAGCGGACGAAGCAAGCTCTGAATCCAAGGAGAGCGGGCGTGGCGACGGCGAATGAACCCGATCGCGCATCCACACACCCCTGCGCGCACTGCGGCCTTCCGACACGCACCGATGATCCGGCAGCTTTCCTGGACAACTCGGCCAGAGTCTTTTGTTGCCATGGATGCATGGGTGCATACGCTTTGATTCATGAGTGCGGACTGCAAGACTTCTACGCTCTGCGAGATCAGTCCCACTCGGAGATATCGCCGGTAAAGAGTTATCGCAAACAGCATGTGCTGGATGATCTGGAGGCTGCGGGTGTGCCGGTCGAGACTTTTGCGGATGGATTGTGCCGCGTCCAGTTGTCGGTCGACGGATTGCACTGCGCAGCCTGCAGTTGGTTGATTGAAAAGATGCAGGGGACTGTGCCGGGCTTGAAATCCGCTCGTGTCCGAATGAGCGATGCGACGCTCGACATGGTCTACGACCCGCAGGTGACCAGTCCGCGGAAGGTTGCCGAACGATTAGGAACATTAGGATATATCCTATCGCCAATCGATTCTCGCGACGAAGGCGAGTCGGCAGATCGATGGTTGCAGCGCGATCACTGGATCGGGATGGCAACATCCTTTTTCCTCGCGGCCAACGCGATGTGGATCGGCATTTCCCTTTACGCGGGCGAAGCCTCGGGGATGGATCATTCCCATGCGACATTTCTCCGATGGATGGGAGCATCGCTGGGGTTGCTCTCGGCGATCGGTCCTGGACGAATATTTTTTTCTTCTGCATGGACTTCGCTTCGAGCAGGTGTACCTCACGTTGATATACCTGTGGCGCTCGGGCTTGCCGTAGGAACCGCTGGAAGCTTGGTGGGTGCCGCTCTCGGCGAAGGAAATATCTATTTCGATTCACTTGCATCGCTCGTATTTCTGCTCCGCGTTGGACGCTATATCCAGTTTCGCGCTCAGTATCGAGCAGGATTGTCCCTCACCCGTCTGCTCCGTTCCCATCATGAGATGGCCGTTCGATTGGAGTCGGACGGCTCCATAGTGACTATTCCTGCGCATCGATTGCAAGTCGACGATGTTGTCGAAGTTCTTCCAGGTCAATCCCTGCCTGTCGATGGTATCGTCATCAAGGGATCCAGCTTGCTCCAGACGGCATGGATCACGGGTGAGAGTCGACCGTTCCCGGTTTCCGCAGGGATGGAATGGGTGGGGGGGGCACAGAATCTGCAAAGTCCTCTCCTGATTCGTGTCACCGCGGCAGGAGACCAAAGCCGGATCGGCCGATTGCGCGAGATGGTTCGTCAAGCGACTGCGCAACGAACTCCTATGACTCAACTCGCCGATCGCGTGGGCGGAATCTTCGTGATCGTTGTATTGGTATTGGCGATCGGAACGTTTGCTGCATGGAGTTGGATCGCATCCCCAGCAGTCGCCGCTGGGCATACGATTGCGCTCTTGACGATCGCATGCCCATGCGCGTTAGCGTTAGCCGCGCCACTGGTGATCACCGTCGCTTTGGGCCGAGCCGCTCGCGAGCAAATCTGGATACGGGACGGAAATGCGCTCGAGCGTTTGGCGAAACCCGGGATCCTTTGGATTGACAAGACGGGAACTCTCACGCTCGGTGATCTGAGTGTCCTCAACTGGGATGGGACCGCCGACGATCTCAAACGTGCAGCAGCTCTGGAGAGTCGATCGGAACACCCGGTGGCCCGTGCTATCGTCGCCTTCGCCTCTCAGCAAGATCCGACATGGCACCCCACGCATTATCGAGTGGATAATGTCTTGCAATCGTATGGCGAAGGAATACGCGGCACCGTCGATGGACTTTACTACGAACTCAGGGGCTCTGATCATCAGGAACAAATGCCCAAGCAAGACACCGATTCCTATATGCCGATTTGCCAAGCGATCGATGTTTTTTGTAACGGTGTTCGCCACGGAACCTTGCGGATGGGTGATCGCGAACGGCCGGGGGCGGTCGATGCGCTCAAGTCCTTGTCACAAAGAGGTTGGAATATCGGGCTGCTCTCGGGAGATAGAGCCAACATCGTCGAGGCTTTGTCCGATCGCTTGAAAGGGGCTGGGCTAACATTGGTTGCCACCAAATCCGAGCAAAGCCCAGAGCAAAAAATGGAGACAATCATGAAAAGCCGTCGCATGTATCCCACAACGGTGATGGTCGGTGATGGGATCAACGATGCAGCAGCATTGTCGACGGCCGATATCGGCATAGCTATTCGCGGCCCAGGAGAGGTTTCCTTGCGGAATGCTCCCATCTTTATTCCCGGCAATCAAATCGACTCGATCGTTCGGTTGGTGGACTCGTCCAAGAGTGCGGTCCGCGGGATCCATGCGTGCTTCGCCGCTTCGCTCCTCTACAACACCATCACGATCTCATTGGCAATCAGTGGTTGGATTCATCCCCTGATTGCGGCGTTGTTCATGCCGCTCAGTGGGATTACCGTCCTGACCATGGCACTACTGGTCCGCACGTTTCCGTCTACTAATTCACAAAGTTATCCCGATGGTAAATCGAATGCTGGTTTGGGGACAAGCAGGCAGGTGGAGATATGAGCGTTCTGTATATCGCGCTTCCCCTCGCGATTCTTCTCGGCGGAATCGGTTTAGTCGCCTGCTGGTACTGCATTCGAAGCGGACAGTATGACGACCTCGAATCCCCATCGGTTCGAATGCTCATCGATGAATCGCCTGAAAGAAACGCGAACGACGAAGACACCAATCGGTGCGACCACGTACAGCCCTAATCGCAATGAGAGAGCCAAGCCCCTCGCAACGCCGCCACCACATGGCTTGTCCACGCGGGGCGACGATCAGATATCGGGTGGCACGCTCGGAGGCTTTGCGACGGGCGTGGGATTCGATAGGCTCCCCAGCTATCCTTGGAATCACACGCTTACCTAACTCAAGAAGTTAAAAACGGTACCTGACACCTTTTGCAGGAACTACAGCGATGGTTTGGCGATCAACCAG
>Ga0169931_10012464_pt1 | contig 11783 bp, 9 predicted proteins | sample Kivu_15m_20L_FD_129675 | JGI IMG/M metagenome (GOLD analysis project Ga0169931, IMG submission 129675) | Freshwater microbial communities from Lake Kivu, Western Province, Rwanda to study Microbial Dark Matter (Phase II) - Kivu_15m_20L... | ecosystem: Environmental > Aquatic > Freshwater > Lake ... | reverse complement strand
TTGATTTAATTTTTTTTCTGTGCATTTGTGTTTTGATTCATTGTCATCAAGACGTTCGTGTAGGTGAGCTAGTTCTTTTTTTAGACCAGTAACATGGCCATAAATAGATACTATATGTTCCCCTGTAGTTCTGGGTTGTTTCCCGTTTCCATTTGCCATTATGATAATCCTTGTTGTCTTAATCTAATTGCTTTTTCAGCGTCTGTTAATAACCCAGTTTCAGTCACTGTCAACCCTGTTTGTTGATTTACAGGTGCAGGAGGTCTTGTTACAACTTGTGGATTAGGCTGTGGTTGAGGTGGTAAGGGTTGAACATTACTTGGTCCCTCGCTTCTCGGTCCTAGCAACGAAGGTTTATCTCCAATTAAATAATCATTGATATTTATATAATCATTTAAATTTTCTCCTAAACGAATATTAGACATATCTTGAATTAATCTAGATATACTACCTAAAACGGGGTCACTTAAAGTTTTAGTTATTTCAATATTATCAAACCCAGTTAATAAATCTTCATAAATTTCTTCAGTTTTTTTTCTTAAAGGTTTACTTATTGTATAGGGTCTAAAAACACCTTCTTCTAAATATTTATAATCTCTTAAAAGATTTCTATCCCTATAAGTTTTTGCTAATGCATCTTTTTGTACATTTAATATTTCAGCCATCTCATTTGTAATTTTTAAATTATTCATAGCTTCATATTTTTTTCTATTTGCATAATAAAAATTTTCTATAAATTCATCACCAGATAATTCCCCACCTTTTTGTGCAGGCACCGTAAATATTTTACGAGCATCAGCAACCGCTTTTTGATATTCATTTAATTTAAAATCCATTTTTTTAAGAGGTTCTAATTTAATTTGTCTTAATCCATAAAACCCAGCCACTTCATCTGCTACTTCATATTTTTCTCCTCTTGGTCCAGGTTCACCCTTAATTGCTTGTACTAAACGAGCAGATTGTTTATAAGATCCTGGCGCAGTTTGTTCTATAAAATATTTTAAAGCTTCTATTACTTTATCTGGTGCATCCATTTGAGGATTCCATAATCTTCTTCCCTCCGGTGTTACACCATTTCTAACTACTAAATTATTAAATGTTTCTAACCAAATAGATTCACTAATAAACGGCTCCATTAACTTTCCAATACCTCTAATTAATCCTTTGTATGCTGCTGGTATAACAGGAGCTTTTGGATCATAAGGTGTAGATATATTGACTTCAGCTATAATAGATTGAAAAGGAGAAGTTACAGTGTCATAAACAAATGCACCACTTCCATCTATATATTTAATATTACCATCTTTATCTTGAGTTAATATTAAAGTATTGTTTCTTGAAAAATCAGGAACAAAAAATCTAGCTGCTGCTACCATTTGATTTGTAACACCATAAGCCCCATGCACCATTGCCTGAATAGCGGGTAACGCAACAGCAGTTGTTGATCCAAAAGTTATCATTCTTTTTGCTCCTTGTGAACGAAGTATTGGATCTTTTAATTCTTTCTGTGCAAGTTCAAATGTTTTTAAACTAGTTCTTATAACTGATGCAGGCCATGACATAAAATTTCCAAGTGGTGTTCTTCGCATAGCTTTAATAAAATCTCCTACATATGCGTAGTTTGGTATTGTATCTCTTACAATTTTAGTTGCTTGTTTCATTATTTCTAAATCAGTAGGCATACTTTTAAGTTTCCCTGATTTAACAGCGTTGCCGTAAAGATTTTTATAATTATCAAATTCAGAAAAAACACTATATATTTTCCAAAAATCATCTTCTGCTACATATAAATCAAAAGCAGTTTTATAAACTTTTTTCATTTTATCACCAAACTTTCCAAACAATCTTGAATAAACATCTCCTGTTTTAGACATGTCATCCATTAAACCTGCTATGTCTGCAGCAACAGCACTTGAAGTCATAACTCCTTCTTCAATTAAGAATCTTGCCATAGCTTGATCTTTAGGTAAATTTCTGTAAAGTAATTGTGGTTGAATTGTATTAAAAGCTCGTTTAAAATTATCAACCATTTTTCTAGGATCTTTAAACAAGTTACCATTACCTAAAACAAATTGACCTTGTGTTACAAAATTTCTAGTATGTGTAAAAGGACCTAGTACAGTTTTTGAAATTTGTGTTAATCCTTTTGGAATTAAAACAAGATGTTGATACCAACTATTTCTTGCTAATTCATCAAATAATATTTTTTCAGAAAAATTTAAGGCATCTGCAAAAGGTTGAGATGTATATTTTCCATTTAATGGATTAGTATAAACTTCCTCTCCAATCGGTGATTTTATATTTAAACCACCTTTAGTGGTTATAATATCTTCACCTCCAGGAACATTTCTTAAACCAGTTCTTGCTGCTGTGGGAGTGGTATAAAATACACCAGGTCTACCTTGTTTTATTAGATTATTATTTAATTTTAAAATATTATTATAAAAAGTATCTTTTGCAGTAAGTGTTGCAAGATCTGACATTGTACTTATAATAGTATTTCTTAAATCTCTTTTTTGTCCAAATATTCTTTGAAATGTTTGTACATCTTTTTCTGTCTTAAAAAAATCTCCTGGTTTAAATTTTCCTCCTTCAGAACTTTTAGCCATGTTAATATATTGTATACCATCCTCTGCTAGAATACTTTGATTATACAAAGGAAATTCAGGAGAGCCTGTTATTGGATCTCTTCTTACATTTTTTAATATTGTTTGTAATTGATCATCTAATTCTTGAGAGGTTAACTTAACTCCATTATCGGATGCATAACGACCCAATACTTTTTTTCCTTCATCTAAATAAGATTGAATTGGTTTATAATTTAACCATGGAAATAATTTAAAATTATCTTCAAATATTCTATACTCTGAAGTCCATATATTTTGCATTCTTTCAGACATAATTTTAGCAAAATCATTGGCAGCTACATTTATATTACCACCTGCAAAAAATGTATTTTTATAATTGTTAAATACATTTCTGGCTTTTGTTAATTCTGCAATTAATCTGTTTATTTGATCATCTCCTAAATTTAATTCTGTTGATGCAAATTTTTTAAACTCATTTAATTTTTTACTATCAAATCCTTTAAATAAAAAATTTTTACCTTTTACAATGTCAGAACCTGTAACAAGCAGTTCATCCATTTTTCCCACTAATCTTTTTAACTCTGGAGTTCCTTTACTAATGTTTGATTCTTTTGCAATTTTGAGAAGAACTGCATCTATGTCTTTTATTAAATCTATTCCTGCAACTTGACCCGAAGATATTTTATTTTTTACTCGTTCCATTTCTTCAAACAATTCTTCTGATTTTACACCTCGAGCTCTTAAAGGAGCTACAAAATATTTTTCTACCCATCTATCTAATTCGTCATTGCTTGCATAAACATCTTTAGATTGTTTATTTAAAATTTTTCCTACTTTTCCAAATCCATATAAGATAGGCCAACCTATTAATCCTTGTTCTATTCCTAATTTAGCTCTATTCCAAAGTCTTCTTGTTGCTTCATCTCTTGGATCTCGTTTTCTTTCTTCATCTAATCCAAGAATACCAAGTGTGCCTTCAAATCTTGTTCCTTCTAATAAATCAGATAATGTTCCAAATTCTTCTGGATCTGCAACAGCAGCCATACCCAATCCACCACCAATTACAAAAGCTGCAAATTTTTGTTTACCACTTAATTGATTTAATTTTAATACTTCTTTGACTGCTCTTTCCGCTTCTTTACTATTAGTAACGACTTTTCCTAGTTTAGCAGCTTGAAAATATTTATTAGCAGTTTTAAATCCCCATTCAGTAAGTAGTTGAGTAGGTTTTGTTAATCCAACAATTTGTCCAATAATAGAAGTTAATTTTCCAGCCGCATCTGAAAAAGCAATTTTTTCTGCTTCTGTTCCTATTTTTCCAAGTATGCTATCTGTAAAATATTTTTCTACTTTTGCAACAGCACTTGTTTCTGGTTCAACTCCTTGGCCTCTTGCAAAATCAATTATTTCAGCAGCTATGTTGACAGGAGCTCTAGTTAATTTAATATTAAAATCTGCTATTGCAGCAACAAAAGCTTCTGTAGATGAAAAACTATCTATAGGTTCAACTTCTTTACCTACTGCTTTTCTATAAAGCCTTTCAATAATTCTTTGCGCTGGTATTCCAATGTCACCTTGTAATTCTATATCAGGTCCAAATATAGCAGCTTCTAATTTAGTTCTATCTTTGTATTTAGGAACTCTTGCAAGATTCTCTGCTAGAGTTATTCTCTTACGTTCAACTGTAGGTTTAGGAGCCTTATAAGTTAAACCTTCTGGAAGAGGTTCTATTGGAACTTCAGCAATTGAAGGTAAAGGTTCTATATCTTTTTCGGATACATCTACAGGTTTAGTTATATCTTTTTCTGGAACTACTTTATCTACTCTAGAAAATACCTGATTACTTTCTGCATCTTCTAATTCTTTAATACTGTCGAAGTTCTCATTTGACATACGAACTCCTATCTTAATGATTTAACAAGTCTAAATAAATTATTTCCTTGATATTTAAAAGCATCTCTTGTTCCTATATCAATGTAAATTAAACCAGGTTTATATATTTTATCTATTCCTGCAGGAGGATTTTCGAGTCGTTTATCAGTTGAATTTGGAATTCTTACTAAAGCTCCTTGATTAATGTATCTATTGGTTAATGCTAAATTATCATATTCATTTACACCATTAACATTTTTTAATTTAGGAAGTGATTCTATTTCAATTTCTGCTTTTTTTCTTCCGACACTTGGATTTGTTTCACCAAATAGTTTTTGTTGTTCTATTATTCTTGCCTCATTAGTTAATGTTTTTTGTTCTAAAGAACTTCTTAGAATATCTTGATAGGCTCGTTGAAACGCCTCATTATAGCTTAATCCTTTATACGGAGAATTAGGTGCATTTCTCGTTTCAGCCGCTGCCTTTGCTCTTTTTACATCTGCAACACTTGATTCTTTTTTACTCATTGCAGTGTATAATTTTAATTTAAATAATCTATCTGCATCTATATCAGCATACAATTGTTCTGTAGGTTTTTTAGCAGCATCAGCAGCTGTTGTAAGTGCACCAAATCTTCCACTTCTTGGTCTAGCTGACATATAGTTTAAACCAAAATTAATTAAAAACTTACCAAGTGGATCTGGTCTGCCAACTAAAAGATCTTTAGCTAATGTTTTATCTATAGCTGTAGTATATTTTGAAGATGTATCATCAGATTGAACACCATCTTCATCTGGATCTGCATAACCTTTTCTAGGCACAGACATAATACTTTCATTACTTGTAGAGCCTCCTCTGAACATTGGTCTTCTTAATATTCTAGACATTTTTTAATTTGGTCTTCCACTAAATAATGGAGTAGGATTAAATGATCTATATATACCTGCTAATGTAGCAAGAGTTCCTAATCCTGTTTGTAATGCAGTTGGTGATGGACTTACTTGAATTTGTTCTCTTCCAGGGTATCCAGAAATTAAAGGTTGAATACCTGCTCCATACTGTTGCGCAGTTTGTAGTGGTTGATATATTCTTTGGAATTCTAATTGTTTTTGTGCTTCTAATAAAGCTTGTTGTTGTGCTTGCTGTTGTTGACCCAATGCACTAAGTCCTGAAATTTGCGAGCCTAATAATCCTTGAGTTTGTCCAGCTAAACCTAATTGTTGACCATATTGTTGTGCAGCTAATTGTTGAGCTTGACCAAATCCTTGCTGTCTTAATTGTGCTTCAAGCAAAGCTCTATTTAAATCTGATTGTGTTTGATATTCTGCTCTTTGAACACCTTCTCTACCTCCGCCATATGCACCAGCTCCTATTGCTTGAGCTGCAAGCGTAGGTATACCCTTTCGTGCTTGAATATCATATTGTGCTAAAGTTGTGTTAATAACATCTTGCTGGTAAGGAGACAAATATTGTTGATATGCAGTAGGTCCAGTTGCAGCTTGTGCAGCTTGTAAAAAAGGTTGATATGCACCAAGGCCTTGTCCTAATTGCTGTGCCTGTTCTTGAAGCGCAGTTTGAGGTGCAACAAATTGTGGTCCATAAATTCTAGAGACATCTAAATCTTTTAGTCCACCAATAGCAGATGTTAGTTGTTCACCATAAGTTTTACCTAATGCCTCAATATATGGTGCAGGTAATACTTGTGTTTGTTGTACTTCAGCCATTATGTTCTAGCTCCTCGTTCCATTTTTCTACCTTTTCGTTCCATTTTTCTACCTTTTGCTTCTAATTTTTTCATAAGTGCATACATTTTAGCAGCCCCTCGTCTCGCGTTGCCTTGTCCTGCACCTTTGACTGCTCGTGAAGTAAATACAAATTCATCTTTTGCAAGCATTGCAGGAACATCATCTACTCGTTCCTTTTTACCATATGGAATGTATCCACCTGTTTTTCTTGCATCTAATTCTATAACACCACCTTCTATTCGTCTAGCAGGAGGAACCATTCCACCAATTGCAAAAGTATTACCTTGTCCTAATCCACCATATTCAACTGTGTTTAATCTTACAAAATCATCTATTTGTTGTTGAGTAGCATCTGGGTTTAAATTTGTATAGTATTCTCTTAAATAAGGTCCAGCACTTTGTAAACGTTGTTGATATTGTTCATCTGATTCTTCTGCTGTTTTAGGTCCAAGAAATTTACCTAAAGCAGCACCTATTCCTCCTACACCTAATAATGTTCCAATACCAAATCCTTTTTTGTCTCCTCCAGTAGCAACATTAGCTGCGCTAGAAATTAAATTAAGAGGACTACTAAAAAGATTTTTTACTCCTGTAGCTAAAGTTCCTGAAAATGGAGCAAATGATCCACCCACTCCTAACAATCCTTTTGTTCCTGCAACTGCAAAATCACCTGCCCCAAATCCAACTGGTACATATCCTGGAGCTCCAAATATTCCAGTAGCTCCTCCTAAAGCACCACCGGGTCCAAATAAAGTTCCTGCGCTACCAAAACCTGGTCCACCAAATAAAGCTCCACCGCCTGCTGCATATAATGCAGCAGCCGTTAATGCAACTTTACCTATAGGTGATTTAGCAACTGATTTGACAGCGCTTCCTACTCCTTTAACAACACCTGAAACTGCTTTAGTTATTCCCCTAACAACTCTTCTTCCAATTTTATAACCTTGTCTTGGATATAGTCCTGCAATACCACCACCTGCCATCATCATTGGCTCTTGCATTCCTTCTTGCATTCCTTCTTCTTGTTCTAATTGATTTGCAAATGCTTCAACTGCAGGTTCTCCACCTTGAACAAATATTTGTAAAATTTGTAATGCTAATTGTTGAGCTTGTTCCGGTGGAATTCCTTGTTCTATTAATAATTGTATAATTGTTTCTAGTGCTTGCTGTTCATTCATTTGTGGCGTTGCCATTTCATTCATGCCTGCTTCACCACTCATTTGTGGTTGCATCATAGCTTCACCACCTTCTTGATATCCCAGTCGCGCGATGCCACCACCTCGCATCATCAATGGAGTACCACCTGCAGCACTTAATTGAGGCTCACCATAATTTGCTAATGGATTAAATGTAATATTTCTAGCTGATGAAAAAGATGGTTGCGTTTGTTGTGGAACTTGTAATGGTTGGCCATAATCCATAGGCATAGCGCTAACACCACCCATTTGATAACCAAGTCTTGCAATACCACCACTAGCCATTTGCATCATGCTTTGTGGTTGTGTTTGTTGATTATAAGCCTGTAATCCTTGACTAACTAGCATGTCAGCTTGGTCAGGGCTTAATCCTTGTTGGTTTATAAAAAAATCTCGTGCCGTAGCTATAGAATCCATATTTAATAAATTAGTTAATTATAGGCAGGCACAGAGTCCTGAAAATATTACACTTTACTTGTTTTTTTGTGTATCGTCAACGCCTTTAAATTCCAAATTATCTTTTAATTTACCTCTATATTGATATTCACCAACATGAGTTATGTCATCATCTATATAACAAAAACATTTGCCACCTATTTTAACCCATTTCCTACAAAATCCAAAGTCTTCTCCATAGTATTTTTTAGTTTCTGGTGCATGGATGGTGTCAAAAAAATTATACATATTTGGAGTTTTTTTAGATTCTCCATTAACAATAGTTTCTTGATCTATTAAATCTTCTGGATAAGCAGTAATCATTTTATCAAATACTTGTCTCTTGATTAATAGACAACCTGCAGGAACATGAGATACTTCAATCAATCCATTTACTACAGTTATTTCAGTGTTCCCTGATTGATTTATGTTTTCCATTTTAACTGGAAATATAAACCCAGATTGCATTAACTGTTCTTTAGTTTTTATTTTACCTTGTTGCAACCTATCCCATATTTGTTCCCAGTGAATATGTTTCATAGGATAAACACACGATATAACTTCTTTATCAAACTGTAACATCTTCATGATAGTGTTATATTTAAAATCAATATCTGAATCTATAAACAATAGATGAGTATATTTAATTGGATCATTTAAAAAATTAGCAACACATAAATTTCTACCTTGGGTAACTAAAGATGATTTAAGTAATGAAAAGGAAGCTAGTATTCCATTCATCATACATGCTTGTTGAAATTTTAATAATGCTTGTGTGTAATGAATAGAACATTCACTATGAACTGGTGTTGCTACATATATTTTAGTTTCTGGATCTTTTAACTTTGTAGTAAAGTCACTCGTTTCTGTTTTAAACCAAATAGGTTTACTTGGATCTTGCATTTATCACTCCTTGTAAAAATCTATTCCAAACACCTTTTCTTAACTCCCAGGAATAAAATTTGTTTGTAAAATCTATTTGCATTTTTAAATGATCTTTCACACCTTGTCCTCCTAAACTATTTGCAGCAGCATCAATTACAGATGCAGTGGTACTAGCTAATTTTACATAGTTAGATTCATAAGGAATGTAAGTTACATATTCAGAACCTGTTTCATACAATGCACCATAATCAGTGGTAACACAATAAAGACCGGCAGCCATAGCTTCAATTAAAGCAATACAAGATGTTTCTTCCCAAACATTAGGATAAACAAACATATGATAATTTTTTAAATTATCTTTTATAAATTCATTAGGTTTATATCCAATATAATTTACATTTTTTAATGCAGCTGCTTGATCATAGAGTCCTCTGAATTTATCATCATTACTAGATTTAAATTGATCTCCATAAACTTGAGTAGAAGAATAAACATCTAAATGTACATTTTTATTTTTAACTAGTTGCATAGCAGCTAGTAATACATTCAAGCCTCTCCATGGAGTTGAGGTATAAATTAATTTAACAGGATCACCATCAGCATGATCTAACTTTCTTGGTTCAATAGTATCTATTGCGTTTTTAATAACTACACATTTACTTGTTGGTATATCAAAATGAACTCTAAACTTTTCATAACACCAATGAGAGTTAAATACATACCAATCATATTTTGTATGGTTATTTTTATCTTTAAACCATGGATGTAAATTAGGTTGATCATAGGAGTTTTGTTGCCAAAGAATATTAGGTTTTGTTGGATGTAAGGGTATTTTTTCTGGCACCGATGTTGTAATCTGTACCTTATCTAAAAGATTTTTATCTACAAATCTTTCTAATAATTCTACCTGTAGTTCTGTACCACCCCTTGGATTCATTTTTTATTCATAATTTTTTGCATTAAATTTAATCCTTTGTTTGTAACTTTAACAGAAATGTCTCGTTGAATATCTTCTGGCTTAACAGTAATATCCATTTTTAATTCATCTTCATCTTTATAAATGTATCCAGTTTTTTTATTCTTAATTATTTCTTCTGTAATACATTCTATCTTCGGTAGATTATCCATTTTCTCCTGCTCTAGTAAGTAGTGCATATGAAATTTGTCCAGATATAACGTTTGCAGCAGCTGCTTGAAATTGTAAATAATCTCCTTCTTCTAATACTAAAGCATTATGTACTGCATTATCATGTGAGTTCGCAGGAACATTTGTATGATAAAATTTATAAGAAACTGATGCAGATGCATCATAAAAAAAATAATCTACTATTTTAGCTGAGTTGTCATCATTAGCTACCGATATTTCTTTTATAATAGCAACGCTAGATGTATTAATATTTAATACTGTTGTTAAATTAGATGTGGTTAAATCATAACCTTGATTTTTATAAAAAATTGCCATTTACGATCCAGGTCCACTAAATATAAACCAACTAAAAGCTTGTAGCTCATCTTTTAAATCTTTTTGAAAAGAAAAATTTAATTGATCTTTAATTGTGTTAATGGATTCTATTATTTGTCTTTGATTACCAACATCATAACTTTCTGTTGGTTCTGGTATATAGGATGTAATTTTTGCCATTATCGTCTTCCTCCTGCTTCAATATCTAAACGTAAAGTTCCATATCTCCACGTTTCATCTAATGCATCATTTTCTATTTTTAAACTCACTTGTCTTCCTCTAACTCTAGTATCTACCTTATCAGTTGAAGATGTAATTGTAAAGGGTCCAGTAATTAATGGTGGTGTTGTAGAAGGTGTTGAATTTGAATTGGCCGGGTAATCTCTAAAAAATAAAGTTATTTTTGCATTGCCCTCTAGATCTTTAAAGTCTGGAATAAATCGTTTAACACGCATAATCAATTGACCATCCCCAGCAAGTCCTTGTTCGGATATATCATAGTCCCCTGATTCTATAAAAGCAGCTATTGCAGTTTCATTGCCGCTCGCATCTACTTCATTAACACCCGTTTCATGTTCCCAGTATTTAGATGAACCATAAGTATTTGTTACACCATTAATCGTTGGAAACGTAGGTGTTGCATTTGAAGTATATTGTGTTGCATAAGGTAGTTCAAAAGATTCTGAATCTACATACGTTGTCCTTGCAAGAGAACCTGTTGCCCAAGTATTTTCTAAATAGTTATAGACTACATTTCTATCAACTTGTGTTGACCCTGCCTTTGCATAATTCCAACCTACTTCATTATATAAAGAGTTGTGATAGGCATACGTTATTTGACCTGCATCAAAATTAAATCCTAAATTATCTCCAATATCGTTAAATACAAAGTCCTCAACTAATGATGGTAATTGTTTTACCGTTCCATCATAGACAAAGAATCCACCTCCAAATCCTATCCAATATACAGCTCCTTGTGCAAACACCATTGCATGTTGACCAACACATCCACAGTTTGTTCCAACCTGTCTAACAGAAAATGTAAATGGAGGACCAACAAATTGAATGGTATATGCTGCAGCATCCGTTAAAACTAATATGTAATCTTTACCTTGTATTGCTCCAATAATCTCGTTTCCCGTATCTAGTCTAAAAGTTCCTGCAGTATTTGTAACCGTTGGATTCCAAGTATTAATATCTTCTTGATTTGAAAATCTTATAAACATTGGGTCTTGTGTTGTTGATGTTCCAATAGTGGTTTCTGTTCCCATTAAAAATAAATGTCTATCTCTATCTGAAACAATGCTCATAATAGAAGTTGTTGGTGCTCCAGATACAATGGTTGCTCTTGTTTGTAGTGCGCCTGCAACTGATGGATCCCAAGTATAAGTTCCTCCGTTCTTGACTGTTGCAACAAGAATCTGTCCAAAGTTATCGAGCGACCAGGATCCAGGTGCAAGAGTTACACCTACAGTATTTGATTCTTCACCCCAATCAACCCATGATGTTGCATTGGTAACTGTTGCATTATCGGAATGAGATGCAGCGGTAGATCCATTTACACCTCTAACACAACCTGTAAAGGTAGTTGAGGTTTTAC
>Ga0169931_10012463_pt1 | contig 11783 bp, 11 predicted proteins | sample Kivu_15m_20L_FD_129675 | JGI IMG/M metagenome (GOLD analysis project Ga0169931, IMG submission 129675) | Freshwater microbial communities from Lake Kivu, Western Province, Rwanda to study Microbial Dark Matter (Phase II) - Kivu_15m_20L... | ecosystem: Environmental > Aquatic > Freshwater > Lake... | reverse complement strand
TGACCCATTTGAACCACAACCAGGTCCCGATACTAAACCGAAGGCATTAGCCGAAAAGAAAAAAATTAAAAAATGAAATTCAAAAAGAAAGATTTAATATCTTTATTAGAAGATATTAACGAAATGCCAATGGATTTTGATTCGGAAGATAGACCGAACATAGATTTACAGAGAGCCCTTTCTACGGGGGATACTCCACTTAAAAAAGTTCCTTTACCTCAGTCGGGTGACGAACCAAACAAAAATTTCCAAGAATTATTAGCGTCTGAAAGATATAGACAAGTAGTTGCTCGATTAAGAGAACTTACGGGTTCTAATGTTAGATTAACAGATGATGAGAGTGGGATAATGCCGTTGGTACAAATGATGATGACTGCACATAATGAAATTGTACAAGCAGAAGAAAATCATAGACCGGAATTGATTGCGTTAGGTATTAGGTTGGCTGTTGATGAAATTCCTGTTTTAAGTAGAAAGGAAAAATCAACTTTAAGTGAGGGTGATAATGGTGGAATTGAATTCGATAATGGAATTTATAAAGTTTTTTATAGATTACCAGATGGTAGTAAAAAGTACAAAATACAATATGATGCAAAACTTGTCGGTCAAGGTCAAGTAAATCCTGAGGGTTTCAATCGAGAAATGCAACAACAACAAAATATTGACCCTGTTGATGTTGAAAAAGACTTAGCCACTGATTTGGAAAAAATGGATTTTGAAAGAGCTAAAAGAAGAATGATTAACGCGATGATTCAAGGTGTATCTAAAAAAGGTCACTATATGTATTCATACGTAGCTGATAAACTAGCCGAAATCACAGGTTCTAATAACATAGTTAATAACTATGGTATTTTAATGTCAATAAATGATACATTATACTGGCAATTGAGTGATAATCAAATGAAAGGTATGATGGGTGGTGCTGGTATGGGAGGAAAAGAACAAGTTAAACGTAGTACAACACCACCAACAGTTTATGTGGAAGCGGTAAATTTCCCAATTTTAGTACACGAATTAATTAAAGGTACATATGAGTTATTTGGTCTACAAGGAAGACCAAAAGATGATGAAGGTAAAGAAGACCCAAGATTTGCTGAAATTGAACAATCAGAAGATACGTTAGAAAAAGAGGTTTGGGATTTAAGATTAGGACCAGCAATTTATGATAGAATCAGACAACAATTTCCTGATGAAATTTTTGATGAAGAGGAATCATATTATCTTCAAAATTATCTAATCACTAGTATCTTTAGATTACCAGCAAAAGAATTCTTGGTATTTACAAAAGAAGTTGTTTCAGGTTCTCCTGAAGGTAAGAGATTGATGGGAGTACTACTTCAAGGTATTGGCCAAATGTTAAGAGACAAAGATTATAACGACGCAATTAATAGATTTAACCAAGAATTGGAACAAATCACAGATGAAACAGATGATGATGATTTAGGAAACTTCTTGGGTGGTCTTGGTATACGATTATCGGATGACGATGATGACGGACCACAGGGTCCCGCAGTATAAAAGTTCTAAGGGTGGTTTTTAACCACCCTTTTTCATATTTATATATATGAGTAATCAAAAAATAGAACAATTAAAAGAGTATGCTCGTATTATGAAGGATACACCGTATGCATTAAGAACATACCTTCAAACATATGACAACACACAAAAAAGATTTGTTCCGTTAGAACTCTTCCCAGACCAAATCCAATTATTAAAGGATTATGAAGAGTTTAATGAAAATATTACAAGAAAATATAGACAAGCGGGGGTAACCACGGTTACCGCAGCTTGGATTTCTAAAAAATTACAATTAGCAAAACCTGAGAATCCTGAAAGGGTTCTTGTTATTGCGAACAAAAAAGATACCGCGGTTGAAATGGCTAATAAAATTAGACATTTTTTAGACCAATGGCCTGATTGGATTAATGTTGGATTTTCACCTGATAAAAACTCAGAAAGTAGATTTAGATTAAATAACGGTTGTGAAGTAAAAGCGGTTGCAACATCTGCGGACGCGTTACGTGGTTACACTCCTACGATTCTTGTATTTGACGAAGCTGCATATATTGAAGCAGGTGATGATTTTTGGGCGGCATCTATGGCGTCACTATCTACAGGTGGTAAAATTATTCTTATTTCTACACCAAACGGTTTTGACCCAATTTATTATGGTGTTTATGACCAAGCTATTAGAGGTGTAAATGATTTTCATATTACTGACCTAAGATGGTTTAAAGACCCTCGTTATACAAAAGATTTGAGATGGGTCAAGTGTACTGATATTGTTCATTACATGTTAAATAGAGAACAATATAATGATGACGAAGTGGTGATGACCGATTTTGATATTGAGAACTATAAACAATACGAAGAAGAAGGTTTTAAACCTTTGTCTTATTGGTTTGAATCAATGTCTAAAAAATTCAAATTTGACAGAAGAAAAATTGCACAGGAATTAGAGTGTGACTTTCTTGGTTCAGGGGATGGTGTGATTCCAACAGAGATACAAGATAACATTGTTAAAAATATGTTGAGGGACCCAAAAGAAAAGTACATGCAAGGTACTTTTTGGCAATGGAAAGAACCTGTACAAGGTCACAAGTATATTATGGGAGTCGATGTTTCAAGAGGGGACAGTGAAGACTTCTCAGCAATTAGTATTGTTGATTTTGATGAAAGAGAACAAGTGGCCGAATATATTGGTAAAATACCACCAGATGACTTAGCTTCTGTTGCATATAAATGGGGAGTACTTTATGAAGCATTTATTGTAGTCGACATAACCGGTGGTATGGGTGTTGCAACATCAAGAAAATTACAAGAATTAAATTATAAAAATCTTTATATAGACGGAATCAATACCAAAAATATTTGGGAATATAATTCTAAAGCGTTAGAGAAGATTCCTGGTATTAACTTTAATAACAAAAGAACTCAAATTGTTGCAGCCTTTGAGGAACAATTAAGAAAAGGGTTTCAAGTTAGGTCCGCAAGATTAATGAATGAATTAAACACGTTTGTTTACATTAATGGTAGACCTGACCACATGAAAGGGGCTCACGATGATGCTATCATGAGTATGTCTATGGCGTTATATGTTGGTGATATATCATTTTCTCAGTTAACCAAAAACGAGAACGCTAATAAAGCAATGTTAGAATCTTGGACTTTGTCTGAAAGAACTTATGAACCAAATAAATCATTTTATTCATACGGAACAGCGTTTGACCAAATAGGTTCAATGTCCATGGATAACAACCCCAATATCCCAAGACATAATAACAATGCAACAAAAGAACAATACTCTCAGTACTCTTGGTTATTTGGTAAAAAAAGATAATCCTTTATTATAAAAATAAAATTAATTATATTCTCATAAACTATTTATATACATGGCGGAAAGTAATTTGACGGTATTTCAGAGATTAACAAAAATGTTTGGGTTTCCTGGTAAGGTAACCCCTGAGGAGGCTCCGTCTTTCAATTTTGATAAAGAACAAATACTAAAAACAAGTAGTAGGGAGGAATATGAAAAAGCGATGTTACAAGCTCAACAGAGCCAATATGTTGCTGATAAATGGACTAAGTTAGACCAATCACTTTATAACCAATCCGTTTACTACGAACCTAACAGACTATCTGCGTATTATGATTATGAATCAATGGAATTTACTCCTGAAATTTCCGCAGCTTTAGATATCTATGCTGAAGAATCAACAACATTATCTGAAAAGGGTGAAATATTAACCATATTTTCCGAGTCCACAAGAATCAAAAGCATTCTTGAAGATTTATTTATGAATAGATTGGATTTAAACACCAATCTCCAAATGTGGACTAGAGGTGTCTGTAAGTATGGTGACAATTTTGTTTATTTAAAAATAGACCCCGAAAGAGGTATTATTGGTTGTCAACAATTACCAAATATTGAAATTGAAAGATGGGAAGGTAAAGAGAGTAAAACACCCAACCAACAAAACGCAATGCAATTACCATCAAGGGAATTGAGATTTGTTTGGAAAAACAGAGAAATGGAATTCCAAGCTTGGGAAATCGCTCATTTTAGATTGTTAGGTGATGACAGAAAACTTCCATACGGAACGTCCATGTTGGATAAAATTAGAAGAATTTGGAAACAATTACTTTTAGCGGAAGACGCAATGTTGATTTATAGAACAACAAGAGCACCTGAAAGAAGAGTTTTCAAAATTTTTGTTGGTAATATGGATGACAAAGATATTGAATCTTATGTACAACGTGTTGCGAATAAATTTAAAAGAGATACTGTAGTAGACGCTAGAAATGGACAGGTTGATATGAGGTATAACCAAATGGCGGTAGACCAAGATTATTTTATACCTGTTCGTGACCCCGCACAAACCAATCCAATTGAAACTTTAGCGGGAGCACAAAACTTAGGTGAAATTGCGGATATTGAATATATTCAAAAGAAGATGTTAGCAGCACTTCGTATCCCTAAAGCGTTTTTAGGTTTTGAAGAAGTTGTTGGTGATGGTAAAACATTAGCTTTAATGGATATTCGTTTCGCGAGAACCATTAATAGAATTCAAAAGTCTTTAATTCAAGAATTAAATAAAATTGCATTAATACACCTTTATCTTCTTGGATTAGAGGACGAGTTAGATAACTTTACACTTTCACTTACAAACCCATCGGCACAATCTGATTTATTAAGAATTGAACAGTGGAAAGAAAAGATAACTCTTTACAAAGATGCAACATCAGACCAATCACAAATTGGTATTCTTCCTGTTTCACATACTTGGGCTAAGAAAAATATTCTTGGAATGAGCGATAGTGAAGTAATACTTGACTTACAACAACAAAGAATTGAAAGAGCTATAGGGTTTGAGTTGACAAATACACAGAACGTAATCAAAAGAAGTGGCGTATTTGATGACGTTGATTCTAAATATGGAGTTCCTGAGGAGGAAAGACAAGAAGGTGGTGACGCGGCTGCCGGTGGTGCTGGAGGTATGGATATGGGTGGAGGCGCTCCACCACCACCTCCACCAGCGGGAGGTGGAGAATCTCCATTGAGTGAGAGTAAAAAAAATAAAATATTAGATATGTTGGGTGACGGAGATAAATTAGAAGATTTATTTGACATGAATAAAGCTCAACAGAATATTTATGAAATAGAAAATAAACTAAAAGACTTTTTAAACGAATAACTAAAATGACAAACTTTGGTGAACTAAAAACAAAACTGTTAACTAAATTAACCGAATCTTACACTTCTAAAAACAAAAATGAAGTGAAAGATTTAGTAAAAAAATTAAAATCAAATAAATCTTTATCTGAAATGTACATGTTTTATGAAAACATAGAGAACTTGAACATACCATCAAAAGATAAAGCTAAATTATATGTTGAATCAATTGAACCTATTTTGATTGAAAAAATGAAATCTTTGAAAAAAGAAATGAAGGATTTCGGTAAATCTCTCAAAGATGTTGTCGTTGAATCAAATTCTTTATATAATGATTTGGATATACTGTCAGAGGAAACAAACATGCATAATGTTGCTTCTAAAATCGACGCTAGAGAAAATCTGATGTCTCACCTAATGACAGAAAAGAAAATAGATATTTCCGAAAAACCGTCAGTTCAAATTGAAAACAATTCTTTATTGAATGCGGTTTTGGTGAATAATTTTAACATTAAGTACGCCGATTTTTTAAATGAAGAACAAAAAGAAACGTTTAATAAAATAGTTTCTATGTCAAACGAGGATTTAATAAGTGAAATTAAATCTATAAAGAAAGAGTTGAATAATAAACTTGAGACTCTTTTAAAAGAATCAACTGAGGAATCTGTAACAAGTAAACTTAAAAATGTAAAATCCGAAGTTGATAAGTCAGATTTCTCAAGATATAACTACTACAAACTAATTGAATTGAAGAACGGACTAATTTGATTTTTCAGAATTAGTGAATAGTTGTTGTTTGTAAACAGCTTTACGTTTTTTACTTCTTCTTTCAACGGACGGTTTAGTATATTCTTGTTTCTCTCTTAATTTCTCCGTTTGTTTTGTTTTCTGAACCTTGAATTTGTATTTTTTAAGTGCAAATTCAAGGTTTTTTTCTTTACTGACATTTACAATTATCATAACGTTTTTTTGAAATATAATAAAAAAATTTTGATTTATTAAGTTTATTACTTATATTTTAAATACACCATAAAATATATAAGTATGATAAATTTAAATGAAAAAAGGAAAGTTTATTTCAATCGGTGTCTACAACAATGTTAAAATTGGTTACGGCACGGTTGATTATAAAAACTTAAAAACAGTTTATGTCCAATTAAATTCATGGACACAACCGTCTGTCGACGAACATGACTTCAATAAGTTGATATCAAAAACTAGAAAACAAATAAAAGAAAAGATTTATAATCTAAACACAGAATATTTTAAAAAAGAATCAATTGTTGATTTAGATATTAAAACAAGTGGGATAAAAACAAACAAAAGGTCTTTCATGGATTTGGAGATTACTTTGTATGTTGAAAAACATTTTGATGTTAGGTCTAAAGATGTAAAAAACATAGTTACCAACTTATCTGAAAATATAATAGATACCATTTTAGTTGATGAAACTTTATTTAATTTCTTCGAAAAGAAGAATTAATTAAGGATTCAGGGTATTTATTATAAAAAAGTTGGATGAAAATACTCGGACCAAACGAAACCGGTAAAGGAATACTAATTGAGTATGATGCCGGTTATATATCACCAAAAGAAAACCAAAAAGTTATATCTGAGATGAAAGATATTGATTTCTCAGATGATATAATTCTTTATGCTGTTTTACAAAAATATGATACCCCAAATAAAAATGGTAGAATCTACCCTGAAAATTTATTAAAAAGGGAAAACGAAAAATATCAAACATTAATAAAAAAAGGGAGTGCTTTAAATGAATTAAATCACCCAACATCGTCACTTATAGATTTAGATAGAGTTTCACATTCAATATTAGAAACTTGGTGGGATGGTAAAATATTAATGGGTAAGATTAAACTGTTTACATCTCCCGCCTGGAAAAAGATGGGTATCGTGAGCACTAAGGGGGACCAAGCCGCAATGTTATTAATGAACGGAGCAACACTTGGTATTTCGTCAAGAGGTGTTGGCTCATTAAAGAATGTTAAGGGTCAAAATATTGTTCAAGATGATTTTGAATTAGTTTGTTTTGATTTGGTGTCATCACCAAGTACTCCAGGTGCGTATGTATTCTCTGATTTAAATGACAGAGACCAATATCAAGAATCTATTGAAGAAAAACCAAAGGACACTGATAAGATGAAAAATCTTATGTCTAAGTTGGATAGTTTTTTAGGTAAATAAGAATTAATCACAGGTTATCATATTATAATCAGTATTTTTTTACATAATCGATATATTTATAGTTAAACAAATTAAATAAAATGAGCGAAAAATCCATTCTAGAACAAGCATTACTTCAAGTACAAACACTTGAAGAGGCAGGAAAGGCGAACGCAAAAGGTATACTTGCTTCTACCATGAAACAAGAACTAAGCGATTTGTTAAAAGAATCAATGGAAGATGAGGAGAAAAAGGATGTTGAAGAACAGCCATCTCCTAACGAAGACCCCGCAGATGATGTATCAGCCAATGCTGATGATGAAGAAGGGGACGATAACATGGGTGATGAAGATGATGATTCATCTGACGAACCAACCAAAGGAATCGACACAATGGATTCACCTGATGACGATGACATGGACTCTATGGATGACATGGACTCTATGGATGACATGGGTGATGATGATGTTGTTGATATGACAGGTGCTGATGAAGACGAAATTTTAAAAGTTTTCAAAGCTATGAGTCCTGAGGACGGTGTAATCGTTAAGAAAGATGATGATTTCATTGAATTGTCCGATGGTGATGATGAGTACATCATTAAATTAGGTGACGAAGACGAAATGGGTATGGAAGGTGACATGAATGAAATGTACGAAGACGGTATGTCAAGCCAAGAACCCGAACTTTCTGAAGAAGACGTTAAAATGGTTGAACCTATTGAAGGTTTTGACGGTGGAGACGAATTAGAGGAAACGGTTTACGAAATCGAACTTGATGATGTTGAAGAACCAACTGGTGATGAAGAACCAACTGGTGATGAAGAACCAACTGGTGATGAGTCGCTTGAAGAATATGTCGACGAGGATTACAACGAGGACATGATGGGTGATGAAGGAGGAATGGCTCCTGAAGGTGATGTTGGAGAATCTGCAAGAACCATGGGTTACGGTTACCACGGAGGTCTAAAAAGTAAAAATGTATTTAAGGCCGGTAACAAGAGAGAGGAAATCAACGAAGAAGTTAGTAAACTCAAAAAACAAAACGATGAATACAAGAAAGCTCTTGTATTATTCAAAGAAAAGTTGAATGAGGTTGCTGTCTTTAACGCCAACTTAGCTTATGCTACTCGTTTGTTTACTGAACACTCAACCACCAAACAAGAAAAGTTGAATATTTTAAAAAGATTCGATTCAATCTCAACCTTGAAAGAATCTAAGAACTTATATAGTTCTATAAAAACTGAATTGGAAACTAAAAAACCAGTAACCGAATCAGTGGTTGAAAAAATAACAACGTCACAAACATCTTCTTCTTCGAAAGTATTGTCGGAATCAAAAGCATATGAGAATCCACAATTCAAGAGAATGAAAGATTTAATGACAAAAATAAAATAAACTTAAAAATTAAAAATCAATACTAAAATGGGAGCATTATTAGAATCTGGTATGGTTGGTAACATTGGTCTTAAGCACCTACGTGTTATCAAAGAAGATACCATCAAAAAATGGGATGACTTAGGATTCCTTGAGGGTCTTAACGGTCACCAAAAAGACAACATCGCACAATTGTATGAAAACCAAGCTTCACACCTAATCAACGAAGCGGCTGTGGCTGATGCTTCAGGTTCATTTGAAACTGTAGTATTCCCTATCATCCGTCGTGTTTTCTCTAAATTGTTAGCGAACGACATCGTATCTGTACAAGCAATGAACTTACCTATCGGTAAATTGTTCTACTTCGTACCTAAAATCCAAGACAGAGACTCAGGAGCTCACCGTCAACCATTCGGTTTCCCTTCTGATGAAACTGACCCGGCTGCTGGTTACACCGGTAACAACTTGTATGACCGTTTCTACGAAGCGAGTGATTCAGTTGATTCTGGTTTGTTTGACTACTCAAAAGGTGCTTACACAACAATTACCGGTGTAACATCTGAATTCGTTACTTTCAGTAACGGTGTAGCTTCAACTCAATCAGCTATCGCTACAGGTAACTCAGTATCAAGTGTGATTGCTAAAATTACAGGTTTCACAACTTACGAAGGTGCTGGTAAACTTGCTGGCCCTAATGGTCATGTTATGGATACTGAAGAGTTCTTAGCATCATTAACTGTTTATACTTTATCAGGTCTTGATAGTTCATTATATACTCACTTAGGTGCTACTGCAGCCGCTAACATTCCTTTCAACGTAGTAACTCAAAAATACGGTAAAGGTATTGTTGAATACGGTTCTAAAGACAGTGGTAGAACAGGTAAATTTAATAACATTTGTGACGCTGAAGGAGTTATCTACTTATCTATCGACTTACAAAAGTATAACGGTACAACAACAGGTTTCACAGACTACACAGTCGCTGGTTCAAACTTAGCAGCAAGTGACATTAAGGTAAGTTGGAGAGAATACAGTTCATTAGAATTCGAAGAAGAAATCGGTGAAGTATCTTTCGACCTTGAGTCAGTAACAGTTTCTGTAACTGAAAGAAAATTGAGAGCTAGCTGGTCTCCTGAATTAGCACAAGACGTAAGTGCATTCCACAACATCGATGCTGAAGCTGAATTGACAGCTTTATTGTCTGAGCAAATCGCAGCAGAAATCGACCGTGAAATCCTTCGTGACCTTCGTAAAGGTGCGGCTTGGACAGCTAAGTGGGACTACAACGAATGGAGATACGGTAACGCCGGTTCATCATTCGCTGGTTACACTCAAAAAGATTGGAACCAAACATTGGTTACCAAAATTAACCAAATCTCAGCTCAAATCCACAAAACTACCTTAAGAGGTGGAGCTAACTGGATTGTTGTATCTTCTGAGGTATCTGCAGTATTTGATGACTTGGAGTACTTCCACGTTTCAAACGCAAACCCTGAGCAAGACCAATACAACATGGGTATCGAGAAAATCGGTTCATTAGCAGGTCGTTACCAAGTGTTCAGAGACCCATATTTACCAGCAGGTAAAATCATCATTGGACACAAAGGTAAATCATTGTTGGACGCTGGTTACATCTACGCACCATACGTTCCATTACAATTGACACCTACAATGTACAATCCATTCAACTTTACACCAATCAAAGGTATTATGACCAGATACGCTAAGAAAATGGTTAACAACCGTTACTTTGGTGTGGTAAACGTAAGTGGTTTGTCTACATTCAGTCTTGACACCTTGAGATAATATTAAAAAATCTCATAATAGAAAGGGGGACATTAGTCCCCCTTTTTTATTGCACAATTTTTTCGTATATTTGTGATATGGGTAAAATATCAAAAAAAGATATACAAAAAACCATTAATTCCAACGGACCATTTGATTACGAGAAATTAAGATTAGACGTATTAAAAGGTCTGATAGAAAGTAGGAATATTGAGTGTAAACAAACAAAAGACGAGATGATTAAACATCTTACTATGGATGACCAAGGTAAGTACATTAGACCAGTAACGTATCAAAAAGCCCCCGACGGTAAATTTATTGTTGGTATTGATATTGGTGATTCGGACAATTGTAGAGAGATAGGTAAATTAGTAGAAAAGGGTCTCGCTGAAAATCTTAGATTATATTACGATAACAGAGTGCATTTTATTTCAAACCAAAAATTAATATGAATTGGACCGAATATTTTTTAGGGTTATCCGAACAAGTTAAATTAAAGTCTAAAGACCAATCCACACAGATAGGTGCGGTAATTGTTGGGGAGGACAATGAGGTACTTTCTACGGGTTATAATTCATTTCCAAGGGGAATGGATGATTCTAAATTAGAACGTCAGGAAAGACCTGAAAAATACTTCTGGTTTGAACATGCGGAACGTAATGCAATTTATAACGCCGCTCGTGTAGGAACACCATTAAAAGGTTCCACAATATATCTTACGTCGGGATTACCATGTATGGACTGTGCTAGAGGTATAGTAAATAGTGGAATTAAAACTGTTTACTGTAAAGAGGTATGTACCACAAAAAATAAGGAGAAGTGGGATGAATCTCAAAAGAAATCCCTCCAACTCCTCCTTGAATGTGGGGTTGTTGTTAATTATTATTAATTACCAAGTTCTACAAGCCCAATATCTTGGTTTCCAACGTGGACCTGGATTATCACAATTGTGTCTAGCTCTAAATGATTTTCTTCTTTCGGGATTATTCTTTTTAATTTTCATTACTTTACCTTTTGCAGATTTACCACCAAACCCAAAATTTACTTTTACTACTTTTCCTTTATCATTCTTAACATAAACTTTAAATTTCTTAATATCACCCTGCATAATTTTTCCAAGTTGTACCTTTCTTCCCTGATATTCCGCCTCGTTTAAAAGGTCTGTGACTTCGTAATTAGTTTCTTCGATTGGTCCATATTCATTTTCATAAATGAATGTAATATCTTCATCCGATAAATCTAAATCACCACTCAAATATAATTCTTTA
>Ga0169931_10012462_pt1 | contig 11783 bp, 11 predicted proteins | sample Kivu_15m_20L_FD_129675 | JGI IMG/M metagenome (GOLD analysis project Ga0169931, IMG submission 129675) | Freshwater microbial communities from Lake Kivu, Western Province, Rwanda to study Microbial Dark Matter (Phase II) - Kivu_15m_20L... | ecosystem: Environmental > Aquatic > Freshwater > Lake... | reverse complement strand
TAATAGCTAATCTTAATTGTTGATTGAGTTTATAATAGCTAATCTTAATTGTTGATTGAGTTTATAATAGCTAATCTTAATTGTTGATTGAGTTTATAATAGCTAATCTTAATTGTTGATTGATAACAACTATAATAGTGAACACAAACAAATCATCACCTAATATTTAGCAAATCATATAAAAATTAAGTTAGTAGTGTTTGTTAAGAGAGCAGTATAGCGATCACTTGTCTTAACGTTTTTAAGAGAGTAGTATAGAGATCGCTTGCCTTAATGTTATTGTTTACTGTGGGTCGTCTAATCCTCAAAGGTTATTTTAACTGCACTGACCTATGTATCACTGGGCATATAGTTCTTGACCTATGTATCACTGGGCATATAGTTATTGATCTATGTATCGCTGGGCATATAGTTCTTGATCTATGTATCGCTGGGCATATCGTTATTTATTTTCTCGTTTTTACTCTGTAGCTATATTTTCTGTTGCTGTTTTTCTTCCGCCAGTTCAGATATGAACTCGTATGTGACCGACCCGAACACAAACACTAGACCCAACAACTGCCAGGCGTTAAGCTTTCACAACAAAATTATAAAATGATTGTTGATACAATCTTTATGTACTAATTAAAATAAAACCTCATTAACCAGAAGACTTATTCTATCTTCCAATCGTTGCCTTTATTTTCCTTATTATCTCCTTCTTGTAAGCCAAGTGCTACTAGTAGTTAGTCAAAGAAGCATTCTCCATCAGCAACATCTTACTTCTTAACTAAAAAGCCTTCTACGAGCACTACTCCTATATTTTTTATCTTTCTCTCTGCTACCTTATGCTTTTTAGCTTGCTGTTCTAGTACTACGATAGTTTCTATCTCGCCTACTATCGCTCCCTTATTATTTGCAGCCTCTGTAGACTCTTCCTCTACCTCTACCGCTATCTCTCAAACACTATTTTTTTCTATATTAATACACTCCTACCTTAAGTAGTCTTGAATTTTACTTCCTCTCCTGATAATTCTTCAATTTTTACCTACGAATCTCTCTCAAATGTTCTTCGATAGGCGATCCCAGCTATCTTCCGTAAGAGTGTTCTCTGGCCTAAGTGAAAGAATGCAGAGAAATATAGTTGTTTTTAAAAGTATTGTTAAAAGCACTTTCCCTAAGCACATGGGTCGTCTATCGAGCATTTAAGTGATTGTCGTTTATCTTGATCTTGCTGTCCAAAAACAAAGGAAATTGGGATGATCGATTGTCGATGAATTTTATGCGATTTGATAGGGTTTGCTATGGTCTAGTGCCGTATATTTTGTTTAAAGAAGCACTTTTGTCGAGCATCACCGTATATAATAAAGGAAGAATTATACCTTCGTTTCATGAATACTAGTAAGAAAAGCAAAAAACACAATTTGACTTTAAAATACACAAAATATGAAGAAAAGTCAACTTACTTTACCGATCGTCACGTATATACACTTAAATCTGTATGAATTAATAATTTAAATAAAGATGTATATAGCTATGACCATAAGAAATCTTTTTGCTACTAACCTTAATGCCTACAAATATCTTAGATCCATCTCATAGACTTCTTTGCTGTATCGGCCTCTAGGCTACTACCATCTAACCGAATAGCAAAACCTGAAAAACAGAGTAGTGCGTGACTTTTTCGATGCCTCCAACATCACCATCAAAATCACCTAAGCCCAGGAAAGACTCAAATAAGTCAAACAATTTTCAACGCCTTCACACAGTTTCTATCAACTGACCCTACCTTTCTCGCAAAATCCTACTCTAAGAAAAAAGATGGTGCAGTCCTCTAACTCTACAAATTCGATCAGAGTGGGAAGGTTGCTATAATTGATGGACTATATAGCTGCCAACGTAGCTTATAGATATTGTACACCAGTATAGCAAACATAAAACTGGCTTGAAGAAATACCTTTCATCTGCGTGACAGCTGCAATAGATTCCATTGAGTTTTACTACCCGATCTCAACTTAAATCGATTGCACCCTCTCAGGCTATGTCACCTATGTCGGTCGAAGTTCCCTTTAAATCCACATCGATGTTGTGCAAAAAGTATAAGGGGAAGACAGACTCGCAGGATCAGCTAATTTTGTTATGGCAGCCAGAGATAAAAAAACAGGACAAGCGTATACAGTCCCCTCCCTTTCTTTCTAGAAAGAAAAATCAACTTTTAGGATAATAAACTAGCTGGGCAAGAAACGAACCTAGGCGAGGAAGAAATAGATGAAAAAGACGCTTTAATTTTCACCACCGACCTACTAATAGTCAGCCAAGATGCATCAACTGAACTCTTAGATCAAAAAAAGTCCAGCCAAGTTCGTGTCTATAGCTTCAACTGTGACCAAAAACACGATGCTCATGCATATATAAGACAAAAATTTAAGCAATAAGATATTTGGAGGGATGATTCTAAGAATAGGGTATGAGCTTGGCTGGTTGTGTGCTTCGAAGTTCCTTAAAAAATGTTTGCCGAGAGTGAACAATATAGACGATGTACAGTTCTTGGCTCCAGTGGAAATAGGGACGTACGTGTAGTTATAGGCCAAGATCGCCTGTGTGACCAACTAGCATATCCACGTGGTGGTGAGTTGTAGGAACTCTTAGATCGGAGGGAAGGAAGTGCTGACCAACGTGCTGAGAATAAGCATGGACCACTCAGTACCGGCTTAAGAGTTGCATATGGTGTACCCTTAGACCCTAGAGGACAGCTATTTGTATATATAATCGATGAGGAGAGTAAGCAAACTTGATTCCATGTACATCTGATTGTTTGAATAAAATAAGGTAAAGACTACATTTTATAGTTTTAAATGATTTATCTTGATTGGAGATCAGTGATTTTGTTTTGTTTTTGGCATTTTTATATATTTTTGTATATATTTTGTCTTGAAAGAAAACGGATCTAGATCCGTACAGAAATGCTTGTTAAATATAATATGAATCCTATTAGTACATTCTAAAACTATACAAGAATATCATCTAAATGCTAAAAATATCAAAAAATATAATAGAAGTACATTTGCATTACCAATAGTTTAAAATATCACAAACAAATCTTTACAATCAGCATGTTTAGATATTAAAGAAATAGACATTAACTAATTAAAATTAAAAAATTGTATTTTTTGTTACTTATATACAAATCTAATTGTCCCTCATTATAATATGAAACATCCCAAACTCACAAACCCACTCGAATCCGGATAACCATTTTCCCTCCTTAAACACGAACCCGCAGTCTAAATCACCCACAAGTTGTAAGCCTATCGCAAGGCAAGATAGGCCCAACTGCCCAACTAGTACAAACCTTCTTCCTAGGGTAATCATGCTCATAAAAAGATTTGCTCAATATCATGATGCCGCCTAGATAGTGGAAGAACTAAAAAAATTAGTACTACATGCAATACGTATCGCATGCTAGAACTGGTCGCGATTAGATATAAAAACTGCAAAAAACACTATAAGATCGGCTTTTGAATAGTCAAGCCAAAACATAAGGAATATGCCCTATAAGGTAGCATCTTTTCAATCAACTTTTCGACGAAGTGATTCGACAAGTCAGTCTAGACTCCCCCTAACCAGGTCTAATGCTGATGCGAGTACGAGATTAAAGGAAAATGACGATAGCTGCGTACTAGACACTTTACTAGCAAGGCATTATATATGGACTATAAAAACAGCTGGAGTCGTAATAGGGCATGTAGTAGTTATAGAAAGAAATATAATCTCGCGAGACAAAGAAGAAATACTTCTAGAAAAAGATCGTGGACATGCAATCAAAAAAGTAATCGATCGACCTGAGAATAAAGTAACGAAGAATCATATAAACAGAAAAACGATAGTATGAGCTCAAATGCCTCTAGACACAAAACTAGCATCTCTAGTTGTTTTTGAAGAAAAAACGTAAGCCTGAGCCTGTGAAGGAGGACATGGTGGAGGGCAAAGATGAGGCTAAATGAGTTTTTATATTTGATATGAAGATATTTGTGATTATCATTATGGATTTCATAGCCTTTATAAATCTTACTAGTCGTAGTCTTAGGGCAGGTACAGCGATTTGAGCTTAGCGGCTGTTGTTACCGATTGATTTCTTTGTTTTTCTTATTGTTTTTCGTCAGTCTAGAATTCTTAAATGTACTATTATTGCTAGATGGGATCTTCTTGGATGATTTCTTACTCGCTTTGTATCTATTCAGATGCATCATTTTGTATCGACTCAGCTGCATAGTCCTACTTCATCAGTGCTTGCACATACCCTTTTTCTTGAGGTTTTTACTACCTCACCTCAGGCTACTACATTTGCTTAGACATTACTCTATTTTCTTCTTAGTCGGTCTTGGAATCGAGATTTACGATCTAGTACTTATCCTAGCTGGGCAAACTTACACTCTAGGGCTGTTTTAAATCCAAATTGTAAACATTCTAAGGGAATTTGCTCTGGGTCAACAAGAAATCTCCACTGCTCAATAATCTTTCTGAACCTGGCACTGCGACCTTGGCCTAGATTCTCTCGAAAGCCGAAGGAGAGTTAGAATAGTTGAGTTTGTTGGTTGATTAGAATTTTAAGTAGTCTTCCTGGACTGAGGGCTGAGATTTCTCTAGATTTTTATACACGATGTTGATGCCTTTGTATTTCTGCAGTTGAGCCGTCAGCCTATTGATTTTCAGTTGCATTTACGCTTAAATTTTCTTGCAATAGTGGTTCATCTCTTCGAGTTAAGTCCTTGCGATTTTGAGTTGTTTCATTAGTTGTACCTTGGCATCATTCTACTTTCTCAATTTTTGCATATTTTATTGTATTTAGTTTCTTAAAAGCATTTGGGCTTCCTCTTCCAATCTTCGTGACTACATGCTAGCATTGTAGAGTCTGATATTTTCTTGTTGTAATTATTTGTTTTATGTCTGTAGTTCGCTCATTCTCGTGTGTTTTATACTGCGCTTCAGACTGTCATTCTAGCTCTTCAACAGCTCTAGTTTTTCCTTGAGTTGCTATATATTTTTCTTCAAGGCGTTGATGAAAGTTCCCTAGACATTCTGGTCCTACTTGTAGCCTGAGATGGGTCGTCTCTTGAAGGAAGTCATACTAGCGCTGGCTGTTCGATACACACTATCACTAATTTTCTGATTTTTATTCTGTAAAGCCAACTCATGAATATTCCTTTAAGTCTTGACCAGTTTAGCTTTGGTCTTAGCGCTGCTATCAGCTATTTCTTTGATTTTAGATCGTAGCATTAAATTTTACTAGTAGAGATGTTCTTTGTCCCAGTAGATAGACTGCTTGATGTGCTTGTTAGTCTTTTTGTCGGTTTGCTGGGTGAGGTAGTTGAGGAATGTTATCTTGGAGGCGTTCAGTTTGAGGCTTTCATTCATTTTGTGAGTGGAAGATGATCGATACATAATATATATGGTCAACTATCAACTATCATCAGTAGTCAATCAGATATCATTTGGAATCAATCTGTTTAGCAAATCATCTATAATTGATAAAACATAGATGATAATATATTTGATTAATAGGCTTGAAATAAAAAAATACAGTTAATTGCTCTCTATTTCAATAAATTTATATTTGACTTTGTATATATTTTATTGAAACTAACATGTCCTACTACTACCCCAGATATCCCTACTATCCCTACTACCCCTACTACACGTACCACCACCCACATTCAGCTCTCTTGCCTCAGAAATCGCAGTCGACTCCGCACTTAGAAGGTCCAGACTCGCCGCAGATATCGCAGCATCCCGGGCTGTCTCTGAAGCTGCCCTCAGAAGATCCAGAATCGAGGCCTAGATCGCAGCTGACTCTGCACTGAGACGATCAAGAATTGAGGCTGAGGTTGCAACTGAGGCTGCCTTGAGGAGATCAAGAGTGGCTGCTGAGATTGAGGCTGACCGATTGGCCACTGAGAGTGCTTTGAGAAGGTCGAGGATTGAGGCTGAGGTGGCTGCTGATAGTGCTTTGAGGAGATCGAGACTGGCTGCCTAGATTGAGGCCTCGAGAATACGAAGCCTGTATTACCCATACATCTGATCCATCCATCATAGACATTTAAAATCGTCAGAAAAACCATATAGCTTAAAAACACATCAATAAATCATGTATAAGTATTAAACACATTAAATCATCACTAGTAGTGCAGACCCGCCTACTCTTGGCCTTCCTCCTGCTATTTTCCTCCTTTCTTGTCCTTCTTTTTCTTTCTAAATTACACTTTTTCTTCAGCAATAGCTATATCTTAAACTATTGCCTTTTTCTCCACCGGTCTATCTTCCTTGATGCCCGTATTGGCCTCTTTGTTCAATTTCTTATTGAATCTGCTAGTCTTCTGATCTTGTTTGCGTTTGAAGGCGTTGAGAATGTACTTAGGAAGATGTCTGTGATTGGCTATTCTACGGATCTTGTTGCTGTGTATGTATTTCTATATCAGTTTTTATCGGTATTAGATTGAACGCTATTATCGTTTGTTGATGACTCCGGTGGGACGATGGGCTATGCTTTTCCATAGTCTTATGTTCATGTCTTATGAACCTACATATAATATACGATACCTGAGAGGATATAATGTGAGTCTACTGTATACTGCACACTGCTGACAATCTGCATTCTCTTAGTATGATACACTTCCCTACTCCTGCCAGAATCATGCCCAAATATCCTTAGCGTCCTATCGAAAGAACAAGACACAAACTCTCTGCCTGTACCCGCATAGTCAATATCAGTTATTGCGCCTATATGATCTTTGTGAATAGTCTTGGCTTTGTCCATTTTTCTCAAATCGAACGAATAACAGTTACCATCATCGTTGCCTATTGTGAAGTTTATAGGCTAGATAGGATTGAATGACATACACATTGATTTGTTCGGCATTGTTATCTTTTGTATCGCAGTCTAGCCTCGCAGGTCGTAGAGGATGATGGATCGGTCTATGCATGAAGCGCAAAGAATGTTGGAGTCAGATGGATTGTACTTTACTTTAACAATACTATCGATGTTCCACTAGAGCTGGTATATCGGTTTGGTGCGCTAGTACGACCATATTTGTACGATCTGCCCTGAAGTAGCGAACTAGTTCTCCTGGGGTGAATGATCAACGTTACCCAGAATGGATTTGCTCAAGTACTTGGTCAGTGGCTGCACTTGCTTCTTCTTTTTCTTAGCATTTAGCCTGAAATCTCCATACACATGCTACTAGTTATCTTGAGCTTAGAACATGGTCTTGAAATCATACAAATTGATCGCACCATCTAATCCTGATGAACAAAATCTCAAGCCGTCTTTTGAGAAGGAAACTCCTTTGACAGTCTGAGTATGATCACACAACTCTATAACGCTCTTCCTCTATGTGATGTCCCATACTCTGATTTCCCCATCATGCGCACCAGAAATCATCTTGTTTATAGCTAAAGGACATTTGGCAAGAACGCTGATACCATCTGAGTGACCAGTCATTGCTCCCAGGAAAGGTTTGGCGAATATTTTGTTTAGTTTGGTGGCGTTGAAGGCGCGTTGGAACTATCGAGCGCGGGAGAAAGGATGGGAGGCAGAGGGAGTGCGGAGAGTGGTGGAGGAGGGAGTGTGGGTTATGGTTTGTATTTTGACCATTGTTGATTATAAATGGAATGATTGAGTGGGATGATCGTAAATATATTGTGATTACGTTCAGTAAATGAACAAAATAGTGATGATTGTACTGGCTACAGTATGGCTGGCATCGGCCATGTAGTAAGCGCACGAGGCTTGTCTGAGCTAGGATCATACCTTGACCAATCATATCCGAGACTACCTTTGCCTGAAAGATTGCATTATCAGGGGAAACACAGAAAGCTGCGCGGCTTATCACGTGTTCGAACTGCCCACCGTGTAATGCTCTGATGATTATGGTGGCAACACAAATACTGGAGAGGGATGTGCTAACGAAGCCTAGTGCAAGAGCAAATACTGCGCAAAAACAATCAGAGACGAATGTGCGAACGCCCTAATTCCTAAATTCCATCGATTAGGATGCTGTTGCTGCGCAGTAGGACCGTCCATCACCTACGATATAGTGTCTGCCTGGTGTTCAGACACTGACGGTACTGGCACGTGGATCGGCATGTGCTGAACATGATTCATCAAGGCAATCATAAACATCAATAAAATCAACAAACAATAATATCCTCGCTTATTACTATCATTCACTAAGACGCCGTTTGTCTATTCATTAAGCCCTCTTACCATTCTTACTTCAATCAAGTTTACTTTATTTATCTGCTATCTACTGCTATGCTTTATTGGTCCTCCATATTACATAAATTCCATAATAAATAAACAACCATGGAGCTGCTCTACAACAACCAAATCATCAACCAAATCGTCTAAAAACTATTCAAACACCGCAGAAACGACTACTCAGAACACCCACTAGGTACACACCACAACATCCAGACCACGCACTCGCACTACATCAAATCGAACATCAACTACTCCCCATCCACAACAAACACAAAGAAAAACTACATGTCTCTCTCTTCAACAAACAAACCGACAATACAGTCTGCATCCTCTACCTCCATGGCTATGGCTCCAATCGACTAGAATGCCTCCATTTGCTCAGAACGCTACCCAAACACTACTCCCTTTGTGCCTTTGATTTTTCGGGCAGTGGCAAGAGTCAGGGCGAGGTGGTCAGCTACGGCATGAAATAAAAATAAGACATTCGTATTTTACTTGCTAAGTAGAGATTGTGTACTCAAACACCTGAAAACTCTTCAATACGATAAATTTATACTCTGGGGTCGATCGATGGGCGCCACCTCCGCCCTACTCTACTGTCTCAAGTACCACCCTTAAGACGTTGTTCTGCAAGTAATCGACTCCCCCTTCTACTCCTTCTAGCTGATCGCATAATAGATAGCAAATCGCAGCGTAAAAGCTCCTTAGTTTCTTATCTCTTTTGCCCTCAACATGGCTCGACAAAACTGCAAAAATTTAGATAAGTTCAACTACAATCCTTTTTAGATTTAACTCAGCAACGTCGATTAATGCACCATTGCGGCTTTGTTCGTGTACTGCGAGCAAGACAACGTCATCAACCCCAAAAATACAGTCATGATCTGTAGTAAGTTCAAAGCCACATACTAGAAACTGGTGATCGAGGAGAATCATAACACGATAAGAAGCAAGGAAACGATTGACAAGATAGTGGGGTATATCGATAAGTATGTTAAAAAACAAAAAATACCTAGTACAGTTAGGTCCAGTCACGTCGATAATATATATTATCATACAAAAGACTCAGGCAAGAAAATGCACTTGCATCTAGAGACGCCCAAGAGTTGTCACAGTAGCAAGGAAGGACTGTTCAGTAGTGATAGTAAGAACAAGAAAGGAATAGAAAGAGTGTCGGTTAAGGGCAAAAGGTTCGATGATTATGGTATATGGGTGGCCAGCAAGTTCACCACTCAAATGCCCATGACTCCACAAGGCTCATAACTGAGAAAGACATCACATTCTGCAAAGAGAACGCATCTTAGTCTCAGCAATTCGTTCAACGCAGTCAGCCCCAAGGAAGGACTAAGCAGTCCAGTGTCACTGGTAAGGGAACACAGGATAGAGCATTAGATAGGGACGATGTACAACTCGACTGCTAATAAGGTCATTGGTTCATAGAAAGAGAAAAGATTGAAGAAGGTTAGCACGATGAAGTCGATGGAGATGAATGTGTTGAACCATAACAAGTACCTTTGAGGGCGAATGATCTTGATAGATCCTATAAAAATCAGCAAAAACATAAGAAGATCTATCAATAATGGAGGCCTTTATATGAGCAGTAGTATACATAAACTAATAGTGCATAGCTATTGTACGAGTGATGAAAGTTGGTGTATGTATGGCAGTTGGGTCAGGCAGTAGTAGATAAGATGCTTGCCCCCAGACTGTTACCTGATCCCCGGTCGTTCAATGGTCAGGACATCGGACTCTAAATCCGAGAACCAGGGTTCGATTCCCTGTCGGGGAGTTTTTATTTTTCACTTTTTAATGCCTTCTCCCATACAATTTCTCTCCACAATAGTCTTTCCCCTTCACATTTATTAGTATTTACTTGAAAAGCTTAGTTCTCGTATTTTTAAGTCTAATTATAGAAGCCGTGGAGTTTTTCCAATCGTTTTTCGCAAACATAATTAATAGTTCCATTCCATGGGTTGCGAAAGTTCACTAGCTCACCCCCAGGACACCTTTCCCTCGCACGAGTAAACGTCTTCCTAGAGCTAAGTCTAGCTTGACTACCACAACTTCGTCTAGCGCCAGCGAGGCAACGTCATCGAACTCTACCATTTCTCTAAGGTAGTATGGCGAGGTAGAAGCATCGTGAGGAAAGTACTGTAGCGCAACAGCCGCATCGATCGAGCGTGCAAGGTGCTGGCGGTGAGCAAGAAGTATAATTTTTTCAGATGCTACCAATAGATATAGATTTTGAAGAAGCTATCACACCCCAACATAACGCAGATAGTTGAATACTTCGACCATAAAAAAGTATTGTACATAATCCAGTAGCACATCGACGGCAAGAGTCTCCACTAGTTGTATTGTGACCCAGAAATCCGCCACTTGCCCGCCATAGTGTAAATACTCAAGCAAACACTGATTGCCCTCAACTTCATGCACAGCAAGTAATACGTCCACCTGGCCATCAACCCATAGCACATCATGGTCATCAAAATAGAAGAACAGCAAGCACTACTCGTCAAATTGGTAGGATTTGGCAAAGCCACCAAGCGAGGAGCAACCAAAGTGGCCTCCAGCAGTATAACAGACTGCAATTCTTTATTTAGAGCTCCAGAAAATGACTAGACTCATCTGGCCAAGCAGGATATATGGGCTTGTGGAGTAATTCTGCTTTAGCTGATCAGCGGAGGAAGACGTTTCTAATATTTTTTGAAAAACAAAGAAAAGATCATCAGCAGCGAAGTCAGTCGGTTGCACGTGAGTAGCTAGTAGAAAACAATCATAGCTGATTTTCTTAGCAAAATGCTTGAAGTTTCACCTGAACATCGATTGTCAGCAAGCTAGGCACTTGAGCACGATTTCTTCAAGATGGACCTAAAGAAAGGTGACCATTAGACTTCTAAAGCTAACGAAAAGGCAGTTCTGGAGAGACTGCTACAGTTCAAAGTAAGAATAAATAAATTTAGTTTTAAAATAAACTAAAATACTTGTTTTCGATGTACGCCAGCATTAATATTCTCTCCAGCAGTCAAAAGGCATAACATGTCATATAGTTTTACAACCTGGACAAGAACAAAGATGGGAAGATAGACTTCAATTAGCTAGTTGAGAGTCTTCAGAACACGTATGGGATAGAACAGTAGGCGGCTGTGTAGAAAGTGAAGCAGATATTCGACCGCACTAGCAAACAGCACGACCAATGCATATAGTACCACTAGTACCTGACTGCCACTACGGTAGTATCCAAGTAAATGAACTAACGCATCATGGCGCAAATGTTCGAGTAGTTTGACTCAAACCACGACGGCAATATCTCCAGTCTTTAGCTCAGTAAATGCATCAAGGGAGTAAACCCCAACTTGCTGCTGAAAGACATGAAGAAAGACAAACTGAGTATTGAATAATTCAGATAACTAATGCTGTAAATGTTCAAGTAACAGGAAAAACAGCATGAACTGCTATGATTATGTTTGACTTATGTGTCTGTATCCAAGTATGACTTAAGTGTCTGTATCCAAGTACGACTTATGTGTCTGTATCCAAGTACGAC
>Ga0169931_10012461_pt1 | contig 11784 bp, 9 predicted proteins | sample Kivu_15m_20L_FD_129675 | JGI IMG/M metagenome (GOLD analysis project Ga0169931, IMG submission 129675) | Freshwater microbial communities from Lake Kivu, Western Province, Rwanda to study Microbial Dark Matter (Phase II) - Kivu_15m_20L... | ecosystem: Environmental > Aquatic > Freshwater > Lake ... | reverse complement strand
TGCCCAAGAATCCAGCGGCGCCACCCTTGCCAATGATGCCCGATTCCTGCAGCGGGCGCGGCAGTTCGACGAAGGGCAACATGGCATCCTTCATCGGCTTCAGTTTTGAGATGTGCGAGCCGGCGGTTGGGAAGTCGGCGGGAGTCGGCGGTTCGAGTTGGCCGGAGGGCGAGACTTTGTCGGGCGGATAGCCGGTGAGCATCTGGTAGATCGCCGCGGTGTGGTTGAACAGGCCGTTGGGCGTGTAGCTCATCGAACGGATCAATGTTACTTTGTCGAGCGTGTTGGCCATCATCGGCATGTGCTCACCGATGAACGTGCCGGGGATTTTGGTCTTGATCGGCTTGAACTCGCCGCGGATGTTCGAGGGCGCTTCGGGCTTCGGATCCCAGATGTCGATGTGCGACGGGCCGCCCTGGAGGAAGATCATTACGACGTTCTTTGCGTTGCCCCAACCGCGCGCGCCCTTATACCTTTCGAGCACCGCGGGGTTGGCGTTGGCGGCCCTCTGCGAGGCGAGGAAACCGGGCAAATGCAGGCCCGCGAGTCCGAGCGAACCGATGCGCATCAGTTCGCGGCGCGTGGGTCCTTCACAGGTCTGAGCGGGATGGCCGGGGAGGTTGAACATGGATGATACTCCTTGTTAGTAACTGTACAGGAAACCTTTGCTGTTGAGAAGGGCCCAGAGCAGGTCCTGCGCCCGCTGGGTCTTCGGTCCGCCACTGAGATACTTTGCGCCGCGCGCGGCTTCGTCTTTGTTTGGCAGGCGCGCATACGACGCGAGATAGAGTTCGTCGACGATGGCGCTGTCGGCTTTGCCGGCGAGAACGAGCTTGGCGACGCGGCCTTTGGGATCGGCGACGGCGTCGGAGATGGTCTTGCCGTTGACGAGGTTGAGCGCTTGCGGGAGCGAGAAATCGGCGCGGCGTTCGCACTCGCAAGCGGTCTCGCGCGTGGGCCGGCCGAACAAATCGAGGAAGCCATCTTTGCCGACGTGGGGGTCGGGCAACTGCGTGGCGGCGGTGTCGACGGGCACTTCGGGAAACGCCGGGCGCGCGCCGGCGGCGCTGGCGACTGCGTCCATTAACTGTTCGGCGGTCAGGCGGCGGGGCATGGCGTGCGAGAAGTTCTCGGCGTCGCCTTCATTCCATTCGTTGGTGGTGAAGGAGGCTTGATAGGTCCGTGAATTGGCGATGGTGCGGATGAGATGCTGCAGGTCGAAGTTGTGATCGATGAAGTCCTTGGTCAGCGCGTCGAGGAGCGCCGGATTGACGGGCGGGTTGGAGGCGCGGATGTCGTCGACGGGATCGATGATTCCCTTCCCGAGGAAGTAGCTCCAGATGCGATTGACGATCGACTTGGCGAAGAACGGGTTTTGCTTCGAGGTCATCCAGTCGGCGAGCGCGTCGCGACGGCGCGGATCGTTCGGGATTTTCACGGGGGCGGCCGAGGCGATCAAGAATTCCGGCGCGACGACGCGCGAGTCCTTGGGGTGCTTCATCTCGTAGTCGCGGCGTTGATCGAAGATGATCTCTTCGCCGATTTCGTAGCCGGGGCGCACGCCGACGGCGGAGAAAAATGCCGACATCTGGTAATACTGATTCTGCGTCCAGCGCTCGAAGGGATGGTCGTGACATTGTGCGCAGACCATGCGAACACCGAGGAAAACCTGCGTGGTCTTTTCCATCGTCGCCTTGGCGTCGCGCGTGACGCGGTAGTAGTTGGACGCAGGGGCTTCGTAGCTCGAGCCGGAACTGGTCAGAAGTTCGCGGACGATCTTGTCCATCGGCTTGTTGGCGGCGATGGATTCGCGGATCCATTCGCGGAAGGCGTAGGTTCCTTTTTCGCCGAGGAACTTGCGGTTTGTTTGCAGGAGGTCGCCCCACTTCATGGTCCAGTAGTCGGTGAAGGATGGGCGGGCGATGAGTTTGTCGATGAGTTTCGCGCGCTTCAATTTCTGCGGCGTGGCGTCGGCGAGGAAGGCGCGCACTTCATCGGGCGAAGGCGTTTGGCCGGTGAGATCGAGCGTTACGCGGCGCAGGAAGGAGGCGTCGTCGGTAGCGGGAGAGGGCTGGATTTTCAGCTTCTGCAGCTTCGCATCGATGTGGGTGTCGACGTAGTTGTTTTGCGGCAGCGGCTTCCAGGCGAAGCCGGGTTTGGGATTTAGAATCGTTACGGGGACGGTGGAGTATTTGCCTTGGTAGCGGACCAGGAGTGTCGCTTCGCCAATGCGTTCGCCGGAGACTTTCGCGGCGACATCGACCTTCGCCACGTCGGGCACATTCGATTCGACGGTTGCTTCTTTCGTTACGTCGCGGGTTGCTCCGTCGGCGAACTTGGCGATGACGTTGACCTGGGCGGCCTCGCCCGGTTTCGGCATGTTGATTTCGCGCGGCGTTACTTCGATGGCGGTGACGGTGTCTTTGGCGCGATCGCCGTACGGAACGCCTTGCGCGATCCAGTTGTAGATCGTCTTGTAGTAGGCCGAGTCTTTTTCAAAACGCAAACCGCCGCCGTGCGCAAGTTCCTGCGACGGCTTGGCGAGCATGAGGCTGCGGGCGGGCTCGGCGCGATTGAAGCGGCGTCCGGAGAGATCGTAGAGCAACGCTTCGTAGTCGAACTGCGGATCGTAACCGCGCAGTGAGAGCTTGAAACCGTTCTTGCCTTTGGCCGCGCCGTGACAAGGGCCCGACGTGCAGCCAGCCTTGTTCAGGATCGGCGCGACGTCGCGCAGAAAGGTGACGGGTTGTGCGGCCAGCGCGGCGGCGCTAGCGAGCAGAAGCGGAAGTCGCATTCTTATCCTCGGGTTCAAGAGCGGGCACTTCGAATGAGAGCGCCTTGGAATACACGTCTTGCTGCATTGTGCCGGTCATCAAGGCGCCGCGGATCATGATGTCGTAGAGCGCCGGCGCGGTGTTGCGCGTGGAGGTGACCAGGAACGTTCCGGAGCGCCGGTTGCCTTTTTCGACGGCCATATTGATGATGCGGAGGTCGGCGAAGTTCGGGACATCGACGGTTACCGACGGAGGCACGGGCTGCATGTTGTTGCGAGTGGTCCAGGTCCAGCGGAAATGGAACTCGTAGCCGGCATCCTTCTTCAACGATTTCTCCAGCTTTAAATCAAGCAAGGCGGGTTGCGCTTCGGTCATGGCTGCCGGCAACTCCAGCCCGAGCCATGCGCCGTTGAGCGCTCGCTGGCGGTCCACGACGCCTTGTGTCACGGCGCCGGCTACGTTGATCGCGTAACCAATGCCTTTGGCGCGGCGTTCGACGCCTTCGCCGACGGCGATGAATGCCAGATCGGAGAGATTCAGTTCGGCTCCTTGCGCGGCGGTGAGGGCGATCATGGCGCGGCGTGTGGCGATGCGGCCTGGCGCGCCTTCGGGCAGCTCGGATGGAATGTTGCCGCCGGTCATCTCGACGCCTTTCGGCAGGTTGAGCGCTTTGACAGTAAGCGGGCCGAGAAAACCGCGGCGATCAACATTGACGTTGACCAGCGCGGTGCCGCCGGCGGGGATGTTGACGAACGCGGTGCCGATGCTGGCTTGCAGATCGTGGGCGCCTTTGAATGCCGAGAGGCGATAGGCGTAATGCGCGCCGCCGCGGAGGGCGAGATCTTCGACCGAAAGCGTGATTTTCGAGACGCCGTCGGGGACCTTGAAGGAGAGGAACGGATCACTCGCGGTGCGGCTTGAGACTTGCACGGCGGCGACGTCGACCGGCAAAGGTTGATCGCCGGCGCTGGCGATGCGATTGCCCTTTTCGTCCCATGCCGTCAAGATACCGATGATCTTCGACGTGCCCAGTTCGCGGGCCTGCAACTCGAACATCAGGTCCTCGCCGGGCTTCACGTCGAAGGTGTATTTGTCGATCTCGCCAGCCTTGGCGAGACGTCCGTTGATGGTGAGCGGGAAGGCGGTCTTTACGCTGGCCGATTCGGTTGTCTCGGGAAGATCGCCTACCGCGAACGGCAAGGGCAGCGCGGGGGAATCGACGAGATTCACGGTTGTTTGCGGGCCTTTGAAGTCCTTCAGATTGGTCTTCGCTTTGCCTGCGCCGAGCGATACTTCCACCTCTTCGCCACGGCGACCGCCGAGCGGAAAAATTTCGGTCGGGTAGGCGTACGCGCCGGTCTTTAGGCGATAGAAGTTCTGGGCTTGGCCGGAGAAGCGGGCGTCGTGCAGTTCGACGTAATAGTAGCCCGCAACGGGAAACGTCATGTCGAGACGGGGATCGAGTTGCAGCATCGCCGCGTCTTCGGAACGCGCGATTTGTTTACCGCTTGCGTCCATGACGCGAATCACGGGATCGACAGCCGAACCGGCGCGGCGTGCGTCGACTTCAAAGACGCGGCGCTCGCCGGCCTTGACCTGAATGCGATAGATGTCACGCTCGGCACCGCGCAACGTACCGTTCAAGGTTATGGCCGAGGCCGGGAGCGGCTGCGCCTTTTCGATGGAGTCGTTAGAATTCGGCAAGCCGCCGGGTGACGACTCCTCTTCCGTGATTTCGGGGAACGCGCCGATGTTCAGGAGCAGGATATTGGAGAGTCCGTCGGCCGTCTTGATGCGCACGGGGTAGACGCCGACTTCCCATTCCGATTTCGGCTCGACGAGGAACGTCGCGTAGCGGCCTTCCATTTGCGGCTTGTCGGGAACCATCGATGTGAAACTGGCGGGGAGAGTCGAAAGGATTTGCGCGCCTTCCGCGAGATTTGTTCCGGCGATGGTCAGCGTGAAGGGGCGGCCTTTCTGAGCGCCGCGTGGTTGGAGATCGGTGATTACCGGTGGCGCCGCAAAGGCGGAGAGAGAGCAAGCGAGAAGCAGCAGTTTCATTGGCCGGCTCCTGTGGGATTGCCGTGCGATAACGGCACGGGGCTGAAGGTGAGTTGTAACTGGCAGTTGGCTGCGTTGTAGACGCGCACCATGCCGTCAAAGCCGCCGGTGGCGAGTTGCTTGCCGTCGGGCGAGAACGCGACGGAGTAGATGCCGGCGCTGTGGCCTTTGCATTGCGAGGCGAGTTTGCCGGTATCGGCGTTGTAGAGGTTGACGACTGGCGAAAGGCCGGCGATGGCGATGCGCGATCCATCGGAGGACCAGTCCATCGAAGTGATTGCGCCGTCCTGCCGGTCGATCTTGTGGATCAGCGTGGTGTCGTCGGCGATCTTCATGTTGCGGGGGCGGTCCATCATATAGACGAAGGCGTATCGATCTTCGGTGCCGATGGCGACAACGTCTTTCTTCGGATGGCGCGTGACGGCGGTCAATTCGCCTCGGAGGAGATTTACGTTTTCGAGAAAGGCGCCGGTGTTGGAGTCGGTCAACTTCGCGGCGCGGTCGCGGCTGACGGTGACGAATCGTTTCGAGTCGATGCCGAACACGGTGCCGAGGACCCAGCCTTCGTGATTGGAATTCTTGAACAACTCTTTGCCCGTCGCGGTGTCGATCATGTGGACGGTGTTGTCGGCGGCACCGACCGAAACCTTTGAGCCGTCGGGGGATACGGCGGCGCCGAAGACGGTGTCGTTGGTCAGCGTCGCCGAGCGGAGAAACTTGCCGTTGCGCGGATCCCACAATTGCACTTCGCCGAACTGCGCGGGCGTACCGCCACCGGCGGCGAGGAGGTCGCCTTTCGGACTATAAGAGATGGACAGAATTCGCTCGGCTTTGCCCGCAAGACGGTGCAGGATTCGCTTGCCATCGGAGGAATGCACGATCACTTCGCGATTGCCGTTGACGGCGAGTTGTGTGCCGTCGGGCGACCAGCGAAGGGCCGTGATTACGGGCGGTTGGAGGTAGACGATCGGTTGATTTGACGACGTTTCGACCGGTGAGTCGTCCTTTGCACCGGCGGCGATCCAATCACGGAATTTGGCGATGTCGGCGGCGGCGAGTTCCGGAGAGCCGAGAGGCATGCGCGGCTGCATTTCACCGGTTAAGTACTTGACGACGGTGGCGATGGCGGTTCCCCGCTTGCCGCCTTTCTTGAAAGCGTCAAAGGTGGTAACGTCCAAGTCCGACATTTTGTTGGCGGGCTGATGGCAGCCTTGGCACTGCTTTTGCAGAATTGGCCGGATATCGCGGAAATAGCCAGGCTGCGCCGCGAGAGTGGCCGTCGCGAGGAGGAAGATCCATCGGTTCATGAAAGCTGTGTAAGAGTATATCGAATCGGGAGAAACAATTTGGCTGTAACCTGTCTCTAAGGAGTGAACGCCCCTTAAACACCATGTTGAAGAAAATCCTCTTACTTGCGTCATTGGCTCTTGTGGCCGCTGCGGCGGATGTGTCGGGCAAATGGGTTGCGCAGATTCCGGGCCGCGATGGCCAGACTCGCGAGACCACGTACAACTTCAAGGCCGATGGCGCCGCGCTGAAGGGCACCATGTCCGGTTTCCAAGGCAACCAGATCGACATCTCCGACGGCAAGATCGACGGCGACAAGATCTCTTTCGTCGTAAAGATGGAGTTTAACGGCAACGCGATCGAGATGAAGTACTCGGGCGTGGTGGCCGGCGATGAGATCAAGATGAAGCGCTCGACGCAGCGTGGCGAGCAGGAGTTCACCGCGAAGCGCGCGAAGTAACTTCGCCAAACGTTGTGAAAGCGGCCGCCTCAGCGCGGCCGCTTTCGTTTTTGGTACAACCGTTCGGATGACCCGCCGAACTTTTCTTGCCGCGCTGGGCGCTACCGCTGCCGCGCAACCGAAGTCGAAACCGAACGTCGTAATCATTCTTGCCGATGACCTTGGCCACGGGGACTTGAGTTGTTATGGCAACAAACACGCCGAAACGGTTCATTGCGATCGACTGGCGAAAGAGGGCCGCCGATTCTACAACGCCTACACACCGTCGTCGGTTTGCTCGCCGACACGTTACGCGTTGATGACAGGCCGCTACTGCTGGCGCACTTCGCTGAAGCGGCAGGTGCTCAATGTCGGGGCGCCGTTGCATATTGAGCCGTCAAGAATGACGCTCGCTTCGCTGTTCCGCAAGCATGGCTACGAAGGCGCGGCGATTGGGAAGTGGCACTTGGGTTATGGTGCGGATGCGAAGGTCGATTGGAACAAGCCGCTGAAGCCGGGGCCGCTCGAACTTGGCTTCACCTATCACTTTGGCGTGCCGTCCAATCATGGCGATCTGACGCGCGCGTTTATCGAAAATTACGACGTCGTGGGCCGTGCGCCGGGCGTGCCGTTCGAACTTGGCGTGAAAGGCGAAGTTCCGAAAGGGCTGGCGCAACCGCGGGTCGACGATCGCGTCAACATTACGCTAGCCGAAAAGGCGGTGGCGTTTATCGAACGGTCGAAGGACAAACCGTTCTTTCTGTACTTCACGCCGGTGGGCGTGCACAATCCGGTCACGCCGAACAAGATGTTTCGAGGGAAGTCGAAGGCGGGACTATATGGCGACTACATTCTTGAGACCGATTACTGTGTTGGCCAAGTGCTGGCGGCGCTGGACCGGCACAATCTCGCCAAGAACACCATCGTGATTTTCTCGAGCGATAACGGCGCCGTAGTGCCGTCTTATAACGGACGCCGTGAGACGGCGACGTTTAACCTGATCCTCGAAAACGACGATGGCGGCGCGGTGAAGAATCACTACTCGGTCGCGCAGGCGGAGGCGGAAGACGCCGGGCACAAGCCGGTTGGACCGTTGCGCGGCCGCAAGCACAGCGTTTACGAAGGCGGGTTCCGCGTACCGTTCCTGGTGCGGTGGCCGGGTCAGGTGAAGCCGAATTCGTCGTCGAACGAAGTCGTTCAGCTTGCCGATATGCTGGCGACGTTCGCCGGCATCATGAACGAAAAGATACCGCCGGGCAATGGCGAGGACAGCTACGACATCCGGCCGGCGCTGTTTAAGGACAAGCTCGCGAAACCGATTCGCGAGGCGACGGTGGTGCACAACGCCGACGGGGTCTTCGCGATTCGGCAGGGTCAGTGGAAGATGATCGAGAAGTTGACGGATCCGGCGGGTCTGGCGCGAGCGTGGGGCAAAGAGGGCGCGGAAACGCATTTGTACGATCTGGTCGCCGATCCTTACGAGAAGACGGATTTGGCATCGAAACGGCCCGAAGTCGTGGAGCGGTTGACGAAGCTGTTGAATACGTATCGGGACCGCGGGTGGTCGGCTCGCGCTATCCTCTGATGAGACTAATGCTTCGACGTACTTTCTTACAGACGGCGGCGCTTGCCGCGCAACCTTCGCGGCCGCGTCCGAATGTCGTGGTGATCTACGCCGACGACATGAGTTACAGCACAATTCGATCACTCAACAACCGCGAGATCCGGACGCCGAACCTCGACAAGTTGGTCGCGCGCGGGACGGCGTTTACGCACGCGTTTATCATGGGCGGGCTGCAACCCGCGGTCTGCGTGCCGTCGCGCGCGATGTTGATGTCTGGGCAGAATCTCTTTCATGCGACGGCGAACGTCGTTAAACAACCGGCCTACGGTCCCGCGAAAGAGTTCGATATGTGGCCTGAGTTGCTTGGCAAGAACGGGTATCAAACCGTCGGCATCGGCAAGTGGCACAACGGCCCCGCGCTGTATCACCGCGCGTTTCAGAAGGGCGGGCCGATTTTGTTCGGCGGCATGGCGGATCACTACAATACGCCGCTGCACGAATTCAATCCGGCGGCTGAGTATCCCAAGACCTCGGTCAAACCGCAGGACAGACACTCGTCGGAGATCTTCGCCGACGCCGCCATCGACGCGATTCGCAGTCGCGACAAATCGAAGCCGCTATGCCTTTACACCGCGTTCACGGCGCCGCATGATCCACGCCAGCCACCGAAGGAGTACAAGGCGATGTACCCGGAGGACAAAATCGAACTGCCGGCGAATTATCTGCCGGAGCATCCATTCGACAACGGTGAAATGAAGGTTCGCGACGAAGCGCTGCTGCCGTGGCCGCGCACCGAGGCGGCGATTCGCAAGGAACGGAGCGACTACTACGCGATCATCACGCACATGGATGCGCAGCTTGGCCGCATCTTCGAAACGCTCGACAAGGAGGGCCTGACGCGCAACACGATTGTCGTGTTCGCGGGCGACAATGGGCTGGCCGTTGGGCAACACGGACTGCTCGGCAAACAGAACATGTACGACCACAGCGTGCGTGTGCCGCTCATCATGGCCGGCCCTGGCATTCCCGCCAAGCAGCGGACCGACACGATGGTCTACCTGTTCGATATTTTCCCGACGTTGTTCGAGTTGCTCGGGCTGCCGAAGCCGGCGACGGTCGATGGCAAGAGCCTTGTGCCGGTGCTCAAGAATCCGAAGGCGAAGATGCGCGACGTACATGTTTACGCCTACCGGCACGTTATGCGCGCGCTGCGAACGACGCGATGGAAGTACATTCGATACAACGCGAGCGGCGTACAGAATCAGCAGCTCTTCGATATTGCGGCGGATCCGCTGGAGATGAAGGATCTGTCGAAAGAGCCGGCGCATAAGGAGACGGTCACGCAGCTCGACCTACTCATGCGGATGATGCTGAAGCAGGAGGGCGATCCGCTGGATTTGACGAAGGCGGATTGGGGTTGGAAGGAGCCGGCGCGGGGGTAGGGCCGGGTGCTTCAGGCTAGCTCATAAGCGCGCAAGAACAGCTCCCTTGATACGCCAGCTTGCGTAAGGATAGTTCTTAGCGTTGATGCCTTAATGGTTGAGTGATTCGGCATGGTCAGGCAGTCAGAACCGCCTCCGGGGCGCGGACGGCGCATGGCAATGTGCTCAGCCTCGCGTACGACTTCAAATCCGATGGCGCGAAACGCCGCGATCACCCTTGCCTTAGGAGCATCGACGGGGAACTTAGACATTAGGCTGAGATCGTTGCGTCAGCGATGAACGCCTCGATCAGTTCCGAATTGTCCCTCAATACCTCATCACCAAATGTCTCGATGTGGAACCGGATGGCTGACTCGACGTCCGCGAGAGCCTCATCGTAGCTGTCTCCCTGACCCACTACCGTCCCCTTCATTCCGAGTGGGTAGGCGACAAAACCATCGGAGTGCTGTTCCACGATGATCTTGAGTTGGCGGGACATTCTCTGCCCGAAGTCTATCATGAAGAAAGGACCCGTTGAAGTTCCGGTGCGCGAGTAACTGTAACGCCGACTCAGCCGAGTCTTCGACCTAGGCGAGTCCCTACTTGAACGCAAGCGCTACCAGAACTACCATTGGTTAGGCACGTATGTCTCACCGGATCCTCTTACTCACGGCGCTTCTGTGGGCGCCGGCATTTGGCCAGCAGATCGGCAACTGCCCGGTCTTTCCGGCCAACAACATTTGGAACACGAGGGTCGATCAGTTGGCCGTCCACCCAAGTTCGGCATCGTGGGTGACGACGATCGGATCGACGAAAGTGCTACATCCCGACTTCGGTGCGGGACTGTGGAACGGCGGACCAATCGGGATTCCGTTTGTCACGGTAACAGGGTCGCAGACGAAGTATCCGGCAACGTTTCTCTACCAGTCCGAGAGCGATCCCGGTCCGTACGCGGTTCCTTTGGATGCGCCGATCGAGGGCGGCAGCGCGAGCGACGGCGACCGGCACGCGATTGCGATCGATACGGACAATTGCATTTTGTATGAGCTCTTTCGCGCATTCCCAGAGACTTCGAGTTGGAAGGGCGATTCCGGCGCGATCTACAATCTGAACTCGCAAACCCTGCGGCCGCTGACGTGGACGTCGGCCGACGCGGCTGGGCTGCCTATCTTCCCTGGCCTGGTCCGATACGACGAAATTGTCGCCGGAGCGATCAAACACGCCATTCGCTTCACTGTGCCGCAATCGCAGCGGGCGTTCCTTTGGCCCGGCCGCCACTATGCGTCGAGCCTCACCGGTACCCAGTATCCACCGATGGGCGCACGTTTTCGCTTAAAGGAGAATTTCGATATCTCCGGCTTCTCGCCGACGAATCAGATCATCCTCACGGCGTTGAAACGTTACGGCATGATACTGGCCGACAATGGTTCGGCGTGGTTTATATCCGGAGCGCCGGACCCGCGCTGGAACAACACCGATCTTCGCGCGCTGCGAGGTATTCAGGGATCGAATTTCGAGGCGGTCGATTCGACGCCGCTGATGATTGACGTCAACTCTGGCGAGGCGCGGCAGGCATTCGTGTCTGTGTCGGTCAGCCCGGAGTCGGCGGCGGTTGAGGTGAACACGCAGAGGCAATTCACGGCAACAGTGACCGGAACTTCTAACCAAGCGGTGACCTGGGATGTGAACGGCGTTGTGGGTGGAAACTCGGAGGTTGGGCTGATCGATTCGATTACGGGCTTGTACACCGCGCCGCAGGCGGCTGTGAGTGTAAGCGTTCGCGCGAAGAGCGACGTCGAGGCGTCGGCGATCGGAACCGCAGCGGTAACGGTCGTGAATCCGCCAGTTCCAGAGGCAATTGCGATTTCGCCCGCTTCGACGAGCGGGCGCGCAGGCCGCCGGTTACGGGCACAGTGATGTCGTTCCAGGCTAGAAATCGTAGCGCAGCGCCAGCATCACGACGCGCGGACTGCCGCCGAGGCCCGAAATACGACCAAACGTCTGCGGTGTTTGCAGGTTGATGCCTGGCAGCCCGAAGTTCACGTTGTTGAACACGTTGATGCTGTCCGCGCGTAAGCTAATGGAATGCATCTCGCGAATTCGAATTCGTTTGACGAGCGAGGTATCCATGTTAAAAAATCGCGGACCGGTAAACATGTTTCTGCCTGAGGTGCCGATCTGGCCGGCCGCGGGGCGCGAGAAATTCCGTATTTCTTCCGGCGAGTAAAAGACCACTCC
>Ga0169931_10012460_pt1 | contig 11784 bp, 7 predicted proteins | sample Kivu_15m_20L_FD_129675 | JGI IMG/M metagenome (GOLD analysis project Ga0169931, IMG submission 129675) | Freshwater microbial communities from Lake Kivu, Western Province, Rwanda to study Microbial Dark Matter (Phase II) - Kivu_15m_20L... | ecosystem: Environmental > Aquatic > Freshwater > Lake ... | reverse complement strand
ATCGCCGGCCTTGGCTCGGAGGTCACCCTCTCCGCTTTCAGCTTTGCGAACGTGCTCGGTAACACTCAAGTAACTTTCAACTACTCGGTCTACAACGACTCGAACGCGCCGGTGCTTACTAGCCGCGTTTCAACGCTTGCGTTTAATACGACCCCCAACCTCCTCACAACTCCTGCCCCTTCGGTAAACGGTGTGTTCACAGTCGTGAATTCTGGGAACCAGCCGAACGTCGGGACCGTGGAATTCTGCTTCACCTCCGTCAACTGCGCCGGCGGCGCGAGCGGCGGCGTGACGCAGGGCAATACGGCCGGCGGCAGCGCGACGATCTATTTTGCCGGCTCGATCTCGCAGTTTAACATCGATCAGGTCTCGGTCCGCTACCAATCGGTGAGCTGTGTTGACGGTACGATCGGCAACTGTCCTGGTTCGGCCTCCGGTCTTGTCGAGAACGGCGGCGAAGTTCCCGAACCCGGCGCCTGGGTGATGATGAGCGCCGGTCTGGCCCTGCTTGGCGCAATCCGCCGCGCTCGCGCATAGTACCGACAAACTGCCTTGTTTTCAACGGCCCACGAGCGATCAAGCTCGTGGGCCGTCCCCTTTTCTGGTACCCAGGAACCATCGAATAGCCGTTACCGGCGTACGCAATAAATGGCTGAAAAGTCTATTGGAAGACGTCAGCCGACCCCGCAAAATCAAGTCATGACGAAGACGGTCACATTCATGTTGGCGGGAGTGGCCGCCGGCGGATTGTACGAGCCGGCCATGTTGCTGGCTATGTTCGCCGGGTTGTCCGGCGTGACGCGAAGCATCCTCGTCGCGGTACACCTCGACTCGCTGCAGGCCGGCACCTGGTACATGATCGGCGGCGCGGTCGTGATGGGCCTCGCGGTGCGCGCTTCGACTCGCTAACCGAGTTTATACGGCGCGCGGTACTTGTAGGACAGATACCGATTCGCCGCATCGTTGTTGGTGAATCGTTCCGCCTTGCCGTCCCACTCCAGAAAGCTCCGGCTGCGCAGCGCGATGTGGGAGATGATGGTGTTCGCCGTCGATGTATGCCCATCTTCGATGGTGCAGTTGGTCTTCGCGCGGCTCTTCACACAGTCGATGAAGTTTCGGCAGTGCGGCGGCGTGCTCGTCGTACCGTTGACGGTCTTCGGTTCCATCGACGTTTTTTTCGACGGGTTGTAGGCCTTCTCCGCCGTGCGGTCCAGCGGCGTGCGAGCGCCGAATAACACCTCGGTCGTCTTTTCGGGCACGACTTCCCACCGGTTCGAATAGATGTACATCGTCGCTTTCGTTCCGCGGATCTCCATCTCGGCCCCGCGCGGAGTGGCGGGCGCGGCGTTGGCGTTGTACTGTACGAAGCTCATCATCATGTCTCCGAAGTCCCAATGCACCTCGCACGTGTCGGGGATTTCGCGGTTATCATCGACGCCGTACTTGCCTCCCATGGCCACGACTGCCTTGGGCGTCTCCTTGCCGCAGGCCCAGCGCAGCATATCCATGTAGTGCACGCCGAAGTTGGTGATCTGGCCGCCCGAGTAATCGTAGAACCAGCGGAAGTTGTAGAAGGTCCGATTGCGGTTATACGGCACCTTGGGCGCGGGGCCAAGCCACTTGTCCCACTGCTCCGGCGACGGCGGATTGCCGTTCGGCGCGTTGCCGATCCCGTTGGGCGATTCGTTTTGCACATGAAATCCGCGCGCCGTTGAAATTTTCCCTAACGCTCCGGTCTTGATGTACTCGACGGCTTCCTGGAGAAACTTTGACGAGCGCCGCTGAATGCCCACCTGCACCACGCGTTTTGTCTCGCCAGCGACCTGGACCATGCGGCGGCCTTCGCTCACGGTCAACGATAGCGGCTTCTCGACGTACACGTCTTTGCCGGCGCGGCACGCATCGACAAACATCAGCGCATGCCAGTGATCCGGCGACGCGATCGCCACCGCGTTGACGTCTTTGTCGTCGAGCAACCGCCGGTAGTCCGCATATCGCTTCGGCGTCGCGCGCGACTTCTTTGCGGCGAAGTCGAGGTAGTCTTCGCGTAGATCGCAGGTTGCCACCGTCGGCGCGTCGCCGTATTCGAGGAAGCCTTCGTGCACCTGATCGCCGCGATTACCGAGCCCGATGTAGCCCATCTGCACCCGCTCGTTGGCGCCAAGAATTTTCGAGTAGCTGAGCGCGGTCGCGAAGGCCGCGTGTTTCATGAATTCGTTTCGGTTCATAGTGTACGCTCGGAGTGTGCGAACCTCAATTATACTGCTCGCGTTCATGACGCCCCTCGCCGCTCGCATCGAAGTACACGGCCACCGCGGCGCGCGAGCCGTCTACCCGGAAAACTCGCTGCCGGCTTTTGAGTACGCGCTCTCGATCGGCGTGGATGTTCTCGAGATGGATCTCGCCGTCACCAAGGATGAGGTCGTCGTCGTTTCCCATGACGCGACGATGAACCAGAAGCTCTGCGTGGGCCGCGCCGGCGCCGAGCGAGCCATCCACAAGATGACCTATGCCGAATTGCGGAAGTGGAAGTGCGGGACGCTACCGCACGCTGATTTCCCGAAACAAAAGCAGGTCGCCGTCGGAGTGCCGAGGCTCGAAGACGTCTTCAAACTCGCGACGAAGACAAAAGTCCACTTCAACATCGAAACCAAGATCTCGCCCAAGACGCCGGACCTTGCGCCCACGCCCGAACGGTTCGCCGAGTTGGTGCTCGCCGTGGTGCGCAAATTCAAACTCGAAGATCGCGTGATCCTTCAATCGTTCGACTTTCGCACGCTGCATGCCATGAAGAAACTCGCGCCGAAGATGCGGCTCTCCGCGCTTTTCCCATTCAATACCAGTGAAAAAAATCCCGACTACCTCGAGATGGCCAAGGCGTCCGGCGCCGGCATTCTGAGTCCGCATCACAGTACGGTGACGCCGGAGAGAATCGCAGCGGCGCACAAGGCCGGCCTCTCCGTCGTGCCGTGGACCGCCAACACCGAGGCCGATTGGCAGCGGATGATCGACGCCAAAGCCGACGCGATCATCAGCGACGATCCGGCGGCGCTGATCGGGTATCTGAAGTCCAAAGGCCTGCGCTGATTACTTCTTCTTGCTGAAGTCTTTTAGAATCTGGTCGACCGCTTCCAGATGTTTGCCCGCCGCCCAGGTGTCCTGGATCTTTTTCTCTTCCCAGCCCGCCGAACGCGCCAGCAAAATGAAGCCCGGCAGCGCGTGGCCTAGCGATTTCCATCTCGCCATATCAACCATTGCGTCGAGCGCGCGTTCTTTGAGAAGCGCCAGCGTTCCGGCATCGCGGCCCTCGGTCAACGGAACGAGCGCGAACGACGCTTTATTGCGATCCGTCCATATGATCGAGTTCATCTGTTCGATGAACCAGGTCGGGCTGATCTTCAGCGCCGGGTCCTTGCTTAGATTCGCCAACACCGTCAACGCCGCCAGCGAGCGGGTGGCGTTGTTGCGCACGCCGTCGTCCGGATCGCGAATCGCGTAAAGCAAATCGTCGAGCGCCTTGGTCTTGTCGGTGACATAGCCGATCACGTACGCCGCGATCGCGCGCTCGGTCTCGTCGGCGCTGTTGCGCATTACGTTGCGAATCGCGATGAGGTGTTTGTCGGCGAAGGCGGGGAACTTCTCCTGTTCGGCGCGGGCGGGCGCGTACGCCATCAGGCTGTGGCCCTTGGTCAAATCTTCGGCGGTTTTTCCATCGCGGACGGCGATGTTGAGCTGTTCAAAAAACAAATGCCAGGTATCGACGATCTCCTCGGGCAGGCGAAGTTCGGTGTTCGTTGGCGCCTCGCGGTAATCGAACGTCGGCGCGCCCTTTTCAAGAATGCCGACGTAGAGAATTGCCTTGCCGTCCTCACAGCAGATCGCTTCCAGATTTGCGCGCACGACATTGTTGACGAGTTCGATTTGTAGCTCGATCTCGCCTTTCGACCGCGGAAGAGGGCTGCCGACTTTGACTTCGAGCGCCTTTTCGATCCGTGCCTTGTCGGCCTTGCGAAGGCCGTAGAAGTCGATCACTCCGATTACGGGCGGTTTGATCGACTGCTGCGCGCAGAGCGCGGCGGAACAAAAGAAGAGGGCGCGGATCATCGTCACCCTCTCCTAGACGTATGAACCGGTCATCCGGCTACGCTTGTTTTTCGGCTATATCGCCAATCACCGGGATCTTGAACCGTTCCTTGTTGTAGGCCTTATACATCAGGAACAGCCAGACACCGATAAAGGCAAGCCCCACGCCCAGACTGAGCAGGTTTGGAATGAACCACAAGCTGTAGTTGAGCAGGCTGCGAAGGATCGCGGTGAATATCCCGAAGATAATCCAGAAAACGAAATAGCCAACCGCGAAGAATATCGACTGGAACGCATGGAAGCGGATGGTCTTGTTGGTGTTGAACGGTTCGATGACGAGGAACGCGATTCCGGACAGCAATCCGAGCGCGTAACAGAGCGCGGCGGCGACGTTTTCTTCCAGACCGCCGGTTGACGCGGCCGGTGGCGGCTGCTGCGGATAACCCTGCTGCTGCTGGCCCCACTGTTGTTGCTGCTGCGGCGGCTGCTGCGAGTACTGCTGCTGCTGCGGTTGCTGCGGTTGCTGGGGATACTGCTGTTGCGGAGGTTGTTGGGGCGCCGCGCCGAGCGTCGCGCCGCAGCGCATGCAGAAGGCGCCTTGCACTTGCGCGCCGCATTGGGGACAGAATGCCATGAGTGATTTCTCCTCTTCTACCTACAAGCGGATACTGTAGCAAAACCTGATCACTGTTTTTCGGCGCGGTGCTACGTCGTCCTCGGCCAAAGACGAAACGACGTGACTTGGACGACAAGCCCTATAAACGCGAAGAGCCGGCCGCGAACGGCCGGCCCATCACGATTTGGGGTTGTTAAAAAATCAGCCGGAAGCTGATCTGCGCGCGGCGGGCGTTGGTTCCGTCGGGGAAGCCTTGTGAGGCCGTACCGTTGCCGAGGCCGATAGTGGGCCGAATGACGCCGGCGGTGAGGTTAAACGCTTCGGTGAGCTCACCCGTGTTGTATTGCGAATTCGAGATATTAAACGCCTCGAAGTTAAACATGCCGGTGATTCGCTCGCTGAACGGAAGGATCTTCGTGATGCGGAGATCGGTGCGGTAGACGGCGTCAAGCGGCAGTGTCGAGAAAGGCAACCACGGTACACGAAACGAACCGCCCAAGCCGTTTAGAGTCGTGTTAAAGGCCGCCCCCGCGTACGGCGCGCCCGCGACCCGAATCGTCGCTGTGTTCGGCTGGCCGGAAGCCAGCGTCGTAATCTGCGAGAACTGCCAGTTCGCCGCGACCCATTTCACCATCTGGTTCGATGACTTCAGCCCATACTGCGGGGCCCACAACGAGGTGATCACAATCCGGTGCCGCTGGTCGAGCGACGACGATCCCTTATCGCCCGAGTAGTCGCCGTTAAAGGTAGACCGAATCGTGTCAAAGAACAGTGCGTTGTTGCCGCCACCTTGATTGGCGGTGTCGATGGCGTGCGACCAAGTATAGGCGACCGAACCCATCAGCCCATTCGCCATGCGCTTGTTCAACTGTAGCGCCAGGGCGTGGTAGTACGAGTTGCCGCCGTTTTCGACTTGCACGATGCGTTGGAAGCGGGGGTCGACGCGATTCGCTGTGTAATGCGCGTTGGTCGTATAGGTGCCTGTCTGATTACCCGCCTCATCAAGAATCCGGTAGGTCACCGGCGCGCCGAAGGCGCCGATGTTGAGATCGCGTGTCGTGAAAATCCGCACGCCGCGCGAGCCAATATAGTTGGCGGTCAGACCAAGCGTCGAAGTCAGTTGGCGCTCAATCGCAAGATCCCACTGCTGCGTATACGGATTGCGAAAATTCTTATCGGCGATTGTCAGGCTAACCGTGCCGCCTGGCAGGCCGGCCGAGCTATTCGGAAGCTGCGACGGGAAGACCGGGCCGCGTGCGTCGCCGTTTTGCAGCAACACCCGGGGCTGATACAGGCCGTTCGAGAAGAACAGCGTCTGAATCAGTGCGCCGGGGAAGCGCGCGTAAAATAGTCCGTACCCGGTGCGAATCACGGTCTTGTCGTTCAAGGCGTAGGCAATCCCAAGTCGAGGAGCCCAGTTATTCTTTGGCGAGTTGATCACGCCGGTCTGCGGATACGCCGGATTGACCTGCGAGGGTTGGGGCAGGTTCGCATACTCATAGCGGACGCCGTAGTTGATCGTCAACTTCTGTGTCGCTCGGAACTGGTCCTGCACGAACAAGCCGAGGTCGCGCGTCGTGAAGTCAAGAATTGGATTGCCGACCGTTTGCGAGTAGCTCTGCCAGCCCTTGCCCAGTGGACGGCCGTTCGGGTTCTGGATGCGGGAAAAATCGTAGGCGAAGTCGGTGAAGCTCGCATACGTGTAGCTGCCGAACTGATTGCGAAGGATGTTGAGGTAGTCCTGGGTGTTGGCGAAATCGATGCCGAATTTCCAGGAGTGTTTGCCCGATGTCCAGTTCAGCGTATCGACGAACTGGAAGCGCTGCTCGGAAGGATTCAGCCGAGGGTAGTCGATTGCAGTACCCAAATTGGCCTGCCCTTGCACCGTCAGTCCGATGCGCCCAGTTACCGGTGGAATCAGAGCGGGGTTTACGTCGTCAAATAGCCGATCTTTGAACCAGCCAAACCGGAACTCGTTCACAATCGAGTTGGTTGGAATCGAAGTCCAGCCGATCTTGCCGTAACGAGTCCGCACGGTCGAGTTCGCGTTGTTGCCGATGCCGTTACCGTTAGTTAGCACGGCTTGCGTTTGAATGCCGTTCGGCGACACCCAGCGCAAGTAGTTTCCGGAGAACGTGAAGCTGTTGCGCTCCGACGGACGCCAGTCGATCTTGGCAAAGCCGAGTTCCGTGTCGGCCGTACGTTCCAGCGTCTGGAACTGCCGGGGGAAGATGCCCCTCGCCGCTGTACAAGCCGCGGCGGGTGCGGTGCAGGCGCCGATGAAGTCTCCGTTGGAGCTAAACAAAACCGGATTGATCAGACGGTTGATGAGAGGGAAATTTCGGCGTGTGAGTTCGATGTTGGTGAAGTAAAAGAGCTTGTCCTTAACGATCGCGCCGCCCAGCGAACCGCCGAATTGATCGCGCCGCTCTTTCGGATTGATCGCCGCGTAACGGTCGCGGGCGCTGAAGTCCTGATTACGGAAAAACCAATAAGCCGTGCCATGCGTCTCATTGCCGCCCGAACGCGTGACTGTGTTGATGACGCCGCCGGAGGCGCGCCCGAACTCTGCCGAGTAGCCGTTGGTCAGCACCTGGAACTCCTGCACAGCGTCTTGCGAGATCTGCGAACTGATACGCGTGCGGCCGGCGTTTTCGTTGTAGAACTGATTGGTCGTATCGTTGCCATCGGTGAGATACGAATTGCCGCCGGCGATGCCTCGGAACGAAACCAGCCCGAACGTGCCGTCGGAAACGACGGCCGGGGTCAGTAGCACGAAGCTATCGACGCGCCGTCCGTTGATTGGCAGATCGCGAATCTGCAAACTGTTGACCACCTGCGACGTCCCAGTCTTAGTCTGTTCGACGATTGGCGCCTGGTCCGTGATATCGACTTGCGTCGTGGCGCTTTCCACCGACAGCGACGCGTTAATGTTCACATTCTGACCAACCAGTATCTCGATCTCCTTCACTTCGAAGGCGCGGAATCCGGCTTTGGAGACCTTGACCGAGTAACCGGTCGACGGCACCAGCGCGGGCGCGGCGAACACGCCGGCGTCATTCGACACCAGCGTACGCCGAATACCTTTCGACGAGTTCTCGACAATAACCTCGGCAGAAGGGACGACAGCGCCGCTGGCATCGCGAACGACACCCGAGATGCCGCCAAAACCGGCGACGGCTTGCGCAAAACTGACGGAGGCTAGCGCGGAGGCAAGCAGGAGAAGTTTAGACATAGACGAGACAACCTCTTAGGAGTGGGGTGAAGCGGGGGACACCTCCATCGTAACAAACCAACCTTACAGTTCCATGACTGAAGCTTGTAAAAATCTGCGTTATAGTCGTCCTATAAGGGAGTTTGTCATGATCCACCGCCTCATCGCGTCACTTGCCCTCGCCAGTGCCGCCGCATTTGCTCAGGAGTACCGTTCCACACTTTCCGGCCGCGTACTCGATCCAACCGGCGCCGCCGTCGCGGGCGCCAAAATCCAGGCCGTGGAAAAGAATACCGGCGCCAAGTACGAGACTGCGTCGGGCGGCGAAGGCGAGTACTCACTGCCCTTCCTCCCACCGGGTCCGTACAACCTCACCGCCGAACACACCGGCTTCAAGAAGTTCAGCCAAGAAGGCATCTCCCTCACCACAAACTCGCGCGTCAACATCGATATCACAATGCAACTCGGCAGCCAGGTCGAGACCGTCACGGTCACCGCCGACGCGGCCATGCTCCAAACCAGTACCGCAAGCGTGGGCCAGGTCATCTCGGAGAAGCAGATCGAACTCATGCCGATGAACGGCCGCACGCCGCTGACGCTCGCGCAACTCTCCTACGGGGTCACACCAACCTCCGATCCCCGCTTTACGCGCCCCTTCGACAACGCCGGCCCCTCGGGTTTCTCAATGGGAGGCGGCCAGAGCCAGTCGAACGAACTGCTGCTCGACGGCGCGCCCGACATGACCCGGAATCGCCGCGTCGCCTACAACCCTCCGGTCGACGCCGTTCAGGAGATTAAGGTCGAAGCCTTTCAGCCCGACGCCGCATACGGCAATACAGGTGGCGGTACCGTCAACGTCGTGCTTAAAGGCGGGACGAACAACTTCCACGGCGCGCTTTATGAGTTCCATCAGAACCAGCGTCTTAAGGCTACGCCGTTCTTCACCAACGCTGCCAATCAACGCAAGCCCGTCACGCGCTTCAATCAGTACGGCTTTACGTTCGGCGGTCCAGTGATGATTCCCAAAATCATCAACGGCAAGAACAAACTCTTCTTCTTCTTCGGCAGCGAAGGCATCCGCCAGTCCGAGCCGGCGCCGTCGTTCTCCACCGTAGCCACCGAAGCCCAGCGCAACGGCGACTTCTCGCAACTCCTTACCCTCGGTTCGATCTATCAGTTGTTCGACCCGCTCACCGGCGTCACCGAGGGCGCTCGCATCCGCCGTCAGCCGATCGCCGGAAACCGCATTCCGGCAAACCGCCTCAGTCCCATCGCACGCAACGTGCTCGGCCTTATCCCGTCGGAAAACTTCACCGGCTCTCAACGCGGAACTAACGGCACAAATAACTACTTCAACAACGCCGTCCGGTCCGACGTGTTCTCGTCCTTCAGCGGCCGCATCGATTGGAACGTCTCGGACAAGCACAAGCTATTCCTCTCGGGCCGCTACAACGATCGCGTCGAAAATCGCGGCAACCGTTTCTCCAACATCGCCACCGGAAACAATCTACTTCGCCAGAACTGGGGCGTCACCTTCGACGACGTCTACACGCTCTCGCCGACACTGTTCCTGAACACCCGCCTCAACTGGACCCGCTTTGTCGAAGGCAGCATCCGCCCGCACGACGGCTTTGACTTCACCTCGCTCGGCCTGCCCGCATCGTTGAAATCAGCCAGTTCGAAATTAGTCCTGCCGGTTTTCAACCTTGGCGCGTTCACGGGTGTCGGCAATTCCGGTGGCGATCGTACTCCTTACGACAACTACCAGATCTTCATCGCCGCGACCAAAATCCTCGGCCGCCACACGATGAAGTATGGCGCGGATCTTCGCGCGCAAAGGGAAAGCTCCAACGGCTTCGGCAACTCGTCGGGCTCCTACACCTTCGGCAATGCATGGTTCCGCGGTCCTTATAACAACGACCCCGTGCCTCCTCTCGGCCAGGACCTCGCCGCCTTTATGACGGGCATGCCCACCGGCGGCAGCTTCGACGTCAATGCGCAGCGCACACAAAGCGCCAAATACTGGGCGATCTTCGCACAAAACGACTTCCGCGTGTCCAATAACCTGACGCTAAACCTCGGCCTCCGTTACGAGAAAGAACAAGGAACCATCGAGCGTTGGAACCGCACGGTCCGAGGTTTCGACCGCACGGCAAACCTCTCGGTAACTAGCGCCGCGCGTACCGCCTACGCAGCCGCGCCCAGCGCGCTACTACCCGCCGCGCAATTCAATCCCGTCGGCGGCCTCCTGTTTGCCGGTGACGGCAATCGCAACATCTACTCGCCGCCCAGTAACGCCTGGAGCCCGCGCTTCGGCATGGCGTGGACGCCAAAATTCCTCGGCGGCAAAACCGTCATCCGTGGCGGCTACGGCATCTTCTACAGCACCTTCGGCACTTTCGGAATTCAACAGCCGGGCTTCAGCCAGAACACCCAGTTGGTGGCGACCCTCGACAACAACCTGACGCAGAACGCCACTCTCGCCAACCCCTTCCCGTCCGGAATCCAACAGCCCATCGGCAACGCCAACGGCGTGAATACATTCCTCGGCCAAGGCGTCACCTACGTCAATCCGAACATGAAGCAGCCGATTACGCATCGTTGGAACTTCAATATCCAGCGCGAAATCATGAAGGACATGGTGCTTGAGCTCGGCTATATGGGCTCGATCGCCCGCAACCTCGGCGTCGGCCGCGACCGCAACTTCGTCCCCGAACAGTTCCTGTCGGCTTCGCCGGAACGCGACAACGCCACTATCGCTCGCCTCACCGCCATTGTCCCCAATCCATTCCGCGGGCTGCTCCCAGGCGTCGGTTTGAATGGCGCCACTACCGGCGTCGAGCAACTGCTACGCCCGTTCCCTCAGTTCACGGGCGTCGGCGAAGACACCGAAACGATCGGTTATTCCAACTTCAACATGTTCCAAGTCCGCCTCGACAAGCGGTTTTCGAACGGCTTTCAGATGTTGACCAACTTCCAATGGTCGAAGTTCCTGGAAGCCACCGGCCGCTTGTATGCCGCCGCGCCGGAACTGGAATACCGAATCGCCGGCGAAGACCGCCCATTCCGTTTCGTCTACTCCAGCACCTACGAACTGCCCTTCGGCAAGAACAAGAAGTTCGGTTCGGGCGTCGGCCCCTGGGGCAATCGCCTCATCGGCGGCTGGCAGATGGCCGGCATCTTCAACCTGCAATCCGGCGCGGTCGCCGGCTGGGGCAATGTGATCTACTTGGGCGGCGACCTGAACTGGGACCCGCGGAATCTCCAGAACGCCTTTGATCGCAGCCGCTTCGTCACGCTCAACACATTGCAGCTTGACCGTAACCGCCGCGCCTTCAACAGCGGCTTCTCCCAGTATCGAACCGACAAAGTTAACAGCATCGATTTTTCGGTCATCAAGGACACCTACCTCGCCGAATCGATCAAGCTTCAATTCCGCGCTGAGTCGTTCAACTTCTTCAACCACGCCATCTTTAATGGCCCCGATACGAATCCGACCAGCGGGACGTTTGGCCGCATCACATCGCAAGCGAACCTGCCGCGCACGCTGCAACTGGCGCTGCGGTTAACGTTTTAACTGAAGCGAATCCCTCGTTAGGGCTTCCGCACTAAAGTTTGGCCTATCGGCTGCCGATAGTTCTCGGGAGCCACTGTAAATGCCCACCGTAACGCCCCCTTTGAACGAAGTGTCTCCCTCGATCGCAGTGGATGTTCGGGAGGCAAATGATACGGCGTTGGCCATGCGCTTTCGTAATGTGAAACGGGTGTACGACAGGATCGCCCCGTTCTATCCCGTCTCGTCCAGGCTATTTCACACAGCGGCCCACGACCGCGCTCTCAGCCTTGCCGCGGTCCGCGACGGAAGCCGAGT
>Ga0169931_10012459_pt1 | contig 11786 bp, 11 predicted proteins | sample Kivu_15m_20L_FD_129675 | JGI IMG/M metagenome (GOLD analysis project Ga0169931, IMG submission 129675) | Freshwater microbial communities from Lake Kivu, Western Province, Rwanda to study Microbial Dark Matter (Phase II) - Kivu_15m_20L... | ecosystem: Environmental > Aquatic > Freshwater > Lake... | reverse complement strand
GTTCATTGGTTGCGGTCATATACTACGTCTGTCTTCCGTACGTGAGGCAGGATACTACGCTTCGACGCCAGGAACTTATGGTTCCGAGGAGAAAGACCTCGCACTTAGATTGTACGATATGGGACTTCGTATTGATTTGATGCCCGGCGTCCACGTTTGGCACGACAAAGCATGGCAAGACCGTGATTTTTTCCCAATCCATCGCTCCGGTGTGTGCAACGAATTAGTAATGACTATACGACGTTGCCCATTTCCGGACCTTTTGTTGGTGATGCCAATTAAAATGTTGAGCTACCTAAGATTTTGGATCAAGCAACCATCCTTTTTCTTAGCTGGAATTACCGGAAGCATAGATGCTCTCCGCCATTCAATGACAGCTTGGAAGTCTCGGAAACCTGTCAAAAGATCAACGTTTTGGTCTTGGTCAAAACGAAGATAGGAAACGATGAGATTTATCAAGAAGTTCATTAAATCCGGCCGACGCCCACAAAAAGTTCGATGGGGTTTGTATCGGGGGATTTATTTGCAGTTGGACCTTCACTGTGAATTGCAGAACTATTTCGGATTCTACGAATGCGAGACATTTGCTGCAATTCGAAGTTTATCCTCAGGATGCAAAGGATTTCTGGACCTCGGCGCCGCTAAGGGTGAACTGAGTATTTACTTCTTGCGTCGCGATGGAATTCAAAAAGTTGTTGCCGTAGAACCGTCCGACGCGGAACTCAATTTGTTTCAGACAAACTTGGAACTAAACGGTCTCGGAGATGACGATCGACTATACATCCATCGCGGTTTTGCAGGTGCAGGAGATGGTAGCGAGTGGCAAACGCTGGATGAACTCGTTACACATCTGCCTACTCCAGTATTCTTAAAAATCGACATCGATGGCCCGGAAGCGGAGGTACTCAAAAGCGGACTTAGTATTTTGCGAAACAAGGATTGTCGATTGTTAATCGAAACTCACAGTGTTGAAGCAGAAAATGGTTGCGTGGAATGCCTCGAAGGGCTGAATTATAAGACGGAAGTCATTGAACAGGCAGGCTGGCGCTACTTTCTACCAGAACGTCGTCCAATCCAACACAATCGTTGGCTTACTGGACGGCGACGTTGAAAACTTGCATCGTGACGGGAACAAGATGAAAATCCTCCTCGCCCATCCAGGTACGCAACACTCGCGGCATTTAGCGCGAGAACTTGTACGGCGTGAGATGTTATACAGATTCTTTACAACGCTCGGTTTTGGCGATGGTTTTAGCGCAACAGTCGTATCTGTTTTGAGGAAATTACCGCGGATGTCGGGATTAGGGTCGCGAATAATTTCCGGTGTTCCAGCACAATGTGTATCGACTCGTCCAATGCTGGAGTTTCAAGCGCTCTGGAAATTAAGGCATGGGCATGATACCCTGAAAGTTTTCCATGAGCGAAATGAGCAGTTCCAAAATTCGGTCTGCGATCGTGCGATCCGGAACAGTGATGCGGTCATTGGATTTGATACGTCCTCTTGGATACTTGCTCGTCGAAGCAAAGAGAATGGTATACCCTTTTACCTTGATCGTACGATCGCTCATCGCTCGGCGTTAAATCGCATCATGTCTGAGTTTGCGAAGCAGTATCCCGATTGGTTGCCTTCAGGGACGCCCGAAGAGAGGCTCGTCGTTGAAGCCGAACAACAGGAACATGATCTAGCAGATCGAATCGTAGTTGGTGGTCGGTTCGCACGAGATACACTAGTGAAAGAGGGTGTCGATTCAAGAAAAATAGTAATCAATCCGTATGGTGTGAACTGGGATCAATTCGCGGACGTCCGACGTTCCTCAACCGGTAGGCCTTTCCGATTCTTGTTCGCTGGATCCGTGATAGCACGTAAAGGAGTTCCAGTACTTTTAGACGCTTGGCGAAAGATTCAACCATGTCGAGCGGAATTATGGATTGCCGGAAGCATTGGTACTCGTGAACGTCGACTGATCCCCGACTTGCCTGGCTTACGTCTACTTGGGCAGGTTCAGCATAAAAGTATGCCGTGGGTTTACGCAAATTGCGATGTTTTTATATTGCCGAGCCTCTTCGAAGGTTTTGGGCTCGTCATTCTCGAAGCTATGGCCGCAGGAATGCCGGTGATTACAACACCGCACACCGGAGCGATTGAAGCAATCATCAACGACAAGTTAGGAAAAGTCATTCCCATAGCGCAGGTCGATCCGTTGGCAGAAACCATGAAGGAATACCTTTCGGTCCGTCCCGACCACCAACTAGTTGCTGAGGCAGCTAGCAAGCTCAGAAACATGTTTAGCTGGGAAGCCTACGGTGACCGCTGGCAAGAACTGTTGACGAATGATTTCACGGTGCGGGAATCGTGTTAGTCATTTTAACCAGTCATCCGATACAGTATCAGGCACCGCTTTGGCGAGCCCTTGCCGAAGACGGACGTGTGCCATTTGAAGTTTGGTTTCTGACCGATCATGCGGTAATGCCGTCGTTTGATCGAGAATTTCGGAAAGCTTTTGCTTGGGATCAAGATCTGCTGAGAGGATACCCACATAGATTTTTACCAGTTCGGCCGAATTGGCGCATGAATCGCTTTCTCGGGATCCGAGTCACGACGCCTTGGCGAACGCTTCTCAAGGAATCGAAAGCAACACACCTTTGGGTTGAAGGATGGAGGTTTTGGGAAAATTGGGCTGCAATGATTGCAGCGAGACATGCTGGTATTAAGGTTTTTCTTCGAGGCGAAACAAATGATCTTCGGACGCGTCAAGGGATACGGGAATTCATTCGACGTGTCGCGTTGGGTCGACTTTTCAAATTTGCAAACTATTTCCTTTGCATTGGCTCAGCGAATCGGCGATTCTATGAATCGTTCGGTATTCCCAAGGACCGCCTGCTAGACGCGCCCTATTGCGTTGACAACGATTGGTTTAAAAACGAATCGATAAAAACGCGACCGTTGCGCACAGCGATAAGAGAAAAATGGAAGATTCCGACACAATCTTTTTGCGTCCTGTTTTGCGGAAAGTTTATTAGTAAGAAACGTCCTGTTGATGTAGCGCGGGCAGTATCTTTGTTATCTAAACAGAACAGAGTCGAGAATATTCATCTATTATATGTTGGCACAGGTGAACTCGAAAATGAAGTGAGAATGCACTGTAGAGTCGTGTTCGACGCCGAAAATCTAAAAAATCATACAGAGAGTCTAGCGTCAGATAATCTGCCCAACGCTTCGTTCGTAGGTTTTCTGAACCAAAACGATATCGTTTCAGCTTACATTGCAGCTGACTTGTTAGTTTTGCCTAGCGATGCGGGCGAAACCTGGGGTTTAGTCGTAAATGAAGCGATGGCATGCGGACTACCGGCCGTCGTTTCTGATCGCTGTGGATGCAGTGAAGACATCGTGAAACGAATTTGCGTCGAAAGCACCTATCACATGGGCAGTATTCACTCACTAGCCGCCGCTATAGAACGACATGCGCGGAATCGAGTCTCGGAAGAGACAGTACGCGAAATCATTGATTCATTCAGTGTCTGCCATACTATTGACGCCGTAGTTGAACAAATAACGCAAGGAGGTGGAGCATGAAAAATTACAGGATGTGTTCACCAGCGGGACTGACGCAAAACGTAAATTCGGATCGGCAAATATTGATTTGTGAGCTAGTCAGTCAGCCAGTTCGGACGGGTAAAATATACTTTTCCTGGTTATCGATGCTGTGTTGTATCGCAATCATCGATTTCGGCTTTCAATATCCGCAGCACTTTCTGCCCTTGGCAATAATGTTCTCCACAACCATTTTGGCAGTTCGCGTAGGACTATCGACAGATCAGGGGGGAATCCCGTTGATGTCCGCAATCGCTCTACAGCAGGGTATCGTCTTTTGTTTGCCACTTTTCATACAGAACGAAAGTACCTTCATATACGACGAATCCCTTCTGCTTCCATGCTCGCTTCAATACATGGTTTTCCTGATTTGTATTGTGGCCGGTTGGTACTTGGCTTTTCAAATCACGAATTCGTATCCAAGCCGATACTATTTCTTCACGAATGCAAGTAAGGCAGTATTCGAGGGTAAGTTGCGTCGCCTAGCGATTGGAGCATTGGCGTTTGGCCTTATTACACAGTTCCTTTTTTTTACTGGAATTTTCTGGTTGTTGCCTAGTGCGTTGAGCGCTAGACTTTACAGCATTGTTTCTTCCGCTTCACACAATCTTATTGTCGTCGGCGGGATTCTTGGCGGATATTCTTGTCTGAAGTCGGCAAAAGGTCGCTTAGCCTTCTGGTCACTTTGGCTAGGTATCCTCATCTTGTTGATTTCCAGCGTTCTGTTGTCTTCCGCGGGCGGACTGATTTTTTCAACATTTGTGGGTATGTTTTTGGGGAGTAAGCGCCCGCCTTGGACGGCGATGCTTTTCTGCGTTGCTATTTTTGCTTTTCTCAATCAAGGTAAGTTTGCAATGAGGGAACAGATAGAACGAGATGGGAAAGGTGCGTCGTTAACAACTTTGCCGTCTTTCTTTGCCCAATGGATTGAGTTCAGTTCAGAGCGTTTTTTTGGCTTCGGCCAATCGAATACGGCTTACACGCGTGGGCAGTCAATGGCTGAAAGAGTCAATAATTTACAGAGCCTCGTATTTGTTAACGATGCACTTTTGGTAAGGGGAATGGAGTCTTTACGAGGTAGAGGCTACCTTGCGTTGCCAACTGTGTTCGTTCCGAGGCTTATATGGCCCGAGAAGCCAAGGACACACGAAGGACAAGTGCTATTGAACCTGCACTACAAAAGGCAAGCGTCCGAGTCTGATACTTTTACGACGTACATTGCTTGGGGATTTTTGGCGGAAGCAGTGGGTAACTTTGGTATTTGGATTGGCCCAGTTGTTTGCGGGTTGTTCATGGGAATTGCGTGTGGTGTCTTTGAAAAGTGGTCACGGAATAAAGGAATTGCTTCGGTAGAAGGGATTTGTGCTTTGGTTATTTTTGCTTTTTCACTTGCTTCTTTCGAAATGACGATTGGAGTTTTTGCCGCAGCGCTTTTTCAAACCATCGTTGTAATAGTTGGTGCTGGGCTTGTTTTTCGCGTTCGCATTTGACACGGGTGTGGCGCGGTCCGACACGTAGAAATGCAAATCAATAGTAGTATAGCGATGCTTATGGATTATTTCTTATGATGCTGATTGTCCACAAATTCCCAAATGATTAAGCCGCGATAAGAGCTAATACAAAAAAATAACTGCAATTGAAAAAAGCGAGTTAACTTTGGAAATGAGAGTTAGCAGACTTTCCACAGCCAAGGAGGGCTCACTATGGAATCGAAGGGCAGTTTTGATTTGTACCTTATGCAGATGCGATGTGGGAAAGAATCCAAGAACTTTATCCTGTATGCGGAACAGGTCCGTTTGGAGGAAGGCCTAGAAAGGACTTACGATCCGTCGCGGACGCGATTTTCTACCGACTTCGTACGGGTTGTCAGTGGAAAGCTATTCCAGTCTGCCTTGCATCCGACAGTACCGCTCGACGATGGGTCGTAGAACGAACCCATAGTTGGATGAACGATTTCGAGCCATACTTGTGCGATTGGTTAAAACACTCTGCAACAACCTCTGATCGTTGTTCCTCGGGTTTGCTTACGTCACATTTAAGCGTGTTGGGTTTTCAGAAACGCTTTCAGTACTTCACGGTGCGCCCAGGCTATTTTCAACTAGGCGGGCTGTCCTTCATTTTGAAGTCTGTAGCCAACGGAATTCGGATGTCAGAGATCTTTCGGAGAAGAACAGTTACCGTCTTTAAGATGGGGATAGTGAAGATAAAGTGGTGATTTCAGATTTCGCGAACAACACGCTGGCCGTGCCTCACGGATCCACCTTTCAAACAAACCAGGTAAGATGACAGGTTTGCAATTCCGTTTGCTTAGTTTTGTACCAACTGCGCTAGAGGGGAAGGGCAAGTCGTGTCACTCCCTCCCTTAAAAGCAACAATTAGGGTAGCTCAAGTGGTTGCCTGCATAAACGAAAAAGTTGGTGGTCCGGCTAGATCTGTTACACAACTCTCGGCCCACCTTGCCGAGCGCGGTGTCGAGCCTACGCTCTTCACAATTAACTATCGCGCATTGGGTCATCAGGTGTCGGCTGGCCCGACGAAGGTGCTGTCGTTTGAGGCTAATTGGGCGACCCGGAGATTTCGAGGTTGGCATCGTGGCCTTGCTTCCGCACTGGCAGCTGACAGACGAATTGAACTGGTTCACAACCATGGATTGTGGATGCAGCCGAATCGATATTCTCGGATCGCCGCCGAGCGCCTAAAGATTCCATTGATCATTTCTCCGCGAGGTATGATGGATCCCTGGTCGCTTTCGTACAGCAGGCTGGCTAAACGATTGGCTTGGTGGGTATACGAAAGGTGGAATGCACAGGCCGCCGCACTGTTCCATGCAACCTCGCAGTTGGAACTATGCGCAATCCGAAAACTTGGCTTCACGCAGCCAATCGCTGTTATTCCCAACGGTATTGAGATTCAGCCGTTGCTAAGACCCTTTGGACGGGATTTGCTGGAAAGACGATTTCCCGTCCTTCGGGGCAAACAATGGCTGTTGTTTCTCTCCCGGCTCCACCCGAAAAAAGGCGTAGATGGATTGCTAAGGGTTTGGAGTCAGCTTGCGTACGCTCACCCAGAGACGATACTCGTTCTTGCGGGGAGTGACATTGCCTCCTATGAGCCAAAGCTGCGTACGATGGTTGGTGAACTGCAGTTATCGGAACGAGTCGTTTTTACAGGCAACCTTGAGGGAGATGAAAAAATTTGTGCTTTACAGAATGCAAGTGTATTTGCGTTACCGACATTTGCGGAGAATTTTGGCATCGTGATTGCGGAGTCCTTAGCTGCGGGGACTCCCGTGATAACCACCCGCCATGCTCCGTGGTCGGAGATCACTGAGCACAAATGCGGATGGTGGATCGAAAATGAGGATGCCGCACTTCGCCAGGCTCTTTCTGAAGCATTGGCCATGGACGCCCCAACTCTTGCGGCCATGGGATTGCGAGGACGTGAGCTTGTTGTGTCCCGTTACCAATGGGGGCCGATAGCGGAGACCATGAAAGCGGTATATGAATGGATTTTGCGCAAGGGATGCAAACCAGATTGTGTTTTCCTATAATCCGTATCGCGTGTCATCGGTGAGAACGTGAAAATCAATATCGCAAGTGGGCCACTCTTTCCGATTCCTGCACTCTCAGGAGGTGCTATGGCCAGAGTCTGGGAAGGCCTTGCGACTTGCTTTGCGGAAGAAGGACATGATGTCCGAGTGATTGCTAGGGAATTTCCTGGCCAAGCAAAGCACGAGTTTATTAACGGTGTTGAATACATTCGTTTCGGTGGTTTCGATCAAGGCACCAACGTGTATGCCGATTTATGTAAAGACTTTATTTACGCGGCACGGACCGTACGAAAAATACCTCCTGCCGATATTCTTGTAACCAACGATTTTTTTTTGCCAATGATGGCTGGGTGGTTGAATCGAAAGGCTGGCAAATTGGTACTTAGTGCAAACCGATATCCCAAGCGTCAGTTTCCACTATACAGGAAAGTCGGAATCATTGCTGCCGCATCTACGACTGTCGCTGACGCTATTGCCAAACAGTCATCAAATCTCAGCATGAAAACAAAAGTGATTCCGAATCCCGTTGACACAAACTTACTAGCCGAAGGTCCGTTAGATAGGCTTTCGAGCGAGACTTTTTCCGTTTTATTTGTTGGGCGAGTTCATCCTGAAAAAGGTTTAGAAATACTGGTAAAGTCCTTGGAGTATATCGATCTTAAATGCGTTATAAGGCTGGACATAGTAGGTCCTACGGAACGCTCGCAAGGCGGCGGTGGTAACCAATATTTGAACCATTTGAAAGCCCTCTCATTAAATACAAAGCACACAGTAGTTTTTCACGGTCCAGAGTTTAGTCTTAAAAAGCTATGCACTTGGTATCAAAATTCGACTTTGTTTTGCTATCCGACAATTGCCGAAAACGGAGAAGCATTTCCTGTCGCACCCATTGAGGCAATGGCCACAGGATTGGTTCCGATTGTTTCTAACCTCAAATGCTTCGATGATTTGATTATAGACAAATACAACGGCTTCACATTTGATATAAGAGCTTCCAATCCATCATTCGACCTGGGCCGAATAATAGCAAATTCGCTGGGCAACATTCAACAGCTTCGGTCAATGAGTGCGTTTGCCAGAAGCACTGCGGAGAAATTCAGTTTTCCGCTTGTGGCCAAGGCATTTCTCAAGGAATTTGAAGGACTAGTGTCTTGAACGAGTGTGATCGAGAAACGCTGTTCCCTATCGACGTTGCCCGCTGCCCGAGCAGCCATTCATTCACAAATAAAGCAGGAAGACTTTTATGGTTTTGTGTATACGTGACACTGTATCGACCTACACCGCGTTTGTTTCACCGCTGGCGCTCTTTCCTACTTAAGCTGTTTGGGGCAAAGGTGGGGAAAGGAACTAAAATAATGCCCTCGGCCAGAATTTGGGCACCATGGAACCTTGTCTTAGGCGATTATAGCTGTATCAGTCATGATGTTGATTGCTATTGTGTCGACAGAATCATTATTGGTAAGCATGTTACGGTCAGTCAATACGCTTTTCTGTGTACCGCAAGCCACGATATCTGTTCGACCAACATGCAACTGATAACCTCTCCTATTGAAATCGGCGATGGTGCTTGGGTATGTGCGGGGGCTTTTGTTAGTCCGGGAACTACGTTGGGAATTGGCGCAGTCGTCGGTGCAAGATCGGTGGTGCGGGGTAGAGTTGAGCCCTGGGCCGTAATGGCGGGGAACCCAGCGACTTTCGTCAAACGTCGACAAATTCGACAAGAAAAAGATTAATGTCCCGAGAGAACAGCGACATTCCCGTCACGGTATTGCTCGCAGTTTTTAACGAAGAAGCAAATATCGCGCGTTGCTTGGGGGCGTGTAAACGAGCTCGGCGTGTTGTCGTATTGGACTCTGGAAGTACCGATGCGACCTGTGAAATCGCGCGAACAGCCGGTGTTGAGGTGGTTCAGTTCCAATACCAAGGTGGGTATCCAAAGAAGCGACAATGGGCTTTATCGTCGCTGAGTATTGAAACCGAATGGATTCTATTTCTGGACGCTGATGAAGTCGCTCCACCTAAGCTTTGGGAGGAGATCGGTAATGTTATTAATCATCGACGTGAAGAAAAAGGATTTCTTATTAAGAAAGGATTCCACTTTCTAGGAAGGCGGATGCGATTTGGTGGATTCTCACATCATGCTGTATTGCTAGTTCGAAGGGATTACGCAAGATTCGAACAGTTGGTTGAAGTTCCGGGAGACACGCTCGACATGGAGGTGCATGAACGCGTAATAGTTGACGGTTCGATTGGAGCTCTTAAGACACCTTTGATCCATGAGGATTTCAAGGGCCTTGCGGCATATATTGACAAGCACAATCGCTACTCGACTTGGGAATCGCAATTGCGGTATCGGCTCTTTAGTACTCAGAGATATGGTAAGGATAGTATTAGGCCTAATGTATTTGGCAATGCTCAGGAACGTCGTCGGTGGTTCAAGCGAATTGCCGTTTACCTACCCGGTGAAGCTTTTCTATGGTTTATTTACCACTACGTTCTAAGGCTCGGATTCCTCGAGGGAAGAGCTGGATTTATAGCGAGTCAAATTCGGAAACACTACATTTCCGACGTCCGTTCGAAGATGTACGAATTACAATTGATTGCGAAACGCGATGGCACAGGAAAAAAATAGTTTTTCTAAAGCTTCTAATAAAATGGATTCGATTACCGTTTCCTATTTTCATAGGAAACGTCGTACGGATGCAAATTACAGTATTGAAGGATTGTTTGAACGCGTAAGGTTTGATCTTCGCTTTTCTATTCAATCTCGAGTACATGTCTGTCCTTTCCTAAGTAATGGTGTATTGCGAAGATTTGCCAACATCGCTATTGCCAGGTTTCAACAGTCTGACGTAAATCACGTCACCGGCGACGTGAATTTCGTTGCTATAGGTCTTGATCGCAATCGAACGATATTGACCAACCATGATTGCGGTTTCTTAGCGTCAGCAAAGGGATTGAGAAGAGCGATTCTCAGGTGGCTTTGGCTTCAATGGCCGATTAATCACTGTCGCTTCGTTACGACTGTGTCAGAGACAGCAAAGTTTGATTTGTTGCGTCACGCTCGAGTGGATCCTGACAAGATACACGTTATCTACAATTCTATCGATCCGATTTTCGTTCCGACACCTGGTAAGGTTCCGGGTGAAATGGTCAAGATACTTCAGATTGGTACCGCAGTAAACAAGAATATCGGTCGACTGGCTCAAGCGCTCGCGGGTCTTCCTGTACAACTAGTTGTTGTAGGTAAGCTCGATAAAGAAACATCGGACGCACTTGCGACTAACCGGATTCGATACGAGCAGAAAGCAAGATTGTCAGACGCTGAGATGTTTGCGTTATACCAAGATAGCGACATCGTAGCGTTTGCATCTACACTCGAGGGTTTTGGACTCCCAATCATTGAGTCGCAAACGGTCGGGCGTGCCGTTGTGACTAGCAAAGTCAGTTCTATGCCGGAAGTCGCAGGAGATGGTGCATGCTTCGTGGATCCATTTGACATCGGGTCGATCCGTTCCGGATTTCAACGCGTTATTTACGATGCCGCGTATCGAGATGATCTAGTTAGGCGTGGATTCATCAATGTAAAGCGATTTGATAGGGAGACTACCGCGTCCAAGTACCTCGAACTTTACAAAAAAATAAAATTCGGGTGCTAACTAATGTCAAAAGTCGAAGAGATTTACTGAAAATAATCCGTCCATTCGGGTTTTGTGTGGGTGGATCCGATGCCTGGGGGCGTGTGGATGCGTGTGGATGAGGCATTCGTCATGCAGTACCCCCTGGAAATGCAGCATTTGCTCTCAATAGGGGCTGTTTCGTACCCGCTGTTATCCACTGACTTCCTGAAGGACCACGATTGGCCATCTCTTCGATGCGATATCGTTTCCGCAGTATTTTGCTTACCATGAATTACTATATGCTCCTTTTCAGAACTATTTTTAGGACCCTTGCCCGTAGGGTTTTGCTATGTGCGGAATCGCTGGTTTAATCGGAGTAGGTCTTCATAGCCAACAGGATTTCGCGTCCCGCTTGTTACTCTCTCTGAGACACCGCGGTCCGGATGATTCCGGGATTCACTCGTATCCGGCGTCGGATTTGCTGTTGGTACATACGCGCCTCGCGATCATCGATCTGACACCCGCGGGACACCAGCCGATGCAAATCTGCGACGGTCGCTTTACGATCGTCTTCAACGGTGAGATCTATAACCACGCTCAACTGCGTGAACAACTCGAGCGCGATGGCATTTCGTTCCGAGGACATAGCGATACGGAGGTGCTGCTGCATCTGTACGCTCAGCATCGCGACAAGATGCTCGCTCGTTTGGAGGGGATGTTCGCGTTCGCGATCTGGGACAATCAAACGCGTGAACTGTTCCTCGCCCGGGACCCGCATGGGATCAAACCACTGTACTACTGGGGTGACGGGGAGGAATTCGCATTCGCATCGGAACTGAGAGCGCTGCTGGAGGTGGACCGGATCCCGAGGAAACTCGATACGATTGCGACGGCCCGCTACCTGATGTACGGAAGCGTTCAGGATCCGGATACACTCATCGAGGGGGTGAAGCAATTGCAGGCGGGATCATGGATGAGGGTTCGAGATGGCAAGATCGCCGATTCCGAGATCTATTGGTCGTTT
>Ga0169931_10012457_pt1 | contig 11786 bp, 12 predicted proteins | sample Kivu_15m_20L_FD_129675 | JGI IMG/M metagenome (GOLD analysis project Ga0169931, IMG submission 129675) | Freshwater microbial communities from Lake Kivu, Western Province, Rwanda to study Microbial Dark Matter (Phase II) - Kivu_15m_20L... | ecosystem: Environmental > Aquatic > Freshwater > Lake... | reverse complement strand
TGTAAAGAATAATTTGTCAAATTCTATCCTTTCATACTTTTGATCAAAAAGACCTAAAGTATTATAAAGATATGAGCCTACAAATCCGCTTTGCCCTGTTATGCCTACCCTTTTCATTTGATATATTACGCAGGATATTGTTCTAAAACCACTTCACCCAAAATGTCTTTTCTAATTTGTGGCAATTTTAATAATAAGGTTTTCATTCCTTCCACATCCAATCGGGCGGTATTGTGTGAGTGGTATTCCTCTTTTTGATTAATCAAGTGCTCACCCTCCGAAAAATATTGCTCGTAATTTAAATCTCTGTTATCAGCAGGAATCCGGTAATACTCACCCAAATCTTCCGCTTTAACCTTTTCCTCCCGGTTAACTAAGGTCTCATAGAGTTTCTCACCATGCCTAGTACCAATAACTTTAATCTCTGACTTTGATTGGTATAAATCGATTAGCGCTTCCGCCAATACTTGAATAGTAGCTGCCGGTGCTTTTTGAACGAATAGATCCCCTTGATTTGCATTTTCAAATGCATAAAGAACTAAATCAACCGCATCATCTAATGTCATCATGAATCGAGTCATGTTAGGATCAGTGATAGTCAAATTTTTTCCATTCTTAATCTGATCTATAAATAAAGGAATAACAGATCCTCTTGAAGCCATGACGTTGCCATAACGGGTGGCACAAAAAATCGTTTTGCCATCATCTAGGTTTCGCGATCTTGCAATGGTTACTTTTTCCATCATTGCTTTTGACACACCCATGGCATTGATAGGGTAAACAGCTTTGTCTGTACTCAAAACCACAACCTTTTTTACTTCAAATTTTTCAGCGGCACTTAATACATTATCTGTTCCAATGATATTAGTTTTTACTGCTTCCATAGGGAAGAACTCACAAGAAGGGACTTGCTTTAAGGCTGCGGCATGAAATATGAGATCAACACCCTTTACCGCTTGAAAAATACTACCCTCATCACGAACATCTCCAATGTAGAATGAAAGTTTCTTATTATTAATTTTTTTTCGTAAATCATCTTGTTTTTTTTCATCTCTACTTATAATCCTTATTTCATCAAAAGAAAGTGAATTAATAAAACGATTTAAGATTGCAGTTCCAAATGAACCAGTGCCACCAGTTATTAATAATTTCATAATAAGTTAGTTATAAATAGATTTAGAAATATTTGATAAATAAGTAAATGTATTTCGTGATGTATCCTCCCATGAAAATTTTTCAGAGAAATTCCTTGATTCCATAGACATATTTTGACAGATTTCATCATTATTATAAATCTTAATGATTGCATCCTTGATACTTTGGGGATTATTAATGTCAAAATAAATTGGAATATTTTGGAATGTTGAAGGCATAGAACTACAATTTGAACATAAAACAGGCAATCCACAGGCCATTGCCTCGAGTATTACCATACCAAAAGTTTCACAAGTTGAACCAAAAATAAATGCATCAGATTCATTGTAGTAATAACTAAGTTTTTCGTATTCTACAGCTCCAACGTAATTAAAATAGTCAGGATTTTTAGCTTTTTTAAATGAACTTAATAGTTTCTTATAGGCTGATGGCTCCGAATTACCAACAAATGTAATTCTTATTGAGTAGCCACTCTGATTTAAATCATCGATTGCATCTACTATAAGCCATTGATGTTTATATAGATTTACAGTAGAGACATAGATAAGATTAAATGGAATTCTTTGTTTCTTTTGAATAATGTTCTCATTAATAAATACTGATTTATTTAGTCCATGTCCAATTACTATGTTTCTGTTTCCATCTCTTAATTTAAGCTGATTTTCAATAACTTCACGACAATAGGAATTTAGAAAGATAATACCATATGCTCTATTGTATGACAATAAATGGATAAATCTAAGAAATAAAAGTCTTATCCATTCTTTACTAAAAAAAAACCTATTTATTTCTTTTAATTCCATAGGTAAAAGATTCCTACACATAGTAACAAATGGTTTTAAGCAGAAACCTGTTCCTGGAATAAAAACCAAACCTCTATTTCTTTTGATAAATTTATTGAAAATAAAAATCTTCCAAATTAATAAATGAAAATATCCAGAATTGAGCCAATTATGACCCATCTTAAATAACCAAGATTTTTGTGGTAATTTTTTCAGGGTCTTATTGGGAGCAAATACAAATACTGATTCGAAACCCATCTCAATTGGAAAGTCGAATTTCAAAATCTCAGTTAAATGAGTCAAACCTCCGCCAGATTTTATATTAGATGCATCAATAATCAATATCATTTTTAAAATTTGAGTCTATCCAACTTGTCAAACATAGTACTAACCAATATCTTGACCAAGATATTTTGTGCTCTAAAAAAGATTTTCTCAACAAATGAAGGCCCGATGCGTTAAATATTTTTTGTTTAAGCGCTTTATCAAATAACTCCTCACATAGAGAATTTAAATCATTACGCATCCATTTATCCCATGGCATCACAAAACCTTGTTTAGGTCTTTTCCAGAAATTATAATCGAAATCTTCATGAAAAAGATTTTTTAGAAGGATCTTGGGTTTTCTAAATTTAAACTTTTCTTCAGGATTAATATTTTGTAACTCCTCAATTATTTTATGATTTAAGAATGGGGAACGGATTTCCATTGAATTAGACATACTCATCTGATCTGAATCTTTAAGCAAAACGTTACTCATATAACACATCAATTCCATATAAGAGACTTGATCGAACAATTCTAAATTCTTTATATTATCTTTATCTCTCTCCAAGAATTTATAATACAAATCATTACGACTATCACAATCCAATAAATTTTTTATCCAAAATTCATTCAAAAAAGTCCTATTTACGGTATAGGCTTCAAAGATGTTTTGAGCTTTCAATAATCGATAGATTGGGGAACTATCTTTTTGATAACTTTCAAAAGCAAAATTAAATATCCGATAAAATTGTTTTGGAATTAAATTATACAAAAACAATCTATCAAAGGTTGAATAACCTCCAAATATCTCATCCGCCCCAACTCCAGATATTGCAACAGTTATTCCCGCTTGTTTGACTGCTCTAGAAATAAGCCATGTATTTATGCCATCTGCTGTAGGATTATCAACTGCTTTTAGTGCTCCTCTAATTGTATCCTCTAAATTGGTAGTATCAACGTAAACCTCGTTATGTTTTGTTTGATATAATTTAGCTACATATCTTGAATAGTCTCGATCCAAAAAACCTACTTCATTAAAACATACTGAAAATGTAGAGATCTCTTTTTTTAAATATTTTGAAGAAATAGCTGTAATTATTGAAGAATCAACACCTCCAGAAAGAAATATACCAACTGGCACATCAGACTCTAATGATTTATCAACAGAATTAATAATAATTGACTTTAATTTAGATAAATTGTCATGAGTATTTTTAATTTTATTATTATTTATAAAAATCTTAGTTAAATCCCAATAACTAAAAATTTGAATTTTATTATTTTTAAAAATAAGATAATGACCAGGAAGTAAAGATTTAAAGTTTTTTAACAACGTATCGTCAAAAGAAACATTTTGGTATTTTAAATATGAATACAAAGTACTTGTATCTAAAATAATTTTTTGATTAAATAATATTTTTAGGCTTCGAATTTCTGAAGCAAAACCGAAAATATTATTTTCATTAAAAAAATAAAAAGGCTTCTCTCCAAAACGATCTCTAGCAGAAAAAAGAATATGATCTAAGGTATCCCAGATCGAAAAAGCAAACATGCCTTCCAAATATTGCAAGCAATCAACACCCCACTTAATGTATGCAACTAAAAGTACTTCTGTGTCAGAATCTGTTCTAAAAGAATAACCAAGTGAAATAAGGGTTTCTTTTAACTTTTTGTGATTATATATTTCACCATTAAAAACAATTACAAACCTTTTATCAAAAGAAAAGAAGGGTTGATTAGATTCTGATTTTAAATCAATAATACTTAATCTACTGTGCCATAAACTTACACTATTTAAATCATTTGAGTAATATTCTCCAAAATTATCAGGCCCTCTATGCTGAAGTGATTGTTTTAATTTAGAAATACTAATACTTTTAGGTTCGCCACCTATTAATCCAGCTATTCCACACATTTATTCGATATTTTTTTGTATGACGCAGAAATAAGATAAAGTGCCACAATGCTAAACCTAAAATTCATAATTATGGTACCACCAATACTTACTAAGAATATAAAATAGACAAATCTAAGATTAGGGTCTGATTTAAAAAATAATAGAGCTATAGAAAGGAAAATCATAATAGTTCCAAAAATTCCAAAAAAACTAAGGAGATATCCTAACTCAGCATCAAATTGAAAATCCCAACTCATTTTACCAAAAAATAATGAAACTAAATTCTCTAAAGAATAATAATCATAATTCATATAGTAATTATAAAAACCTATAAATTTCACATAGCCAGAATCATTTTTATCGCTAAATAATGAAAATATGTTTGTCAATATTCTTGCATTTTCAAATATTTCAATATTTCGATAAAAAAAAATAGGAATTAGAATTAAGCAAGAAAATGTAATAGGAATGATATATCTATATATAAATTTTCTGCCTGAATAAATAACTGTAAATATTAATGCTATTAAACTGGTTCTACTTCCTGTCAGAAAAATTGAAATAATACAAATCAAAAAAATAACCAAAAGTTCTATTTTACTAGCTTTATTCTGCTTGAAAAGAAGAGACAAGTATAAGCAAAAAAGCAAATACATATTAACGCCTAAAATATTGGGGTTATAAAAATATCCACCAAATCTATTTGAGACTATATCATTTATACCAGCAGAATCATTATACTCAAAACTAGCCCAATAATTATTCTCAATAGGATAAAATTGATCGACAAAAGAATTTACAAAAGCGAAGTTAAAAACAAGAGCAATTTGTAAAAAGAAAATATAGAGCATTAAAAAAATAAATAACCTACGATCTTCAAATTTAAAAATATTTTTTATCGGGAAAAGAAAAAGAATTAATATTAAGTTCAACAGTCGAATAAATTGCAATAAATCGAAATCAAAAAAGAAACTTAATATAAAACATGGCAACAGAAATAATAATAACAAACATTTTTCATAAATATTATATAATAGCCCACTGAAGTTAATTAGCATTTTAAACAAAAGAAGAGAAAATAAAACAACACTTGAGTTATTAGTGCTATTTAAAGTAAAGACAGCAAATATCAACCCGTAGTCAAGGAATTTATTTATTTTTTCTCTACGCATTTGATTGACAATCCAAGATATTTTTATATAATTCTTTGTATTTCAGTAAAACATTCTCTAAATTATAGTTCTTCGCATTTTGGAATCCATTATTGATAATATTTTTTCTTAAATTATCGTCATTTAAAATAGAATAGATAGCTATCTTCATTTCCTCTCGGGATCTTGGATTTACAAAAAGTGCAGAGTTTACTCCCGCAACTGAAAACATTGGTTCATATTTTGAAGTAATAACTGGTAAACCAAAATGCTGAGCCTCAATTATTGGCAATCCAAAGCCCTCAGAAAGTGAAGGAAATAAAAGGACATCTGAACTTCGATAAAGATGGACTAGTTTTTCTTCTGAAATATTTATATAATTATTAAAATTTACAAGATTCAAATAGTTGTCAAATGACCCAATTAAAATAAACTCATAATCAGTTAATTCTGCAGCTACAGAATAAATTATACTTATATTCTTATTTTTTGTGGAGCCAACAAGAAGTATTTTATACATATAAAACAGGATTACAAACTACATGTATCTTAATTGCTTTTGAGATACGATTCTTTTTTATTGCGAAAAGTAATTGACGTTTAATTAATGAGGTCGGTACAAATATATGTTTAACAGCCATTAATGGAATATAAACCCATAATAAATTAAAATACAAACTTTTTAATCCTTTCTGATTTCTTATCCCGTATAAATCATGAATAGTCAATATAGTTCTTTCTCTTGGCATGACTAATGATATATAGTGTATATCCCCAGTAATATGAAATAATACTGATTTATATTTGAATCTTAAAATTGTAGCATATGCTAAATTACCAATTATTCCAAAAAAAGAAGATTTGAAAGGAACTTCGAGATATATTGAAGGTTTTATATTTTCGCACAACAAGGAAAATATTTTAAAAATACTAAATTGCCCACTCAAATTTTTACGGCTAATGTAAACAATCATATAAATCGTTCAAGTAATTTTGTAGCTACTTTATCCCAAGTATAATTTTCAATTAAATATTTTTTTGCTAAATGACTATACATATATAATTCATCATAATTCTTAGTTATATGATTAACTAAATTTTTAATCTCATCTTCGGAATTACTATTTAAAATAAACACAGTAGGAAAACTAGCAAAATCATCTCTTATTTGAGCTACATCGCTAACAATTAAAATATTTTGTGAAGCAATTGCCTCATATGCTGATATTAAAAAGCTCTCTTTTGTAGATAATAGAATTGATATCTTTGTTTTTCTTAAAAGTTTAGCTATTTCTGAATTATTCAGAGATCCTAAAATTTCTGTTTTTGAAGAAATTTGATATTTGTCAATTAATGATTTAAATTTTTCTTCATCATGGCCTGATCCGACAATCAACCATTTATTCCATGTTGTAATTTGAGACAAAGCACTAGCAGTGATATTTATTGGTTTTTGATTAAACTCAATTCGACCAACTGTACATATATCAAACACACGAATGCTCCTAGATTCTTCATTTGTTATGAAGTCATTGGAAATTCCACAACCTATATTAACAATATTTTTTTCAGGAATACTCCAATTTTTTATTAATTGCTTTAGAGTATAATTACTTATAGAAAAATTTCTTGATGTCTTTCTTGCTCCCAAAAATTGGAAAAAATGAGTTAGGTAAAATCTGACATTAATCAAAGAATGGAGAGGGCTCCCAAAGTTAAAAACAGGCAAAGTGGGAGCAGCAATATAATTACAAAAATTAATTTTATTCCTATTACAGTAAAAGGATACAGCAAAAGCCTCTCCAGTAAAAGAACAAACTAAATCTGGTTTTAATTTTTTTATGACTTTTATAGAATGTATTGCAGCTTGAATGGAAGAAAATGACTTTGAATATTTACCGCTAAAATAAAAATTATAGTATTTACTGTAAGAATTATCATCAGCACCGGCACAACATATTGAAACCGAATGTCCCATTTTGCTCATAGCTTCCAAAAAATTAAGTGCAATTACTTGCCCACCGCCAAAGCCAAACTTATGAAACGTATATTCATAGGTAAATAAAATATTCATTCCTAAAATTTAATAATAGTACCAGCCCAAGAATATCCAACTCCAAATCCTATAATTAAAACAAGTTGTCCTTTTGAAATTTTTTTAGAATTTAAGCCATCTTTTAAAGCTATTGGAATTGTAGAAGAAACTGTATTACCGATTAGTTCTAAATTATTAAAAAACTTTTCATCTGGAATTTTTAACTTCTTTTTTAATGCTTCTAGCACAACTTTACTTGCTTGGTGAAAAACAAACCAATCAATATCATCAAACATTAAATTATTTTTATCTAATATTTCATTTACCACACTAGGAATGGAAAAAAGTGTAAACTTAAAAACTTCAGCACCATTCATATAGAATGAATTTTCAAGAACATTCTCTCGAAAACTTTTCTTCTTAGAAATCAAGTTCTCATATCCAGAACCATCTGTTCCATAAATGAAATTTAAAATATTCGATGGCGATTCAGAACTTATAATACAAGCTGCTGCTGCATCAGAAAAAATTGAATTATTAGAAATATCAGAGTTATCTAAGTGTATAGAATAAGTTTCTGCAGTGATTAGTAAAATATTCTTTGCGATAGAGGAATCAACCAAGCTCTTTGCAAGCATTAATCCATAAGTATATCCAGAGCAACCGAGATTATAGTCTAGTGCTCCACAACTTTTCTTTAATCCAAGCTTGTCCTGAATTATACATGCAGTTGTTGGAAAGGCAAAATCTGGAGTTTGCGTACAGAATAGTATAAAATCGATATCATTTTTTTTAAAATTATACTCAACAAACAATTTTTCAGCAGCTCTTATTCCCATATCTGATGAAAGCTCCCCAGGAACTACACGATATCGATTTAAGATTCCAACTTTTTCATATATACGTTCTGGCGTTAATGTATCGGATGACCGACATAAGTCATCATTACTTACATTAATTTCAGGAAGATAGTAAGAAATATATTTTAGAGAAGCCATATTAATATACATTAAAAGCCTTATCGTATAGGTCTTGAAGACTATTCGATTTATTTATAATTGATATATCTAAATTTATCCCGTATTTTTCATCAAATAATTGAATTATTTCGAGGACAAATAACGAATCATAAGATTTAAGCTGCTTAAAATTCGATTTTAATGTAATGGTTTCTTCTTCCAAAAGAATTTCCTTAAAATCACTAAGAAATTGTTGTGCGTCTATCATTTCTTTATATTTAATAATTTATTAACTCGAGTTCGCTTGAAAATGTAAATTAAATCCAAAATTCCAGAAATTTGAAACAAAAATAATTCTTTTGAAAAAGAAGACTCAATATTTGTTCTTGGGATATTTTTAAAATTAACGTTTGAATATTTTGCATTAACCAACGTAGTAAATACAAAGTCATAATTTAGGCAAATCATTTTATTAGCTGCTTTCGTATAATGATTTTCCTCTCCTCCAACCCAAGCAAAAGAATTGATTTTTAAATTTAACATACTGCTCAATTCGGATTTTGAATGAATCACTTCTAATTTGATTATTTCATCGCTATCATTCACGGTAAATCGATGATGATTTGAAGTGTGACTTCCAATATAATGTCGGTTGCTCAACCCAGATAATTCATCACAATCAATACAGTATCGATTATCATCATATCTCTGCTTTGGAAATATCCTATTTGCGGTTAAATCATCTATTCTAGAACTATTAATAAAAGTTGGACAAACAAAAAACCATCCACTAAATCCAAATTTTTCTAGGAGAGGTATTGAGTAGTCATAATTTGATCTTAAACCATCGTCAAAGCTAATTATAAGATATGGCTTATCAAAAAGCTTTTTTTTGAATTTGTTTATGTTTAATAAATCTAAATCACTACAATTTTTGTAGTAGCGTCGGAAAAATGCTAATTGTTGTTCAAATATATGGCTAAATTTTTCTGGTGTGCAGTGATAGTTTACTACAAGTAGCTTAGAAAATGAAATATTAATTAAAAATGAAATATAGCTAATTCCAGTATAATAAAGAACAATAACAATTATCCATTTAATTCTTTCTTTCATTAAATTTTCATATTAAAATGTATCAAAATCAAAATATGTAAACTTAATATTTTCTAAGCTTATATTTTGATCAAACGATCTTGAACAAAAATTTAAACTCTCCTTGGGATTAGAAAAATATCTAAAAAATTGTTCAATATGTGAACCTTTAGTACAAAAAAAACGAAAGGATGCGTTTAAGGATAAAACAAAAAAAATAAAAAGTTTGAGTTTAAAAAGAATATTTGGACATCCTTCTTTAAAGTCAATATCCCCTAAATAAAGCTCTCTGCTCATTTTTAAGACAAAATTATATTTGCCTGACTTCAACAAATAAATATCTGAATTCTTTAATTTATACTTCCAGTATTCAGAACTACGCTCTACAAAAATCACATTATTACTAATGTTATATTTATCCGAAGCATCAAAGTAATCTCCCTTCTTAAATAACAAATCTGCTAAAAATTTAACGTATCTCTTATGATAATTTTGAATGAAGGAGAACTTCCTCGATAAAAGAAAAATTGGTATTGTAGGGATAAAAATATTGTAACTATGTATAACAGAATGTTTTTGCCATTTCAAAAGCTTTAACCGGGTTCTTAAAATACTTTTTGAAGGAATACCAAAAACCGCACGATAATTGTTTTTTACCAATATATCATATAAAATTAATCCAGATTTGACAATAATATTCCTGCCAACATAATAGGGATGTACCATGCTATTGCCGGCTTGACAAACCCAAATTAAATCTCCGTTATTATTTAATAAAATTGGAAAAACGAGATACGATGCTACTAAATTCCCCTGGTTTGTTTTAACTACAATGCCAAGATTTCGATTTTTTGCATAATCAGTATTTAACTTTTCACTTGCGTTTAAAATAGGAAAACTACCATATAAATTCTCATTCAGCTGATCCAATAATTTGTAATCTTCTGATTTAATTTCTTGAAATATTAAATCGTCATCTAACATCTTTAAGAATTTAAAATTACCGAATGTAAAATTTCTGCTTGACGCTCAGAAGAAAGATTCACGGTAGCGTTATCAAAGTTTTTATTCAATAGTTCATTTTTTTGCTTTTCAAGTAAATATCTGATTTCTGAAATTTTATTCGCTAGCGAAAGACTGTCACCAGATTTAAAGACTAAGTATTTGTCATTTAAAATTTCAGGGATAGCCCCTGTATCACTTCCGATTACAAAGGTTCTTGTCAACATAGCTTCTACTAAAACACGTCCATATTGTTCTTTAAAATTCTCAGTTTCAATCGATGGTAAAACTAGTAAGTCAATAGCGTTATAAAATTGAGGCATATCCTCATGCTTGGAATCAAAAAATACAATTTGATTTTCTAAACCATATTTAGACAATAAGTTTTTAATTTCGATTGAATAAGATGTTTTATAAGTTTCAAAGTTATCAATTAGTAATTGCCAATCATTAAATTCTAATAATGATAATGCTTCGATTAATATATGAATACCTTTTTCCGGAACTAGTCTTCCAAAATAAGCGATTGTAAACGAATGTAAATTTAAATTCGCTCTCATTTTAACTCTTTGGTCAAGCCCTTTATTAAAAAAAATACTTCTATCAATGCCTAATGGAATTTGATGTATAATATTTTTTGAATAACCTAGGTTAAAGTAAACATGACATGACTCTTTAGAAATTGGGAAGATATAATTCAGTCTTTTTAAAGAAATATTATTATAATAATGACATAATAAATTTCCCAAAAACAATTTCAAACTTCTTTTTTTTAAGCAATAAATTGCATCTTTAATAAAGTATTTATTTCGATTTTCAACAACTAAACATCCTATTTTTACTTGATTATTATATTTTTTTGCCGTTTTAATTACATCAACAACGAGTTTTGAGGCTGGATCAAACTCCAAAAATATATGTGTGGGATCAAACGATTTTACTATGCTTTTAAAATCGTAAATTGTTTCTATCCGAGGATGCCTACCTTTCAATTCATGTAGAGTTATACTATATGGCTCATTGTAAAATTTACTATTCTCATCTGCAAAAGATAAAACTCCACGATATAAAATACATAAATGGACTGTAACGTTTTTATATTCAGATAATCTTCTAATATAAGCCCTGTTCGTCTTAATTATAGATGCACTAGAAAAAATGAGTATTTTCATCGCTTTTAGTTATCTACTAATTTAAATAAAGTGCTTATAAATGTTTTTGGATTGTGAAATTGATTCCAATGTTTACTCATATCTTCCATTAACTTTTGATAATGACTAAAATTATTACATATGTTTTTGAAAAGACTATAAAACTCTTTTTCATCATCTGTGTTACATGTTGTATCGATATTAAATTGATCAAGTTGTTGGCTCATCCATGTTGGCCTATTAACTATTACAATTTTTTTCATCGCAACTGCTTCTGTAAACACACCCGATGTTT
>Ga0169931_10012456_pt1 | contig 11788 bp, 11 predicted proteins | sample Kivu_15m_20L_FD_129675 | JGI IMG/M metagenome (GOLD analysis project Ga0169931, IMG submission 129675) | Freshwater microbial communities from Lake Kivu, Western Province, Rwanda to study Microbial Dark Matter (Phase II) - Kivu_15m_20L... | ecosystem: Environmental > Aquatic > Freshwater > Lake... | reverse complement strand
GGGATGAGGAAGAAGATCAACCTAAATCTAAAAGTGGGATAGGATTTCAAGAGCATTTCATAAATGAATTAATAGAAAATAATTCTGGGGATTTAGGCAAAGAAAAAAAAAATTCTGAATTAATGACGAAGGCTCATAAACTTACAGATATAACTATTAAAATATCTGAGGAATTTGGTGTGGATGTTGTTTATCCACAATTTATTGATATAAATAAGGATGATTTTTCGAAAGTTGAGATCAGCTTTTCAGTACAGGAAATCGAACAAAGTTCTGCTGATAATATTAAACGATTGTTTAAAGGTGAAATGGTAACTGAGGATATGGAATACCAAATTTTAGTTAAGTAATTCGTTTTTATTTATTTTAAATAGAATTTGCCTCCCTAAAGAAGGTCCTCCATATGTAGACATGCATTGCCCAATGGATGATTGCAATAATTCATTTAAACAAGGAGAACAAAAAACAGAATGTAAAACACATGTTAGAAAAAGAGATTAAGGATAATTTTAATAAATATAACAAATCATTTATACGATATAATATCATTAATGATATTTAATTTATCCAACAAATATTCGAATTTTTCTTCAAATTCAGATTCAATCTGATTTTCCTTATTATCATTTAAGGATAACTGAGGAATTCTATTTGAATTACTTGTGGAAAGATTTTTAGTATTAGAGATTATTCGGTGTTTAGTATTATAATTTGTGTCTGTGTTATTTTCGATCTTGTTGATGTTATCTTTTATTTCTTTTTTCAATTCATCTAAATTTTCTTCATTTTTGATTGGCTTAATAACCTTAGTTGCTTCATCACTTAATTTTTTTAATTCTTTCAATTCGGTTTTAATTTGATCAGCGACATCAGAATTTTTTTTTATATTTTCATCTGTTTTCTTTTTTTCAGTTTCAATTATATTTCCTGAAGTATTATCCTTTGTTAATTGACTAGCTTCTGAAGATTTCTCTTCTGTTGGTTGATGCAAGCTTCCTATTGGTAAGTTACCCTTTACAAAAGCTTCATTCAACACTTTAAGATTAGGAATACCCTTGAAATTCCCATCTCCTATATTAGGTAAATTGTTTGAGAGAAAATTGCCCCAAGGATTATTTAAATTAATCCCATTATTAGATCCTCCCATCATCATTTGTAATAATAGCTATTGATAAAAAATTAAAAATACTGATAATTTTTATAATACAAGCTGAGAAGGGTTGAAATTATTCATGCTACTGATGTTATTCAAATTTCCTAAATAGTAATTTTCGTTGGTTTGTAAAAATTTATTTTGGTTTGGATTAAAATTACTCATATTGCCCAAAATCTGCATGTTATTCATAAATTTCTGAAAAAACTCCAAGCCTTGTTGAGAATTTATATTAGGGACGTTTGGGAAAAACTGTTTAGTTGAATAGGCCACATGTAACGTCAATAGAACAATAAATAGAAATATAAATTTTTCTTCATTATTCATTATAATTTATTTTTTATTAAAAAATTTATATTATCGGATATTATAATGGACAGTCTTACTTATGAGTACAAGCAGATTAACTTTACTAATCTGATGAAGGCTCAACTAAGAAAATATTTTGATGAAATTTACAAAGATAAGACGATAATAACCGATATGAGCAGAAGGTTCATAAATAAAGATATGCTCGAAATTTATAGAGTCCATTGCTTCGAATTTATGTTCAAAACAAAATATTTAATCGAGAGAATTATCATCGACAGAAAGAACAAGACTTATCAAAGCTGGATCAACAGCTTCCAATATGTAGAAGAGTGCAATTATTCAGAAGTAGAAGGGGGGGTTAAGTACATTCAGAATTATTCAGTTCCATTTTTTGTGAAATCAAAAAAAGAAAAAGTTTTTAAAATTGGTTGTGAAGTAGTGGAAAAAATCATAAATACACATAATTTAAGATGTTGAAATTTAAAAATTAAATTATACATATTTTAATAAAAATTTTTCCTCTTTAAAAGCGAATTTAATTAGGTTATGATAAATGAAACACTTTATTCGAGATAGTGGGATATAGTAAAATCATTGAGCTCAACGACTTATAATTCATATTTAGTTTTATTCGATTGCTTACAAGCACATCCTTCGGGATTTGAACATCCAGAGGGTTCTGGTATATCACTATCAAAGCCTCTATTTTTATCAACAAATGTATTATTTTCATAAACTAAAGCATCATACTTGTTCTTAAACCTAGATCTTTCATTTATTTCATTTTCATTCTTTTTTCGTTCATCATCTATACCGATTGACCTTATCTCTCTCCTATAGTTATTTTCACTTTTTAAAGGAACTAATTTAAATTTATAAAAATTTAAACTGTTTATAGCTGTTGCCAATTGCAAATCTCTGAAAGAAAGACCTTTCAAAGCTGGAGTGTACAATTCTACTTTAAATACTTCTTGATTATTCACCGAAATATTTGGAATTTGATGAAGATTAGAAATATAATCCAAATTGTAAATTTCTCTTATGAAGTCTGTTAATAAAAATACATTCTTGAAATAAAATATTCTGAAAAGTTTAGTATAATCCTCTAAAGGCTCCCAATTTACTAAACGACGACTCCTTTCGAATTCAGATAATTGTCCGTATTTTGGATCGGCTAATTCTACTTCGTTATTTGTTTTCAATTTAATAAGGAATTTTTCAACGACATCTTTGCTTAATGGTTTTCCGTTTTGGCCATATACACAACATTTCTGTCCACTTTTTCTTGAGATAAAATTTCCTAATAAATTGCAGAAGCTTTTAGAAATTTTAAATTTTGAAAAATTTTGCATTTGAGTGTTAATATATTTAAATCAATAATTTCTTAATAATTAGAATATTAGAATATGTTTTATGTTTAATTTTAATAATGGAAATTTATGTAATAAGGGAGAGTATCAAAGAAAATTCTGAAGTAAGTTTACTAATTTATAATATCAGGCAAAGGAGAAAAGAAATTTTAAGGAAAATTTTGACTCAGAACTAAAAGAGGATAATAAAATGGTCGACTTGGGAAAAATAAAAAATATATTACCTTATTCTGTTTCTAATTATCATAAGATGCCAACATTTTTAGGAAAATTAGACTCCCCTCAACCAATGGAAAAATTTATAATGAATGATCAGAATCTTATACAAAAAGCTAAGCAAATTATAATTAAGGAAAAGTAAGAAAGAGCTATTTTAATGTAGATTAATCAAAAAGAAATTATCCCATATGACTTTAGATAAATACGTATCTTCTGAAAAAAGTATAACTAAATTGAATAGAAGAGTTGAAAGCTTTTCAGAATTTAATTTCTCTGTGTCTAAAAATTCAAAAAATTACAATTTCCATGAAAAAGATAACTTGGATAATCATAAATATGAAAAATCTTCTAAAAAAATAAATTTAAAACCGACTCCCTTCCAAATACGTGAGGATGAGACTTTAAGAAATAAATCTTTAATAAATGAAAAGCAAATCATCAGAAATTCAACAGAAGAAATACTTTTATCGAATTCTTATAAAAACTCAGAAAGAGAAACTATAATAGAAGGTAGTAGTTCACATAATATCAATACTTTCGATTGTAATCATCGCAATTCAAATCCCCAATCAGATGACTTAAAACATTTTTCACATTCTAAAAATAATTTTTCTGTTATATTTAAGAATAGCCCCAATAAAAGAAGATCTCCTCTTACTAGAAAAAATAGTTTGAAATCTGATAGTCTAAATTTTGATATTTCCTCTTTGAAAAAAAAGCAATCTGATAATAATTTAAATCTCAGATTGCCTCTTATTAAAACTAATTTTAATAAGAACAGTACTCCACGAACTGATCATATAAATTACGAGCCTAGAAAAAAAGAACATTATTTCAAGAACTTTAATTTTCAAACATGTGGATTCCTAATGAAATAAAGTTCCTTAATACAGTAAATGGGAAAGTGTGTTCTATTTTTGTATGATATTTCGATGTTTGTAAATTTTTAAGTTTAATTTTTTTATATATTTTTTTTCTACATAAATAAAATAAAATGAAATTTTTATATTATTAAATTCTAAAAACTATGGAAGATTCTGAGCAATTTGATGGATTATATATGACAATCCTACAAAAAGGACAAGGTATCAATAATTTCTTTGACAGTTTGTTTTCTTTTATGTACAGAAAAACAGACTTCTTTGCTGATGAGAGTAAAATTTATACTTAATTAAAACTCTTATTTAGCAAATTCGAGAGCTTTTATTGATTCTAATTACAACAAGTATTTAAAAAAATTCAAAGAGAAAAAAGAAAAAGAGTTGAAGAAAAAACAAAGAGAAGAAGAAGAAGAAAGAAACAGAAAGAACGCCGCATCAACAGATGCTAAAGCTGCGACTGTAAGAGAGATAACTCAAGAAGAATATGAAAGAAGAAAATTAGAAGAAAAATTACAGAGTCAAAAACAAGTAGAAAACAACGTTGAAAAAATTGCAACAGAAACTGTAAAAGAAGTAAAAGCCGAAAAACAAGAAGATTCCAGTAAGATGAAACCAGGTTACGGAAACGGTGGAGCTACAAATTTTTATACATGGACTCAACACGATATAAAAGAAATAGGAATCACTATTCCTATACCTTCAAATATTAAAGGAAGAGATATTATATTTAAACATACTGCTAAGGACTTGTTAGTTCAGATTAAGGGAAAAGATCCTATTATTAATGGTGAATTCTATCAACCGATCAAAGCTGATTCCCTTATTTGGACTATAGATGAATCTAAGGAGGGAAAAATTATTTCTATTACTTTAGAAAAAGCAGATACTTATAAATGGTGGGAATCTGCTATTAAAGGAGATCCTCAAATAGACACTTCAAAAATCAATCCTGAACCTTCCAAATTGTCTGACATTGAAGATAAGGAAATGAGATCTACTGTTGAAAAAATGATGTTCGATACGAGGCAGAAGTCCATGGGATTACCAACTAGCGATGAATTAGATAAAAAGAAAATGCTGGAAAAATTCATGAAAGCTCATCCAGAAATGGATTTTTCTAAATGCAAATTTGATAATATTTAATTTAGCTAATTCTATCCTCACTTCATAGATAATAGTTTATACCTTATAATATCAATTAATCTAGAAATTTAAAATTAATATTTTTAAATTTTATATAAATTTTATTCTAGTTTTAACTCATTCATGAAATAATGAGAGGATTTAGGATCTAAGGATTTCATATCTATTCTGAAAGATTGTTTATAAGTATACAAATATGCATAGAGAAAATATCTTTGTTTGATAGAATCAGGTTTTCTTTCTTGTAAAGTCTTCATAAAAGAATCAATATTTAGTAAAATATTTTTCTCAGGGAACTCATATTTTCCCATCGGAGACTGAATTTGTCCCCAAATATCAGTTTTAAACTCCCTAGAACCCATCTTAATTTCTATTATAATTTTTTCTAGATTATCTGCAGTACAAGCTGTTCCAACTTTAACACTAGGCATAAGTCCTTTAGGTCCCAAAATTCTTCCCAAATTCTTAAGACTTGGCATAGTATCTAGTGTACATACACATTTATCAAATTCAATTTTTCCGTCTTGAACGTCTTTATATGTTTGTGTATCTGCAATAAAATCAGCTCCTGCTTTTTGTGCTGCTTCATGCAAACCTGGTGAGGTGAATACCATCAATTTCGGAATTTTGTTTGATCCTCCAGGCATTTTAAAAATTCCTCTTACGACTTGGTCTCCTTTAGAAGGATCCACGTTTAAAGAAACTACTAAATAGACTAATTGATTTTCTTTCATTTGTGGAGTCTTTTTCATCTCCCTTAAAGCTTCTACTACTGAACCGTACAAATTTGTTTTGCTTGTTTCTATTTTTTCATCTTTTATTTTTAAAGAAGTGTTTGCTTCCTTTTGTTGTGTTTTGTTCATTTCAGCTGACTTTTCAACTTTGCTTAAGACTTTTTCTTTCATACGCATTCTAGAGAAAAGTGAAGCAAATGATTTTTTATTGAGATTATTAGAAAAAGTGTGAAAAATAGTTTTAGCTCTGAAGAGAAACATATTTAAATATTAAATTTAATTAAATTTATTAATTTAAATTTTTTTACAAAATATTAATAACTAATTATGAAAATATTAAATTAAATTACGAATAATTCGATGATAAAGTTTTCTATCTTAATTTATCGCCTGAAGATTAATTTTTATTTATTGAAAGATCTCTTTCATAGAAGCAAGTTCTAACAAGAACTTAGAAAAATTATAAAATGTTGTATTATTAGATATTTCATAAACGTTAACATCTTCCTTTTGGCCAAGCAATTTTAAAGATAGCTCTGATATATTTCCAAAATATTTTTCAAAATCTTCTCCTTTTTCTTTACTTACTAGGAGCTTAACATTGAAGTTACATCCTGAACCTAAATTATTTATTAGCGAAGTTAAAAATCCTAAATTTTCATCATAGGCGAAGTTAAGTTTTTCATGTATTTTATCCAAGAAGTCAAAATAGTTTAGAAGGAATTTAATTTGATTATTTTCTTTGTCATTGAAATTGCATCTTTGAATAAGCTTCAGGTGATCTTCTTCATTGACAACTAAATTGAGTGTGTTAGAATTATTCACATAGATAAACCTTCCATCAGGCCAATCTCTGTAAAATCCACAAGATCTGAAAAATGGGTTTTGATTATTAGGGTTGAAAACTTCTCTGGTATCTTCCAATGATAAAAATTTTCCACTTTCATCGAAAATATCACTTTCTTCTGTTTTTATAATTTGAAGAATAGATCTGGCTAATTCTCTTCTGTCACTTCTTGAAATCTTGCTAGAAAATAAATGGTTATCAACATTTCTATGTGTTGATATTTCAACATCTTCAATTATTTTATTTAATAAATCTTCCATTGTGGTTATTAAATTTTTTATCAATGCGTAATTTTCCTTCTCGTGTTTCTTAAGTCTCATATTACGATTGTGATATAATTGAGCTATATTTATTAAGATGTCATCGAATGTGAAATAGGCATCTTTTGAAGTAGCCACAACACCAAGTGGATGGTCTGGATTATCTAGTCCTGGTTGAATAATGTCATTTATATTATGCCCTTCCTCAGTTGTTAGCATCATGTTCTTTCTCCATGTTTTTTCGTCTAATACTTTTTTGAGAAGGTTATTCACATTTTTGCAGAATCTTGGGTAATCTTTTACTGAAATTTTAAAATTTTCCTTTTCCAGCAAATAATCTAATTTCTTTTCTATTTTAAGAATTTTATGATTTAAATTCTTTGTTATGTTTAATTTTTCTTCTTCCTCTTGTCCACCACAGTAAACAAGATTGTTTCTTTTGGTTATTTTATTTTTGAATAGCTGAAATATTTTTTAAAATTAAGATTTTATTGCGATTTATATCTTAATCTATATTATTACCATTGTGAATGTAAAAATTGACGGGATCAGCAGTTGCTTGAAATTGAAAGAAAATGATTTAGTTTGGAATGCTTTCTTTAAAAAAGTATTAAACATATTTGAATAAATATTTAATAAAATTTATATTATAAGATGAAATTAGTAATAGATTAAATTTTACTAAGATAGAATTAGTAATTCTTATTAGCATAAATATGAAAAGATATGTTTATGAGATAGAATTTACCTTCAATAACTTTAAGAATTAAAATATTACTAATTCAACACAGATTATAAAAGGCTATTTTCTTTTATTGACTTTTAATAATAAAATCTTAAATACTTAGAGAGCTAAAATTTTAAAAATTTATAATTTGATAAAATGTACTTTGACAATCTTAAAAACTATGATGAACTAAACGACGAAGATTTTAAGGATGATGAGGAAATCGACGAGAAAAAAGAACTTGCTGAAAATAAAAAACAAAAACAAAACAAACTCTCAAAGATTAAATACAACGAAGAAGAAGAAATAACAGACCAAAACGAATCAAGAGATGATGAAGTTGTAACAGATTCCCAATATGATGAAAAGAGCGGCAACGAAGATTTAGACAAACCAGAAAAGGATGAGCCCGAAAGGGACGAAGAAGAAGATGATGATAAAATCGAAAATGACGTAGAAGAAGACAATGAAATGTTTGAAGATATTTCGGACTTCGAAGTAAACAAAATGAACGAGTTACTTTTCTGTGTTCAAGGAATAGGTAAATACACAGACGATAATAAAACAATCTATGAAAAAGGAAAATTTTGCGAGCCGAGTATGCGAGACATTCACCGTTTCTTAAGAAAAGATGATCCAGAAAATCCAGAGTGCAGATTCAATCTTTTAAACTGGAAAACAGCAGAAAATGATATAATCCCGCTAATTCTAAATTATGAAAATAACGATAGAATACAACAACTTGGTTTAATTCTGCTAGTTGATATTACCGAGTCTCTCCCAGAATTATTGGAACGTAGGCCTCAGTTTGAATCCTTACTGACTCAGTTACAAGAATACATAGTCAATTCAAAATTACTTGAATTACTTTCAAGAAGTCTAGCAGAATACACTGCCAAGCTTAGAGAAACTACAATAATGAGGAATGAGTTAATGAAGATTGAAAGAGAGGGAAAAAGTAAATTTGGTGAAGTAGATGATGAAGAGGCATCTAAAGCAAATGAAATAAAAAAGAAAATAGCAGAAATTGAAAATAAATCAGAAACTATGATAGAGTTGATTTTTGTTCTACTAAAACAGATTTTGAATATAATCCACTCAGATTCAATTAAGACTAATGTGAAAAACAATATCACGCTTATTAAAAAACTAAGCACACTTAAAATATTCGATGCGATAGTTTTCCACTCACAATCTTTCAATAGCGAATTTAGCAAAAGGATTAGTACGACTATATTAGAACTCTTATTTTATTTAATCCGTCCATTCACTGCACAACAGATACACGACATTGTAAACGAATACAATAAATCGAATAATTCTAAAAACAAACAGCAAGGACAAACCCTCCTTCAAAAACTCATGGAAGAAGAAAAGCAACAGAAAATGATGCGACAAGCTATGATATCTAGTCGTCCTAATAATTTTGGAACGATGATTAAAATAACTCGTCCTGTTGATAACAGTTCGTTTATTGTGAGTAACTTAAATATGCTAAATAACAATAAAGAAAAATTCTTAAATAGCAAGGTTAATGAATTCTCCAATCAACAGAAAAAACCACGCAAGGGAATGAGAATTTTAAAGAATATAAAAATAGCCTCTAAAGCAAGTGAAGAAATAAGATTAGTTAACGATATAAAAATTTCAGAAAATTTTTACGAAAGTATTGACTATACCTATGGTGATATTATGACTTCATTTAAAAAGTTCTGCGTTGACTTTTCTAAAAACTGTCTTAATGGATTAATAAAGTATTTTCTAATAGAAATGAAGCTAAACGAAAGGATTGAAAAATATGATTACTATCACATAATACTAATAATGACTTTCTTTCTTGATTTTAACAGATTGAATGAATACAACATAATAAACGAGAAAAAGGAAAAATCTAAAAACGAAAAAAATCCGACATTTTATCATGTTTTCAATGCAGAAAATGTCAGGGAATGTCTCTCATCAGAAATGATAGACCATTGCTTTAGGTAAGCTAAAATTTTATTACTAATTCTTAATAGCATCGCCTATGTTCAGTCTCTTAAAGCTTCCGCAAATGAAAGAAAATTATATGAGCTCTATTCCACAATAAGATATCTTAAGCAAGTTTTGCTCACAGGATTCGATTTATATAAATACAAATCTGATTCAAATTTGGAGATGAATGTCGTAATTCAAGATAATCTTGTTACCAAAGATTTTTCAAAAATTATAAAAGCGATATTCAATTTCTACAATGAAAGTTATCATCCGAAAAGACTTTTATATGAATCAATTCAACTTACAGAAATAGTAAGATAAAATATAACAAATATTTATTTACAGTATTTCTCTAGTCTTGATTTATATTCTAACAAACGAAAATTAAAAAAGAAAACTTTCAAACGAAGGAAAAATAAAGAGAACGAAAAGGAAGAGGATTTAATTAAAAAATTTAGAAAAGAAGAAGACGATTTCATTGAAAAAGACGAAAACGACGACCAAAATGAAGACGACGAGAATACTGGAAGTGTTTCTCACTCTGAAGAATCAAATAATGAGTTTATAGAAAAAGATTTAAATGTGACAGAAGAAATGCGAATTTTAGCTGATTACAATTTGATAAGCAGAATATTTTCCATTTTCAATTCAAATACATATACAGAAGGCGATAACATCACATCGTTCCTAAATGAATTAAAATACATGGACATGAGTAAATACTCCGCTAAGATATTCGAAAGAATTATAAAGATATTAAATGAACCTTGGATATTTTATCAATTTGAATATTTCTACATAATTCATAGCCTTCTGAACGAGCCGATTTTCTGCCATGACGTTTATTTCCAACCAATTGCAAAGATATTCAATGAAATTCTCAAACACTTCTTCTCTGCTGTTAATAAAAACAAGATGATTCCAATAGAGTCTCTTTTCAGGATCCCTACATTCTTGATTAAAGACAGTATTTTAAATAACTATGACGAAATCCAACCCGAAACTGAAAATTATTCAAACAATAATAAACACCGAGCAATAGAAGGACATGATGGCAACTACATCCCAGAAGATGAGGAAGTTGAATATGATGGAAATAACATAGAAATGGTCAAAATTATAGAGGAAACAACTGATAATAAAAAGAAGAAAGACAAGAAAAAAGAATCAGAGGAAGAGAAATTAACAGATAATATAATATGGACAGAAAATGAAGATCTTCTTCTTATCCAAAACTATTCCGAATTCTCAGAATATGATAACTTCTATCAGATGCTAGACCAACTTTTTCCTTTAAAGAATTTGAAAGAAATCAAGGCTAGAATAAAAACTCTCAAACTTAAAAAAGGAATTAACAAAGCGATGAAAGTATTTAAAAAACTCCATAAGAAAAGAAAGCAAAAAGAAGAAAAACTTTTCAATATAATTATAGAACTCTCAGATGAATGTCGTAACGAGACTAAGAAAAAGAAAATAGAAAAGACAATATCTTCACTTCGACAGCAGTTGGAAAGTTATAAAGTGAGAAAAGGTCTTCTGGATAATTCACCAGAGTTGGAGTGTGTGTTGCTACCAAACTCAGAAGAGGAAATCGATGTTCTTCAAGATATAAAATTCCAACAGTTCATAAAAAATTTAGGATTGATTCCACCTGATGAAGAGAATCTAGGTGATTCTCCAAATAAATGCTGGAGAGTTGATTCTAAGAGTGATACATATGAAATTTCTATTATTATTGAAAAACTTGAAAATTTTGAAAGAGTAATTAATGAAAACGTCGAGATTGAAGATCCTGAAAGAGAGGAAGAAAGAAGAAAAGCCAGGAAAGATAAAAAGAAGAAAAAGAAGAAGCATAAGAAAGACAAAAAGGAAAAGAAAAAGAAGAAGAAGAAGAGAGATGAATATAAAGAATCCTCTCAAGATGAAAAACAAGAAGATGATGATGCAGACAATTATGAAGATCGATCATATGAAAGGGAAGAACCTAAAAGCAAAAAGTCATTTAGAACTCGAACTGCTGCAAATCAATCAGTCGAACCTTCAGTCATTTCAAATAAGAAATCAGAATCTAGGAATGAATTTTACAATAAATCTCATTTGATCAATTCAGCAACAAAGAAATCGAGTATGAAATCACACGTTTCTAATGTTGACAACTTAACAGT
>Ga0169931_10012455_pt1 | contig 11788 bp, 14 predicted proteins | sample Kivu_15m_20L_FD_129675 | JGI IMG/M metagenome (GOLD analysis project Ga0169931, IMG submission 129675) | Freshwater microbial communities from Lake Kivu, Western Province, Rwanda to study Microbial Dark Matter (Phase II) - Kivu_15m_20L... | ecosystem: Environmental > Aquatic > Freshwater > Lake... | reverse complement strand
ATTTATTAATCCCTACCAACATGAACAGCAATGCGATTGCTGCTTTCAAAATCCAAATTGTTGTTTCCATATTAAATTTGTTATTTATGTGTATTTATATTTTCTATTCAGTTTTATATGTATTGGGGGCATTTCTTTAAAATTACCAATATTTTTCCCTTTGCGTTCGTGCAATTTTCGGGCGATCCGACATATTTGACCTCAGTCTGCACCGACATATCAGGATCACGACGCCTAAAGGCAAATCGCTTTTGTGCGTTCTTATACCTTAAAATTGCCTTTCAAACGTCTTGCCTGTAAATTTGTAAGCACCATTTTCCTGCGTGCCAAGCCAAATATCTCCATTATTGTCATTAAATAGATAAAAAAGAGGAATGTTTTTTCCATCAACCTGGACTGGGTAATGCTTTACATGATCACCGTCAACTTTCCATACACCCTCCAGGTAAGTAGCAATCCAAAGATTGTTGTTGTCATCTTTTATGATTGATAAGTACTCATTCAATGCACCATCTTTTTTACCGTCCAAGCAACCAATGCTTTTTATACGTTTATAAAATATCTTGCTTTCCTTGTGGCTGTTTGTTGAAGTTGCTTTGTTGTAAATGTCATACTTATATTCAGTGTTGAACCAAAAATATCCATCTTTATCTTCAGCAATGGAACGCACACCATTTGATGGACCATAATGAAGTTCATTTACATCGCTTTCAGTAATCCAGTCAAACTTATTACCATCAAAACGAAGCACCCCTAATACTGATGTACCGAACCAGACGTTACCTTTGCTGTCTTTATAATTGCAATAAACTGAATATGGGTTGGGCGACGTTGGATTTTTGTGAATCCAATCTTCGCCAATTTTTATATCAGGTAGCTTTAATTTGTGTAAAATTATTCCGTCATATCTGTAAAGAAACTGAGCATCTGTAAAATTTTTGAACCATAAGTCACTTGCCGATAAATTCCATTTTCCTACATCTCCGGTGGTTACCTGTAATATTGAAAAATTATACCAATTGTATTTAATTATGCCTTTACTTGTGTTGAAATAGATGTCTCCTGCACTATCTTCTTTAATTTCTTCAACTCTGTTTGAAGGCAAACCGTGATTTGTGCTATAATGAATGATTGACTTCCCATCATATTTGTAAAGTCCGTCATGCCAACTACCAAACCAATAATTGTTTTTCTTATCTTGATAGATAACCATGATATTATTACCCAATTCAATCACCGTGTCGCCCCAAACAAATAGTCCTGATGGGCTGCCAGAATTAATAGTCTGAGCGTTGAGCTGTCGAGGATATGATGTTAAAACTGCCAGTATACCTATGCAAATAATGAAGTTAAATTTCATTTTTCGACTGTTAAAGATTTTTATGCCCGCAAAGATAAACCGATAACGGTTCTAAGTTTGATTTAATGGCGGAATTCGGAGTGCTTTATTGTCCATCAGGCAAAAATGTTTATATAGTTAAACAGCTTGCTTTGATCATTGATCTGCCACTATTACAATACCGCTGTTAGTGCCTGCCATACTGTCTATTCGAAGAGTCGTCTTCCCTTTCTGCAGGAATATTTATACTGGGTTGTATTCATTTGGTGTATTGAAAGTTTTTAAAATTTGAATTAGCAACTTCAAACACTTGCTTCTTTGTATTATAATTGTAATTAATAAAACAGTCAAATTGATGGGCAAATCCATTTGAAAAAGTTATGAATATAAATTCTGCATTGTCAGAGTCTACCCAGCCAATTAGATTGATGTAAAATGACAATTTGCGTTCAGTTTGTATTTTCTTTCCTTGTTCCGGACTTATAAGTTTAATGTTCGTATTTTCAATTATGGCTGGCAATTCTATGTCTGGAAAGTCGTCAGCTTGTCCAAACTGGCGCTTGCCAAAAAACAAAGTATCAAAAGTGAGATTATATTCTTTATTTACAAATTTAATGTAGTCCCCAATTGCTTGTGAATAGATTTTTGTCAAGTCATGTTTTTGCTTTAATGAGTCTGTTGGGAGTTGATTATTTGATAAAAAACTGTCTGAAGTAATTATCTCTGCATTAGAACTGGTGTTTGTGTGACTTGAACAGCTCAACAAGGTCAAAGAAATTGTCAAGGACAAACTTTGATAGAAACTCCAGCATTGCATGTCATACATCCAATGAGCCAAACGGCTGTTAGTGGTGCGGGCTTCTCTGTTCTTTGTCATTGTTTGTTCGTTCATAAATTACTCCAACGTGTCCGTCAAAGTCAAAAGTTTTTTTGAATGTCATTTCTAATTTTTCAAGCACTTTGATGGATGAAATGTTTTCCTTCATTGCTCGTCCTACAATTCGTTGAATTCCCAAATCCTTAAATCCATAGTCAAGGCATCTTTTTGCTGTTTCCGTTGCAAAACCCTTATTCCAATAATCTCTGAAAAATCTAAAACCAATGTCGTATTCATCTTTGTCAGGACAGTATTTAAGTCCGCACCAACCGATAAATTTTAAAGTCGTTTTATCAATAACTGCAAGTCGGCCAACTCCATATTTTTCATATTGGTCGTAGTTTGTCAAAAAGTCCTTTGACGTCTGTATGTTTACAAAAGGTTGGTCACCTGTATATTTCAATACTTCTTTGTCAAGATTTAGCGCATAAAATTCTTCTGCGTCTTCAATTGTAAGTCTTCGTAAAATTGTTCTTTCAGTTTCTATGTAATCTTGTCTTCTCATTTTTAAATCGTGTCGTCTTTTAGCCTGACCGCTAACATTTGATGGTATGAAATGAGCATGAGGCGGTCACACAAAACTGGATGATTATTTCTCATGTGAATTCCATATAACCTTGATAATCAGTCACTCAGAGAGTGGCAATATGAAAATAAACATATGAATCGTTGGGGGTTTATGTTAAAATCCTATCGAGTTATACCTATCCTGATACGTGGTAGAATGCTTGAATAACCACTCCAACTCCAATGTTTTATACCGCGTGTTAGCAAAATGTGCCTAATGAATTAATTTGTAATCTTTAATCAATACATTAGCTGATAAATTCAATCGAATTGCCAACTTTCGAATCATTTCAACTGTCAATCGTCGTTTACGATTCAAAACCTCCGATACCCTGCTTTTTCCACCAATCTCAGAAATCAAATCCACTTGTTTAAGGTGCATTTCTTCCATTCGTATCTTAATAGCTTCAATCGGGTCAGGAGCTTCGATTGGATAATGATTATTTTCATAATTATCAACCATTAATCCAAGTATTTCTAACTCATCACTTTCAGGAGTACCAATTTTTGCATCGAAGATCTCGTCCAATCTCTTCAATGATGCTCTGTAATCCATTTCTGTTTTTATCGGTTTTAATTCCATTCTCACTAGTTTTAAATAATATTTGCATCAATTTTATCATAATCCGAATGAGTCCCTATAAATCGGACAAAAGCCAATTGATGATCGAAATTAAATTTAATTACCAATCGGTACGAATTGCCTTTAATATTGAAAACAATCCGACTATCCTTTAGAATACATACATTAGCGTAGCTCTTTTTCACATCGTTGGGAGTTTCCCAATCCGGATTCATTGGTGTATAATATCAAGTTTTTAAATACTGTTCTGAATCGGGATGCTTTTCCCAAAACTCTCGCAATGTACTTTTTGCAAATATTCTTTTCATAGTTCTCTATCTGGGAACAAAATATAATAAAATTCCCAAATCGGGAACCTTTTTTATGCAGAATGTTCCTTTCGGCATTTTTTCTAACGGTCCGGCGCTTGGCGGCATTCGGGAAAGATGACTCAAATGTACATTTGGTAACGTAAGGTTCCAAGCAACTTAATCTTTATAAGGATTCCAATGCCCGAATGCTGCTAAGCGCTTGGTTGTGCGCTGCCAAACCTTATTCATTTATTCTATTTTCTAAATCCATTCTTTCATGCAGTATTCTGACAACCTCAATTATATCATCGCTTTTTTTATGTTTATAGAAGATCAAATGAGATTTTACTTTTGAGCATCGATAATTCCTTCTAATGTAATCAAAGTCTTGTCCAGTTTTTGGGTTAATTGATAAAAACTCGATTTCTTCAAAAATGAGTCTCAAATATCTATCTGCTTGCTCTTTAGACCAAGTTTCTAATGTGTACAGCCAAATTCCCTCCAGATCTTCTTCCGCCTTTCTGCTGAGTCTAAATTTCACCCTGCTTATATTTCAGGTCAAGACTTTTCATGAATTCATTTTTATCAAACTCTTCATTAAAACCTGATTTTTCGCCGATTTTCAACTCTTGGATTAGTTCCTTTTTCTTGTTCTCTTCTTTTTCAAACATTCTTAATGCTGCTCTTATTACTTCAGAGGCAGAAGAGTAACGTCCTGAATGGACTTGGCTATTTATAAACTTGTCAAAGTAATCTCCGAGTAAGATTGATGTGTTCTTTGCCATAATTATAATTTTGAACAAATATACCAATTCATGGTATTGGTTACAAATGTTTTTTCGGTAAAACTATTGGTTGCACCCAAATTACTTAAACACGCTACTTAATATCGCAAATCCTACCAAAATTTGCTGTTTTGGCGCTATAGAATAGCGTTTTATATAAATCAAATATAGATTAAGTTATTTAAATATTTTAGAAACAAATAATAATCGGGAATTTTTTAAAAATCAGTGCTAACTTACTTGCATACCATATAGCTTTTGGGTTCCTGTAGTCAGGAATTTATGAAATTCTATTTAAACTTTAAGCTTTTTAGAATATACTCTAATCAATTCAGGCTATTTATTTTTATTTCAAATTTGGTAGCGTGACTTCTTAAAACACCCTGTGGAATGCTGGTCGAATATAAAAAACATTATGGTTTCTGCAAAAATGATGCTTTCACTCCTGTGGATTTTATGTAATTTTGGGTATGGAATTGTATTACACTAAACATATAAATGCACCGTACCTCATGCTGGAGGAAGAAGAATTTGTGCATTGCACCAGATCCATGAGACATAAAGCTGGGGATGTTATTTTTATCACAGACGGAAAAGGGCATCTCTGGGAATGTTGTATCCGGGAAATCAAAAAGCAGCAGGTAATTACAGAGATTGTTCGGGAAATGGAAGTGCCTGCTTTCATGACAGGTAAAAGCATCGGCATCAGCCCTACCAAAAATCCGTCAAGAATGGAATGGTTTGTCGAAAAAGCTGTAGAATTAGGCATCGACAATATCATCCTTTTTTACGCTGAACGATCGGAAAGAAAAAAAATAAATACAGCCAGACTGGAACGTATTATGATTTCTGCCGTAAAGCAATCCCTGCACTATAAAGTTCCCGAACTAATTGTTGCAGAAAATTTTAAAAAACTACTTGACTTCAGCCATTCTTTTGGAAATAAATATATTGCCCATTGCCATCCGGGTCAAAAATCCGGACTGAGACCCATGACGGACGCCTGGGAGTCATCCCTGGTACTGATCGGTCCGGAAGGTGATTTTACAGCAAGTGAAATCGAAGCGGCAAAAGAAAATGGATTCAGGGAAGTGTCTCTCGGAAAAGCAAGGTTGCGCACAGAAACCGCAGGGCTTACCGCACTGATACTCCTTGGAATGGATATGGATTAGTAAACTTGTCTAAAAAAGTGCTACGAAAGCCTGAAAAAGGAAGGTCCTTATTCCTCTAACTTCAATATCCCGGTACAACCAATTGCCATATACATTGTTACTAAAACAACAATACTCAAGCGAAAAGTGTCTTGAACCTTGTGGTATAATATTTTTAAAAAGCTGCATAGACTGATTTTTATATTACGTCAAATTGTATGCACAAGTGCTATTGTTTATGGCCGCAAGCTTTACCACAAACAAGAGATACCGGACCCGCTGAATTGTCACTTGATATATGTAAAAATTTCAAAATGAGAATGAATTTGTAGAAAAAAATGTCGTATGATCAGAAAATGGTTTTTATTTACTTATTTACTATTGATAATTCCTGTCCTTATGACAGGTCAGAATCAAAAACCTACCATAAAACTTGGTTTACTAAAATACAGTGGCGGAGGTGACTGGTATGCCAATCCTACCTCACTGGTCAACCTGGCAGCATTTTGCAACAGGCAACTTTTTACCAATATTGACCTGGAATATGGCATTGTTGACGTGGGCAGTGCAGAGATTTTTAATTATCCTTGGTTACACATGACAGGACATGGAAATGTGGTTTTTTCATCGTCTGATGCGTCCAATCTTAGAAATTACTTATTGTCCGGAGGTTTTTTACATATCGACGACAACTATGGCATGGATCCTTTTGTACGGACTGCCATGAAAAAAGTTTTCCCGGAATTACAATTTATCGAACTGCCTTTTCAGCATGAGATTTATAACCAGAAATTTAAATTTTCCAATGGCCTGCCAAAGATCCATAAGCACGATGATAAACCTGCAAGAGGATACGGCCTGTTTTGGGAAGGAAGGCTGATTTGTTTTTACAGTTACGAATGTGATCTGGGTGATGGCTGGGAAGATCCTGAAGTTCATAATGATCCCGAAGAAATTAGAATGCGCGCCCTGCAGATGGGCGCCAACATCATCCAGTACGTATTCAGAACATAATACCTGACCAAAAGCCTTACATCATATGAGCAGATTATATAAAAATTTATTTTTCAGTTTTGCAACAATAGCATTAGTTTTTGCTTCTCATTTTCCTGAAGTTCACGCCCAGAAAACTAAAGGCGATAATGCGTTATTGTGGAAAATCACCGGTAAAAATCTGAAAAAACCATCCTACGTTTTCGGAACCATTCACATTATCGATGCCAAAGATTATTTTTTACCTGAAGGTACACTTTCAGCCATGGAATCTTCAGAAAGAATTTGTTTTGAAATAGACATGGCAGAGATGTCAGACATGTCATCCATGATGGGCATGCTGCAAAAAATATACATGGAAGACGGGCTTTCCATCAAAGACCTTCTTTCTGAATCCGACTACAAACTGGTATCTGATCATTTTTCAAAGCAGGGCCTGCCCATGTTTTTTATGGAAAAAATGAAGCCCATGTTTTTAACAGTTTTTGCCTCCGGCGATATAAATCCCATGAGCCTTGACAAAGGGACCATGAAATCCTACGAAATGGAATTTTACAGTCTGGCAAAATCCATGAACAAACCAACCGGAGGTCTGGAAACGGTCGACTTTCAAATAAGCCTTTTTGATGAAATTCCTTATGACGTGCAGGCGAAAATGCTGGTAGAGGCTGTAAAAACAGGAGATAATGATCAAAATGGAGAATTTAGTCTTATGATTGAAAGTTACAAAGCGCAGGACATCGAAAAACTTGCATCTATGATTAGTAGTGGAGAAAGCAGCATAGGAGGATTTGAGGATGCCCTGCTGTTTAAGCGTAATTCAAGCTGGATTCCACTTATGGAAGCACAAATGTCTAAGGAACCGACATTTTTCGCTGTTGGAGCAGGACATCTGGGTGGAGAAAAAGGTGTCATCAAACTCCTTAGCAAAGCGGGGTATAAAGTCAGACCGGTTTCTGACTAACAGTTTGCCAAATTAAACGACCATATTTCCATTTGTACTCTTTTGCGTTCTACGTTCATAATGTGGACGCACAGCAAAGCATTGTCAAGGTTTTTTGTCCTTCAGTTCGGCGTCTCCTTACATAAATTTGCAATAAATTACACCCCTTCAACAGGCAAAATGAGGGAGGGATCATTGTTCCTGACATTATTTACTTTATCCGAAACCCGGTATGCCTTCATTCTCTCTGAGGGAAAAGGGGGAATCTGCCGCAAAAGCTCAGCCGGAGAAATATCGTCATCAAGCCACAATGATTCCTGTTCAATGCTCAAAATGACAGGCATTCTGTCGTGAATAGGTTGCATAAATGCATTGGCATCAGTCGTCAGGACCGTAAATGTAAATACCGGATTGCCCCCGGGTTGATGCCACTCCTCCCATAATCCGGCTGCTGCAAAAATATCTGTATCGGCAACCTGAATTCTGTAGGGTGTTTTTTGCGTGGCCGAACGCTTCCATTCATAAAAACCATCCATAGGCACCAGGCATCTCCTTGATTTTACAGCCTGTCTGAAGGCCGGTTTTTCGAGCACTGTTTCCATACGGGCATTGATCATGGAAGCACCGATTTTTAAATCCTTAGCCCAGAAAGGCACCAACCCCCAGCGAAAAATATGGAAATGGTTTTTGTCTTTATTAATAATAACAGGACACATACTTGTTGGCGCAACGTTGTAATTGGGCAGCGGATTGTACCTCTCCAGCTCTTCAGAATAGAAAGTTGCCTGAAACCGTTTTTCGAGTTCTTTTTCTGTTTTAGTCAGTGAAGATCTGCCACACACGGTCAGGAGCCTTTTCTCACAAAACAATCCACATTTTTTGCCTTCAGCGCAGTAGCTGCTTTGCGTGCTTCCGCCTCATCAGGATAATCTCCCGCTATCACGGTCAGATATCCAGAGGTTGCAGATTTTACTGTACGCGGATTTGTATAACCAAGACTTCTGAGTTTTGCAATCTGGCTCTGCGCATTTTTTTCTTCGAGATAACTTCCTGCAACTACCACAAAGCCTGTTCCTGAAAGTTTTTTCTCCGTGACAGGTTTTACTGAAGTTTTCTGTGGCTTTTCGACAGCGGCTTTTTGTTTTTCTGTTGTGGATTGTTGCTTTTCACCCTTTGGTTTTTCTTTTTTCTCAGGGGTAATCTTGGTGGGTTTACTTTCGGATGTAGTAACTTGTTTTTCCTGTTTTTTGGTTTCCGGCTTTTCTTTCGCAGCCTCTGCTGAAGGTTGTTCCGACTGGGCTTCCGTGGTTTCTTCGCCAAAAAGTTCCTGATCGCTGATCCACCCCAGGGTATCTTCAGCGACCACGGTGTCTGCTATAACCATGGTATCTGCAGGCTCAGGAATAACCTGCTCTTTGGGTGTATTGTTTCTCTCGTAGCTTTCCATAATGGCCGTAACCCAAAAATAGGCAATGAGTATAACCACAGCTAATACCACTATTTTAATGACCCGGCTTTTAATTGATTTTTTTTCTTCCTCCATCATATTCCTATGATTTAGTTTTTGTCATGTATTCAGGTTATGAATATTTTTGACGCTTTAATATTTAAAAAGCTCATTAACAGGTGCAAAGATATACAAATATACAATAATAAATACCATATGGCAAATAACACTAAAATAAGTAACGCTATCAGCACGACATATAACCTATGAAATTTAAATACTTTGGCTTTCTATGCGAATTCCTTTTTGCAAAAGACTGGTAACCAAATCATTGCCTAGTGCTTCAGCGGGTGTTTGCACCCCATAGGTAAGTTTTCCGACCTTGTCCTTATTTAAAACCGTGAAGGCAGATTCGGAAAACATTTTTGCAGTTTCATCGTACCCGGGGTCTCCTCCCGACATAATCACCTTTACAGCCTTAGATCGGGTTCTGGCTACACAGGTAAATCTGAAAACGGAGCGTGACCTTCTTTCCTGATCAGGACCGGTTCCGGGAGCAAATTTTTTAAACATATAATTTCTGAAAGCCTTGAATCTAACGAGCACCATAGCCACCACAATCGGTGTAACCATTTTTACAACTTTCATAAATGTGGACCGCAAAAAAAACTGGGCATAAGTAAATGCTGCTCCATAAATTTCTGGCATTTTATAGGCGCTTCTTTTGACAATGTGGGGGTCAACTACCGGCATTGGAACTGCCCAGGCACTGACATCCCTGTTCAAATGAATCATCCTGGATATTTTAGGGGAATCGGGGTGCTTCGGCAGGGAAGGTATGCGGGATTTTTCCTTTACTTGTCTGTGCAAGGCATTTATCGCCGTGGTTATAGTTCCTCCCGAAAAAGTAGCATTGGTCTGAACAAATCCCCAAACTGCCTTTGGTTCGTCAGGTGGCAGCAATTGCATGGCTTTAAATACAGTAATGTCAGCAGGTATACTGTCAAATCCGCAGCAATTGACGACACAACTTTTTGCTTGGACAGCCTTCTTATCCAAAGAGGCAAATATGTCTGCAACAAAAGCGGGCTCACCGGTTATATCCAGATAATGTGTCTGAGAATCAACGCAGGCTTCGACAACAATTTTACCATACCAGTTAAAAGGACCTGCAGCATTCATTAAAATGCGTGCCAGAGCTGCCATTTGATAAATGCTATCCCTATTGCCCGCGTCGGCCATAATGATATCGGGCTTTGTGGCGAGAACATTCTGCAAATCCTGGAGTTTTTCCAGGCTTCTGCCTGCAATTGCCCATGTTGCAGAATGAGAAGATACATTTTTATCCAGATAGGCTGCTATCAGTTTTCCGGTAAATCCGGTGGCTCCAAAGAGCACAATATCATATTTTTTGTCCATCCGGTATATTTTGATTTTGATGTGCAATTTACATCGCAGCATTGTATTGTAAACACTTTTAAATGTTTATTTTTATTCGTCACACTCTGCGTGACTGTATTTTTATGGCCAAATGTAATTCGATTGAAAAATAATCATCCTGTTTTGAGTAACCGCCTTATGCTCATTTTATAAGTTTAATTTTTTGAAACAGGCTTTAGTGCTCTCCTTTTATCTTTTTTACAAATGGGCATCTGTTATTGCCTCATCCTCGTCAAATTTTTTTTATTGGCCTGGGACCATTTGTTGACCTGGGACTCTGGTTCTGGTTGAGTAGGTTGAGAAGGTTGAGTTGTTCTTTGTTGAGTAGTTGAGGGCATTGTCTTCATGCCTCATTTACGTTAATAAATAAATTCCGGCCTTTTTTATTTTAGACAAAAAACTCAGAAATGGCGTTAAAAACAAAAAACTGTTCGAGCCATTTCATGACCTGAGTCCTAAGACCTAGGACCCAGGTTTTTTTTTACAATCCGACGTCATGTACAGCGATAGCTTCTTTGTTGACTTAGGACCTATGACCTGGGTCCTAGGTCTTAGGACTCAGGTCATAAATAGGCCATATTTATTATTATCCGGAAAAAGAATCAAAACATAATTACACCTGATTTGTAATATGATATAAGGATAGAAATCCTTACATTTGTGCGATTTTTTAACTAATATTTTAAGCTATGGCATTTGATATAGACATGATCAGCTCTGTGTACGGACAGATAGCTCACAAAGTGGACCACGCTAAAAAAGTACTTAACAGGCCGCTAACGCTTACGGAAAAAATACTTTTTGCACACCTTCATACAGATAGTCCTGCTCAGGAATTCAGGAGAGGAAAGGACTATGTCTTTTTTGCACCGGACAGAGTCGCCATGCAGGATGCAACGGCCCAGATGGCGTTATTGCAGTTTATGACAGCTGGAAGAAAAAAAGTAGCCGTTCCTTCTACGGTGCACTGTGATCACCTTATTCAGGCCAAAATAAATGCAGAAGTAGACCTTAAGGGTTCACTTGATACAAATTCAGAAGTTTTTGCTTTCCTGCAGTCGATTTCCAATAAATATGGTATTGGCTTCTGGAAACCAGGTGCAGGGATCATTCATCAGGTTGTCCTAGAAAATTACGCTTTCCCCGGAGGAATGATGATAGGAACTGATTCCCATACCGTCAATGCAGGCGGACTTGGAATGATTGCCATTGGTGTTGGTGGTGCTGATGCAGTAGACGTAATGGCAGGTATGGCGTGGGAATTGAAAATGCCTAAACTAATAGGCGTAAAGCTTACCGGAAAACTATCCGGCTGGACATCACCGAAGGATGTTATTCTGAAAGTTGCAGGTATACTGACCGTTAAAGGAGGT
>Ga0169931_10012454_pt1 | contig 11788 bp, 8 predicted proteins | sample Kivu_15m_20L_FD_129675 | JGI IMG/M metagenome (GOLD analysis project Ga0169931, IMG submission 129675) | Freshwater microbial communities from Lake Kivu, Western Province, Rwanda to study Microbial Dark Matter (Phase II) - Kivu_15m_20L... | ecosystem: Environmental > Aquatic > Freshwater > Lake ... | reverse complement strand
TTTGTTTTAGAAGAAAAGTGTTGTATCCTGCCAGGCCGAAGGCTATGAGACTGCCCATGTGTTGTCGAGTAAGCAAGTAGGTGGGTTACTAGGTGGAGTTTACAAGCAAGTAGTGCGAGAATATGTCCCAGAAAGAGTTATGTGACATTATATATTTATCAACATGAGAGTTATCGTCGCATAAGCAAAATCGAAGTACAATCAAGGTTGGGGTTGCTCATAGGAAATATAGAAGTTTGTGAGGAGTCACCGTTTCTTTGTTCCCGAGATGGAGGTGGGTGAGTTGTGTGGTCGGATAGTGGATGGCATAAAAAAGAGCAAGGGCGGGAATCGAAGTCAAATAAGAGAGTAGGCTTTAGTAAACGATACCAGGAATGGAAAACATTAACAAGGAAAATAAGAATAATTGAGTCAGCTCGAACTATACTACAATCGTTAAAACAACAAACAGATCTTCGCCCTCTTCTAGGCTGTTTTGGGCCGATCCGCTGGATGCAGCTACTAGATGCTGGGAAGACTACTCAAGACAGATATCATAACAGTGAGTCACTATTGCTGCAAACTTAAAAAATTGAGACTGATAGACTGGAAACACTAAAAATAAGGAGTCATAGTTTTTCCCAGGCAAAAAGGCAGACCTGAACCAATATACTAACCCAATCACAATTAGACGAGTTATGATATGGATAAATCTTTTGTTTTTCGGGAGCTGAGTATGTGCGAGAATATTTGGGTTAATGTTTCAGGTGAGTAGAGCGTCAGGAGTGGAGGGATAACTAATGAGGAGATAAAGAGGAAGATTATGAAGCAAGCTGAGAATAAAATGGTAAGAAGGACAGTCTAAGGGATGAGGTATTTCGACCGTAGGGCTTAAAGGCAAGGAAAGGTTTTTGAATTCAAGTATGTTAATGAGACTGTGCAACTTAAATCTTATAGGGAAAGAGGGAAAAGAGGTCTATAACAAGATACATAGTATGTGCCTTTAGAGCACATAATACAGGCATGGCTTTAGTAACGATTTCCATAGCTTCAAGGGCCTCGTTTATTGCTTAACTTAATCAACACTCGCTTCACCTAGTATATTTCTAGCGTAGGCATAAAACAATCAAAAAGAGAATGCACGCCATTAAAACTCAATAGGTATGTTCGTGTCCTAAATTATCTATAAATATAAGGAGGTATGCGTGAAAGTTAGTTAAGAGCTTTGATAGTGAGAGACGAAGAACAATACAATATGGGAGTCATGCACAAAAGATCGCTTTTGGGTATTTTGTAGAGTCTTAAAAGCATGGGAATCGTTGAGGAAGATGCTTAGATATACTATGCAGGATGGCAAAATACCAGAAAAGTAAGGCCTGTATAGCCCAAAATGAAAAGATACGAAATGTAAGGATAAAATTAGAGAACAAACGGCATAAATGGTAGAAAAATGGTGCATCTTGACAAAACTGCCCACAAAACAAAGCATTAGATCCCTCAGGAGACGTATAGAAAAGTGTCTTAAAGAAGCTATCGTTTGTAGATTTACTGTGCTTTATTGAATGTTACTCTCGATAAAGCCATTAAATGGTCATATAGAAAAGCTTTTAACCGAATAGTATACGTGTAGAGGAAGAAAAACATAGCAATTTTCACTCCACAAGCACATGTACTAGACCTTCTTTAAAAGAAATAGGCACCAAAACTCAATTTTTATGGAACTCCGGCTTCTTTCTACTAGTAACTCGATGCATAGATATAAGAAAGAGCACAAGTTAATGAGATAGGTTGCTAAGTCCAAAACGATATAGTGCGTTACTTAAGAAGAAATCCAATTAAAAACAGTGCGAGTCTTAGAATCAAATACGGTAAATCATGGTCGGCTAAATTCATGGGTCTTCAAAGTGAAGGCCTGGTGCGTGTTGACTAGTAAGGAATTTCTCTGACAAGTAACAATTTTTTGATCTGATATTCTAAAATGATAGTTGGTTATATCTATATTCATTTTTATCAACAATACCGATAATATGCCTGATTTGAGCGAACTACGGCGGTAATGTATATAATCATGGAAGGAGAGATACACTCATAAATGAAAAATCGAAGAGTATAGTTCAGACAGAATATAAGACGCAGGTAGATCGATAGATAGTTCGCTAAAATTAGACTAAATTTATTGGTGCATGGCAATATTTGCAATCAAGGAAGTGATTAGGATAAAATAGGGCTCATCATGCAGCTGATAGATAAGGTCAAATGGAGGCATATTGTCAAGTAAGTAGTAGAGATTGATGGATCGCTTGCATTGTTGTGTGAGTTTATGTATTTTAGTGTGAAGGATCTTCCTGAATATTTTAAAAATATCGCAGAGGAGACTCTAGAGAGTCTGGACAATATTAATTAAAAGTAGGACAAATAATTCATAGAGATGGACTATTAGACAAAAAGTAAGCTCTAGAGCGTGTGGAATAGTGTATAGATATGGTGGAAGTAGCAATCTTCCTTCATCAATAACATCACATCTCTAGCTAATCGTATCGAAATAAGCTGTCTGGCCAATCAAACACTAATAAATTTCTACGCTATAACTTGTAATTTCTTGCAGCTGTGTCTCAGTCTTGCCAGAAAAATAGGCCAAAACTCATCGCAGACAGTCTAAATGTAAAGAATATTATAATCGATGGCTTCCTTCATGAACAACGTGCTTTGTGCTCCAGACTAAATGCTTCAGGTGTGCCTGCCCAGTCTTCTTCAAAACATAGGCTACAGCCCTACTTTTTACCAAATATTTTACAACATGTTCATCATCAGATTCACCCCTTTCTAGCTGAGAACAAACATGCTCAATCATTTCGTATAGTTACTGACCAGCCACCGACACTTCTTTCTAGATAAACACTATGAAATTCTATAAATACTGGTAGTAGCTTTTAGTACCAATCCTACTTCCAACAAATCATAGTAATTTACATAACTTTGTATCAAAATAACCAAACTTCTAGCAGAGTTGATCAAGGTGATCAAGGTCACGATGGGGTAGATTAACGTTCTGGATCAGGGAAGAGTTGCTTTCTAGGAAGATCAAAGAAGAATTTTTTGTATTTTGAGGGTTTTGAACATGGCAGCGGAACAGGGAGGAATCTATGTCATGCGGACTATAGTTTAAACTATCTAGTTCAGCTTTTTCATCAGTGGAAGACTATAGTTGACAAGATAGCCAGCTCAGCTTAAAAATGTAAAAATATGTTGCCAGTTGATCCAAAAATTTACTAAAGATCAGTACTGCCTAGTTTCTCTAGGCTAGGAAAATCTTCAAATAATGAAAAAATTAGTAAAGCTTTTCAGCAGATTTTCTAAGAAGATAACATAATAATCAGACTAGTACATCTAGACCTGCACATAATATCTCTACCTGATAAGCATTCTTTGCGTTTTTCCAGCCATAGCTGACATGTTTGTCGAATAGGACTTCTTGAACAAAAGTGTAAACCTATTCTTCTTACTTTCAGGCGATTATTATCGATTTGATAAACTCAGGAAGGAGTGTCAGTATGTCCTCATTAATGTTTTACTTACTGCTCAAACTTAGTTCTATAGTAAAGTAAAAAAATAGTTTTTTGAGGAATTGTTTTTCAGTAATAGTAAAACAATAGCCATGCTGATATAAAATTTAGGAAGTGATTAGCCTTAGGAACTATGTACAAGAGCACTCGATTTGCTAATTTATGCATTCCAGCAAGACAACTGCCCGGATATTGTTAACTCGAAAGAGCACTAGCAACTCCAAAAACATCTTAAAGGCTTATTTTTCAATCAATACAAAGAAATAAGCGACAAGGCTTAGTATTTAATATCTTTGTTAGGGTAGTTGAAAGGTCAAAGGGAAGCTAATTAGCTGATAGATCAAATTTTATGAATGATAGTTGATAATTTGTTGCTTAGTTTTATGATCTTGATGACTAATGGTTACAATTAAAAAGATAATTTAATTGATAGATACTGAATAAATAAGATTAATGCGGCCATTTTCAAACACTAAAATCGTAGACAAGTCCAAAGAAAAGGTCTAGCAGATGCTGAGCAGGAACCGCATTTTCACACACTTTCCTATCATGAGCTTGATTTGTCCTAACCTCACTTTTCAACTAGAGCAATTAACTACTCTGCTAAAATAACACTATGGAATTCAATAGCCTCATTCTGCGTTAGCTAAAATCCCTTTTATAACCATTTAGACGTTCTCAAGACCAAATAGATCTACACAGATGGCTCGAGTCAGATATCCCTAGATAGATCGAACTATTCTCATAAACGGAATTACTGAATGTAAGGTCTAGCGTTGGTTGCACTAATTCCAGTAACTCAGAAAATCAAAGCAAGATGCTCTAGCCATTAGCAGCAAACTAGCAAAAATAACACTCGATAACGGTTTTTGGGTCTAAGTTGTAGCTTTTAATGATTAAATCGCTAAATTACTGGTTGGTTTCATCCGGCATAAGAAAAAAGTTTACTCCCAAAACAAATAAGAGGGATTTAGTAACGATAAGAAAATAAGAATATCGTTGGGGAATTAGGAACTTTTGGAGTTCATGCTGCATGTCATGAGCGATTACAAGTAAGAGTATTGTTATTAAGGAGACAGTTTTATATGAGATCCATGGAAAAAAGACAAATCGTCAATATTGTGGAGCCTTGTGGAAATAAAAGTCTCATGTATTACAAGCCTCTTCTTGCCGAGTATAGTGCGTTGTAGACTTAATAAAAGTTTGAGAAATCCCATGAAAAACTTTAGTTTTTTGAAAGAATAGAGACTAATAACTGTTAATAGAATAAAATTTAAGCCTATTAAGCTTAGTTTAATATCCTATAAGACAACAGTTCCTCTACTTCGCTTAATTCAGAATGGAAAAAGCTTAAAAACCAATCAAAGTAGTGGTCAAACAAAAGTCTCTAAATCGAATAATAGTAATTGAGTCACAAAAAACAGCGTTCTCGTTGCGACTTCCCCTAGTAAGCATCCCCTGGCTTTTCTTATTAACTCACAGACCTGATTTGATTGTTTATATTAATCAAAAAGATCATAGTTTAGCATTTGGCAAGTATTTACCTACCCTTAGTCCAGCCATCATCTGAAGTACATAATTTTTAGACAAATGCCCTGAGTCAGTGAAAGCTTCAGTAGCGTCTATACCTAGATTGGTGTCTATTACTTTTTTGCCTCCAGGATGCGCGTTATAGAATTTAGTGAGGTCATAAACTGCACCAAAGAGAATCAGAGCTTTTCTTTTTTGAGCAACCATCTAAGCGAGCTACTTAGCGCTTATTGTTCTTTACTAACTCATTATGTTTTTAACTATAAATATGTATTGAAACTTAGCTAGAGCATTATCACTTATAATCATGTGTATATTCGCATGGATTCGCAATAGAAAGACACTTCTTTGCATAAATTGAGATCCTATGTATTATCTCCTTCGAAATTCTATAGAAAGTAGTCTCGTCCGACAAGTATGTGCTCGGGGATTTTTTCTACCCAAACTGTGATGTTTTTGTGCTCAGGCTTGCTCATATTGCAAATGATCGAGGTCTGTCTGATCTAGTAGTTCAGCAGGCAGTAAACATTCTTCTCGAGGGATTTCATTTTGGAGAAGCTCAAGGGTGGTGCTTTCTTTGATTTGTTGTGTTTGACCGCAGTGGCTTCGTCCTTTCTGCCGGGGAGCTTTTTGAGGATGTTCATATTATTATAAGTCTGCTTATCTCAGTCAGTCCAAATAACTAAATTAATATGAAAACATTCAATCGTATAAAAACATATCAGATATCATCAATAAGCTATTTTAGTAACAAATTGCTGTCAATTAGCTAAAAATTTAGTTAAATGTCTTCGGGTTTGCTCTAAATCTGGATGTTTTTTCTATGCATTCTTAAAGAAGATCTTCTCAAGAATTTTTGCGTTGAAGGTTAAATTTAAATGTTTTTTTAAGGGTATCTATCGTGATTTATGCTCTCTTTTTAAGTATGTTTCTTCGATTATTTTTGCTAACCTGACTCAATATTTTTTTTCTGTTCTGTTTTGTAAAATTTTTGCTGGCTTTTAAAATCTGACTATCTATAATTTTGCAAGGCTAATGCATATATTTTAGCTAAAAGAGGTTAGATAGATGGCCATGTCTTTGAAGATATTTTCGAAAAGATAAGTTTTTCGTTAAAATAAAGTTCAAACGCACCTTTTCTGGGAAAGTATATCAGATTATGAGTCTCTTTGTGATAATACAGGTTGGCAGGGTCATATGGCGATTTTTTATAAAGATATAATGGCAAAGATTTTTTCTTTACTATTATTCTATGCTATTTGAGACGATTTTTCAAAGATTTGTAGTGCTCATTATATCTCCAGGATTCGTATTTTGAATTTTTTTCGCAAAAAACATCACAAACTTCTACTTAGACCACTATTCTCACAAATCTATTAGAAATATGAATAGGATCTTACTCATGAGTGCTTATTGAATGTTTTTTGCTTCGGTATGGATCGATAAGCTTATTTTTACTTTTATTTAAACTCATAATAATAATAAACAGATCAGAAAATATCATGCTATTTGAGTTTGTGTATTATCTTTTTTTGTTGCTTTTTTATTTTTTGAAGTTTTTCTGTTGACTTTTAATGGAGGCAGTTATAGAAGAAACCCGTTGAAATATAATTCTTTTTGTAAGCAACATGATTCAAGTTTAAAACGAAAAAAGCAACGGTCGATGGACTGACGCCGAACACGAAAGATTCCTACTAGGTACTGAGCTACATATCAAGGTCTGCATCTCCATGGGAAAAATTGGAAAAAAATATAGGAAATGATCAAGACACGATCAGGGTCTCAAATCAGGTCGCATGCTCAAAAGTTTTTCCTGAAGCAGCAACAGGGTGGAGAGTAAGTACCTTAGAGTGCTACGGTATCCATCGAGAAGCCTGCAGTTCAGCCCCAGATTCAGGTTCAAGAATTACTGGTGAAGTAAGAATCAAAATAAAATCATGAAGACACCAGTATATCATTTTTTAGACTACACTTGTAAGTTTTAAATGATTTAGTAACAAATATAGTCAGATGGATTTCTGGAGGTAGTGCATTGAACCCGCACACAAACAATAAAACAAAAACTAGGAAAACTTGAACAATTAATCAAAAGTTCCTTCGAGTATGGGCTAGAAACGGCCTAGCTCTTTTGTGCCTTGTTAGATTAGAGAAAATCAATGGGAAAGGATAACTAAGCTGAGGAAAATGTGTGAATCTTGATAGCTATTACATTTTTCCCTATCATCTCTCGTATAATTGTCAGCTCATATGCCTGTGATTGTCCTCAAACTGTGACCTCTTTCTTCGGAAAACTCAAGCATTTACGCGAACTTTGTATGTTAGTCTCCTAATGTATTGCTTTGCATATCCAGATAGTTCATCTAGTTCGATAAAACTTCTTGCTGCTTATCGATTCTGCCTCTACTTCCCTCGCTTTTGACGAGAATGTCCTCGCTGACTTGTTTGAACTGCTTTTGATTAAGGTCCTACATCTTTTTTATCTGGAGGAATAGTTAGTTGTGATTTTTTCTTTGGGTTTAAAGCACCTTGCGCAGATGCTATAGACTAGTCTGTATGGTAATGATAGTACTTATATGCTTTCAGTTTGGTCTTTGAGAGTTAGTTGAGGTTTGGAGTGTTCGGGTACTCCCAGGGTCAGTTGACTAAAATTCATGCAATAATTTTATAAAAGTAGTAAATATATCAAGAATTCAAATGATATTGTAATGTTTTTAATTTAAGCTACATATAGTCACTCTAATAATGGTTGGCCTGAAATAACAATCAGTAATTATTTTGAGTATTTATATTTAATCTATGAACAGACTTGTGTTGGTGATGGTCTTGCTTTCGCTTGTAACCCTCAGTACGAGTCTACCGCATAGGGCCTGCACTGAAAGCTTCAGCGGAGACTTCGGCAGAGCGGACAGACCCCAGGGAAGAGACTACATCTGCCTGCATGATTGCTTCATCAGATCGAATATAGAAAGCTGTGCTGCCTACCGTGCAAACGCTGCCCCACTTCCTGTATGATCATCTTTCTAAAGAATTATATATCAGACGTTTAAGCTAGGCTTACTAAAACGATGCGTATTGCCATTTAATAATAATTGAGTGTGAGTATAGTTAGCAATTAGCAGCACATTCTATATGGATTTGAGATCAAAAGTGGATCGCCTTCGAAAACGCAGCCATGCAAGCCTCCTTGAATGCCTCCGACAAAGTAGGATGTGCGTGACAGGCTCTCGCCAGATCCTAGGCGCTAGCTCCGTACTCGATTCCGATGACTGCCTCAGATATCATCTCTCCGGCTCCAGGACCCATAACATGCGCTCCCAGGAGTCGGTCAGTCTTCTTTTAGGTGAGGATTTTGACCATGCCGTCAGTGTTGGAGATGGCTTTGGCCCGAGAATTAGCCAGGAAGGGGAAAGTGCCCTTGCCGTACTCGATTTCTTAATAAGAAAGCACTTACTCTTAGCGATGAGCTCTTCCTCGGTGTAGCCGACAGTGGCAACCTCGGGGTAGGTGTAGATGACGTTGGGAATCGCCAGGTAGTTGATGTGTGGATGCTTGCCAGTCAAGTACTAGGCAGCAAAGATGCCCTCGTCCTCAGCCTTGTGGGCTAACATGGGACCTCTGACAACGTCTCCGATAGCCATAATGCCCTTCACGTTGGTCTAAAGATTTTAATCGACAATGACTCTGCCTTTTTCATCGACCTTAACGCCCACTTTTTCGAGTCCAAGCTTGGCAGTGTAAGGTCTTCGGCCTGTAGAAATTAGAATATTGTCACCTCTAAGAGTTTTTCTATCTCCTCCCTTGACTGGCTACACCAGAAGTTCAGCATAGGTACCATGGTTGACTCCTGAGATGACCTTATGGGAAGTAAGGATCTTAATTCCTTGCTTTTCGAGAACTTTGTGGAACTGTTTGCCTATTTCTCTGTCGAGAACTGACACGATCTAATCCTGATACTCAATAACAGTAACGTTGCTGCCAAATCGTTGGTAAACTGAGGCCATTTCAAGACCAATTACTCCACCGCCTACAACCAAAAGATCTTTAGGGATTTTAGGGAAGGAAAGAGCTCCAGTTGAACTCACGATGATTTTCTCATCAAAAGGAATTCCAGGGAAAGATGTCGGCTAGCTTCCAGTTGCAATGATCGTATTTTTTACTGTGACTGTCTCAGAACTGCCATCGTTGCCTGCAACTGCACTTCATTTTGATAGATTTACATGGTCTTAGTATCGACGAAAGAACCGAATCCCTTGAGATATGTGACTTTATTCTTTTTGAAAAGACCTTATATTCCTTTTGTGAGTGAGGTGACGACTCCATCTTTGTTTTTTTGAGTTTGTGCCCAATCAAGTCCGATTCCTGTAGCTTGGATGCCAAATGACTTGAAGTCGTGGTTGAGTTCGTGGAATTTATGCGAGATGTTGAGAAGTGCCTTTGAGGGTATGCAGCCTACGTTAAGACAGGTGCCTCCTAGACTGCCTCTACTTTCGATGCAGGCGACGCTAAGACCCAGTTGTGCGGCTTTAATGGCTGCTACATAGCCTAGATGGTGGATGATGTACCTCCTGGTCCACCTCCGATGACAGCGAGGTCGAAAGATTTGCCTGAGAAGTTGTAGAGCTGCCTGTTGAATAATCTCAGCATGATAAGATATAATTATAGGTAGAATGTCATCATATTGCAGTATTTTTCCATATTTAACAAAATATTATCATGTCTACTTTCACTCAAGTAGTCATTAGAGTCAGACTACTGAGTTCACAAAATAGTGTCGGAATTTTACGATAAGATACTTGATGAAGCAATCTTATTGAAGAATCGATATGTGTACGCCTCGATGGGTCAACTTGTCCCATACTGATTATATTGTTTAAAGCTTAGCAGCACAAAATATTGCATTTTTTAGGGCTTTTCTAAGATTTTTAGACATTTCTGTGATCATCTAGGAATCTCCTTTATAGTGAACTGTAGAAGAATACAAAGGAACATAGTGGTCGTCGATGGCACCGACCATTATGATGGATTTGAACCATTCAAGGCCTTAGCCTTTCGAAAGTTCATGCATGTATCGATTTTAGTTCTAATTTCTTTAAACATTTAGCTACTTGATTGCTTAAACCTGTCCGAATCTCCTTATGAACATCATCCCAGTCCTCACCAAACAGCTATCAACTTCTCTAATACCCAAATGCGGACTTCCCAAAGTCATCAAAAGATTCAATTTGCTTCTATGGTCATGCAGTCTAGGTAGCATGGCTCTGGCTATAACTCCGCCCATGGAAAATCCAATAACATTCACATGTCTATAACTCGGATACACGTTAAGGTAGTCACTTATCTAAGCTGCAGCGATCTAACCTAAATTTTGTATATTGCTTTTATTGTTTTACTAACTGCTAAGATTTTTCAGCGCATAGAAGTTAGTAAGACCCAGGTATATGAAAAGATATGCTTTTATTTTAGAAAGATCGTGCTATGTACCCTTGTAGCCGTGGATGAGTATTGTGAGGGTTCTCTATACATTATTGGGAGTCATTTTTGTATGTTTTTGTTCATTTTCAGTCACTATCATAGGTTGATAAAGCTATATCTATGAATAATTAGCAAGTTCTTTGATGCTTGAGTTGACTAGTCGCGTGTATTTGGGGTAGAAATCGATAGTCTAGAAAGCTGGAGTGTTGACTTTTACGTATTTTTTTAACATTTTTTAGCCTATTTTAACGAATTGATCGATTCTTTTTATCTAGTTCTGAACGATGTAAGGATGCATGGTCTGCGAGAGGACGAATTATAGCTGAATCAACATCTAGAAAAGATATCGAATATTTATCTAGAGCAGTTTTGACTACTAGTAAATGAACATGCAAATTTACTCAGGATCGCACTCATAGTGTTAGCAAAGCTGTTTGATTATGGTCTTAGAGGCGGGCTAAAGTGAGTCATCGAGAGTAAGACTATTGTTTTTAAGACGATTCTGAGTCTCAGATTGTCTCACATCGTTAATCAAAGAACTGTTTTTCAAAACAGATGCGTTATTTTCTGAAAGGATTTACGTGTGACTAACTATTGTTTTCAGAGCAACATAGTTTAGGCTTTGTATTTATTTTTTTATTATCTTTTATTAAATTTTTTTATTTTTTTGCATGAGCCTCGAAGCACTTAATATGCTTGCCATTTCTTGATATATTTTTCTACGCAGCTATATTTTATTTTTAAGCTAGTTATATATCTACAGTTTATTAAGTATTGCCTTCTGATATAGATTTTATATCTATAGCTATGGAGTAATGAACAAATTTTGTTACTTTTTGCAGCAAACTCCACAGCTACTGCTTATTCTTTATTTTCGATAAGCTGAAGAAAAAGGGTTGCTTAAAGGTGAATACTTATAATCAAAACCTTGGCTACATAAATGAAAAGCTATATCCAGACTGCTGATGTACTAAGTTTAAGGAAAAACTATTTTTCTGTAGTTAAATTGATTTATATTCATTTATTCGTTTTTAAGCTTACCTAAGTTGATACTCAAATTGTAGGTCGAAACGATCTCTTACTTGAGTATTTAAGGTCTTTTTGACTCTTTCTATTATATTTTTGTATGTTTTATTGGCTTCTATGTGATTTTTACTAGCTCAAATGTTATTTTAATAGTATTTTTGCAGTTGATTTGTGCCAGCATGCCTGTCTTGAACTTGATGTGCTGATCATTGAAATCT